>ERZ777003.2612-NODE-2612-length-20180-cov-5.458882_pt1 | contig 20180 bp, 18 predicted proteins | sample MGYA00374956_ERZ777003 | MGnify/ENA primary metagenome ERZ777003 (study PRJEB29302, sample SAMN06268252) | bioreactor metagenome | isolation source: Joint BioEnergy Institute, California, USA | place: USA:Joint BioEnergy Institute, California, USA | collected... | reverse complement strand
CACTCGAAGCCCTAGATCAACGGGGGTGGGCGACGCTTCCGGGCACGGCTCAGCGGCCCGCGATGAGCGCCAGAAAGAGGTTCAGCAACACGGTGAGGATGATCGAGGCCAGGATCGAGCCCAGAATCATCAGCAGGCAGCCCGGCCCTCCGCCCAACGGACGGATCTCCACGTTGCCGATACGCACATCCCCACCGTACCGCCCGGACCACGGGCCCTCGCTGGTCGTTCCCGCCGTCGGTTCCGGCGTCCGTCCTGACGGTAGGTCTCCGACCGGTCAGTCCTGGCGGTAGGTCTCCAGGAAGGTGGCGATCCGGCCGATGGCCTCCTCCAGGTCGGCCACCCGCGGCAGCGTGACGATCCGGAAGTGGTCCGGCGCCGGCCAGTTGAACCCGGTCCCCTGCACGACCAGGATCTTCTGAGCCCGCAGCAGGTCGAGCACGAACCGCTCGTCGTCCTTGATCGGGTAGACCTCCGGGTCCAGCCGCGGAAAGGCGTAGAGGGCGCCCCGCGGCTTGACGCACGAGACGCCGGGAATCTCGTTGAGCAGACGCCAGGCGACGTCGCGCTGCTCGGCCAGGCGCCCGCCGGGCAGCACGAGGTCGTTGATGCTCTGGTAGCCGCCGAGGGCGGTCTGCACCGCGTACTGGGTGGGCACGTTCGGGCACAGCCGCATGTTGGCAAGGATCTCCAACCCCTCGATGTAGCTGGTGGCGTGCTGCTTCGGCCCGGACAGCACCATCCAGCCGGTCCGGAAGCCGGCCACCCGGTACGCCTTGGACAGGCCGTTGAACGTCACGCACAGCAGGTCCGGGGCGACCACGGCGGTGGAGGTGTGGGTGACCCCGTCGTACAGGATCTTGTCGTAGATCTCGTCCGAGAACAGGATCAGGTTGTGCCGCCGGGCGAGCTCGGCGATCTGCTCGAGGGTGGAGCGGTCGTAGACGGCGCCGGTGGGGTTGTTGGGGTTGATGACCACGATGGCCCGGGTTCGGGGCGTGATCTTCGCGGCCATGTCGTCGAGGTCGGGCTGCCAGTCGGCGCTCTCGTCGCAGCGGTAGTGCACGGCGACTCCCCCGCACAGCGTCACCGCGGCCGTCCAGAGTGGATAGTCGGGGGACGGGATGAGCACCTCGTCGCCGTTGTTCAGCAACGCCTGCAGCGACATCTGGATGAGCTCGGAGACCCCGTTGCCGAGCCACACGTCCTCGATGTCGACACCCGTGAGGCCCTTCTCCTGGTAGTACTGCACCACGGCGCGCCGGGCCGACAGGAGCCCCTTGGAGTCGCCATAGCCGTGGGCGTGCGGCAGGTTGAGGATGATGTCCTGCAGCATCTCCTCGGGCGCCTCGAAGCCGAAAGGCGCCGGGTTACCGATGTTCAGCTTGAGGATGCGGTGGCCCTCGGCCTCCATCCGCTTGGCTTCCCGCATGACCGGGCCGCGGATGTCGTAACAGACGTTGGCCAGTTTCGCCGACTGGGTGACCTCCATGGGAATTCAGCCTATGCCGCCCCTGTTCCGGACCCGCACCCTTTACCCGTACCGCTCCCACTCCCCGAGACGCCGTCCGGTGCCGGCGACGGGTCGCCGGCACCGGACGGGACGTCGTTCCCCACGTCCCACCCATGATCGCCGTGGGGCAAGCGTCGCCGTCTCGGCGTACCACCGCCTCACGGTCAATCGCCTTCCATGATCACCGTGCGGCGTTCGTACGCCTCCCGCCCCGAATCGCCTTACGGCGATCATGACGGCACCCCAACTCAGCCGCCGGCTGGCGATCCTCCCCCGCGTCACGGGCGGCGCGCGAAGGGCGGCCGCGACGGTCACCGGCGCGGGTACCGGCTTCCGAGGCGGGCGAGCGATCTCGGGCCCGAGGGTTCTTGGCGTGATCACGGTGGTACGCGTGAGCGGGTGCCTCCAGTTCATGGGTATGTGGCGGGTCACCACGCGTACGCTGTCCTAGGAAGCTAGGCTATAGCGTCATGACCGACCCCACCGGAACCGACGCCAGGGCGGCCGCGACCATCGGCGTGAACCCGGGCGCGGCCGAGCACCCGCACCGGCAGATCGCCGCCTCGCTGCGCGACCGGATCCGGGCCGGCGAGTGGGCCCCTGGGGAGCGGCTGCCGTCGATTCCCGCGCTGGCGGAGGCGTACGGCGTGGCCAAGCAGACGATCCAGCGGGCCGTCGACCAACTACGCGTCGAGGGGGTGCTGATCACTCGACCCGGTAGCGGCACCTACGTGCGGGGCACCCGGCGCCGGCTGAGCCGGCTGGCCCGCGCCCGCTACGGGCTCCGGCGGGGCTACCACGTCGACCTCGCCGCCCGGTACCGCCAGATCCTCACCGAGGTCGGCGTGGTGCCGGCCCCGGCCGAGGTGACCGAGGTGTTCGGGGTGCCCGCGGCCACGCCCCTGCTGGTGCGCCGGCACCTCGTGACCACCGACGAGGACCAGCCGGTGGAGGTCGGGGCGTCCTGGTTCCTCCCGGCCGACGTGGCGGGGACGTCCATCGTGGAGCGCCGGTCGTACGGTCGCCCGCTGTACCAGGAGGTCGAGGAGCAGACCGGCCGGCGGTACGTCACCGCCGAGGACCGGCTCACCGCCCGACTGGCCTCCCGCGAGGAGGCGGCCGCCCTGCGCATCCGGCCGGACACCCCGGTGCTGCATCTGGTCCATATTGGATACGACGCTGACCGACGGCCGATCGAGGTGGCCACCGCCACCTGGCCCGGGCCGATGACGACGATCGTCGAAACCTACCCGGTGCCCGGGCCGCTGCCCGACACCGACCCGGCGATCAGCCTCGACTGATCGTGGCCGGCCCAAGCGGGCCGGGTCGGTGCCCAGGGCCGGTCGGTCCAGGGTGGACGGAGTCCATCGGTCGGCCCAGGCACTCGGCGGGCCGCGGGCTCGGGCGGCGGAAATCGCGGTGATCGACAAGTCTCCGCCGACACGACCCCTCAGGCCACACGTACGGCCACGGCAGTACGCCTGTTCGGGACGAATCTGTTGGAGTGGATGCCGACGCCGGTTCGTCGCGGGGCCAGGGTTGGCGCGGGCATGGCACAATCCAGTGCCATCGAGTCGGCCCGGCTGTCGCAGGGAGGTATTTCAGTGGACCTCGCCACGTTGCAGGGATTGACCACACTGCTGGTGAAGCAGCGCATCACCGTCCTGGTCAACCGCTACGAGGTATGGGCGGCCGACCCCGCCGGCACGCCGACCGAGATGATCGGTCTGGTCGAGCAGAAGCGCATGGCCCTGAAGGAACAGGTCACCATCTACGCGGACGAATCGAAGACCACGGTGCTCGGTGGCTTCAAAGCCCGCCAGGTCCTCGACCTCGGCGCCACCTACGACGTCACCGACGGCTCAGGCGCTCCGATCGGCCTGTTCCGCAAGGACTTCGCCCGCTCCCTGCTGCGGTCGACGTGGCACGTGGAGCAGCCCGGCCTGCCGCCGACCACCGGTCAGGAGCGCAGCCTGATCAACGCTCTCCTCCGCCGCTTCTCCGAGATCGACTTCCTGCCGTACCACTTCGACTTCGTCACCGCCGGCGCACCCTCCTTCTCGGTCGAACGGAAGTGGTCCGTGCGGGACACCTACCTGGTCCGGATCCAGAACCCGCAACTGGACCGGCGGCTGGTGATCGCGGTGGCCGTGGCCCTGGACGCCCTGCAGGGCCGCTGAGCGCGGTCGGTCGCACCGGTCGGGCGTACGGGTCGCCCGCGGTCACCGGTGGCGCCGGGTCCCGCGTGTCCCGGGCGGTTGGGGGCCAGGCCTGGTAGCCTCAGCCATCCGCGCCGGCTCAGGGAGGCCCTGTGAATGTTGACCCCACCCAGAACCTCGTCGTATTCGACCTCGGCGGTCCCGAGCCGCACCTGGTGAAGACCCCGACCCGGGCCGAGGACGGCATCCGCCAGGCCTGGTTCGCCCTGCCCGTCGACCACCACGCCGACGCGGGCCGGGTTGCCCGGATCTACAGCGAGTGGCAGCCGTCGGCGGCGGACGAGGAGTTCATCCGCCGGACGTTCCCCGCCGCCGACGTCACCTACACCTTCCCGCGGCCGCGCCCGGACGAGTGGGACGCCGCGTTGGCCGAGGCCCGACGGGTGATGGCCCAGGCGGCCGCCGAGGCGGAGGCGGAGCGCGCCCGGGAGGCCATGGAGCACGTCAGCCGCACGGGCGAGACGCTGCCGGTCCTGTGGAGCCGGTCATCGCCCAAAGCGGAGATGCTCGATCTCCTGCCCCACCGGGAGGTGGTGCCCGGTCAGCTGTACCTCACGGTCGCCACGGTCGCCCCGACGCCGCAGGGCACGATCGGCATGGTTCACCTCACGGTCGCCGGCCTCGGCGACCGGGCGTTCGGGGAGGTTCTGGTCGAGAGTTGGGGCAACCTGGTCCGCGGGCTGCGCGTCGACGGGTATCTCGACCAAGACCAGCCGGAGCGCGGCCACCTGATCGTCGTCCAGCGGGAGGGGACCCACGCGTCGTCGGCGGTGGCGCTGCCCGACTTCCACCAGCGGATGTCCGCGGCCCTGGGGGACGCGCGCCTGCTCATCGGCCTGCCTGATCCCGACACGGTCCTGATCACCCGCCAGGACTCGGGGTGGGTCGACGACCTGCAGCAGGCTGTCCTCACCTCGACCTGTCCCGCGGGTGAGCTCGTGCCGACGGTGCTCGCCGCCGAGCCGTCCGGGCTGCGCGTCGTCGCGGAACGACCGGCATAGCGGAACCGGCCGGCTGGCGCGTCCGGCGGTACGGTCCGCGGCGGAGACGATCACCCACGCCCTGGCGGCGAAGGCACGGGGCGGCGGGGCTGCCGTCGACCTGGGCGAGGGCCATCTGTCCACAGTGATACATGGCCGGCTGGGACGGCCAGTGCTTCATTCTTCGCTATAGAAACGCGGAAGAATCCTGATCCGGCCGGCGGCCCTCGTCCGGTCGTCCGCGTTACCCGGTTCGCTCACCGGCCCTGGAACTTCGGGTCACGACGCTCGACGAAGGCCTTGAGGCCTTCCTTGAAGTCATGGGTGCGGCTGGCCAAGTCGAGCGTGGCGGCCTCGTCGACCAGCGACTCGGTCAGCGTGCGCGAAGAGGCGCGGTGAATGGCGGCCTTGGCCATGCCCAGAGCAACCGTGGGACCGTCGGCGAGCTCGGCGACCAGCGCCGCCACCGTGCCATCCAGCTCCGCCTCGTCGACGGCACGGTGGATCAAGCCCATCTCGGCCGCCTCCGCGCCGGACACCTTGCGTCCGAGCAGAAGGAGTTCCTTGGCCCGCGCCAGGCCGACGAGCCGTTGCGCCAGCCACGTCGTACCGCTGTCCGGCGTGAAGCCTCGGCGCCCGAACGGCGCCCAGAGGATGGCGTCGCGGGACGCCACCGTGAAATCGCTGGCCAGAGCCAACCCCAGACCGAGTCCCACGGCCCAGCCGCGCACGCTCGCCACCACAGGCAGCTGCAGGTTGTAGACGAGCTCGATGACGCGATGAGCCTGCAACGGCACGCGGCGAGCCAGCTGACCAGTCCGCGGTCGGATGCCGGCGTCGTTGGTCGCCACCCAATCCACGCCAGCGCAGAAGTCAGACCCGGAGCCCTCGATGAGGACGGCGCGGAGCGTGTCATCCACGGCAGCGCTCGACAAGACCTCGATCAACGTCGAGATCATCCCCGCGCTCAGCGCGTTTCGACGATTCGGGCGACTGAGGACGATCCGCAAGACCTCGCCCTCACGCCGAGACACCACGACGCCGCCGTCATCCACGGCTGCCGACCTCCGAAGGTCTTCCTCGTAAAGCTATTAATAGTATATAACATAGCCAAGCGCGACTCCCGCCGCACCCTCACCGCCGCGGGCGCCCCTCACCTTGAGGAGACAGATGGCCGACAACAGGATTCTCCGGGACTACGACGCCGAGAACGGCATCGTCCGCCTCACCATCAACAACCCGGAGCGACGCAACGCCTACGACCCCGCCATGCGCGAGCAGCTGGCTGCGTTCCTGGACGACGCCGCCGCGGACGACGACGTCAAGGTAGTCCATCTTCGCGGCGCAGGCGGTGTGTTCTCCACCGGCGCCGACATGGGGAACGCGTACTCCTGGTACGGGGCCGGCAAGGCGGACGAGCGTAGGCCAAGCCAGCGACGGCGCCTGGCGGTCGACCGCCGGACGTTCTCCTTCTACCACAACTTCATCGGCTTCCCGAAGGTGACCGTTGCCGAGGTTGCCGGCTACGCGCTCGGGGGCGGCTTTGAACTCGCGCTCGCCGCCGACATCGCGGTCGTCGCCCGCGACACGCGCATCGGCATGCCCGCGACCCGATTTCTCGGCCCAGCACTCGGTTCGCTGCATCTTTTCTTCTACCGCCTCGGCCCGGTCCTGGCGCGGCGGCTGCTGTTGACCGGCGACATCATCGAGGCGGGCGAGCTGGAGGGCCGGGGCATCTTCACCGAGATCACCGACGCGGCCCACGTGGCGGATCGGGCCGCCCGCTGGGCGCTGAAGGCCTCGCGTATGCCAGCGGACGGGATCGTCATCGCCAAAGAAGCGTTCCGTATGGTCGAGCAGCTCCAGGCTTACCACGGTGAGGAGGTCTTCAGCTACTTGACGCACGCATACGGCACGAACCTCAGGTTCGAGCCGGGCGAGTTCAACTTCGTGAAGGCACGGGCCGAATACGGCACTAAAGAGGCGTTCCGGATGCGTGACCGACACTTCCATGTTGACTGAGGCCCAGATCGCCGAAGGGTGGTTCGTGCTGGACCACCAGGGTACGCCGATTTGGGGGCGGACTATCCCAGCGTCCGGGTCCGGGACGGAACGCGACGTCGTGCTCATTCACGGTGCGGGCGCACACCTGCACTGGTGGGACGCGATGCTCGCGCATGTCGGGCGGCCCTGGCGAACGACGGTATTCGATCTGAGCGGTCACGGTCGCAGCGGACACCGCCCCGATGGCTATCGGGCCGAGCTCTGGGCCGACGAGGTGGCGACCGTGATCGCGCGCCAGAGCCTGACGGGTTCGGCCACGGTCGTCGCGCACAGCATGGGCGGTCTCATCGCCACGGCCATGGCGGCCCAGTTCCCGGAACGTATTGATGAGCTTATAGTTCTCGATGTGACGTTTCAGCCGCCCGAACCGGGCACCGCCCACGCGCCACGGGGCCGACCGGGACGGGAACGCACGATCCACCCGGACTTCGCCACCGCGATGCGACGCTTTCGGTTGGTGCCCGAGGGAAGCACCGCAGACCCTGACCTCGTCCGGCAACTCGCGGCCCTGTCCTACGAGAGGGCTGATGGTGGCTGGCGGGTGCGGTTCGATCCGCGGGTTTTTCAGCAGTTCACCGACGCGATGATCCACGACTGGCTCGGGCGCGTCCGCTGCCCCGTAACGCTCATCGGCGGCGAGCTCAGCCCAGCGGTCACCGAGGACAGAGCGGAGTACGTCGCTCGCCGCCTCGGCCAGCCCATCCGCTGGGGAACCATTCCCGGCGCTCACCACCACGTCCAGCTGGACCGACCGGCTGCGCTCGGCGACCTTCTGGTGAGGCTACTCGCCGGTGAGGAGCCGCCCGGGCTGCGCTGGGCGACCGGGGCCGCGACCGGCGCATCGTCGTGACGATCGGGCATTCGCGCAGCCGCTTTCCCCGTGATCTGGGGCGAACGTACGACAATTCCCGGTGGCCACCCCCACGCCGACGAATGCCGCCACACCTCGGCCCCGTACGCCGTTCCTGAGCGACTTTCGCTTTCTCAGTACGTTCCGAGTCGTACGTCGGTCGGCACCAGCCTCGCCTGGAATCCCGGGACGAGGAATCGTGCGCGCCTGCCGCCGGTGTAAGGCGGGCTCCCCGGTGACGCCGCCGGCGCCGTGGCTCTGCCTGTCGATGGTGGCCGTGGAGGTGTCCCGCGCGGCCGGCGTCGTGACGTGGGGGTCGTCGCAACCCGCATCGGTGCTCGCGTCCGACCGACAATCCCATGACGCCGCTGGAAATGAGGCGGACGGCGCGGGCGTCCACGATGACGCCTTCGTGCGGATTACTGACAGGGACGCCCCCATCAGCAGGTCAGCTCCGAAGCCGTCACGATCGCCCGTTACGCCGGGCTCGCCGGTCCCGGTACGTCCCGACCACGTAACGCTGGAGACGTCGCCCTCAGCGACCCGGCTGGAACTCTTGCAATCTCTATAAGCTTTGCTATCTTGAGAAGATCACTAGACGGGATGGATCCCATCTACGCCCGTCGTTCACCGCGAGGTGATGATGAGAGTGCGCCAGCAACGAAACGCGAGGCCAACGAGGCCTCGTCAGCCGTCTCGTACCCGGTCAGGCGTTCCGTCCCGATAGCCGGGTCCTGAGGCCACGCAGCACCATCGGTGACCATCCGTTCCGCGGTGGCCCATCGCTCACCGCGCGCCGACTACGCGGCCGGCCACCACCACGACCGGCCGAGCAGCCCTTGTTCATTGCTGGATGCACACGTTCTGATCTTGCCGACAACGCTGGTGGATCTGGTCGCCGAAGGACCACCACATCGAAAGGTTGGACATGAGAACTCGACTGAGCTTTGCGTTGGCGGTCACGCTCACGCTGTCCGTGGCCGCCTGCGGCGGGGGCCCAGATGAGGAGGGCGGCGCGGAGTCGTACCGGGTGGCGATCGTCTCCGAGCTGACCGGGCCAGCCGCCGACCCGGCTGGTATCAACCACGCCGCCGGAGCGATGGCCTACTTCGAGCAGCTCAACGCGGCGGGTGGAATCAACGGCCACCTCATCGACTACGGCACCCCGTACGACACGCAGGGCGACGCCACCGCCGCCTCGGCGGCGATTCGCCGCGCCCTGGAGCAGGACCCCATCGCGATCACCGGTTACATCCTGACCAACTCGGTGGCGGGGGCCGAGGCGGTTCTCGACTCCGCGGGCGTCCCGGCGTTGCTCCTCGGCGGCCCGGACGAGTGGCTGGGTCCACCGCCGAAGCCGTGGTACTTCAACGTGGGGCACGGAAACTGGCAGCAGGGCGCCGCGCTGACCAGGCACGCCGCCAAGATGCTCGGTGGGTTGTCCGGAAAGAAGGTCGCCCTGGTCGGTCTGCAGTCCACGGCCGTCGACGGCGCCTACCGCGCCGCGAAGGCCGAGATCGCCGCCGCCGGTGGGACGGTGACCTCCGAGCGCAAGATTCCGCTCGACCAGGTCGACTACACGGCCGACGCGGCCGCCATCGTCGCCGAGGACCCCGACGTCGTGCAGGTCTACCTCATCGGCACCGCGGCGACGTCGTTCGTCAAGGAGTTGCAGACCGCCGGCTACGACGGCCCGATTCTGGCCTGGAGCGCCGGCGCGGCCACCCACTTCCTGGCCGAGATCAACAGCGACAACTACTACGCGGTGCGCGACGCGGTCGAGCCGCTGGAGACCAACGTCCTCGGCGAGACCGCCAAGGCGCACGGCCTGGCCGACCGGGCCACCAACATCGACTTCGCGGCCGGCTGGGCGGCGGCGAAGATCCTGGCCGAGGCGCTCAAGGTCTGCAACGGCTGCCGGGGGCAGGAGCTGATCAAGACCCTGGAGGACCTCCCGCCGCTCGAGGTGTCGGAGGCGTTCGTCCAGCCGCTCGAGTGGACGGCCGACGACCACTTCGGTTCCCGGGGCTACACGCTGTACCAGTACGATGCGGCCACCCGCTCGGCCGTCCCGGCGTCGGATCCCGTGGTCGTCAGCCCGAATGAGGCACCGCGGGCCGATTCGTGATGGAAACGGCAAGCGGTCGCGTCCCGGAGCCAGTGCTTCGCGCGGACGGCCTACGGGTCCGCTACCGCAACGGTGCCCTCGGCATCCTCGATGTCTCGCTCGAGGTTGGCCAAGGTGAGATCGCCGCTCTTCTCGGCCCCAATGGGGCCGGGAAGACGACGACCGCCCGGGCCCTGAGCGGCTTCGTGCGGACCGAGGGTGCCGCGGTGATCAGCGGGACGGTGCGGTTGCTCGGGGAGGACATCACGGGCTTCGAACCGCACCGGACCGCGGCCCGCGGGCTCCGCCTGGTCCCTGAGCGACGAAAGATATTTCCTAACCTCACGGTCTCGGAGAACCTTCAGGCGCTCGGTGGGACGGCCCGCGGCCGCGCCCGGTCGGCGATGGACCGAGTCTTCGCTCTCTTCCCCGACCTGGCCAACCGCACCAAGGAGCTCGCCGGCCGGCTCAGCGGCGGGCAGCAGCAGATGTTGGCGCTGGCCCGGTGCCTGCTGTCGGACCCGAAGGTCCTGCTGGTGGACGAAATGACCTTGGGACTCCATCACAGCCTCTACCCGGTGCTCGCCGACGCCATGAGGGTCGTGGCCCAGGAGGGCACGGCCGTTGTCCTCATCGACGAGAACACCGCGTTCGCGCTCGAGGTGGCGTCGTACTGCTACCTCATCAGCGCGGGCGTGGTCACCGACCAGGGCGCGGCGGTGGAGTTCACGGACAACACGCGGATCGCAAAGAGCTACACGTCATGACCGACTCTGGCGCAACCATCGCGGACCGCCTCGGCCCGCTCCTCGTCGACGGCGACCGGGGCGGTCCGGCGCCCGACCGAGGCCCCGCCCTGGAGGTCACCGACCTCAGTGTCCACTTTGGTGGGCTGGCCGCGGTCCAGCACGTCTCGCTCACGCTCCAGCCCGGCGAAGCCCTGGCGGTCATCGGACCCAACGGGGCCGGCAAGACCACCCTGCTCAACGCGATCAACGGTGCTCTGCCGCGCAACACGACCGGCAACGTCTCGATCATGGGGACTCCGGCCCCGCGCCGGGGCGCGCTCTGGGCCAGCCGATCGGGCCTGGCCCGCAGCTTCCAGCACCCGGTGCTGATCGAGGCAGCGACTGTCCGGGAGAACCTGCTCCTCGGGTCCCACCTGCGGCTGCGGTACACGGCGCTGCACCAACTGATTCCCGGTACCCGGATGCGCCGGGAGGAGGCCCGGGAACACGAGAAGGCCCAGCTCGTCGCCGAGGTCCTCGGACTGCAGGACCAGCTGCGCGAGCCGGTCAGCGAGCTGCCGTACGGCGCCCGCAAGCTGGTCGACATCGGCCGGTCGCTCATGAGCCAGCCGCGCGTACTTCTGCTGGACGAGCCGACCTCCGGCCTGGACGCCCGGGAACGAGCCCGGGTGACCGAGCTTCTGGCCGCGCTCGTCCGCAGCCGCCAAGTCGCGATCATGGTCGTGGAGCACCACATGGACGTCATCCGCGCGGCGATTCCCCGCGTCGTGGGCCTGCGGGCCGGCGTCGCGGTCGCGGATGGACCGACCGACGAGGTTCTGGCCTCCGCCGAGTTCCAGACCGTGCTGCTCGGGGCCGTCGACGGTCCCCGGCCCTGAACGCCGGAGTCCGGAGAGGAAGCTCAATGGTTAGATTCCTGGTTGCGGTGATCGGGGGCTTGGCGCTCGGTGGCGTCTACACCCTCATCGCCCTCGGCCTGGTACTGGCGTGGCGGGCGACCCCGACCCTGAACTTCGCGCACGGTCAACTCATCCTGTTGGCCGCGATGCTGGCCGGGTACTGGCAGAGCACCGGCGGCTCGATCGCGGGGTCGGCGCTGGTGGCGGCCGCCGCCACGGCCCTCATCTGCGTGGTCTTCTATCGCCTCGTGTTGCGGCGCACCACCGGGCTTCCGCCGTTTCTGCCGTTCGTGGCCACGCTGGGGCTGGCCGCGATGATCGAAAGCGCGCTGGCGATCGCCTTCGGAGGCCGCCGGTTCCCGATCGAGCTCGGCTTCATACCCCAGGGGACGACCTCGATCGGCGGCGCTCGGTTCAGCAGCGAGACGCTCACGATCGCCGCGCTCACCGTCGGGCTCGGCGTCGCCGTGGCCGCGACGATGCGCTGGACGAGGATCGGCATTCAGGTCCGGGCCGCCGGTCAGGACCCGGTGCTGGCCAGCCAGGGCGGCATCAACGTCCACCTTGTCCACGCCTGCTCCTGGATCGCGGCCGGGGTCCTGGCCGCGATCGCGGGCCTGGCCTACGGCAGCACCATCGTCGTCGACCCGAGCCTGGCGACCATCGCCCTGGCCGCCTTCCCCGCGATCCTGCTCGGCGGGCTGGACAGCTTCGAAGGAGCGGTCGTCGGCGGCCTGATCATCGGACTGGTCCAAGGGCTCACGGCGACGTACCTCGGAAGCAGCTACACGCAGGTGGTCACCTACGCGCTTCTCCTCGTGGTGCTGCTCGTCCTCCCCGATGGCCTGTTTGGATCGAAGGTTGTGACTCGCCTGTGAAGCTCGAGATCCTTCCCGCCCGGCCCGGGACCACGCGGGGCCCGACGACCATCGCCGCCGTCGTGGCGCGCGGCCGGGGTCTCGGCCTCCCGATCGCCGTCGTCGCGGTCGCGGCGCTCACCCTGTTCGTGGTCGAGACCCAGTCGTCGTACGTCGTCTTCGTCTACAACTCCGTGCTGCTGGCGTGCATCGGCGCGATCGGGTTCAACGTCCTGATGGGAACGGCCGGGCAGGTCTCCATGGCGCCCGCCGCCTTCCTCGCGATCGGGGCGTTCGGCCACGTCTCCTTCAGCCGGCTGGGGCTGCCGGTGGCCCTGAGCCTCGGGCTGACGCTCGTCGCGGCGGCCGTCGTGGGCGCCGTGTTCGTCCTGCCGGCCCTGCGGCTGCACGGCCTCGGGCTGGCGCTGTCGACACTGGCGGCGCACTTCATCGTCCTGCACGTGGTGCGGGAGTACCAGCTGGCCGAGGGCGGTTCGGCCGGGTTCACCGTGCCGACACTGTTCTCCGGTCGCGGCCTGGGGTACGCCAACCGCTCCTGGGCCTGGCTGCTGACGGTGGTCGTGGCCGTCACGATCGTCGTGACGGTCCTGCTCACCCGCGGCCGGACCGGTCGCGCCCTCCGCGTCGTGCGCGACCATCAGCTCGCCGCGCCCCTCATGGGCGTCCACGTCGGACGCTACAAGTTGCTCGCCTCCGTCTACAGCAGCGTGCTGCTGGCCCTGCAGGGCTGCCTGTCCGTGCTGTACTCCGGATCGGTCGCCTACGAGAACTACTCCCTCGCGGTCTCGATCCAGATCATCGCCATGGTCCTCATTGGCGGTCTCGACTCGGTCGTCGGCGCCATCGTCGGCGCCACGGTGGTCACGTTGCTGCCCAACGTGGTGCCGGAGATCGTGGGCGTCGTGGTCCCCGCGCACCTGACGCCGACCTACGGGCCGCAGATCGCGAAGTTCCTGTACGGGCTGCTGATCGTCCTCATCGTCGTCGGGGCCCGCCAGGGCATCGTCGGCAGCGTCCGCACCGGATGGCGGGCGCTGTGGGCCCGGCTGGCGCCGGGCGCCGGGCCCGCGCCGGCCCCCGGGACGGTCGACCCGGCCGAACCCGCCGACCGAGGCGACGCGGCGCCGGTCGTCGTGTCGCGCACCGCGACCATCGCCGCCGACGCGCAGGCCGTCTGGCGCACCGTCGCCGACTTCGGCGCGATCCACACGTACTTTCCGTCCGTCACCCGTTGCGTCGTCGACGGCGAGGGGGTCGGCGCGCGGCGGCACCTGCAGCACCACACCGGCGGACGGACGACCTCGGAGCTGACCGTGCTCGACCACGACTCGATGGTGATGGAATACCGCGTCATCGAATCGACGGTGCCCATCGAAGATTATCGGTCGCGGATCGCCGTGGCGCGAACGGACGAGGGGTGCCGCGTCACGTACACGAGCTGGTTCCGGCCGGCCGGCCCGGCCTCTCGGGACGAGGTCGCCGCCTTCCTGTCCGCCGAGCTCGACTCGGCGCTGGAAGGCCTGCGGCGGCTGCACGAACACCGCGGGAACGGATGAACAGCACGGCGACGGATGAAGCAGTGGGTCGGATGAAGCACTGGGTCGACCGGATGGCACGGGGTCGGTGAGCGACGATGGTGGATACGGCGGACGCCCCAACCGCTCTGCCTGCCCAGACCCTGCCTGGGCTGCTGGCCCACCGGGTCCGCACGGCCCCGGACGAGGTGGTGATGGTCTGCGACGAGCAGGCGATGACGTACGCCGAGCTGGACCGGGACAGCCGCGCCATCGGAGCGCGGTTGTCGGCGGCCGGGCTCGGCAAGGGCGATCGGATCGCCCTGCTCATGCCCAACGGCATCGACTGGCTGGTCGCCGCCGTGGCGGTCTGGCGCATCGGCGCCGTGCTGGTTCCGCTCAGCACTCTGCTGCGCCCGCCGGAGCTGCTCGCCACCTTGCGGGTCGCGTCGGTGACCGCGCTCATCCTGACCCGCGAGTACCGTAACCGTCGATATCTCGATGAGCTGGAGGAGGTACTGCCGGGAGCGAGCGGGCTCACCAGCGACGCGGGCGGCGTCTTCACCGGTCTTCCCCCGCTGCGCCGGGTCTGGGTGTGGTCCGAGCACCTGGCGACGCCGGACCCGGGGCCGCCGGCCTGGCCGGAGCCGGACGTGCGGCCGGCCGACGACCTGGTCGTCCTCTTCACCTCAGGGAGCCGGGGAACTCCCAAGGGCTGCATCCACACGCACGGCGGGGCGCTGCGGGCGGTCGCGGCGGGCCTGCCGGCGCGGTGCGTCCGCCCCGGCGACCGGCTCTACATCCCGATGCCGTTCTTCTGGGCCGGTGGGCTCGCCGGCGGTCTGCTCACCGCCCTCGTCGCCGGCGCGACCCTGCTCACCGAGGTGACCCCTGAACCGGCGAAGACGATCGAGTTCCTCAAGCGCGAACGGGTCACGCTGTTTCGTGGCTGGCCCCAGCAGGGTCGGCGCATCGCGGAGCAGCCAGGGTTCGACCCGGCGGATCTGCCCTACCTGCGGGCCGGGAGCCTGGACGCCGTGCTGCCGCCACCGCTGCGGTCGCGACCGGGCGCGCGGGCCAACCTGTTCGGCATGTCCGAGACGTTCGGTCCGTACGCGGGCTACCCGCTGGACACGGACCTGCCGCCGGACAAGTTCGGCAGCTGCGGCCAGCCGTTCCCCGACATCGAGGTGCGGATCGTGGATCCCACGACGCGAGCCCCGGTACCAGCCGGGCACCGCGGCGAGATCCTCCTCCGCGGCCGCACCCTGATGCGGGGAATCTGCGGCCGGGAGAACCACGAGGTCTTCGACCGCGACGGGTTCTACCCCACCGGCGACGTCGGGCGCCTCGACGCCGACGGGTTCCTCTGGTACGAGGGACGCCTCGACGACATGTTCAAGGTCAGCGGGGCCACGGTCTATCCGTCCGAAGTGGAATCGGCGCTGCGCTCGCTGGACGGGGTGCGCCAGGCGGTCGTGACGAACGTCCCGGCCGGGGACCGGCAGGAGGTCGGTGCGGTCGTGGTCGGCCCCGACCTGGACATCGCGCAGCTCACGGCGGCCCTGCGGCGCGTGCTGAGCTCGTTCAAGGTACCCACGGTCTGGCTCCTCCTGACGAGCGAGGACCAGCTGCCCCGCCTCGCCTCGGACAAGATCGACCTTCCCGAGGTGCGGCGACGCCTTGGGCACGAGGGCAGGCGCCTTGACTCACTGACGTCGAACTGACGGCCGCGTATCCGACGGAGGCATGTGTGACATACGAGACCCTCACCTACGAGACCGACTACGACGCCAAGGTGGCGACGGTCACCCTGCACGCGCCCGCGTCCTCGGCCCGGGTCGGTCGCGTGCGCTGCGAGGAGGTCGCCGCCGTGTGGCGTCGGGTACGCCTCGATGAGCGGATCAACGTGGTCGTGCTGCGCTCGAGCGAGGAGAACTTCTTCAGCGGCGGCCTGGGCATCCCCGGTGACCAGGACGGCCCCGACGTCTGGCACGACGAGGTCCCGGGTGAGCTCATCAGCGCCAAGTGGCAGAAGATGTGGAAGCCCATCGTCTGCGCCGTCCAGGGAACGTGCAGCGCGGGCGCGTTCTACCTGATCAACGAGTCCGACATCGTCATCTGCTCCGACGACGCGACGTTCGTCGACCCGCACGTCAACGCCGGCCTGGTCTCGGCCCTGGAGCCGATCGGCCTGCTGCGACGCATCGGGCTCAGCCACACGCTGCGCATGACCTTGACCGGAGGCGACGAGCTCATCGGGGCGCAGACCGCGTTGGCCATCGGGCTGGTCACCGAGGTCGTCCCCCGCGACCAGCTGTGGACCAGCGCCTTCGAGCTGGCGAAGCTCATCGCCGCGAAGCCGTCGGCCGCCACGCAGGGCACCGTCCGCGCGATCTGGGAGTCGCTCGACCGGCCGTACCGGGCCGCCCTCGAGCAGGGACTGATCTACACCCGTCTGGGCAATCCCATCGGCCAGGCCGAGGTCGGTGGGCGTGCCCCGCGAGTCGAGAATCCGAGGATCCGGTGATGCATCCGCTAGCACAGGCCGTCGCCGCAGCCGCCGCGCAAGAGCCGTCGACCCGGGCGGTGGAGTTCCACGAGCGCTGGTACACCTGGGGTGAGCTGGCCGCGACCATGGCGCGAGTCGATCGAATCATCGACGAGCATGCCGGCGAGGGCGAGCCCGCGGTCGGCGTGCTGGTGCGCAACAAGCCCGTGCACGTGGCGATCCTGGCGGCGATCCTGCGTCGCCAGGCCTGCTTCGTCGTCATCAATCCCGCGCGCGGCCGCGACGCGGTGCGCGACGACGTCGCCGCGTTGGGCCTGCGCCTCGTGCTCGGCGAGCCCGCCGACGTCGAGACGGTCGCCGACGCCGCCGACGGCACCATCGTCGTCGGGCTGCCCGACGTCACGGCCGAGCCGGTCGTCCTGCGGCGCCCCGCCACCCCGGTCCCGGGGCCGCGGCATCCGGGCGTCGCCGTGCGCATGCTGACCAGCGGTACGACCGGACCGCCGAAGCGCATCGACCTCACCTACGACGTGCTCGACGCCTCGATGGCCGGGGCGAAGCACTACGAGTCCAAGCGACGGCCGGGCCCGAATCCCAGCGTGGCCATCGTCAACTCCCCGCTCGCTCACCTCGGGGGCGTCTTCCGCGTCCTGCAGTGCGTGCTCGACCACCGGCCGTTCGTCCTGCTCGAGCGGTTCGAGGTCGAGCCCTGGCTGCGCGCGGTCCGTCGGTACCGCCCCAAGACGGCGAGCCTGGTGCCGGCCGCCATCCGGATGCTGCTCGAGGCGAACCCGGACCCGGCGGACCTGTCCAGCCTGCGGGCGGTGTTCAGCGGCACCGCCCCGCTGTCCCCGGACGACGCCGACGCGTTCACCAGCCGGTACGGCGTGCCCGTGCTCACCTCCTACGCGGCGACCGAGTTCGCGGGCGGCGTGGCCGGCTGGACGCTCCGCGACTACGAGCAGTACTGGGCGACCAAACGCGGCAGCGTGGGTCGCGCGCACCCCGGCTGTGAGCTGCGCGTCGTCGACGAGCAGTCCGGTGCCGTGCTCGGTCCGGACCAGCCGGGCCTGCTGGAGGTCAAGCCCGCCCAGCTCGGGCCCGCGACCGGGTGGATCCGGACCAACGATCTGGCCCGTATCGATGCCGACGGGTTCCTCTACATCCTGGGCCGGGCGGACCACGCGATCATCCGCGGTGGCTTCAAGGTCCTGCCCGACCACGTGCAGGCCGTGCTCGAGCGGCATCCGGACGTGCGCGGGGCGGTGGTGCTCGGGGTCCCCGATGCCCGGCTCGGGGCGGTTCCGGTGGCCCTCGTCGAGCTGCGACCCGGCGCGACCGCCGACGGCGCCGCGATTCGCGCGTGGGCCAGCGGCTCGCTCGCCGGCTACGAGGTGCCGACGGAGATCCACATCGTGGACAACCTGCCGCGCACCGTCTCGGGCAAGGTGGACCTGGTCCAGGCGCGGCAGCTGCTCGACAAGGTGGCCCGATGAGCTGGCCGTCGAAGTGGGGCTTCGGCGTCCCGCCGTTGAGCCAGATGTTCGGGTTCGCCCGCGCCATCCGCGCGCTGACCGAGACCGTGCTCTCGCTCGACGCACCGGCACCCGAGATCGACGAACTCGTCGAGCAGGTGACCCGCGTGGACCAGCAGCTGCGGGCCCGGACCGCCGTCACCCCCGCCACCCGGGTCGGCAAGCGGTCCGACGACCCGACCGTCCGGCCGTACATCGACCACTCCGTGCACGTCGGCTCGTTCAATCCGGTCTTTCCCGAGTACGCCTTCACCGCCATTGGGCCGGAGCGGGCGGCGGGGACGGTCCGGTTCTCCCTCGTCTACGAGGGGCCACCCGGGATCGCGCACGGCGGTTTCATCGCGGTCTTCTTCGATCTCGTCATCAGCCACCACAACGCCGACGTCGGCGTGGCCGGAGCGACAAAGGCCCTCGAGATCAGGTACCGCCGGCCGACCCCGCTCGAGACGACGCTTCGTTTCGAGATCAGCCGGGCGGCCGACGACCGGGAGATCGTCTCGGACGCGACGCTCTGCGACGGCGACACGGTGCTGGCCACCGCCCGGTCGACCAACGTCGCCGGCCGCCGGGACAAGCTTCCCCGGTTCGGCGTGCGCTCCGGCTGACCGGTGGTGTGCGCGTGCTGGGGCGAGAAATCGACGTGTCGTGAGGAGAAACGGTTGGAGCCCGCCAAGTTCGAGACCATCATCTTCGAGCGCCGCGGTCGTACCGCGTGCGTCACGCTCAATCGCCCCGAACGCCTGAACGCAATCAACCACACGATGATCCGCGAGCTCGAGGTCGCCTACCGGACCATCGAGGAGGATCCTGACATCTGGACATACATCGTTACCGGGGCCGGCACCCGGGCGCTGTGCGCCGGGGCCGACGTGAGCGTGGTCGAAGGCTCGGCCCGGCCCGGGCAGGACACGCGGGGGGAACCGCTGCTGGCGTCCTACTGGCAGTGGGACGCCCCGCAGGAAGCGACGCCACCCTACCTGCAGATGACCAAGCCGATGATCTGTGCGGTGAACGGGTTGGCGGCCGGCGCCGGGCTCGACCTCATCACGACGGCGGACATCGCGATCGCGGCGGAGGATGCGACGTTCTTCGACCCCCACGTGAGCATCGGCCTCGTCTCGGCTCGGGAATCCGTCCGGCTGGCCCGGGTGCTGCCGCTGAACATCGCCATGCGGATCGCTCTCATGGGCAAGCACGAACGGCTCAGCGCGCAGCGCGCGTACGAGCTGGGGCTGGTCAGCGAGCTGGTGCCACAGGAATCGCTCATGGACCGCGCGTGGGAGATCGCCGAGACCATCAATCGGAATGCTCCGTTGGCGGTGCGGGGCACGCGCCTGGCGATACGCAAGGGCCTGTCGCTGCCGGTCTACGAGGCGGAGCTACTGGCGGAGAGCCACCGCCTGCGGGTGGCCGCCACCGAAGACGCGCAGGAAGGGCCGCGGGCCTTCCTCGAGAAGCGCGACCCGGTCTGGAAGGCGAGGTGATGAGCTGATGACCGATGTCACCCGGATGGACATCGACGGCATTCGGCCGACGGTGCCCGACCTGTTGCGCGCCCGGGCCAGCGCGCTGGGTTCGGCGTGCCTGCTCACCTGTGACGACGAGGTGCTCACCTACGAGCAGGCCGAGCGCGAGTCGGCCGAGCTCGCCCGCGGCCTGCTCGCCATCGGCGTGGGGAAAGGCACCCACGTCGGCCTCCTCTACCCCAACGGCCGTGACTTCGTCGTCGCCGCGTTCGCGGCCGCCCGCATCGGCGCGGTCGCGCTTCCGTTCAGCACCATGTCGACCCCGCACGAGCTGCAGGGCATGCTCCGGGGCGCCGACGTGAAGGTCCTGCTCAGCGCCGAGTCCTACCGGTCCCGCGACTTCGTGGACATCGTCCGTACCGCTGTACCGGAGCTGGACTACGGCGCGCCACCGCCCGTCCGGTCGCACACCGTTCCCACCCTGCGCCGGGTCTTCGTCGCGACCGACCGGGATGATGTCGCGCCGGCCTGGCGGATGCGGTCGCTGTGGGAGGCGGCGCGCACGGTCGACGAGGCTGCCCTGCGCGCGGCGGAGGAGGTGGTCCGCCCAGCCGACCGGCTCGTCATCGTGCACACCTCCGGCTCCACCAGCGAACCCAAGGCGGTCATCCACCAGCACGGTTCACTGATCCGGCACATGGCGAGCTTCAACGCCGTCCGCCGCTACGACAGCCGGGAGATCCTCTTCTCCAACTCACCCTTCTTCTGGATCGGCGGGTATGCGGCGAACCTCATCGCGACCCTGGTCGCCGGGGCGCACCTGGTCTGCTCCAACAGCCGGGACGCCGGCCAGACCCTGGACCTGCTGCGCCTGGACGAACCGGCCATCGCCGC
>ERZ777003.2609-NODE-2609-length-20234-cov-15.242034_pt1 | contig 20234 bp, 18 predicted proteins | sample MGYA00374956_ERZ777003 | MGnify/ENA primary metagenome ERZ777003 (study PRJEB29302, sample SAMN06268252) | bioreactor metagenome | isolation source: Joint BioEnergy Institute, California, USA | place: USA:Joint BioEnergy Institute, California, USA | collected... | reverse complement strand
CAGCACGCCTACGGCGGCGTGATGGAGCAGGCCAAGCAGTACGAGTCGTCCCAGCGCGAGGGCATGGTCGGCAAGCTGGGGCGCAGGATGTTCGCCAGCGTCGGCACGCTCGAGGAGCTGTTCCGCGAGAAGCTGCAGGAGCTGTACGACGCCGAGCACCAGATCCTCAAGGCGCTGCCGATGATGATCGAGGCCGCCACGTCGCAGGAGCTGAAGCGGGCCTTCGACATGCACCTGCGGCAGACGCAGGGCCAGATCGGGCGGCTCGAGCAGGTCTTCCGCCGGCTGGACATGGACCCCAGGGGCAAGGTCTGCACGTCGATGCGCGGCATCCTGGCCGAGGGCGAGGAGATCGTGGCGATGCGCGCCGACCCCGAGGTGAAGGACGCCGCGCTGATCGCCGCCGCGCAGCACGTCGAGCACCACGAGATCGTCGCCTATGGGACGCTGCGGGCCTGGGCGCGGCAGCTCGGCCACCACGATATGGCGCAGGTGCTCCAGCAGACGCTCACTGAGGAGGAGCAGACCGACCGCCAGCTGACGCAGATCGCCGAGCAGGCGGTCAACCTGCGGGCCATGCGCAGCTAGGGGCCCTCGCTGCGCTCAGGGGGACAACACGGAAAAGGTGCCGGCCGGAGATCCTGGGCGATGATGGCATCCCGGGCCCCGGCCGGCGGGCAGGCGAGCGGAGTCGCAACCGCGCGGCTCCGCTTCGTTATGTCGATCGCATCGCCGGCGGGGCTGGGGACCGCACCTCGGCGCCGCCCCGCCGGCTGGGGAGTTACGCACTGGCGCCCTCCGCCTCCGGCTGGTAGAGCACCTCCTTCACCTGCAGGCGCCGCAGCCCGTCCGGCACCTGCCACTCGATCACATCGCCGGCGCGGTACCCCAGCATCGCCGTGCCGATCGGCGCGAGCACCGAGATCTTGCCCTGCCCGACATCGGCCTCGTGCGGGAAGACCAGCGTGTAGACGAGCTCCTCGCCGGTCTCGAGGTCGACCAGGCGCGCCGTGGAGTGCATCGTGATCACATCGCGCGGCACTTTGTCGTCGGCGACGCACGTGCTCCGGTCGAGCTCGGCCTCCAGCCCCTTCAGGTGCTCGCCGCGGCCGTTGCGGTAGCCGTGGCGATCTCGCTCGTCCATGAGCAGCTTCCTCAGCTTCTCCATGTCGCGCTCGGTAATGTAGATCGTCCGTGTGCTCATACAAGCGTTCTCCTTTTCATCCGCAGTCTGCGGCGCGCCATCGCGCCGCTCCTAAACAGCGGTTGCGCGGCGCCCTCGCGGGCCTCCCGCGTAACCCTCACCGGCCGGGGAGCTTTCTCGCCTCCGGCCCGGCTCGTGTCTCCGGCGACTGCACTAGCTTCAAGCCCTGGGGATGCTACTGTTGTATCCGGCGCGCGGACTGTGCGCCGGCCAGAAGCGAGCGATACTGCGGGTTCGACAGCTCCTCGGCCAGCGCGCCGGCGCCGCGGGCCACGCAGGAGAGCGGGTCCTCCGCCACGCGCACCGGAATGCGGGTCTCGGCGGCGAGCCGCCGGTCCAGCCCTCTCAGGAGCGCCCCGCCGCCCGCCAGCTGGATGCCGTGCTCCAGGATATCGGCGAGCAGCTCCGGCGGCGTCTCGTCGAGCACCTCGCGCACCGCGGCCACGATCGCGTCGACCGGGCCGGCGATCCCGGCGCGGAGCTCCACGCTCGACAGCTCGACCGTCTTCGGCAGCCCGGTCCGCAGGTCACGCCCGCGCAGCGCCACGGTGATCTCTCTGTCGAGCGGGTAGGCGCTGCCGGCGGCGAGCTTGACCTTCTCGGCCATCCGCTCGCCGATCAGCAGGTGGTACTCGCTGCGCGCGAAGCTGGCGATCGCCGCGTCGATCGCGTCGCCGGCCACCGGGATCGTCCGCGAGACCACGATCCCGCCGAGCGAGATCACGCACACCTCGGTCGTGCCGCTGCCGATGTCGACGATCATCGAGCCGAGCGGCTCGGTGATCGGCAGCCCGGCGCCGATCGCCGCCGCCATCGGCTCCTCGACCACGTAGGCCTCGCGGGCGTTGGCCGCGAGCATCGCGTCCCGCGCCGCCCGCACCTCGATCTCCGTCACGCCGCGCGGCACAGTGACGACCACCCGCGGGCGCGGCGCCACGCGGCCGAAGGTATGGCTGTGCGCCTTCCTGAAGTAGCTCGCGAGCATCTTCACGGCCGCGTCGAAGTCGCCGATCACGCCGTCCTTAAGCGGCTGCACGGTCCGGATGTTGGCCGGCGTCTTGCCGATCATCGCCCGGGCCTCCGCGCCAACCGCCCGGACCTCGCTCGTCTCGCTGTCGAGGGCGACGACCGTGGGCTCGTTGACCACGATGCCCCTGCCGTTCACGTGCACGAGCGTATTCGCCGTGCCGAGGTCGACTCCGAGATCGGCGCCGCCGGCGGCCGGCCACATGCCCGGTCGATGACGTAGTGCCACGATCGCTTCCTCGTCGCGCTTGGCAGATTCAGGCCCGGCGTCTCCTCACCGGGCCAGCTCGTGATACGGCCCTCCGGCCGGCTGCTCGAAAGAGCCCCGCAGCCTCACCGCAGCAGATGCACGGCGCGCGCCGCCGGCGGCCGCGCCAACCCGCCGACGCTCCGCTCAACGACACGCGCTGCGGGCACTTTAGCAGGCGAAGCTGAAGCCAGGATGAAGAAGCGCTGAAGGGGGTATGACGCATCAGTATGCTATACTTCCAGGGCGGGAGGAAGCGCATGACAACGATTCTTGTCGTCGACGACGACCCGAAGATCCGGAGCGTCCTCGGGCGCGGGCTGCGCTTCGAGGGCTACGACGTCCAGCTCGCCGAGGACGGCCAGGAGGCGCTGCGGATCGCCCGCGTGACGCCGATCGACCTGGTCGTGCTGGATGTCATGCTGCCGGGGATGGACGGCCTGGAGGTCTGCCGCCGGCTGCGCCGCGGCATGAGCGCGCCGATCCTCATGCTCACCGCGCGCGACGCGGTGCCGGACCGGATCGCCGGCCTCGACAGCGGCGCCGACGACTATCTGATCAAGCCGTTCGACTTCGACGAGCTGCTGGCGCGCGTGCGCGCGCTGCTGCGCCGGGCGCAGCCGCAGAGCGAAGAGGTCCTGACCTTCGCCGACCTGCGCCTGAACACCCGCACGCGCGAGGTCGAGCGCGGCTCCCGGCGGATCGACCTGACCACCCGCGAGTACGAGCTGCTCGAGCTGTTCCTGCGCCACCCGCGCCAGGTACTCCTGCGCGAGCAGATCCTCGACTGGATCTGGGGCGACGCGCAGGTCGAGAGCAACGCGATCGAGGTCCACATCGGCCGCCTGCGCGACAAGCTCGAGGCCAACGGCGAGAGCCGCCTGATCCAGACCATCCGCGGCGCCGGCTACGCGCTGCGCGAGGAGGCGTGATGAGGCAGCCGTTGTCGCTCCGGCTCCGGCTGACGCTCACGGTCGGCCTCCTGACCGGCGCGATGGCGCTGCTGTTTGGGCTGCTCGTGGACCCGCTGCTGCGGGCGCACCTGCTCGAAGATGTCGATGCGCGGCTGGGGGCGCGCGCCGCTCGCCTCGCGGAGCTGCCCGCGGGCGCTCAGTCTGCCGCGCTCGAGGCGGCCGAGCACTACGCCGCGCTCATCGGCCCCGACGGGGAGCCGCTCGCACGGTCGCCCGCGGCGCGCGCCGAGCCCTTCGCGCTCGGCCCGGAGCTGCTCGGCGCCGCCCGCGCCGGGCAGACGGTCGCCACAACCGGCGAGGCGGCGGACGGCACCCCGTGGCGGCTGTGGGCCGGCCCGGCCCAGACGGACGCGGGGCCGGGGGGCGTCCTGATCCTCGGCGAGCCGATCGCGGCGCAGCAGCAGATGCTCGCACAGGTGCGCCGGCTCCTGCTCCTGTGCGGCGCGCTGGCGGCCCTGGTGGCGCTCGGAGCGGCCGCGCTGCTCACCGGGCGCACCCTGGCGCCAATGACCCAGCTCATGCGCGACGCCGCCGTCGTCGTGTCCAGCGGCCGCTACGACCAGCGCGTGCCGGTGCTGCGGCGCAACGATGAGGTCGGGCAGCTCGCGCAGACGATCAACACCCTGATCGCGACGGTCGAACAGACGCTGCGGCAGCAGCGCGAGTTCCTGGCGGACACGTCGCACGAGCTGCGCTCGCCGCTCACCGTCGTGCTGGCGAACCTGAACCTGCTCCGGCGCGACCTCGACCCGCACGAGCGCGAGCTGTCGGTGGACGAGGCGGCGACCGAGGCGCAGCGGATGCGGCGGCTGATCAACGAGCTCCTGCTGCTCGCCCAGTCCGACTCCGCGCAGGTGATCGCCGAGGCGCCGGTGCGCCTGGACTGGCTCGTCGAGGACGTCGTGGGCGGGGTGCGGCGCCAGGCGCCCGAGCACATCTACCAGCTCCAGGTCGACGAGCCGCTGGTGGTGATCGGGGACGAGGAGCGGCTGGCCCAGCTGCTGCGGAACCTGCTCGAGAACGCGGCGAAGCACACGCCCCCCGGCACGACGGTCACGGTGCGCCTGCAGCGGTCGGGCGGCTCCGCGCTGCTCACCGTCGCCGACAGCGGCCCCGGCATCGCGGCGGAGCACCTCCCGCACATCTGGGACCGCTACTACCGGGTGGACAAGGTGCGCTCGCGGGCGGCCGGCGGGACGGGCCTGGGGCTGCCGATCGTCAAGTACATCGCGGAGGCGCACGGCGGGCGGGTGGACGTGGCGAGCGAGGTGGGCGTGGGGACGACGTTCACGGTCGAGCTGCCGCTGGCGCCCGAGGCGGCGGCCCCCGCCCGCCAGCCGGCGGAGACGTGGCGGGCGTAGATGTGCGCCTTCTACCCGCCGGCCGGACCCGGCGCGCCGAGCACCCGCTCGATCAGCGCCTGCATCCGGCCCACGTGCGAGCCGCGCCAGTAGATCTGCCCGCACGCCTGGCAGCGCCAGAACGCCTCGTAGTAGCGCCGGGTCTTCGGCTGGAGCTGGTCGAGCACCGCCTCCTTCGGCACCGGCTCCGTGACCCCGTTGCAGCGGATACAGCGCTGGAAGGCGGACGCGCTCCGGCGCACGCCGAAGCGCTGCACCACTTCGCGCAGCTGGGCCTCCGGCTCGGTGGCGCGGATGAACGCGCCGTACGTGACCGCGCTGCGCTTGAGCAGGCCGACGTCGCGGGTCAGCAGCACGCGCCGCTCGGCGCCGGCGACCTGCGACAGATACGCGTCGTCCTGGTCGTTGCTGTAGAGCGTATCGAAGCCGAGCATGCGCAGGTAGGAGGCCAGGCGCCCGAGGTGCACGTCGCAGACGAAGCGCAGCTCGGGCAGCGGCGGGCGCAGCGGGCGGGCCGGGGGCGGCCCGCCGTGCGGGTAGGCGTCGACCGTATCGCCGGGGGTCAGCCGGCAGGCGAAGTCGACCGGCGCCCCGTTGACCGTGAGCGCGGCGACCTCGGGGTGCGGCACCCCCGCCACCTCGACCACGTGCTTGACCGTCTCGTGGGCGGACCAGGGCAGGGTGAGCGGGCGCCCGCGCCGCGCGCGGGGCAGGAAGTCGTTCAGCGCGCCGTGGCAGCGCACGGCGACAGTGAGCTCATCCATACCTCGCCCGGCCTCACGCCTCGCTAGTCCAGCGGCATCCGCGCCGCGCTGGCCGTCTTATCGTCGCTGCTGAGATCGTGAGTCATCGGGTTGTAGCGCCCGCGCAGCTCGTCGATCACCGTCCCCTTCCAGACCGGCACCCCGACGAAGTAGGACGCCCGCCCGAGCAGGTGCGCCGTGATCGGCGCGGTCAGGAAGAAGAAGGTGATCGCCGCGATCACGCGGATGTTCACGCTGATGCCGGGGAAGTGGAAGGCGAGCGACAGCAGCACACAGGCGATGCCCAGGGTCGACGCCTTCGAGGCCGACTGCATGCGCATGAAGAGGTCCGGCATGCGCACCACGCCCAGCGCGGCGAGCAGCAGGAAGGTCGTGCCCAGCAGCATCAGCACATCGCTGATAATCTCATTCATCTCGTGCTCTCCGCTCGATATACAGTGCGAACGCGACCGTGCCGAGGAAGGCGATCAGCGCCAGCACGATCGCGACATCGAGAAACACCTGCTGCTCCGTGTCGATCGCGTAGACCGTCAGGAAGGCGGTTGACAGCACCGCGAACAGGTCGAGCGCCATCACCCGGTCCGGCAGGGTCGGGCCGCGCACCAGCCGGATGAACGCCATCACCATGGCGCAGCTCAGCATCGCAAAGGCGACCGTCTCAGTCGTGATACCGTTCATCGCAGCACCCCCAGCACGCGCCGCTCGAAGCCGTCCTTGATCTCCTTCCGCACCCTATCCGGCTTATCCGCGTCCATGATGTGCAGGTACAGCTCGCGGCGGTCCGACGAGATGTCGATCGCGAACGTGCCGGGCGTCAGCATGATCAGGTTGACCAGCAGCGTGATCTCCGCGTCGGTCTGGGCGTCGAGCGGGATGGCGACGATCCCCGGCCGGAGCGACGAGATCGGGCTCAGCACATCGATCGCCACCCGCAGGTTGGAGAGCACCATCTCGATCAGAAAGTAGACGAACAGGTCGAGGATGCGCCAGACCTTGCGGATGTAGCTGGGCCCCGACATGATCTGCTGGCTGAAGAGGATCAGCACAAAGCCGATGCCGAAGCCGCTCATCAGGTTGCCGGGCGAGAAGTCGCCCGACAGCGCGGCCCAGCCCAGCGCCAGCAGGATGTTTAGCAGCAGGCCGTTCATCGCTCAACTCCCAGCACAGCGGACATGTAGGCCGACGGATCGTAGAGCTGCAGCCCGGCCGCGCTCGCGAGCCGGAACGCGGGGCCGACCGCCAGCCCGAGCACCACGACCAGCCCGGCGAGCACCATCACCGGCAGCCACAGCGGCACGCTCTGGGCCGAGAGGCGCGGCACGGTGAGCGTGGTGCCGCGCGGGTTCGGCTTCCAGAAGACCTCGGACCAGATCCGCGTCACGGCGAGCAGCGTCAGCACGCTGGTGCAGAGCGCGGTCGCGACGATGCCGTACTGGCCGGCCTCGATGCTGGCCCGCAGCAGCGCCAGCTTGGCGAAGAACCCCGACAGCGGCGGCACGCCCGCCAGAGACAGCGCCGGCAGCAGGAACAGCACCCCGAACAGCGGCGCGGCGGCGTAGAAGCCGCCCAGGTTGCGCAGGTCATCGTCGGGAACGACCTGGTAGATGATGCCGGTGATCAGGAACAGCGCGGTCAGCACGATCATGTCCTCGACGATGTAGAAGACCGCGCCGGAGAGGCCGGCCGGCGTGTACAGGCCCAGCCCCATCACCGCGAACCCGATGTGGCTGACGATCAGGAAGGAGAGGATGCGGCGCATCTCGCTCTGCGCGAGCGCGCCCAGCACGCCGATGATCATGGTCACGCCCGAGGCGACGAGCACGATCGTGTGGGTGTAGCCGATATCGCCGACGAACACCAGTGTGAACAGGCGCAGCAGCGCGTACACGCCCACCTTCGTCAGCAGGCCGGCGAAGACCGCCGAGACGACCGGCGGCGGCGTGTGGTAGGCCGCCGGCAGCCAGAAGTGCAGCGGGACCACCGCGGCCTTGATGCCGAACGCCACCATGAACATCGCCGCGATCGCCGTCATGAGCCCGGGGTTCTCGGCCTGCGGCAGCACCCGCGCCAGATCGGCCATGGTAAGCGTGCCGACCTCGGCGTACAGCAGGCCCACCGCGACCAGGAAGAGCATCGAGGCGATCAGGTTCATCGCCACGTACTTGAGCGCGCCCTCCATCTGCGCGCGCTCGCTGCCCAGCGCCAGCAGCACGAACGACGCGATCAGCAGCACCTCGAACCAGACGTACAGGTTGAAGATATCGCCGGTCAGGAACGCGCCGCTCACGCCCATCAGCAGGATGAGCAGCAGCGGGTAGTAGCCGAAGCCCTCGCGCCGCGAGTCGATCGTCGCCAGCGAGAAGGCCACCGCCGCGAGGCCGACGCCCCCGGTCAGCGTGACGAGGATCGCGCTCAGCAGGTCGGCCACGAGGACGATGCCGAACGGCGCCGGCCAGCCGCCCGCCTCGAGCACCAGCGGGCCGCCCCGCGCGACCACCGCGACGAGCACGGCGCCCGTCACGAAGATCCCCGCGGCGCCCACCAGCGCGAGCACGCGCTGCGCCCGCCGCTGGTCGCGCAGCAGCAGCGCCAGCGCCGCCGTGAAGAACGGCACTACGATCGGGAGGATCAGCAGATTCGACATCTATCCGACCCTTTCCGGCTCTCCCACGACCACCGGGTCGTCGGGGTGCGACTCCACCTCTTCGTCGTAGGGCTCGGCCAGCTCGGCCGTCTCGATCGGCACCAGCGCGTCGGTGCCGCGCATCCTGTCGATGTCGTCGGCCACGACGATCTGGTTGGTGCGGAACGCCAGGACCATCGTGAAGGCCAGCACGCCGAAGCCGATCACGATCGCCGTCAGGATGAGCGACTGCGGCATAGGGTCGGCGAACGGGCCGCCGGGCCGGGTCTGCCCCTCGGGGATCAGCGGGGGCGTCGCACGGGTCAGCCCGCCGACCGTGAAGATCAGCAGGTTAGTGGCGTTGGTCAGCAGCGCCAGGCCGAGGATCACGCGCGCGATCGCCCGGCGCAGCAGGAGGTAGATCGCGATGGTGAACAGCCCGCCGATCAGAAATGCGAGGACAACTTGCATGTGCTACTCCTCCGCCATCGCCAGGATGATCGTCAGCGCGACGCCGAACACCGCGATGTACACGCCAAAGTCGAAGAACACCGGCGTCCCCAGCTCGACCGTCGTGCCGAGCAGGCGGACGGGGCCCCAGATGCCGGTGAAGAACGGCCTGCCCAGGAACACCGGGAGCAGCGCGCTCGCCCCGGCGATCAGCAGCCCGGCGGCGATGAAGGAGCGCGTGTCGAAGTGGAGCGCCTGCCGCACTGATATCTCCTTGGCGGCCAGGCCGTACAGGATGAAGGCGGCCGCGGCGACGAGGCCGCCGACGAACCCGCCCCCCGGCTGGTTGTGGCCGCGCAGCAGCAGGAAGATCGAAAACATCAGCAGGAGCCCAACCAGCAGCCGGCTGGCGGTGCGCAGAACGATTGAGTTCATGCCTGAGTCTCTCTCTCTTGCCTAGACCGTCGCAGGAAGATGCGCCGCAGGCCCGCGAACCCCGGACCACCCTCGTCTCTGACGTACCTCTGCCTGCGGCCGAGCTTGAGCAGCGCGTAGACCCCGAACGCGGCGACGCTGAGCACCGTGGTCTCGCCGAACGTGTCGAGCCCGCGGAAATCGACCAGGATCACGTTCACGATGTTCCTGCCGTGGGCCCGCGCCGCGCTGTTCTCGGCGAAGTAGCCGGCCAGCCGCGAGTCCGGCGGGGTGGAGATCGCCGCCAGCACCAGGGTCGTCATCAGCCCGCCGACGCACAGCGCGATGAGCACATCGCGCAGGCGGCTCACCGGGTGCGTCAGGTTCCTGTAGCGCGGCAGGTGGTGGAAGGCGAGCACGAACAGCAGGACCGTCAGGGTCTCGACCAGGATCTGGGTCATGGCCAGGTCCGGCGCGCCGTACAGGATGTAGATCAGCGCCACGCCGTAGCCGACGATCCCGAGCGACGCGACGGTGCTGAGGCGGCCGGGCGCGAACACCGCGTAGAGCGCGGCGAACATCATCAGCGTGGCCAGCACCGCCTCGTAGAAGCGCAGGTCGGACCACGCGAAGGTGCGCGGCACCCCGTCCTTCATCACCAGGGTCGCGCCGACCAGGACGACGGTGACGAACAGGATCACGAACAGATACTGGCGGAGGTAGCCGCTCTGCATCGCCGACGTCACGCTCCGCGCGACGTACTTGATGCCCTCGAGGCTCAGGCGGTAGGCGTCGGACGGCCAGAACCCGAGCACGCGCTCGACCCACGAGGTCCTGCGACGCACCGCGGTCCAGCCGGTGTACAGCCCGGCGCCGAGGACCACCGAGGCCGCGGTCATGCCGAGCGCGGGGTTGAGGCCGTGCCAGAGCGACAGCGCGACCTCCGCCGGCCCGTTCAGGATGGCGCCGATGGCGGCCGCGACCACGTGCCGCTCGACGAGCGCCGGGTAGATGCCGATCACCAGGCCCAGCGCCGCCAGGAGCGCCGGGCCAAGCCACATGCTGAGCGGCGGCTCGTGCGGGGCCTTGGGGGTCGCCTGGAGCGGGCCGAAGAAGGAGCGGATCGTCACGATCAGCGCCTCGGCCACGAACAGCGCGCTCGCCAGCACGGCCGCCGAGCCCAGCACCACCCCGATGCGATCGACGTGCAGCACCGCCTCGAACAGCTGCTCCTTGGCGATGAAGCTCAGCACAGGCCCGAAGCCGGAGAGCGAGACCGCCGCGAGGACCGCGACGGCCGCGGTGATCGGCATCGCCCGCCGCAGGCCGCCCAGCTTCTCGACATTGCGCGTCGCCGTCTCGTGGTCGATCGCGCCGGCCACCATGAACAGCGCGCCCTTGTAGAGCGCGTGCGCCAGCAGAAACACCACCGCCGCCGTGACGGCCTCCTCGCTCCCGATGCCGACCAGCAGCGTCAGCGTGCCGAGGGCGCTGACGGTCGTGTACGCCAGAATGCGCTTCAGGTCGGTCTGGTAGAGCGCCAGCAGGCCGCCCGCGATCATGGTGGCCGCGCCGAACCCGCCGACCGCGGCGGTCCAGGCGGGGGTGCCGCCGAGCACCGGGAGCAGGCGCGCGAGCAGGTAGACCCCAGCCTTGACCATGGTCGCCGAGTGCAGGTAGGCGCTCACCGGGGTGGGCGCCTCCATCGCGCTGGGGAGCCAGAAGTGGAACGGGAACTGCGCGGACTTGGTGAACGCGCCGGCAAGCACCAGGGCCAGGATGGCGCCGTACCACGGGTGCGCGCGCAGGGCGTCGCCGCGGGCCAGCAGCTCGGTCAGCTCGAAGCTCCCGCCCGCGGTGCCGAGCATGAGGAACCCCAGCAGCAGCGCCAGGCCGCCGCCGCCGGTGATCAGCAGCGCCTGGCGGGCGGCGGCGCGCGCCTCCGAGCGCTCGTGCGGGAAGCCGATCAGCAGGAACGAGCTGATGCTGGTGAGCTCCCAGAAGATAAACAGCGTCAGGATGTTGTCGGCCAGCACCAGGCCGAGCATCGCGCCCATGAACAGCAGCAGGATGGCGTACAGCTGCCCGAGCCGCCGGTCGCCGGCGAGGTAGCCGCCGGCGTAGATCAGCACCAGCGCGCCGATGCCGCAGATCAGCAGCGCAAACAGCAGGCTCAGGCCGTCGAGCGCGAACGACAGACGAATACCCAGCTCAGGCGACCACTGCCACCCTGTCACGAGCCGCCCGCGCTCGGCCACCTGCCCGCTGGCGAGGGCGAAGTAGATGGTGAGCGCCGCCGGCACGACCGCCAGCAGCCAGCCGGCCGCGGATCGTGCGACGCGGTGGAGAAGGGGAGCAAGGGGCACGAGAGCATAGATGAGCAGGAGCGCAACAACCATTCGGCAGACCTCTCTACCCAGCTCACACGAATTAGCACTTCTTTACTGTACCATACACAGCTGGCCGCCGCACAGCGCGCCGCGCCGTGGTCCGCATTGCAGCATCCCCGCGGCGGGCGTATACTGGCAGCGCGGCGGCGCGAGGGTCGGGCCCGCCGCAGCGAGGGAGGTCAGGCAATGACGCTGGACCCGACAGTGCTCGCCAACACCAGCCGCCCGGACCCGGCGCTGTTCTACCGGCGCGGCGACCCAAACGACCCGCGTCTCGGCGAGGTGGTCTCCGCCGACCCCGCCAGCTACGGGGATGCGGACGTCGTGCTGCTGGGCTACCCCGAGGACGAGGGGGTGCGGCGCAACGGCGGCCGGCCCGGCGCGGCGCGCGCGCCGCACGAGATCCGCCGCTTCCTCTACCGCCTGCCGGGCGCGCGCGCCGCGCCGCGGATCTTCGACCTCGGCGACACCATCCCGCGCCCCTCGCTCGAGGAGACCCACGCGGCCCACCGGGACACGGTGGCACGGATCATCGCGGACGGCAAGCGGCTCGTCGTCCTCGGCGGGGGCAACGACGTCTCCTACCCGGACTGCGCCGGGCTCGCAGCGGCGGCTGGCCCGGTCCTCGCGCTCACGATCGACGCCCACTTCGACGTGCGGGCCGACGCCCGCCGCAACAGCGGCACGCCCTACCGCCAGCTGCTCGACGAGGGCCTGCTGGCGCCCGCCCGCCTCTACGAGCTCGGCTCCCAGCCCTTCGCGAACTCGTCCATCTACGCCGCCCACCTGCGCGAGCGCGGCGTCCCGGTCATCCCGCTCGCCGAGCTGCGCGCCGCCGGCTTCGCCGCCACGGTGGAGGGCATCCTCGCGCGCCACGACGAGCCGGCGGTGTTCTGGGGCTTCGACATGGACGTGGTGCGGGCCGCAGACGCGCCGGGCGTGAGCGCGCCCAACCCGCTCGGCATGGCAGGCGAAGAGCTGTGCCGGCTGGCCGCGATCGCCGGGGCCGAGCCGCGCACCCGCCTCATCGAGCTGAGCGAGGTCAACCCGGAGTACGACGTGGACGGGCGCACGTGCCGCCTGGCGGCCGTCGCCATCTGGCACGCGCTGTTCCCGCAGTAGGGGCGCGGTGCGCCCGCAGGCGCCCCGGCGGAGTCAGGAGGAAGAGACCATGGCACGCGTCATCCGGGCCCCGCGCGGCACGCAGCTGAGCTGCAAGAGCTGGCAGATCGAGGCCGCCTACCGCATGCTGCAGAACAACCTCGACCCCGAGGTGGCCTTCGACCCCGAGCACCTGATCGTCTACGGCGGGCGCGGCCGCGCCGCCCGCTCCTGGGAGGCCTTCGACGCCATCCTCGCGGCCCTGCGCGGCCTCGAGCCGGACGAGACGCTCCTCGTCCAGTCCGGCAAGCCCGTGGCGGTGTTCCGCACCCACCCCGACGCGCCGCGCGTCCTGCTCGCGAACAGCAACATCGTGCCGGCCTGGGCCACGCAGGAGAACTTCGACCGCTGGGAGCAGGCCGGGCTCACGATGTACGGCCAGATGACCGCCGGGAGCTGGATCTACATCGGCACCCAGGGCATCCTCCAGGGCACCTACGAGACCTTCGGCGCGCTGGCCCGCGCCCAGGGGTGGGGCTCGCTGCGCGGCCGGCTGGTCGTCACCGCCGGGCTGGGCGAGATGGGCGGCGCCCAGCCGCTCGCGATCACAATGAACGAGGGCGTGGGGCTGATCGTCGAGGTGGACCGCTGGCGCGCCGAGCGACGCCTCGCGCTGCGCCAGATCGACCGCATCTCGGAGGACATCGAGGAGGCGATGACCTGGACAGAGGAGGCCCGCGCCCGCGGCGAGCCGCTCTCGGTGGGGCTGATCGGCAACGCCGCCGAGGTGCTCCCCGAGCTGCTGCGGCGCGGCGTCACGCCCGACGTGGTGACCGACCAGACGGCGGCCCACGACGTGCTGTACGGCTACGTCCCGGCCGGCCTGTCGCTCCCCGAGGCGGCGGCGCTCCGCGAGCGCGACCCGGACGCCTACCGCGCCCGCGCGCTGGAGTCGATCGCCGAGCACGTCCGCGCCATGCTCGCCTGGCGGGCGCGCGGCAGCGTCGTGTTCGACTACGGCAACAACCTGCGCCAGCGCGCCTACGACGCCGGCGTGGCCGACGCCTTCGACTACCCGGGGTTCGTCCCGGCCTACATCCGGCCGCTCTTCTGCGAGGGCAAGGGCCCCTTCCGCTGGGTCGCGCTCTCCGGCGACCCGGAGGACATCTACGCGACCGACCGCGCGGTGATGGAGCTGTTCCCCGAGGACGCCCACCTGCAGCGCTGGCTCAGGATGGCCGGGAGGCAGGTGGCCTTCCAGGGCCTCCCGGCGCGGATCTGCTGGCTCGGGTACGGCGAGCGCGCCCGCGCCGGCCTGCGCTTCAACGAGATGGTCGCGCGCGGCGAGGTGCGCGCCCCGATCGTGATCGGCCGCGACCACCTCGACAGCGGCTCGGTGGCGAGCCCGAACCGCGAGACCGAGGCCATGCGCGACGGCTCGGACGCCATCGCCGACTGGCCGCTGCTCAACGCCCTCATCAACGCCGTGGGCGGCGCGACGTGGGTGAGCATCCACCACGGCGGCGGCGTCGGCATCGGCTACAGCATCCACGCCGGCCAGGTGATCGTCGCCGACGGCACCCCCGAGGCGGCGCGGCGCCTGGAGCGGGTGCTGACCACCGACCCCGGCATGGGCGTCGTGCGCCACGCGGACGCCGGCTACCCCGAGGCGGTGGCGTTCGCCCGGGCGCACGGCATCAAGATCCCGATGCTCACATGGGAGGGCTAGCGCTCGCCCTGCGGCCGCCCGCGCTAGCCCTTCGCAGGGAGGTGTGGACTTGGTTTTTCCGTCGCTCTGCGGCGACTTCGTCGCCGCAGAGCGACGGAAAAAAGAGTTTCTGGGGAGGCTTCGCCTCCCCAAACCCCTCCGCGGGAGCGGGGCGGAGCGGCCACGCAAGCGCTCAGCGGGAAGGTGCGGGGCGCTAGCGTAGCGGCCCACCGGGACCGATTTCTGCAGGGAGGTGTGGAGGGCTCACCCTCCCCAAACCCCTCCGCGGGAGGAGACATGAAGGTAGACCTCCTCGTCCACTCAGCGGCGCAGCTCGTGACGTGCGCCAGCCCCGGCGGCCCGAGGCGCGGCCCGGCCATGCGCGACGTCGGCGCGATCCCCGGCGGCGCGGTGGCCGTGCACGAGGGGCGGGTCGTCGCGGTGGGGCCGACCGCCGAGCTGCGCCAGCGCTTCCAGCCGGCTGAGACGATCGACGCGACGGGCGCTGTCGTCTGCCCCGGCTTCGTGGACCCGCACACGCACGTCGTCTACGCCGGCGACCGGGCGGACGAGTTCGAGCGGCGCATCGGCGGCGCCACGTACCTCGAGATTATGGCGGCGGGAGGCGGCATCCTCTCCACCGTGCGCGCCACGCGCGCCGCCACCCTCGGCCAGCTGGTCGCCGAGAGCCGCGCCCGGCTGGACCAGATGCTGCGCCTCGGCACCACCACCGCCGAGGCGAAGACCGGCTACGGCCTCGACCTCGCGACTGAGCTGCGCCAGCTGGAGGCGATCGCGGCGCTGGACGAGGCGCACGCGCTGGACCTCGTCCCGACGTTCCTCGGCGCCCACGCGCTCCCGCCGGAGTACGCCGGGCGGCCGGACGCGTACATCGACATGGTGGTCGAGGAGATGCTGCCGGCGGCGGCCGCCTGGCACCGGCGGTCCCGGTTCACACAGCGCGGCGTGCCGCTGTTCGTGGATGTCTTCTGCGAGCGCGGGGCGTTCGACGCCACCCAGTCGCGGCGGGTGCTGGAGGCCGGCCGGGCGCTCGGCATGGCGCTGAAGGCCCACGTCGACGAGTTCGCCGACATCGGCGGGCTCGAGGTGGCGCTGGAGCTCGGCGCGACCTCGGTGGACCACCTGGACGCCACCGGGCCGGAGGGAATCGCCAGGCTCGCGGCGTCGGACACCGTGGCGGTCGTCATCCCCACCGTGCCGTTCAACCTGGGCAGCGCCCACTTCGCCGACGCGCGGGCAATGGTGGATGCCGGGGCGGCGGTGGCGCTGACGACCGACATCAACCCCGGCTCGGCGCCCTGCCCGTCGCTGCCGCTGGCGATGGCGATCGCCTGCCGCTACCAGCGACTGCTGCCGGCGGAGGCGCTGGTGGCCGCGACGATCAACGCGGCGCACGCCATCGGGCTCGGCGGCCGCGTCGGGTCGCTCGAGCCAGGGAAGGACGCCGACCTGCTGGTGATCGACGCGCCGGACTACCGGCACCTGGCCTACCAGTTCGGCGGGAACCTCGTGCGCACCGTGGTGAAGCACGGGCGCATCGTGTAGGAGCACGTCATGGACAACGACGTCGTGACACTGGACGGCGAGCACCTGACCTTCGAGCAAGTTCTGGCGGTGGCCAGAGGGCGGCCGGGCCGCCCGAGAGTCGTGCTGTCGGACGCGGCCGGGGCGGCGGTGGACCGCGCTGCGGCGGCGGTGGAGCGGCTGCTCGCCGGCGGGACGATCGCCTACGGCATCACCACCGGCTTCGGCGCCTTCAAGGACCGCGTCATCCCCCCCGATCAGGTCGAGCAGCTCCAGCGCAACATCGTGATGAGCCACGCGGTCGGCACGGGCGAGCCGCTCGACACGCCGACCACGCGGGCGATCATGCTCATCCGCGCCAACACGCTCGCCCGCGGCCACTCCGGCGTGCGGCGCGAGACCCTGCAGCTGCTGCTGGACATGCTGAACGCCGGCGTCCACCCGGTCATCCCGGCTAAGGGCTCGCTGGGCGCGAGCGGGGACCTGGCGCCGCTCGCGCACATGGCGCTGCCGCTGATCGGCGCGGGCGAGGCCGAGCTGGACGGCGAGCGCATGGCCGCCGCCGAGGCGCTCGGACGGGCGGGGCTGCGGCCGACGACCCTGGCGGCCAAGGAGGGGCTGGCGCTGACGAACGGCACGGCGGTGATGTGCGCGCTCGGCGTGCTCGAGACGGCGCGCGCCGAGCTGCTGAGCCAGACGGCCGACATCGCCGGGTGCCTCAGCCTCGAGGCGCTGAACGGCACCGACGCCGCCTTCGACGAGCGCATCCACCGGCTGCGGCCCTTCCCGCGCCAGCGCGAGTGCGCCGCCTACCTGCGCGCGCTCCTCGACGGCAGCCAGCTCACCCGCGGCTACGACCCGCGCCACGTGCAGGACGCCTACACCCTGCGCTGCATCCCGCAGGTCCACGGCGCCGTGCGCGACGCGGTGGCCTACGCGCGCTGGGTGTTCGAGATCGAGCTGAACGCCGTCACCGACAACCCGCTGCTGTTCGTGGACGAGCGCACCGGCGAGGCGGCGGTCCTCTCCGGCGGCAACTTCCACGGCGAGCCGCTGGCGATCGCGCTGGACTACCTCGGGATGGCCCTCACCGAGCTCGGCAACATCTCCGAGCGGCGGATCATGCGGCTGCTGGACGCGGATGCCAACGAGCACGCGCTTCCGCCGTTCCTCACCAGGGAGGGCGGGCTCAACTCGGGGTTCATGATCGTGCAGTACACCGCCGCGGCGCTCGCCACCGAGAACAAGGTGCTGGCCCACCCCGCCAGCGCGGACACGATCCCGACCTCGGCGAACATCGAGGACCACGTCAGCATGGGCGTCACCGCCGGGCTGAAGGCGCGCGCGATCCTGGACAACGTCGAGCGCATCCTCGCCATGGAGCTGATGGCGGCGGCGCAGGGCATCGACTTCCGGCGCCAGGCGCTCCCCGGCGCCCGCCTCGGCCGCGGGACGGCGCCGGCCTACGCGCTCGTGCGCGCGCACGTCCCGTTCATCGAGCGGGACGCCGTGATGTACCCGTACCTCGAGCAGGTCCGCCGCCTCGTGGCCGAGGGCGCCATCACCGCCGCCGTGGACACCGCGCTCCACACCGAGGGCGCGTAGGACGCCGTCGCGCCGCCAAGCCGCCGCAGCCCACCCGGCGGCGGCTGCGCACCCCCCGCGATCTGTGTTGACCGCCCCGGGCGCGCGTGGTAGGATTCGCGAGTTTGCGTGAGATCGTCACGCAACTCGTGCAACTGGCGGTGTCTCAATGTTATCGCAGCTGAAGCGGGTGCTCGTCGGCCAGCCGCTGGCGACAGAGCAGCTGGCGCACGAGCGGCTCACCAAGCGCATCGCTCTCGCCGTCTTCGCTTCCGACGCCCTCTCATCGGTCGCCTACGCCACTGAGGCCATTCTGATCGTCCTGGTCAGCGCCGGCACCGCAGCGCTGGTCTACCTGCCGCCGATCGCCGGCGCGATCGCCCTGCTGCTCGTCGTCGTGGCCTTCTCGTACCGCCAGACGATCCTGGCCTACCCGCAGGGCGGCGGCGCCTACATCGTCGCCCGCGAGAACCTGGGGACGCTCCCCTCGCTGGTGGCCGCGGCGCCGCTGCTCGTCTCCTACGTCCTCACCGTCGCGGTGAGCATGTCCGCGGCGGTGGCGGCGATCGTCTCGGCGGCGCCGTCCGCGGAGCCCTACCGGGTCGAGATCGCGCTCGTGCTGATCGCGCTGCTGACCATCGCCAACCTGCGCGGCATCAAGGAGTCCGGGCAGATCTTCGCCGTCCCCACCTACCTGTTCATCGCCTCGATGCTCCTGATGATCGGCACCGGGTTCTACCAGCTGCTGACCGGCCAGGCGACCCCGGCCCCGCCGCCGGCGGTGGTCTTCGGGGGCGGCGAGGTGCAGCCGCTGACGTTCTTCGTGCTGCTGCGCGCGTTCGCCGCCGGCTGCACGGCGCTCACCGGCGTCGAGGCGATCAGCGACGGCGTGCCGGCCTTCAAGCCGCCCGAGTCGCAGAACGCCTCGCGCACCCTGGTGAGCATGGTCGTCATCCTGTGCCTGATGTTCGTCGGCAACACCGTGCTGGCCTACGCCTACCACGTGCTCCCCGACGGCAGCCACGAGCCGGAGACGGTCAACTCGCAGCTCGCGCGGGCCGTGTTCGGCGACGGCTCGCCGCTGTACTACATCCTGCAGGTCGCGACGACGCTGATCCTGATCCTGGCGTCGAACACCGCCTACGCGGACTTCCCGCGGCTGGCGTACTTCCTGGCCAGCGACCGCTTCCTGCCGCGCCAGTTCACGCAGCGCGGCGACCGGCTGGCCTTCTCGAACGGCATCCTGGCGCTGGGGGTGCTCGCGGCGGCGCTGGTGGTCGGGTTCGGGGCGCGCGAGCAGGCGCTGCTGCCGCTCTACGCCGTCGGCGTGTTCCTGTCCTTCACCCTGTCGCAGGCGGGGATGGTCGCCCGCGGCCTGCGCCTGCGCCCGCCGGGGTGGTGGCGCGGCGCGCTGGTCAGCAGCCTCGGCGCGCTGGTGACCGGCGTCGTCCTGGTGGTGATCGCGACGACGCGCTTCCTGGAGGGCGCCTGGGCGGTGATCGTGCTCATCCCGGTGATGATCGTGGTGCTGTTCAGCATCCGGCGCCACTACCGCAGCCTGGCCGAGCAGCTCTCGCTCGCCGACCTGCCGCCGCCGGTGCCGGTGCGGCGTCACACGGTGCTGGTGCTGATCTCCGGCGTCCACCGCGGGGTGATCCCGGCGCTGCAGTACGCGCTCTCGCTCGCACCGGACAACGTGACCGCGGTGTACGTGGACCTCGAGCCGGAGGCGACGGCGAAGCTGAAGGCCAAGTGGGCGCAGTGGGGCAGCGGCATCCCGCTCGTCGTACTGCCCTCGCCCTACCGCTCGCTGCTGCGGCCGCTGCTGGCGTACATCGACGAGGTCGACGCGAAGTACGACGACGACGTGCTGACGATCATCCTGCCGGAGTTCGTGCCGGCCAAGCCCTGGCAGTACCTGCTGCACAACCAGACCGGCCTGGCGATCAAGACCGCGCTGTTCTTCACCAAGGGAAAGGTCGTGACGAGCATCCCGTACCACCTGGACACGTAGCGGCCGGCGGCGCTACCAACGAACGACGCGCAGCAGGGATCGCCTCCTGCTGCGCGTTCTTTGCTCCACCCGCCCGGCGGTCAGGGGTTCTGGTCCATCGAGTCGTCCAGCACGAAGGTGACCAGCATGTTCACCTGATACTCCGAGATGCCGCCGTTCTCGACCGAGAGACGCTGCTCCTTGATCCAGGCCCCCGTCACGTGGCGCAGCGTCTTGTTCGCCCGTGCGATCCCCTGCTGGACCGCGTCCTCGAAGCTCTTCGTCGACGTCGCGCTCAGCTCGATCACCCGTGCAACCGACATGGTGGTGCTCCTTTCGCAGCTCGCTCTGCTGGCCGCCGTCCTCGTCCGACCGTAGGGTGGCGCGCGGGGGTGGTGTGCCGCCCACTGCTGCAAGATGCGTTCCAGCTTGCGGAGCGTCGCGCGGGCTGGCTCCGCAGCGGGCTACTTGTGCAGAACCGCTGCCGGGGCGGTGGTTGCGACCAGCGGATCGGCGTGACGGTGCACGAGCACCCAGGCGCCCTCCTCCTGCGGTAGATCTGGGCGGCGCAGCTCTATCGCGGCAGGCTACCCCCGCCCGACGATCAGGGGCCGGCTGCGCTCGATCACCGCGGTCGTGGGACAGAGCTTGCGCGCCAGCCCGCCGACGATGGGGCGCATGGAGGAGCGGGCGATCCGCGAGGCGCGCCGCTGGCTCAGCTGGCGAGGGGGGGAAATTCCGTGCGGGCGGGACAGCGGCCCGCGCGGTGGCCGGGTCCATCACGCGCCGCCCGGACGCAGCCGCGCCAGCTCGGCGAGCAGCTGGCCGACGACCGCCGGGTGGTCTGCGC
>ERZ777003.2608-NODE-2608-length-20237-cov-13.569914_pt1 | contig 20237 bp, 13 predicted proteins | sample MGYA00374956_ERZ777003 | MGnify/ENA primary metagenome ERZ777003 (study PRJEB29302, sample SAMN06268252) | bioreactor metagenome | isolation source: Joint BioEnergy Institute, California, USA | place: USA:Joint BioEnergy Institute, California, USA | collected... | reverse complement strand
CGATTGCCCGTGCGCTGGTCAACGACCCGGCTATCGTCTGGGCGGATGAGCCGACTGGCGCCCTCGACTCGCACACCGCCGCCGAGATCCTGGAGCTGATGCGGGAGCTGAACCAGACGCGCGGCGTGACCTTCGTCATCGTCACGCACGACCCCGGCGTCGGCGCTCAGTGCGACCGCATCGTCCGCATGCGCGACGGACAGATCGTCGGCGAGGAGATTCCGACCGCCCCCGCTGCATCGCCAGATGCCATGGTCGCGGATGGCCGAGCCGCGACCATCGCTCGGTAACCGGCCACTCTACCGATTTCGTCGCGGCGCCGTGAGCGCCTGAGGAACATAAACGAAGCCATGAACGAGATTTTCGGGGTGCCGATCACCTCGATCGTGATCGGTCTGCTCATCCTGCTCTCCATCTGCCTCCTGTTCGTTGCGTGGGTGGCATGGAGGCGTCCCGTCATCTTCAAGCTCGGCATCCGCAACATCCCACGCCGCCGCGCCCAGACCACCCTCATCGTCGTCGGCCTGATGCTCTCGACGCTGATCATCGCCGCGTCCCTCGCCACCGGCGACACCCTGAATCACTCGATTACCGCCGCGATCTACGACCTGATAGGCGAGGTCGATGAGATCGTCGTCTACAGCCAGGACGTCGAGGGCGAGACGAACTCGTCGCTCAGCCACAAAATCCAGGCCGACTCCTTGACCCTCGTCGAAAACGCGCTCGCCGATAACCCGAACGTCGAGGCGATCGGCGGCATCCTCTTCGAGGAAGTGCCGGTCATCAACGAGACGACGCGCCAGTCAGAACCGGTCGCCACCCTCGTTGGCATCTCGCCCGCGACCGTTGATGCGTTCGGCGGAATCAAGAGCCTCGACGGCGCGCCGATCGATCTCGCGGCGACGGCGCCGGACGAGGTCGTCCTCAGCGAGACGGCCGCCGATCACCTCGATGCCAGCGTCGGCGACCGCCTCACCACCTACTACGCGAACCAGCCCATCAACCTGACCGTGGCCGCGATCGCGCCCGACTCCGTCCTGACCGGCGTCTTCGATCCCGGCAACGCCGGCATCCTCATGCCGCTCGACCGCATGCAAGCGGCGACCGGGCAGCCAGACCAGCTCAGCGCGATCATCATTTCGAACGCGGGCGACGCTCGTGCCGGCGTTGCCCTGAGTGACGCGGTGGCCGATGCGCTGAAACCCGCCCTCTCTGGCCAATCCCTCGGCGTCGTCACCCTCAAGCAGGACGCCATTGAGATGGCCGAGCAAGACTCCGAGGCCTTCACCAGCCTCTTCCTGGTCTTCGGCCTCTTCTCGATCGCCGCCGGCATCTTGCTGATCGTCCTGATCTTCACCATGCTCGCCGCCGAGCGCCGCTCCGAGATGGGCATGGCCCGCGCGGTCGGGCAGCAGCGCCGCCAGCTCATCCAGCAGTTCGTCTCCGAGGGCACGGGCTACGCCATTCTCGCTGGACTCGTCGGCTCGGCGCTGGGAGTCGTCGCGGCGGTGGGCATCGCCGCCGGCTTGCAGTACATCGTCGGTGACTACTTCGACATCGAGCCGCACATCGAGCCGCGCAGCCTCGTCGTCGCCTACTGCCTGGGCGTCGTCATCACCTTCATCGCGGTCGTCGGCTCCTCCTGGAAGGTCAGCCGCCTCAACATCGTCGCCGCCGTGCGGGACATCCCGGACGTCACCAGCCCGCGCCGCAAGCGCAGCACCATCGTCTGGGGCGTGATCCTGGTCCTCCTGGGCGGCTTGTTGACGCTGTCCGGCGCGAATGGCTCGGCTCCGGCCCTCTACACCGGCATCAGCGTGCTCCCGTTCGGCATCGCCAACATCCTCCGCTACCTGGGCGTTCCCTCGCGCCCTGTCCTGACGGTGGTCGGGCTCTTCGTCCTGACGTTGTGGCTGTTGCCGGAGGATCAGTCGAAGGCGCTCTTCGGGTCCTACGACGCCGGCATCGAGATGTTCTTCCTGTCCGGCATCTTCATCGTCGCGTCCACAACCCTGGTCATCGTCCAGAACCTGACCAGCCTGCTCGCGCTGTTGACCCGGGTGGGCAGCCTATTCCGCTCCAAGCTGCCCGCCGTGCGGACCGCCGTCGCCTACCCAGGCGCCGCTCACGGCCGGACCGGTATGACGATCGCGATGTTCAGCTTGATCATCTTCTCCCTCGTCATGATCGCGACCATCAATCAGAACTTCATCGCCCTCTTCCTGAGCGACGAGGCCAGCGCCGGCTGGGATGTCCGCGTCCAGGTCGGCCCGACGAATCCGGTCAACGGCTTCATCGAGACCCTGGAGGCGAACGGCGTCGACACGACCGGTTTCAAGGCGACCGGCAAGGTGACGACGCAAAATCAGTTCTCCGCCCAAGTCCGCCTGGCTGGCGAGTCAGAGTGGAAGGATTACCCGTTCTCCGGGATGGACGATACGTTCATCTCCGAGAGCGAGCTGAAGTTCCAGCAGCGAGCCAAGGGATACGAGACCGACGCGGCAATCATCGAGGCACTGCTGACACAACCGAACGTCGCGGTGATCGATAGCTACGCGGTCCCGAGTGATGGCAGCGTCGCCGCGGATCCCGACCGCTTCCTCCTCACTGGCATCACCACCGGCGATAAGGTCTTCGACCCGATCACGGTCGAGATCTACGATCCGGACAGCAGCCAGCCGGCAACCGTCACGATCATCGGCGTGATCGACACCAAGATCGCCAGCCTCGCCGGGCTGTTCGCCTCGGAGCGGACATTCGACGCCATCTTCCCAGAGCGCGGCTACACCTCCTACTTCGTCTCGCTCACCGATCCGGAGCGTGCGGCGGACGTTGCCAAGGAGATCGAGGCCGCCCTCCTGCCGCATGGCGCGCAGGCGATCTCGATCCGCGAACAGCTCGAGGAAGCGCAGCGGCAGAGCAGCTCGTTCCTCTACATCATTCAGGGCTTCATGGCGCTCGGCTTGATCGTCGGCGTCGCCGCCGTTGGTGTCATCGCCTTCCGGTCGGTCGTCGAGCGACGGCAGCAAATCGGCGTCTTGCGGGCACTCGGCTTCCAGCGCGGGACCGTCGCCCTCTCGTTCGTCATCGAGTCCGCCTTCGTCGTCGCCCTCGGCGTGCTAGCGGGCGCGAGCACCGGCCTGCTCCTTTCCTTCAACCTAGTGCACAGCGAAGACTTCGGCGGCTCGAAGGACTTCCAGTTCATGATCCCGTGGGGCCTGCTCTCGGTCATCATCGCCGCTACCATCGCGGCCGCCCTCCTGATGACCTGGCTGCCAGCCCGCCAAGCCGCGCGCATCGCCCCGGCCGAGGCGCTGCGCTACGAGTAGCCCGATTCATCACCTCCACTGGTGGGGCGACGCTGCCCCACCAGTGGAGCACGGGGCCAAAACCCCGAGCTCAAGGCGTCAAACCTGCTCCTGAATACGACATTGCGAGCCGGCTTCAGCCGGCTTATCGCGCTGAGCACGGGGCTTAAGCCCCGTGCCCTTTTCCCCGCGCCCACCCCCTTCCAAACCCAAGCTCACCAGCGTTACGCCGCGCGCCAACTCCCGCCGCCCCCGCTCGGGTCCCGCTGAACCTGATTGACCAAGATCCCCAACCGCTCGATCTCCGCCTCGACCACATCACCCGGCTGCAGATACGTCTGCGTCGCGTCGCCGACACCGCCCGGCGTACCCATCGCCAGCAGGTCGCCCGGCTCCAGCGTGATGAACCGGGAAAGAAACGCGATCGCCTCCGGAATCGTGAAGATCATCTCGCCGGCGGAAGAGTGCTGCTTCAGCTCGCCGTTGACCCGCAGCGCCATCTCCAGCGCGTTCGGATTCCCTGCCTCGTCGCGAGTCACCAAGTAGGGACCGACCGCGGCGAAGGAATCGCACCACTTCCCGAGGAGCCAGTCGAAGAACCAATCCCCGTTCCGCTCCGTCCGCCCCTCGGCGATCTTGAGGCTACGCGCCGAGACATCGTTGAAGACCACGTACCCCGCCACATATTCCTCGGCCTCGTCAATCGAAATGTGCCGGCCGCGCCGTCCGATCACGGCGGCAATCTCCAGCTCGTAGTCGAGCGTGTCCGAATCGGGCGGGATGAGGATCGGGTCGCCGGTGCCGATGACCGCCGTCCCCGGCTTGATGAACGGCCGCGGCGTGATCCGCGCCTTGTCCACCGGCGGCGATCCCCCCTCAACGATGTGCGCCTGGTAGTTCCCCGCGAGCAGCAGCACCTTCGGCGGATTCGGCACCGCCGCCGTCAGCCGCGTCTCAGCCGCCGGCCAACCTGGTAGCTGTCCCGCCTCTGCCGCCGCGACCACCTGACGCGCGATCGCCAGCCCCGCCTCGCCGGCGCGCAGCACCCCAACGACCTCGCTCGGGAGCGAGCATCCAAGCGCGGCGGCCCCTGCCGCCAAATCAACGATCTTGTCGCCAGCCACAACGCCGGCCCGGCGCGCTCCATCCGGCGCGACGTACGTCACGAGCTTCATCCCGTGGTCTCCCTTCGCTCTTTCAACCGAACCGTGAAATCGCCAGTCGAGCGCCAGCCGCTCATTCAAGCCGGACGCGCGTGCCGGTTCTCGCCGCCTCGTAGGCCGCGTCAATAATCCGCAGCGCCGCAACCAGCGCTTCACCCGTCGCCAGAGGATCGCGATCCTCCGCAATCGCCGCCAAGAGGTCGGCGATGATCGCCACCCCGCCCGGCCCGTACCCCGGAACCGGAGCGTGCGTGTAGCTTGTCTCCTGCAGCGCAAGCGGATCGCTGGTATTGCCAGGCCCGATCCAGGTCAAATGTCCATTCGGCTTGATGGAAACAGAGCCGTTGCTCCCCCGCAGCGCCAAATACCCCTCCCCATACGTCCGCGGCAGCGCGTAGGCATAGTGGACAGTGCCGATGGCGCCGCTCGCGTAGCGCAACCCGAGGGAGATCGTGTCCTCAACCTCGATCGGCTCGCCGCTCACCGTCCCCGCCATCGCCTGCAGCTCGACCACCCGGTCCCCAGTCAGCCAGAGCAGCATGTCGAGATCGTGCACGCCCAACCAGTGCAAAATCCCGCCCCCGCTCCGCTCGCGGTCGAAGATCAGATTGGCTGGATCGCGGACGCGGACGGAAGACGTGACGAAGATCGCCTCCGTCGAATAGAGGCGCCCGAGCCGACCCGAAGTAACGATCTGCCGGGCATCCTGCCAGCCACGCCCATAACGCTTCGTCAGCCCGACCGCCACCTTGACCCCGGCCGCCCGGGCAGCGGCGAACGCCCGCTCCGCCTCCGCCGCCGTGCGCGCCGCCGGCTTGTCCACCAGCAGATGGACCCCCGCCCGCGCCAGGCGCTCGATCGCGGCCGGCGCCTCGCTGTTCGGCAGCGTCACCAGCGCCAAATCCAGCCGATGCTCGCGGATGAGCGTGTCCAGATCGGTAACGAACGGAAGCTCTCGGTAGGATGCCGGCAGCGCCGGACTCAGGTGCGGATCGTAATGCGTCGGCGCGAGCCGCTCTCCGCGCTCCGGGTTCGGATCGTAGAGCGCGACCACCTCCAGCCGGTCGCGAAACTGCTCCACGCTGTCCACCCAGCCGGTAACGTGATAGTGCTCCAGTCCGACGATCCCAACGCGCAGCCGTGACACCCTCTCACCGCTCCTATCGCTACCCGACAATCCCGTTGGCGGCGCGCATTGTCCGCGCTCATCGGATTAGGGGCAAGCGGGCTCGTCGAGACTCACCGCCTCCGAGCGGCCATCGCGCGGCGGTACGCCGGCGACACCACCGGCCCCTCCAGCAGCGGATCGCCCGTCTCCTCCATCCACTGCCAGAGCCGCGCGTCCAGCTCCGCCTGAATCGCCGCGTACTCCTGATCGCCAGCGAGGTTGTGTTCCTCGAGCGGGTCACGCTCCAGGTCGTACAGCTCCAGGTCCGGATGCGTCGCCAACACGTACCGCTGCAGTTCAGTGCGGTAGATCGGCCCCGGCTGAATATCGCCAGGCACCTCAACGAGGAACGATGTCTCGAAATTGCGGATGAGCTTGTACCGCCGCGTGCGGATCGCCCGCATCGGGTCGTAGTAGCTGTGGAACGTCTTCTCCGCGAAGATCGCGTCGCGATGCTCGCCCGCCTCCCCGCGCAGCAGCGGCAGAAACGAGCGACCGTGCAGATTCCCCGGCGCCGCGATCCCGCAGGCATCGAGCAACGTCGGCAGAAAATCCACATTGCTGATGAGCGCCCCGACCGTGCGCCCGCCCGCGATTCCCCCCTCCGGCCACCGGAAAATCGCCGCGACCTCGAGCCCGGCGTCATAGAGCGTGCACTTCGCCCGTGGCATCGCCAGCCCGTGATCCGTCGTGTAGAGCACCAGCGTCTGCCGCGACAGCCCCGCCTTCTCCAGCGCCGCCAGCACACGCCCCACCGACTGATCCGCCTGCCGCACCGCCCCCTGCAGCGCCGCGAACTCCTCACGCGCGGCGTCCGTGTCCGGCAGATACGGCGGCACCGTCACGCCACGGCTTGCGTCCGGCTGAACACCGCCTTGGTCGTACGGCCGATGCGGCTCCTCCAGATTGATCTCTAGATAGAAGGGCTGCTCAGGCCGCGCCCCGCTCAGAACCGCCTCGACATCCTCCGCTACCTCCGGACTCAGCGCCCTCCTGTGCACCTGGTGAAAGCCGAGCCGCTCCGTGCGCGTCGACACATGCTGCAGCCCGAACAGGTGCGTCTCGTACCCGTGCTCTCCGAGGATCTGCGCGATATGCCGCTCCCTTGGATGCAGATCCCACCCGAAGGCATCGTGTGCCAGACCCATCACCCCGTTCGCGTGCGGATACCGCCCCGTCGCCAGTGCGGAGCGGCTCGGGCTGCATTGCGGCGCGACGCAGAAGGCCTGCTCCAGTCGCACGCCATCGGCCGCCAAGGCGTCGAGATGCGGCGTCGAGACCGTCGCCACGCCATAGCACCCCAGAAAGCGGCCAAGGTCATGACACGTGATGAGAACGACATGCGGTCGCCGGTCCGTCAGTGACTGCCCCACGGAGCCCTCCTCGCGGTAACGCGCTGCCTCCCGTACGCGTCCGGCGGACGCCCGGATATTCTCGCGTGAGCGCGCCGCGGCGTCGCATCGCCGAACCGCGCCGACCGCGCTGTATGATTCAATCGCCTGTGAAGGAGCGACCGATGCCCTCGCAACCACCTGAAACAGACACCAGCGAGCAGGCAGAGCCGCCGATCGTCACCGTCACCGGCGACCTCGTCGCGCTCGGTCCGCTCAGGCGCGACCTGCTACCGACCTATCAGCGCTGGATCAACGATCTCACGGTGGTGCGCAACCTCGCGCTACCACTCCTCCCCGTCACAGCGGAAGCGGAAGCTGCCTGGTACGACCGCACCGTCGCCAGCAGCGACGCCGTCTTCACGATCTACGAGCGGTCAACCTGGCGCCCCATCGGCAACACCGGCCTCCACCAGATTGACCATCGCCATGGCACCGCTGAGTTCGGCATCATGATCGGCGAAGCCGACGCCCGCGGCCGCGGCTACGGCACCGAGGCAACCCGTCTCATGCTCGACTACGCCTTCACCGTGCTTGGCCTGCACAACGTCATGCTCCGCGTTTACGCCTACAACCTCCCCGCGCACCGCGCCTACTCTAAGGCAGGTTTCCGGGAATTCGGCCGGCGCCGAGAAGCAGTCCGCATGGGCGGCCGCTGGTGGGATGTCATCTACATGGAGTGCCTAGCCAGCGAATTCACCGGCTCCACCCTCGCACCCATCTTCTCCCCCGATGCGCCACGCGATCGGCGCGAGTGAGCCGGGCAATGAGGATTACAGGAAGATCCGCATGAGACCGCGCCACTCCGGCCCGACATCGCACGGAGCGGTGCTGACATAGATGTAGTCCCCATAGCGCGGAGCGCTGATCGTGATGCGCTCCGTCTGTCCGGGCTCCACCGTTACATCAACGTCGAGAGACTCCATCGTAAAGGTGTGCGGCCGGGTGTCGAGATTCACCAGCGTCACCTCAATGTGGTGCCCGACCGCGATTTGAAACGCCTGCGGGTCAAATCCCCGCTCAGTCATGCGAATCTCGATGACTCCACCGACGACCTCGAAGTCATAATCGGCCGGATCGGTCGGTGTGGGGCCGGGAGGGGTAGCCCCTCCCGGCGTCGGGGTTCCCGGTGGACACTGCGCAAGCGGAGTCCCGGCCGGTGTTGGCGTCCCCGTTGCCGTAGCCGCGACAGTCACGCTGGCAACCAGCAGCCCAAATGCCACGATCGCCAATAACCGGTATGCTCTCCGTGTGTCCATACCAGGGGCCCCTCGTCATCTGCAGTCAGTCGCTCAGTCCTCGGGCGTGGCCATCTCGCCAGGCATCGGCGTGGCCTCCGGCATCGCTGCCGGCGCAATCTCGGCCCCATCCGGCACCTGATCCGCCGAGACCAGCTTCCACACCGCGCCGTTTGGCTTCGACTCCGCGCCATAGGCGCAATCACAGGAGGTGAAATACAGCGTGCCATCCTCCCCTTGACCACCTCCCGTCATGCGCAATTCGGTGTCCAGCAACTCCTGGAACTGCCAGACGCCGTTCTCATCGCGCGCCAGTCCCCAGACCTTGCCAGAGCACCAGTCGGACGCGAAGTAAATGCCGTCCAGGCTCGGATACTGGTCCCCGCGGTAGACGCCGCCGCCCGTGATCGAGCAGCCATCAGCGCCGTGCTGGTATTCAGCGACCGGCAGGATGCCCACTTGGGCGCAGTTATCTATCGAAACGGGGAAGCAGTGACTCGCCTCCATGACGTCCCAACCGAAGTTCAGGCCACGGGTTTGGCCGGCCGGGACGAAGTTGATCTCTTCGTAGACGTTCTGACCGACATCCGCGATGTACAGGTCTCCCGTCTCGCGATCAAACGCGACCTCCCACGGATTGCGCAGACCCCACGCCCAAACTTCTGGACGCGCCTCCGTTTGGAACTCGGCAAAATCTTCCTCGGTCAGCGCAAAGAGATCGACCGGCAGTGGTCCGGAATCAGCGAACGGATTGTCCGGCGGGATACCGTAGGGCTGACCGTTGTCTGGGTGAACGTCAATGCGCAGCAACGAGCCGAGGAGATCGTTGACGTTCTGTCCTGTCTCCAGCGGATCTCCCTCCAGGCCGCCATCACCGACACCGATGTACAAATAGCCATCCGGACCGAAGGTGAGACTGCCGCCAACGTGGTTAGCGTACGGCTGCTCGCGGAACATGATCACCGTTCCGCTCTCCGGATCGGCCTTGTTGGGATCGTCCTCGGAGACGCTATACCGCATGATGAAGACGTCCCCGTTGTAGAGCAGGTCGGTGTAGGCGATGTAGAAGTACCCGTTGTTCTGGAAATCCGGATCGAAGGCCATGTCCAGCAGGCCATCTTCGAGGAATTGGCTCAGCACCTGGTTCCGGATGTCCAGGAACGGTTCGTCGAGAAGCGTGCCATCTGAATCGATGACGCGGATCGTTCCGTGTCGCTCAACGACAAAGATCCGGCCGCTGCCATCTGGCGGACTCGCGATGTTGATCGGATCGAGCAGTCCGTCCGCAACCTTCACAAGCTGGATTGCCGGGTTACCTGGCAGCGTTCCGCCCGGCGTTGCCACTTGGTGCCCCTCGGGCGCGGCGGGAATGAGAGGATAGACGGGTTCGGACGCCGCCTCTGGCGTCGGAGTCGCCTCCTGCGCCGCGGACGAGCCGAACAGCGTACCGGCAACCAGCAAGACAACGATCGGAAGGGTCAATCTCGCGCGATGAAGACGCATGGCAGCATCCCTCCTCTGTGTTCTTGAGTGACTGGTCGCCAACGTTCTCGAGGCTGCCGCAATTCAGCGGCTGACACATGCCGGAGGAGCCTGCAGTCGCATGGTGGTGCCCGGCTACCCATCGAGGGAGCTCCAATCCACCGAGGTCAGCATCGGCCAAACGCGGAATGCGTAGCCCGGCCGAGATTCCTCAGCGTCCCTAAGATCGACTGCTACGCTGCCAGATCATGCCCGCGCCATAGATCCACCATTATGCTTATTTACGACGTCACAATTCACGACTCAAGATTATATCACCTATCCAATGACATACGAGCGGGGCCGCAAGACCCATGCCACATGCCCCACGCCGCCCGCGGACCGAACCCTCGCCTTCGCAAGCCTTTCGTAGGGGCGGAACCTGTGTCCGCCCATCGGCCGTAGGCCGATAGATCACGCCCCGCCCCTCTCGCAGGCCCGATACTCGCGCCCTCCCCCCTTGCCAAAGAAGAACATGTGTTCTATTCTCATCCCCAAGCGGCACTCCCGGGCAGGGAGCGGGCCTGGGCAGCGCGTCACCTGCCCCGGGCATCCCACCCGATGCCCGATCGCCGAGCCCCGCCGTCCCCACCGGCCACCAGAGCACGTATTGCTGGGAATTCACTCGGCTCGTCCCGGAACTCGCGCCGGCTGCCGCCTGTCCTCGTCGGGGCGGGACCTGTGCCCGGCCGTCGGCCGCGGGCCGACAGCCACAGACGGATACCGGCCCCCCCGCCGGGACCTGCGCCGCGTTGGGAGCGCACGCGCGGGAGCGCTCGGCACTAGCGACCAGGCGTCACCCGCTCCAAGATCGCTGGCTCCGCATTGCTCCCGCTGAGGATCAACACCACGCGCCGACCCGCGAACCGCCCCGGGTCATCGAGAAGCGCCGCCAGCGCCGCCGCTCCCGACGCCTCCGGCAGATGCCCGGTCTCGCGCAGCATCACCAGCGCCGCCTCGATGATCGCCTCGTCGGACACGAGCACCATCTCATCAACCCGGTCGCGGAGAATCTCGAAGGTGTAACTCCCTGGATAGCTCGTCGCGAGCCCACCGGCAATCGTTCGCGGCGATCCGAGTCGGACCGGCCGACCTGCCTTCCAGGATTCATACACGGCTGGCGCCCCGGCCGCCTGCACGCCGATCACCCGCGCTTGCGGACGCGCCGCCTTGCTGACGAAGGCACACGCGGCCAGCAGATTGCCCCCGCCGGTCGGCACGATCAGATCGTCGTACTCCGGCTGCTGCTCGACGATCTCCAAGCCGAGCGTCGCGCAGCCGAGCATCACATCCGGGTCTTCGCCGTCCTCGACGTACTTGAGCCCTTCCGCCGCCGCGATTCGCTTCGCCTCCTCGAAAGCCGCGCTCAGGTCCGGACCATGGACGCGGAGGTCGGCGCCGAGATCCCGGATCGCCGCCATCTTCCGCGGGTTGGCCCCCTCCGGGACGACCACGACCGCGCGCTTGCCGAAGATCCGCGCCCCAAGCGCCATCCCCTGTCCGTGATTGCCCGTGGACGCGCACGCGATCCCGTCGGTCGCCGCGTCGAGCTGGCTCGCGCGGAAGATGCCGCCCCGCGCCTTGAACGAGCGGATCGGCGACATCTGCTCGTGCTTGACGAACACCTCACAACCGGCCAGCGCGCTCAGCTCTCGCGAGCGCAAAAGCGGCGTCGGCGCGAGAAAGCGACTGACAACCTGGCGCGCGCGGTAGACGTCGGCCAGCGTCGGTGAATCCATCCCCTCCTCCGTTCCTGTCGCCCCGCGAGGCGTCTACCGCCGAGCGCGCGGATCGAGCGCGTCGCGAAGCCCGTCACCCATGAAGTTGATGCTGAGCACCGTCAGCGCGATCGCCGCGCCAGGCCCGAGCCACACCCACGGCTCCTGGACGAGCGTCTGCAGCTGTTGCGCCGCGTTGAGCATGTTGCCCCACGACGGTGTCGGCGGCTGAATGCCCAGGCCGAGGAAGGAGAGAGCCGCCTCCGAGAGCATCGCGTTGGCCACGCCGAGCGTGCTGGCGACGACGACCGGGACATAGGCGTTCGGCAGGACATGCCGTATCACCAGCCGCCCCGGCGGCGCCCCGCTGGCAATCGCGGCTTCGATGTACGGCTCGTTCACCACCGACAGCACCTGCCCGCGCACCAGCCGCGCCGGCCCCATCCAGGTCAGCAAGCCGATGATCAGGATCACGTTCTTCGCGCTTGGCCCGAGCATCGAGACAAGAACGATCAGTAGGACGAACATCGGGATCGACATGAACATGTCAGTGATGCGCATGATGATGCTGTCGACCCAACCGCCTCGGTAACCCGCCGCCACGCCGAGCAGCGTGCCCAGCCCGGAGCTGATCGCCACCGCGGCCAGGGCAACGGCGATCGAGATGCGCCCGCCGACGAAGACCCGCGTCAGGATGTCCCGTCCGAGATTGTCCGTGCCAAGCGGATGATCCCAGCTCGGACGCAGGCGGGCATCCGGGAGCTGCATCGCGTATGGGTCGTACGGAGAGATCCACGGCGCCACGAGCGAGCCAACTCCGACGAGGACGACGAACACCATCCCCGCGAACGCCAACCGGTGGCGCAAGAACCGGCGCCAGAATCCGGGCGGGCGCCGCTCAACGAAGGTGACTGGTGTCACCTGGACAACGCGTTCGAGAGCCGGTGAGCTCATCCGAGCGTCAGTCTCCGTATCGGATTCGCGGATCGACCAAGCTGTAGGCAATGTCGGCGATCAGCGAGCTAGCCACCACAACGACCGTGACCGCCAGCGCCAGCGCCATGATCAGCGGATAGTCCTTCTGATTGGCCGCGGTGAGGGTGAGGAACCCGAGCCCCGGCCACTGGAAGACCGTCTCGATCACCACCGCGCCGCTGATCAGGTAGGGCAGCCGCAGGGCAATCACCGTGATGATTGGGATCAGCGCGTTGCGCAGGCCATGCCGGACGATGACTACCCGCTCACGCAGGCCTTTCGCCCGCGCCGTCGTCATGTAGTCGCTGTGCAAGACTTCGAGCAGGCTCGACCGCGTGTAGCGCGTCAGCGCCGCCGTCAGCTCCAAGCCAAGCGTCACGCCGGGCAGGACCAAATGATGGAGCCGGTCGAGGAACGGATTCTCCGCCCCGGCGGTCGACGTGCCGAACGCCGGAAACCAGTTCAGGCGAACGGCAAAGATGTAGATCATCAGCATCCCGAGGAAGAATCCTGGGACGGAGAGCCAGGAAAACGCAAAGAGGGTGACCAAGTAGTCGATCCAGGAATACTGCTTGACCGCCGCGATCACCCCCGTGCCGATGCCGAGCACGACGGAGATCACCAACGCGAAGCCAACCAGCTGCAGGCTGATCGGCAACCGGTCCAGGATGATGTCCCGGATCGGCCGGCGCGAGGCTAGGGAGTAGCCGAAATCTCCCTGCACCGCGCGTCCAAGCCAGCGGACGTAGCGAATCGGCGCCGGCTCGTCCAGGCCGTACTCACGCCGGAGCTGTTCCTTGACCTCCGGCGTGACGAACATCTCCGGGCTGATCATCGAATCAACGATGTCGCCCGGGGCCAGCTCGACCAGGGTGAACACCAGCACGCTGACCCCGAGCAGGATGACTAGCGAGTGCAGCAGGCGTTGGATCAGGTACTTGCGCATGAGCTAGCTGAGCCGCGAGGCGCTCGCGGACTCTCTCCTCGTCGCCCCGAATGAGCCGGCGCGCGGAATCCCGAACGACTCGCGGCTCGCGATGACTACTCCTCGACAGTCCACAGATGCGCGTTGTTCGCGTAGAGGATGTGGCCCGGACCGAAGGCCGGCGGGTCACCGGTGTTGAGCTTCTTGTTCACCGCGATCAGGTTCTTGCGATCGAAGAGCCAGATCCAGGGCAACTCCTCATTCAGGATCTTGATCGCCTTTTGGTAGTACTGCGCCTGCTCGTCCTGATCGTAGGTCCGCAGCGCGGCCTCCATCGCGGCGTCGAATTCGGGATTGCAGAAGGTCCAGGTCGACTGCGCCTGGCACCCGAAGATGACCGACAGGTTCGACGGCGCCGGCTGCGCTCCGTAGGAGCCGTAGATCAGATGCCAGGTGCCCTCGTCGAACTCCCGCTGGCGCACGCCACTGCCGTCATCCAACCGAAGCTCGACGCGGATTCCGACGGCGTCCAGATACTGCTGGACCGCCTCCATCACCGTCGCGGTCAGCCGGTCCGGGTAGTAGTACCAGAGCGTGTACGTCGTGTCGCCCTTCCAGCCGGCCTCCTGCAGGAGCGCCTTCGCCCGGTCGGGGTCGTAATCATAGGGATTCAGATCGGCTGGCTGAGTCCACGGCAGGTACGGGATCTCCGACGAGACGGGATCGGCATACCCGCGGAAGAGGCTCTCACAGATCGCCTTCCGGTCGATGGCATACGACATCGCCTGCCGCACGCGCTTATCCGACCAATCGGGATGCGCGGTGTTGACCCAGATCGCCCCGGTGCCAGCGGGCGTCGTGACGATCTCCGCGAAGTCCAGCGACTCAACGAGATCGAGGTTGAGCACCGTCATCGGCGCGACGAGGTTCGTGCCCTGCTGGAACGCGGCCAACGACGTTTCGACGCTCTGGAAGAAGAGAAGATTGAGCTTATCAATCTTCGGCCGGCCGAGCACGTAGTTATCGAACGCCTCCATCTCGATCCGCTCGTTGGGCAGCAGCCGCACGAGCTTGAACGGCCCGGCGCCAATCCGGTTCTGCGTCCAATTGGGATGCTCGCACACCTTGCTCAGGTCAACACCCTGGAAGATGTGCTCGGGCAAGATGCTGATGAACATGAAGCCGGGCAGGAGACCCGAGTCTGGCTCGGTCAATTCGAGGACCACTGTCAGGTCATCCGGAGCCGACACGCCGGACATGGTCGTCGCGGTGCCGTCCTGCAGCTCCTGATAGCCCTTGACCGAGCGGAAGGTCACGCCCCAGCGAGACTTGGTCGCAGGCGTCGCCAGCAGGTTGATCGTGAAGACGACGTCGCTCGCCGTCAGCGGCTCACCGTCGTGCCAGGTCGCGTTCGGCCGAAGCTTGAACGTCACGTTCGTGCCGTCGAGCGTCCAGGATTCAGCCAGCTCACCGACATAGCTCTGAAGGTCGGCGCTGAGGGTGACGAGCCGGATATCGACCATCCGGTCGAGTTCGAACTGCGTGCCGCCGTTGATGAGCCGGCAATAGGCGAGGATGTCCTCGGTCGGCTTGCCACCGCCGCCACCGGTCGCGCCGGCGTCGAAGGAGAGCGTCACCTCGCCCCCTTCCTGCGCTCGAGCCGGTCCGCTCTCCGCGGCATTGAGCAGCGCGGCCACGAGCGGCGCGCCCAGACCGAGCGCGCCCGCCCGTTTGACGAGTTCACGGCGGGAGATACTGCCGTCAGCCGCTCGGGCGATCAGGCGATCAAACGTCGTAACCTCGTGATCCTGGGTCATGGTCGGTCCTCCATCGCGACATCGGGAGCGCCTGCCCAGCATCCGTCAGCGTTTGAGATGATCGCGCGAATCGCGCTCCCGCCTTGGATGCTGTCGCTCGCGTCCGTTGTCTCGCTTGGGCACGTCCTGCCCCCTCAAGCCGTCCATCGGACGGGCCGGCATCTTAGCAGGCTCTTGTCAGACGTCAACCTGTCGCGGCGAGACCGCTGCGGGCCGGTGTGGTCCCGCGCGCTCTGGCAAGGAGGCTGTCAGAGACACCCCGGCCGTTCTGGATGAGACTGAATCAGGACGAGAGTCCTCTTACGCAATCTCGCAATCCACCGCCGGCCATGTTGACATGGGAGTCATATTGGGGGGTTCGCCTGTGCAAAGAGGGCAGCGCGGAGCGGGAGCCACAGGTGCTGGTTCGGCGAATTGGAGAGGTGAATCAACACGAGTGGCGCAACGTGCTCGCGCTCGGCGCCCTCGCCGTAGCGACCTATGCGTTCGTGCCCGAAGGCTTACCTCGTGACCTCAGCTACGTCGGCATCGGTGTCCTCTGGACGGTCCTAGCGTATGTTGGGCTCCGTCGCCTCCACCCGGAGCCATTCACCCCCTGGCTCGCCCTGATTGCCGGTCAAGCACTCACCGTCACCGGTGATCTCATCTGGCTCGTCTACACCCAGCAGTTTCACCGCGAGCTGCCTGTACCGTCGGTCGCGGATGTCCCCTATCTCGCGGGATATCCCTTCCTCACGCTCGGTCTGCTCCTCATCGTGCGGGCACGGACGGGCCGGAATGATCGCGCCGGCGTACTTGACGCCAGCATCATCACGCTTGGGATCGGTGTCGCGACGTGGGTCTTCTTGATCGAGCCGAGCAGCATCGCATCGGCCACGCCACTCGGAGAGCGCCTGGTCGCGCTCGCCTACCCGCTCATGGACCTGCTCTTGCTAGCCATGACGGCGCGACTCTTCCTGACGCCCGGCGCGCGGCCGCCCGCGCTAGTGCTGCTTACGCTCAGCTTGATCGCCGCGCTCATCGCCGACACGTTCTTCGTCGAGTCAACCGTCTTCGCGGCGACGTTCGCCGAGGAAACGCTCGATCTCCTGTGGCTCTCCTCGTACGTCCTGCTCGCCGTCGCCATCTGGCACCCCACGGTCGCCAAGGTCGCGGAGCCCGCGGCCTTTGAGCCGGAGCGGCTGTCGTACCGGCGATTCGCGGCTCTCTCCTTCGCCGCGACACTTGCGCCTGTCGCGATCTGTTTTCAGGCGATGCGGGACGCGCCAATGGCTATCCCGATGATCGTCTGCGGCTCAGCGGCGCTCGTCGTGTGTACGTTGCTGCGCGCGAGTCAGTTGGTTCGTCAGCTCGAAAGCTCGCTCGATCGTCGGCTCGTGGCTGAAAACGAGCTGCGAGTGGCAGAAGCGCGCTACCGTCAGCTCGTCGAGCAGATCCCGGCGGCGCTCTACCTGCAAGGCCCGGATCTCCTGCGCCCGCCGCTCTATGTAAGCCCGCGCATTCAAGAGATCCTCGGCTATCCCGCCAGCGATTGGCTCGAGAAGCCCGGCTTTTGGACCGATTGTCTCCACCCGGATGACCGGGACCGAGTACTGCGTGACCATGAGCGCGCCTCGGATACGCTCCAGCCGCTGGCGATGGAATATCGCATCTTCGCAAGAGATGGCCGCGTCGTCTGGATTCGCGACGAGGCATTGTGGTTCCCCTCACCCGACGGCGACGGTGGCTATTGGCAGGGCCTGATCCTCGATATCACCGAGCGGAAGCGAGTTGAAGAGGAGCTTGAGTTCCGGGCCTTCCACGATCCCCTCACCGGGCTGCCCAATCGCGCTCTATTCCTCAATCGGCTCGAGCATGCGCTTGCGCGCTCTCGCGAGCATGGGGACGCCGTTGCTGTCCTCTTCCTCGATCTCGACCGCTTCAAGCTGGTCAATGACTCCCTCGGCCACGAGGCGGGCGATCAGCTGCTGACCGGCGTGGCGCAACGGCTCGCCAGCAACATTCGCACCGGCGACATGGTCGCGCGGTTCGGGGGTGATGAGTTCACCATCCTCCTCGAGCAGGTCCAGGACGTCGGCGAAGCGACTCGTGTCGCCGAGCGCTTGATCGAGGCGCTCGATACGCCGTTCACGATCGCGGGCCGGGAAGTGAACGCCGCGACCAGCATCGGCATCGCGGTCGGGGCGGGCCAGACGACGAGCGCGGCCGACTTCCTGCGCGATGCCGATTCGGCGCTCTACCGCGCCAAGGTCACCAAGCGCGGCAGCTTCCTCGTGTTCGAGCCAGCAATGGCCGAGGAGGCGATCGCGCGCCTCGAGTTCGAAACGGCGCTCCGCCAGGCTGTGCGAGACGATCAGATTCGCGTCCACTACCAGCCGATTATCGACTTGCGCGACGGCCGACTCGTCGGAGTTGAGGCCTTGGCGCGCTGGAAGCATCCGACTCGCGGCCTGCTTGGGCCGGCCGAGTTCATCCCGCTCGCTGAGGAGATGGGCTTGATTGCGCCGCTCGGCATCTGCGTGTTGGAGACAGCCTGTCGTCACCTTCGCGCCTGGCAAGACGAATTCCCTGAGGCCGCGCCCGAGACAGTGACCGTCAATCTCTCGCCGCTGCAGCTGGCTCGCCCCGATCTGATTGACGACATCAAGCGGATTTTGGCCGAGACTCGTCTCTCTCCCTGGCGTCTCCAGCTCGAGATCACCGAGCGCACCGTCCTCGACTCGACTCCTGAGCTGGTGGAACAGCTGGGGGCCCTAAAGGCGCTCGGCCTGCGTCTTGCCATCGACGACTTCGGGGCCGGGCACGCCGGCTTCTCATCGTTGAAGCATCGGTCCATTGACACGCTGAAGATCGATCGAGGCGTCATCGCCGGGCTCGGCGTCGCCCTCGAAGATTCCGCGCTCGTGCAAGCGCTGATCGACTTCGCCAAGATGCTCAGGCTGACCGTGGTCGCGGAAGGAATCGAGCGCAGCGCGCAAGCGCAGACCTTGCGCGACCTGGGATGCGACCTCGGTCAAGGCCGGCTCTTTGATGGCGCGTTGCCGCCCCAAGCACTCCGTGCACGTCTCGCGTCCGGCAAGCGCTGTGATGTCGGGTCATCCTCGACCGAAACCGTCGTCTCTCACCAGTCGAGCGTGGCCTAATTCGCAACTTCCTCTACTTCGTCAGCGCCGCACCAAATTGCGAGCGAGGAACAGCACGTTAGCCGGCCGCTCTGCAAGGCGACGCATCAGGTAGAAGTACCACTCCGGCCCGAACGGCGTGGCGATCAGCACCCGATGCCCCCGCGCCACCAGCGCCCGCTGCAGTTGCGGCCGAATGCCGTAGAGCATCTGGATCTCATAGCGGTCGTGACCGATCCCGTGCCGCGCGGCAAAGGCAATCATGTGCTCGATGATCCGCTCGTCGTGAGTGGCAATCGCCGTGAAGCCGCCTTCCAGGAGAGAGCGCTCAGCCAAGGAAACGTAGTTCCGGTCAACGTCCACCTTCTTCGGGTAGGCGACGCTCGGCGGCTCCAGATAGGCGCCTTTGACGATGCGTAGGTTCGGCCGGAGCGGGAGCAGATCCTCCAGATCGCGGGCGCTTCGGTAGAGATACGACTGAAGGACCATGCCGACGTTCTCGTGTCCATCAGCCCGCAACCTCCGGTAGATCCGCAACGTCGGATCGACGCGCGCCGACTCCTCCATATCGAGGCGGATGAAGTTGCCCTGTGACGCGGCATGGGAGACGAGCGCGGCCGCATTGCGATAGGCCACCTCCTCACCGAGATCGAGTCCCAGGTGCGTGAGCTTCAAGGCGATGTTCGTGACCAGTCCTTCCGTCGCGATCCGATCGAGGATCTGCCGATACTGTTCCACCACCCAGGCCGCCGTCGCCTCGTCCCTCACACCTTCCCCGAGCAGCGTGGTATTGGTGCGGAACCCCTGCTCATTGAGCGCACGCAAGACCTTGACCGCTTCGTCCAGCGTCTCGCCCGCAACGAAGCGGGAGGCGCCCAGCCGCATGCCATATCGGCGCACCGCCTTGGCGACAAGACGATTGTGCGTCCCGGTCAGGATCAGCTTGCGAAAGACAGAATTGATCGGTAGCCGCTCCCGCCAGGACGGAGACGAGAGCGGGAACGCTCCTTCAGACGATGCCACACGCGGCCCTCCCACAATGCGACCGTTCTCCGCCACTGCACGTTAGCCATCCGAACATCCTCTCGCAAGAGGGCACCTGCAGACGGGTCCCGCCCCCATCCGGGCTATGCCGCGTGACATTGACGTCCAGAGAGGCCCATGGTAAGGTGACGGCAGCGGTCCAGGATGCGGTAGTGGCCCTGGGCCGCAATTTTGCACCTTGGCACCTTGCAGGGTAAGTCCAAGCAATCCGCGCAGGGTAAAGGAGGTGATGCCCATGAGTAGTAGTCACGGTCTGATGGGCATCACGGCGGAGGTCGAGCGCCTTTAGGCGTCTACGACTGCCGTGGTGCCCAGACACCAACACGGGGCCGGTCCGAAAGGATCGGCCCCGTGTCGTTTAATTCAGTCGCGCTAACTCAGAAATGAGTGAATCACGCGCCAGACAGAGATGGGCGGCACCCGGTCTCGGTCAGAGACTAGGCACGTTGTGCGAATCCCATGCAAAGAGAAGGAGCGGCGGCTGTTTCGCCACCGCTCCCCGTTGTGACTCATATTCTCGCCGAATTGCGCGGCTAATCCTCGACGATACCCATTCGGACGCGAGAGAACGTAACGCGCACGGAGCGCTGCCGTCGGCGCCGCGTAGCGGCACTCGCGCCGCCACCACCGCCGCCGGTACTAGCCGCGCTGGCAGAGCCACCGGAGCCACCCGAAGCCGCGGCGGTAAGCCCCCAGCCCGACTCAGATCCGCCACCGGCGCCATCGCCGCTGGAAGAGCCACCCGAACCGGCGGAAGCCGACGTGGTGCCGCCAGTGCCTCCGCCTCCAGCGCCGCTGTTGCCGCCGCCTCCGCTGCCACCGCTCGTGGCGCCGCCGGAGGTCGCGC
>ERZ777003.2601-NODE-2601-length-20273-cov-5.431497_pt1 | contig 20273 bp, 19 predicted proteins | sample MGYA00374956_ERZ777003 | MGnify/ENA primary metagenome ERZ777003 (study PRJEB29302, sample SAMN06268252) | bioreactor metagenome | isolation source: Joint BioEnergy Institute, California, USA | place: USA:Joint BioEnergy Institute, California, USA | collected... | reverse complement strand
CAATGGCGGACTCGCGCTGTATGCTGGCAATGCCGTTGACTCCATCGACCGCGGCATCAAGCTGGCCTTCGAGCTCATCGCCTCCGGGGCCGCACGCGACAAGCTCGAATCGTTTGCAGCGTACACTCGCCGTTTTGCCTAAAGCGGCCGCGTTGCCCGCGTATCGACGAGGACCATCCATGAACGACATTCTCGAACGCATCCTGTCCGTCAAGACCGAAGAAGTCGCCCGTGCGCGCCAGTTGCGCAGCGAGGCCGAACTGCGGCGCGAAGCCGAGGCACGCCAGGACGTCAGGGGTTTCGCGGCGGCGCTGGAAAGCAGCATCGCTGCAGGCCGCGCGGCGGTCATCGCGGAAATCAAGAAGGCCTCTCCCTCGAAGGGGATCATTCGCGAGGATTTCGACCCGACATTCATCGCCGGCTCGTATGCCGCTGGCGGTGCGACCTGCCTGTCGGTGCTCACCGACGTCAAGTTCTTCCAGGGATCCCACCAGTACCTGCGGCAGGCCCGTGCCACCTGCCCGCTGCCCGTCCTGCGCAAGGACTTCATCATCGACTCCTACCAGGTCGTAGAAGCCCGCGCGATGGGAGCCGACTGCATCCTGCTCATCGTAGCTGCCCTGCAACCCGCGCAATTGCGCGACCTGGAAGCACTGGCGCATGACCTGGGCATGGACGTGCTGGTTGAGGTTCACCACGAAGCCGAGCTCGATGTCGCGCTCGAACTGGAGACCCCGCTGCTGGGCATCAACAACCGCAACCTGCGCACCTTCGAGACCACGCTCGACACGACCCTGCAGCTGCTGCCGCGCGTTCCCGCCGGCAAGATCGTGGTCACCGAAAGCGGCATCGCCACGCGCGAGGATGTCGAACGCATGCGTCACCACGACGTGCATGCCTTCCTCATCGGCGAAACCCTGATGCGCGCGCCGGACCCTGGCGATGCCCTTGCGCGGCTGTTCGCCTGAGCCCTGCCACCGCTCAACAGGAAATGGCCATGACAGTTCCCGGAGGTGCCGGCCCTGCCAACCGGCTGGTCGAACCGATTTCCGCCCACGTCGACCGCCTCAGCGACAGCTGGCGGCGCGTACTGCAACCGGTGCTGGAATCTGCAGTTTTCCAGCAGCTTTGTGCCTTTGTCGACGAACGCGTACGCAAGGGTGCCACGGTGTATCCGTCCACACCCTTCCGTGCCCTTGAACTGACCACCCCGGGCGACGTGCGCGTCGTGCTGCTCGGGCAGGACCCATACCATGGCCCCGGACAGGCCCAGGGTCTGGCATTCTCGGTGCCACGCACGCAGGCACGGCCGCCCAGCCTGCGAAACATCTTCACCGAGGTGGCCGCATGTTACGGGGGTCGCCCCCAGATGTTCAACAACGACCTGTCCCGGTGGGCGCAGCAGGGCGTACTGCTGCTCAACACCCTGCTGACGGTCGAGGAGGGACAGGCCGGTTCGCACGCTGGCCGCGGCTGGGAAGCCTTCACCGACACCATCATTGCCTATCTCGCCGAAGAATCCGCACCCAAGGTATTCATGCTCTGGGGATCACATGCCCAGTCGAAACGCCAGCTGATTCCGGCGAGTTCGAAACACCTCGTCCTGATGGCCAACCATCCGTCACCACTGTCCGCCCAGCGCCCCCCGGTGCCATTCCTGGGATGCCGGCATTTCGCAATTGCGAACGACTGGTTGGCACGAATGCAGCGTCCTCCCATCGACTGGATCGGCGATCCGGTTCCCGTATCCTGATGGTCCGGTTCATTCCGGCGTCATTGCTTCGGTCATTCCGCCATGTTCAGCCTTGCCCCCCAACTCGACCCCATCTCCCGTGAACACGCCTGTCGTGTGGCGGAGCATGTGCGAACGCACATCGAAGCCGCCGGTGGCTGGCTGCCCTTCGATGCCTACATGCACGAAGTTTTGTACGCCCCCGGGCTGGGCTATTATGCGGCCGGCAGCGTGAAACTGGCCGAAAACAATCCGGCCGCGACAGCAGGCGATTTCATCACTGCCCCCGAACTGACGCCTCTGTTCGGCCATGTGCTGGCGCAACCGGTGGCCCATGTACTGCGTGCCTGCCAGGCGCGCGAGGTACTCGAATTTGGCGCCGGCAGCGGGGCGCTTGCCGCCCAGATCATCACTGCCCTGGAAGAGCAGGGCATCGATGTGCGTTACTCCATTCTTGAGGTTTCGCCCGACCTGCGTGCGCGCCAGCAGGCAAGACTTGCTCCCTTCGGCGATCGGGTGCAGTGGCTGAACGACTTGCCCACCGGATTTGCCGGCTGCGTGATCGCCAACGAGGTACTGGACGCCATGCCGGTGAAACTGTTTCGCTGGGACGAAGACGATACGCTGTTCGAACGTGGCGTCGCCCTCGGCCCTGCGGCGTCCGGCCGCGGCGAGCAGCCAGGCGCACCAGCCGGGCCCACGCCCGATTTCGCGTTCGTCTGGCAGGATCGCCTCGCCTCCACCGAACTGGAGGCAGCGGTGCGCCCGCGCATGCCATGCTTCCCGGGCTATGTCTCCGAGATCAACCTGCAGGCCGAGGCGTTCATGCGGCGGCTGGGCGAATGGCTGCAGGCAGGAGCCGGATTCTTCATCGACTATGGCTTCCCGCGGCACGAGTACTACCATCCGCAGCGGGCCCAGGGCACGCTCATGTGTCACTTCCGCCATCGCGCGCACGATGACCCACTCCAGTTGCCCGGGCTGCAAGACATCACCGCGCACGTGGATTTCACCGCCATGGCCGATGCCGCATACGCTGGCGGCCTGGACATACTGGGATACACTTCACAGGCACGGTTCCTGCTTGACGCCGGCCTGCCGGCCGCACTGCAGGCGCTTCAGGCGGCCGACCCTGCTGCCTACGTACGCAGCCTGAATGCCGTGCAAAAGCTCATCTCCGAAGCCGAAATGGGTGAACTTTTCAAGGTACTGGCCGTGGGCCGCGAGGTAAACCTGCCTCTGCCTGGTTTCGCCTACGACCGCACGGGTTCGCTCTGAACAAGCCCGCTCCGGCTTCCTGGCCGCCCCCGCACGCACGGCGGTGGCATTCTTCACGTCGTCTAGTCGGAAAATCGTCATGACTGAAGCAACGCACAGGAATGTACCCACCCATTCCCTGCCGTCCTACCTCAACCCGAATGAGCTTGGCTCGTGGGGCCACTACCTCGAGCAGGTCGACCGCGTCATTCCCCACCTCGGCTCACTGTCGCGCTGGGCCGAGACGCTCAAGCGGCCGAAGCGCACGCTGATCGTCGACGTCCCCATTGAACTGGATGATGGCACCATTGCCCACTTCGAGGGCTACCGCGTGCAGCACAATACATCGCGCGGTCCGGGCAAGGGCGGGCTGCGCTATCACCAGGACGTGACGCTGGCCGAGGTCATGGCCCTGGCCGCCTGGATGTCCATCAAGACGGCAGCGGTCAATGTGCCATTCGGCGGGGCCAAGGGCGGCATTCGGGTCGACCCTCGCCAGCTTTCGCGGGGCGAACTCGAGCGCCTGACCCGGCGCTACACCAGCGAGATCGGTCTCATCATCGGACCACACAAGGACATCCCCGCGCCCGACGTAAACACGAACGCCCAGATCATGGCATGGATGATGGACACCTACTCCATGAACGTCGGCAACACCGTCACCGGCGTGGTCACCGGCAAGCCGGTGGCGCTTGGCGGCAGCCTGGGGCGTACCGAAGCCACCGGGCGCGGCGTATTCGTCATGGCCCGTGCTGCCATGCGAAAAGCCGGTATCGAGCTGGCAGGTGCCCGCATCATCGTGCAGGGCTTTGGCAATGTCGGAGGTACCGCGGCGCGCCTGTTCCACCAGGCTGAAGCGGACGTCATCGCCGTCCAGGACCACACCGGTACGGTGTACCACCCTGCGGGCATCAATATTTTCGAGCTGACGCAGTACGTCGAGGAGACCGGCGGAGTCGCGGGCTTTCCGCGCGCCGAGCCGCTGCCCGACGCCGGGTTCTGGCAACTGGACTGCGACGTGCTGGTGCCCGCTGCCCTCGAATCGCAGATCACGCGCGCAAATGCCGGCAGCATCAGGGCCCGCATCGTGGTGGAAGGAGCAAATGGCCCCACCACCCCCGAAGCCGACGACATCCTTGCCGAGAAGAATGTCCTGCTGGTGCCCGACGTAATCGCGAACGCTGGTGGCGTAACTGTCAGCTACTTTGAGTGGGTGCAGGATTTCGTCAGCTATTTCTGGACAGAGAATGAAATCAACCAGCGTCTTGAACGCCTGATGCAGGACGCGTTCGACAGCATCTGGGAGGTGGCCAGCGAACGCAAGGTGTCGCTGCGCACGGCCGCTTACATCGTCGCCTGCACGCGCATCCTGCAGGCACGCGAGGTACGCGGACTTTACCCGTAGCCTGCGCCGGCCCGCGCACGGCTGGCCCAGGGGCGCGCCCCTGCCGATGCATGCTCAGCAACGATGCTGGCGGATGAGCTCTCGCAAGGTGGCCTTGAGCAGCTCGGCACGCTCCTGGCCGAACGGTGCGATGATCTCTGCCTCGTGCTGCTTGGCTTCCCGCATCAGCTCCGCCACCATGGCCTGGCCGGCCGGCGTGATGCGTACCAGATTGACGCGCCGGTCACCGTGGTGCCGCACCCGCTCTACGTGGCCGCGCTGGATCATGCGCTCGAGCGCGCGGGTAACGGTTGGCTGTTTGGTGACCGAGATTTGTGCCAACCGGCCGATGCTGACCGGCCCGCCACCGGCAAGGGAGGACAGTACCCGCCAGTCGGTCACCGAGAGGCCGCGACGAATGACGACGGCATGAAACTCGGCAGACAGGATCTGGCTTGCCTGCGCCAGCAGCGCAAGCAGATAGTCGTCCACAAACGGCACGCCCGCAGCGGCATCGCCCTGGGCGGGTGACTCATTTGCTGTGGCCGTGCCTGATTCCTGGTTTGCCATGCGGATTGCCACCTTCGATCGCGAAGCGTAACGAGAGCCCGATCATAACGCCTGCGCAGGTGCCCCGGGAGCCGTACCCGCCGGCTGGCGGGGCTGCAACCACCACCTTGCGCCGCACCATGCCGCGCTGTAACCTAAGTAATAACCATGATTATGAATAGGTTTAGCTCTAAATAAAATTTAGCCTGTTCAACAGGCAGTCTGTCGTCGCACACACGATTTCATCGCGCATAGCGAAAGCGGGAGCCAGCCATGGCCGAAAGATCATTCGTCAAGGAAGTTACCAAGTTGCGGCTGGGGGAAGGCGAGGTATTCCGGGGAGAGGGGATCCTGGCAGTCACCAAGGCACTGCTTGAGTCCGGCGTTTCCTATGTGGCCGGGTACCAGGGCGCACCCATTTCCCACCTCATGGACGTCCTTGCCGATGCCGAAGACATCCTCACCGAGTACGGCATCCGTTTCGAGAACAGCGCCAGCGAAGCCACTGCGGCCGCTACCCTGTCCGCCTCGGTGCACTACCCGCTACGCGGTGCCGCTACCTTCAAGTCCACCGTCGGCACCAACGTGGCGTCCGACGCCCTGGCCAACCTCGCGTCCGGCGGGGTAACTGGCGGCACCCTCATCATCGTGGGCGAAGACTACGGCGAAGGCTCCTCCATCATGCAGGAACGCAGCCACGCCTTCGCCATGAAATCCCAGATCTGGCTGCTCGACCCGCGCCCCAACTTGCCCAGCATCGTCAAGGCGGTCAAGCAGGGTTTCGAGCTCTCGGAGGCCAGCAATACCCCCGTCATGCTCGAACTGCGCATCCGGGCGTGCCACGTGCATGGCGAGTTCATCGCGTCGAACAACAAGCGGCCCGAGTTCACCCTCAAGGACGCCCTCGAGAACCCGAAGCGCGACGTCAACCGCATCGTGCTGCCGCCGGCCAGCTTCCTGCACGAACACGAGAAGATCCAGAAGCGCTGGCCCGCTGCCGTGCGCTACATCGTCGACAACCAGATGAATGAGTTCTTCTCGGAAGATGCCGCCGACATCGGCATCATCGTGCAGGGAGGCCTGTACAACTCGCTCATCCGCGCACTCGAACACCTGGGGCTGTCCGACGTCTACGGCAACACGCGCATCCCGCTGTACGTCATGAACGTCACCTACCCGGTCATCGACGAAGAGGTTCTGCGCTTTTGTGCCAACAAACGTGCGGTCCTGATGGTGGAGGAGGGGCAGCCCAACTTCATCGAGCAGAACATCGCGACCATCCTGCGCCAGGCCGACAGCCCTACCCGCCTGCATGGCAAGGACGTCCTGCCGATGGCCGGCGAGTACACGGCTGCCGTCATGGTCAATGGCGTGCGCGCGTTTGCGGAACGCTATGGTTTTCTCGAGCCCCAGCCCGCACCCGCCCCGGCACAGCGCAAGACCATTCCGATCACCCCCGTCGCGGCCAACGAAGAAGCGCAGCACGACGACGAGCCTGTCGTGGTCGACGACGTGGTCCATCCACGGCCACCCGGCTTCTGTACCGGATGCCCCGAACGCCCCCTCTTCACCGCCATGAAGCTGGTGGAGCGTGAGCTGGGCCCGCACCACGTCAGCGCCGACATTGGCTGCCACCTGTTTTCCATCCTGCCGCCGTTCAACATCGGCGCCACCACCATGGGCTACGGCCTGGGCGGCGCTTCAGCCGGGGCCCTCAACGTGCCCGCCGGCAAGCGCGCGATCGCGGTCATGGGCGACGGCGGCTTCTGGCACAACGGGCTCACCAGCGGCATTGCCAACGCGGTCTTCAACCGGTCCGACCACCTCACCATCGTGGTCGACAACAACTACACGTCGGCCACAGGGGGGCAGGACATTCCCTCCTCGAAAACGGGCAACCGCCCCACCCGCAGCACCGGCCATGAAATCGAAGACGCCGTACGCGGCGTGGGCGTGCAATGGGTGAAGCGGGTCAAGCGCACCTACGACGTGGCCGGGCTGCGTGCGCTGCTGCGCGAGGCCCTGACCACCAAAGAGCATGGCCCAAAGGTCATCATCGCGCAAAGCGAATGCATGCTCAATCGCCAGCGGCGCGAACGCCCGATCCAGCGGCAGATGGTCGCCGAAGGCAAGCGGGTCGTACGCGAGCGGTTCGGGGTCGACCCCGACACCTGTACCGGCGACCATTCCTGTATCCGCCTGTCCGGGTGTCCGTCGTTGTCGATCCGGCCCAACCCCGACCCACTGCGCACCGATCCGGTGGCCACGGTGCTCAACAGTTGCGTAGGCTGCGGGCTGTGCGGCGAGGTCTCGCACGCAGCCGTTCTGTGCCCATCGTTCTACCGCGCACGTATTGTCAGCAACCCCACCAAGTGGGAACAACGCATGGCGAAGCTGCGTAACCGCATCATCGGGTGGCTGCAGGCGATCGACCGCCGGCGCCGCGCGCGTTACGCATTCTGACGACTTCCACACGAGACAGGCATGGCAGCGAAACCGATAAAAATAGCCATTCTGGCCATGGGGGGCGAAGGCGGCGGCGTGCTTGCCGACTGGATTGTCGACCTCGGCGAACACAACGGCTACATCGCCCAGACCACATCCGTGCCGGGCGTGGCGCAGCGCACCGGTGCCACCATCTACTACGTCGAACTATACCCACGCCGTCAGGCCGAGGAAGACGGCAAGCAGCCCGTACTGGCGCTCATGCCCCTGCCCGGCGACGTCGACATCGTGCTGGCATCCGAGCTCATGGAAGCCGGACGTGCCATCCAGCGGGGGCTGGTCACGTCCGACCGCACCACCCTCATCGCTTCCACGCACCGCGTCTACTCGATGAGCGAGAAAACCGCCATGGGCGATGGCCGCGTCGACAGCAGCCGGCTTCTGTCGGCCGCCAAACGCGCGGCGCGGCAGTTCATCGCCTTCGACATGGCGGAAGTCGCGGAGCGCACCGGCAGCGTCATCAGCGCGGTCATGTTCGGCGCATTGTGCTCAACCGGCCTGTTGCCCTTCAGCCGCCAACAGTTCGAAGCTACCATCGAGCGCGGGGGCGTCGGGGTCAAATCCAGCCTGCGCGCCTTCGATGAAGCCTTCCAGCGCGCCAGCCAGGCGCACGACATCGCCACCGCCGCCGGCAACGCCAGCCAGCAGAACTTCACGCTGCCGCATACCGGCAATCGATACGTTGCCCCTCTCATCGAGCGGATCCGCGCCGAATTTCCGGTCGAAGCCCATTATTTCCTGTTCGAGGGCGTACGTCGGCTCATCGACTACCAGGATCCAGCCTACGCCCGCCAGTATCTCGACCTCATGGCGCGCGTACGTACATGGCCCGATACGCCCGATCGCGAGCTGCTGCGTGAAACCGCCCGCCATCTCGCACTCTGGATGGCCTACGACGACACCATCCGGGTCGCCGACCTCAAGACGCGTGACTCGCGTTTCCAGCGCGTACGCGATGAAGTCCGGCTCGAACCCGGCCAGCTGTTGTCGTTCAGCGAGTTCATGCACCCGCGACTCGAGGAAATTGCCGATACCGTGCCTGCACCCATTGGTCGGTACATTCTGAAACCGAACTGGGCTCACCGACTCATTCGCCGCCTCACACGGAACGGCCGCATCGTTACTACTTCGTCTCTGCCCAGCTACCTGCTGTTGTGGACCATCGCGCGCATGCGCGTGTGGCGCCGCTCCACCCTGCGCTACCAGGCCGAGATGCAGCGCATCGAAGCCTGGCTGCAGCGCATTCAGACGGCCGCCAGCCGCAACCCCATGCTGGCAGTGGAAATCGCCAGGTGCCAGGGTCTCATCAAGGGATACAGCGATACGCACGAGCGCGGATTGCGTAACTTCCAGACCCTGATGGCCGTGGTCGACCGCGCCGGCGACACCCTGGCGCCAGCCACCCTGCGCGAGCTGCGCCAGGCTGCTTTGGGCGACGAAGAAGGTGCCCGCCTGCGGCAGGCCCTGGAGAAACACGCATTCACCCAGGTATTGGCGCAAGCCGCGTAAACCGGCGCGGCTTCACCTCTCTCAGGCGGGCACCGTCGCGGACCCGTCCGCACCCCCGTGCGCTGGTGTCTTGTCATGCCGGTCGCGGGGCATGAGAGCGACCAGGTCGGCCATGCGCTCCGAGCTCAGCATGAGGTGCTGACGGGTTTCATTGAATGCCGTTTCGGCGTCGCCCGTACAAATGGCATCCACGATGCGGCCATGTTCCTCGTGCGCCCGCCATGCGCCGTCGCGAACACGGATCAGGTAGTACCGGTAGAAATGTACCCTTAATCGCAGCTTGCGTGCCTCTTCGGCCAGGAAGGAATTGCCACTGCCGGTAAAAACAAGCTGGTGCAATCGCCAGTTGATGAGATTGAAAGCAGCAGCATCGCCACGAGCCACCGCCTCGGCCCCTTCCGCGTGAATCGCCTGCAACTCGCTGCGCTGGGCCTGCGTCATGCGGCGTGCCGCGAGCCGCGCGGCTTCCGCCTCGATAACGGCCATGACCTCGATCATCTCGATCAGCGCGGTGAGTTCGACCGTCGCCACGCGTGCCCCCTGTCGCAACTGCAGCGTCACCAGCCCCAATGAAGCCAGCTGACGGAGCGCTTCGCGTACCGGCGTACGCGAGACCTTGAAGCGCTCTGCCAGCGCCCGTTCGTCGAGACGATCACCCGGTACCAGGCGGCCATGAAGGATGTCTTCCTCAATGCCGCGGCGCAGCCGTTCGCCCAGGCTGGTCTCGCCCGACGCCCTGGCGAGTACCGGCATACCGGAAAGATCGGAGAATTCCACGTGATTTCCCTAATGGTGAACCATTGTTAGTGTGCCATAGCGTCCTATAGAATGGCTTTTGGTATACCAAAACAACTACCCCGGCGGGGCGTAACAACGGGGGGGACCGCAAGCATGTCGAAGTCACAGCTACATGCGCGCAATTATTGCCGTTCTTCGTTCAATTGAGGTGAACGTCACGCGAAAAGCAACGTCAGGCAGAGCCGCACGTGCGCCCCACTTTGTATACCAGGTGTTTCAGGCCACCCAACGCAGCCGACCCGTACTTGCTTTAACCATTGAAGGACCACACCGTGCAGATTTCTCGCGTCACCGCCACTCCGCTCAACATTCCCATTCAGTTCCGCGCCGGCAGCATCGCCCGCGACACCAGTCTCTCGGCGTGCCATGTCGAGGTAGAAACGAGCGACGGGCTGGTGGGGCATGGTTTCACCGCCATTACCGAAGAGGAAGTCATCGCTTCCATCATCAACCAGGTCGCCGGGCCCGCACTCCGAGGCATGGACGCCCTGGCCCATGAAGCCGCATGGGACCGCCTCTACTGGCTGCTTTGCCCCCGTGGGCAGACCGGATACGGCATGCACGCCATCGCGGCCATCGACATCGCCTTGTGGGACATCAAGGGCAAGGCGCTCAACCAGCCGATCTGGAAGCTGCTGGGCGGGGCCCGACCGCGCGTACCTCTTTATGCCACGTTCGGGTTCGGTTTTCTCGACCAGGATGCCCTCGCCGAGTCTGCCGCAGCCTGCATCCAGAACGGTTTTCAGCACCTGAAGATGGTGGTGGGGCATGGCGCACTGCAGCGGCGCGACGAACCGCGCCCCCTGGCCGAAGTCATCCGGTCCGACATCGCGCGCGTGCGCCGGGTACGGGATACCATCGGGCCCGACACATACCTGTACATCGACGCCAACTGCAGCCTCGATGCGTACCACGCAGAGAAGCTCGCGCGCGGTGTTACCGAGTACGACATCGCTTTCTTCGAAGAGCCGGTTACCCAGAACGATGTGCACGCCATGGCCAATCTGCGCCGGCGCACTGGCATCGCGGTAGCCGCCGGCCAGAATGAAGGGCTTGCGTTCCGATTCCGTGACATGCTGCTCGCCCAGGCAGTTGACGTCATCCAGCCCAACGTCGTCATCACCGGCGGTTTCACGCAGACGGTCAAGATCGCTGGCATGGCTGAAGCGTTCAACGTTGGCCTGGCCAATGGCGGCGCCTTCCCCCTGCACAACATGCACCTGCATGCGGGCCTGGCCAACGGCGGCCGCGTCGAGTGGCATCTCGTGGCAGTGGAAATGATGCGACAGATCTACCAGGACTTTCCCCTGCCCGAGAACGGTTGGCTCACGCTGCCCAATGCGCCCGGCCTCGGGTTCGAACCCAACCGCGATGCCATCCGCGAGCTGGCCAGGAACCCCGGCTCAGGCGGCAAAGGCAAGGGCTGAACCACCGTCGCCCTGCTATCGTCCATCGCCTTCCAGGGAGGAAACGCCTGCGCCGCCCGCGTCACGTCCGGCGCCAAGCAGGCGGGGGAGTGCCGCCGGTTCGCGCCGATCCACCACGGGGCCAGCAACGGGAGTGTGCGCCTTGCCCCGCCCATGCACCGCTCACCATCCATCACCACAACGAGAGGAGACTTGCCATGCGACAGCGACACTGGATCCGTAACGCGCTTGCATTGCTTGCAGCAGCGGCGTTGCCCCTGATGCAACCGGCGCCCGCACGCGCCGCCGCCGAGAACTGGCCAGGCGACCGTGTCGTGCGTCTGGTGGTGCCAGCATCGGCCGGGGGGTCACTCGACACCCTGGCTCGCCCGCTTGCCCAAGCCATGTCCGAACTCTCCGGGGGCAAGTTCATTGTGGAAAACCGGGGTGGCGCTGCCGGAATGATCGGCGCAGACCAGGTCGCGAAGGCCGCGCCCGACGGGTATACGTTCCTGTTCGGGGCGGTGCACCACATGATTCTGCCGGCCGTGTACAAGACGCCCTACAACACGGAAACCGATCTTCTGCCCATCGGACTGTTCGCCATCGTGCCGAACGTGGTAATCGTGCGTGCCGACGCTCCGTACAATACGCTGCAGGAACTGATCGAGGCGGCACGGCAGCAGCCCGGTGCCCTGAACTACGGCACTGGCGGACTGGGCGGGCTGCACCACCTGTCCACCGAAATGTTCAAACAAAAAGCCGGAATCGACATGGTTCCGGTGCACTACAAGGGCAGTGCGCCGGCATTGAGCGACCTGCTCAGCGGCCAGATCCAGCTCATGTTCGAGACGATGCCCGCCGCACTGGCCCAGATCCGTGCGGGCACGCTGAAAGCACTGGCCGTGACATCTTCCGAGCGCTCGCCCGCCTTGCCCGAGGTCCCCACACTGCAGGAAGCGGGCATTCCCGACATGGCGGTCACGACATGGTACGGATTCTTCGCCCCCGCCGGCCTGCCCGATGCCATAGCCGAGAAGATGCGCAAGCTCATGCAGGATGCGCTCGCCACCGAGAGAATCAGGGCACTGTGGCGCGACTACGGAGCCGTCACGCGAGGAGAAGGCAGCGACGACTTCAGGGGATTCGCTCTGGCCGAACTACGTCGCTGGGGTGAAGTGGCGCGCCAGGTGGGGCTGAAACCCGAATAGTCAATGACTCCGGACGGACCGGGTTCAGGCCGGAACTGTCGGGGCGGTTCCGGCCACATCGTTCCTGGCATCCGGCCCGCGAATAATTGCACCCCTACGACCGGTCGCCGCCCTGACGGGGGCTCGTCATCGCTTCGAGGCGTGCGATCCAGGCCAGCGCATGCTCCCGCGAAGCTCCGCACATCTCGAGGTCAGGCTGCAGGCTGTCGCACACGGCAGGGCGCTCGGGCCGTCCGAACAGCTCGCACTTGAGATCGGGCGTCAGATGCAGGCAGGGTACGCCCGCCGGCTTGCCGTGCGGCATGCGCGGCAAAGGTGAAGAGATTGAAGGCGCGATGCAGCAGGCACCGCACGCCGGACGGCATGTCTGTCTTGCGTCAGTCATCATCCAGATGCAGCCGGTGCAGGATACGATGCGCTATTGGCGCAAGCAGCAAACCAGAGGTGGTAATCAGCGTGAGACCTACCAGCAGGCTGTAGAAGGCGAGGAACACCTTGCCCATGATGGTTTCAGGCAGCACATAGGGCCCGATGCCCGAGACGACCAGCGCGGTATTCAGAAGCGCATCGTGCAGGTTCATGGGCTCGCACAGCATGTGGCCGATGACACCGATCGCGACGATGATAGCAATGAGCAGGATGGCGGCAGCCAGGTGCCTGATCATGCGCCACGCGAATGCGCGGCCTGGAAGAATGGATTGTTTCCTGGATTCGTACATGGTTCGCGCGATGATGCCCCTCACGTGGTGCCCTTCTGCGCTTGCGGGGCATGGCATGCGGCAGCAAGTGATGCTCCGACAGAACAAATTGCGCTGTGTGGCGGACGCACCGGATGCGTCGAATATTACCCCGCCGCGTCAACCCGTGCTGGGGCGCGACTCTGCAGCCGACTGCAGCCGTGCCATGATCCAGGGTACGATCAGGAACAGCACTGCCACGATGTAGAACGCCAACGCGATGGGGCTCTCGAAGAGCACCTGGAACCTGCCTTCACCTGCGGCCAGCGCAGTACGCAGCTGGGTTTCCGCCAGGGGCACCAGAATGAGCCCGATGAGCATGGGAGCGATGGGAATGCCATAGACCCGCATCGCATAACTGACCAGGCCCAGCCCCGCCATGAGGGCAAGATCGAAGGTAGAGCCCGACACGCCCCAGATGCCGATCATGGCGAACACCAGGATGCCAGCATAGAGCTGTGGTTTGGGGATATACAGCAGGCGCACCCACAGCCCCACCAGCGGCAGGTTCAGCACCAGCAGCATGCAGTTGCCCACATACAGCGATGCGATCAGGCCCCACACCAGCTCGGGATTGCTGGTGAACAGGAACGGCCCCGGCTGCAAGCCGTAGTTCTGGAACGCTACCAGCAGGATGGCGGCCGTGGCCGATGTGGGCAGGCCCAGGGTAAGCAGGGGAACCAGTACGCCTGCCGCCGCGGCGTTGTTTGCCGCTTCGGGGCCCGCCACCCCTTCGATGGCACCCTTGCCGAATTCGTCCTTGTGACGCGACAGGTGTTTCTCGAGCGTGTACGACAGCATGGTAGGCAGCTCGGATCCACCACCCGGGATGGCCCCCATGGGAAACCCGATGACCGCGCCGCGCAGCCATGGCTTCCAGGACCGGCGCCACTCGTCTGCCGTCATGAACGCCTTGCCCCTGATCGGCGTGATCTCTTCCTGGTAGTAGCGGTTCCGGCTGGCGACGTAGATGATCTCGCCTACCGCGAAAACCGACACCAGCACGACCGTGAGCTCGATGCCGTCGAGCAGGTCGGGAATACTGAAAGTCATGCGCGCCTGACCGGTCATGGCATCGATGCCGACAACCCCCAGGGCCAGCCCCAGAAACAGCGAAATGAACCCGCGCACGCGCGACGACCCCATCACCACTGAAACCGAGGTGAATGCCATGACCGTAAGGGCGAAGTAGTCGGCGGGAGTGAGAATGAACGCCAGCTCGGCCACCGCGGGAGCCGCGAAGGTGAGCGCCATGGTAGCAAGAGTGCCAGCCACGAACGAGCCGATGGCGGCCGTAGCCAGGGCGGCCGCACCGCGGCCGGCACGCGCCATGCGGTTGCCCTCCAGCGCGGTCATCATCGAGCCGGCCTCGCCCGGCGTGTTGATGAGAATGGCCGTGGTGGATCCACCATACATGGCGCCGTACAGGATGCCGGCGAACATGATGAAGGCTGACACGGGCCCCACCGAAACGGTGACTGGCAACAGCAGGGCAATGGTGAGCGCGGGGCCTATTCCCGGCAGCACGCCGATGGCCGTGCCGAGCAGCGACCCGACCAGCGCCCACATGAGGTTGACGGGCTGCAAGGCCACCTGGAACCCGTGCAGCAATAACGACAAGGTATCCATCACAGGCCTGCCAGCGGTAGGAAAGTGCCCAACTGCAACCCCAGCCAGCTGAAGAGGAACCAGGCTGCGGTTCCCAGGATGAAGCCGATCAGCAGGTTGGTCCAGATGCGGAGCGAACCGAAAGCGCGCGACACCAGGGTGAAGCTCAGCGCCGCCGTGATGGGCAGCCCCACCGTCTCGATGACGAGGGCGGGCAGGAGGGCCGCCACCACCACCGCGAAGAAAGCGGGCTTGTCCATGCCCGGGTCGCGCTCCAGCTCGGGGTCGAACGCCGTGCCGCGCGCCATCTGTACCAGGAGCAGAACTCCCAGCACGACGAGACCGACGCCGACCGCCGTGACGAAGAACCCCGGACCGATGGCGGCATACTGCGCGCTGATGTCAAGAGAACTGGACGCATAGAGACAGACGGCCCCTGCCAGAATGACCGCCAGCCCCACCCACCAGGGCTGCCGGCGGCGTTCGCTCATGCCGGACACTCCGCGCCTCCCCTGTTTTTATTGCTTGACGAGACCCGCTTCGCGCAGGATGTTGGTAATGCGCACGGTCTCTTCCTGGATGAACTTCCCGAACGCCTCGCCCGCCAGGAAGTAGGGGTCCCAGCCCAGCCGCTGCATGGTTGCCTTCCACGGTTCGCTGTCGTTCAGTTTCGTGAAGCGCTCAACCCACAGCTGATAGTTGTCTTCAGGCATGTCGACTGCACCGAGCACGCCGCGCCAGTTCGCAATGGTCACATCGTAACCCGCCTCCTGGAAGGTAGGTACGTCTTTCAATGCATCAATGCGCTGTTCTGACGTGACCGCGAGGATGCGGATGCGCCCCATTTCGGCAAACTGCTGGAATTCGGATATGCCCGAAATGCCGGCCTTCAATGTGCCATTGACGATACCAGTAACGGTATCGGCCCCGCCTGTCTGCGGGATGTAATTGAGCTTCGCCACCGGAACACCTGCCGTTTGTGCCAGCATGGCGAGAGCGATGTGGTCGACACCGCCTGCCGAACCGCCCCCCACGGGCGTCCCGCCGGGGTTCTCTTTCAGGGCCTGGACGAAGTCGGCCAGGTTCTTGTACGGAGCATCGGCGCGTACCGCCAGCACGAGGTACTCGGCCGTGAGCCGCGCGATGGGCCTGAAACGGCTAAGGTCGACGGGCGAATTGTTCATGGCAATGGAGCCGACGGTGATGGCTCCGAACACCGCCAGTGCGTCGGGCTTGCCCCGTTGTGCCCGTTGGAACTCCGCCAGGCCAATGGTTCCACCAGCGCCGCCACGGTTGGTAAAGCTGACGGTGCCGGTATAGATGCCGGCTTCCCGCATGGCTTGCATGGCCTGTCTGCCGGTAGAGTCCCATCCGCCGCCCGGACTGGCCGGCAGCATCATGGTGACCTGTGCCTGTGCAACCGCTGCCATGGACAGCATGGCAGCACCCATCAAGGACCGCAGCACCCGCCGCGCACGAAAATGTTTCATGAAACTCATGCTGGTCTCCTCATCTTGCTCTTTTGATACGGCAGATGTACCGATCTTACTCCACAACCTCCAGTTGCGACATCGTGCAAACAACACTCTGTGCCGGCTATTGCGGAGAGTCACCCGCCCCGCGATGAAACGGCAGCCACTCACGCGCGGCACGCACATACTCCTCGATGTCGCGCCGTTCTGACTCCAGATACTCCGCCACCGCGTCGGCCAGCCCCGGATGCGCGATCCAGTGGAACGAATGTGTCAGTATCGGCTCGAAACCGCGGGGAATCTTGTGTTCACCCTGGGCCCCCGGATCGAAACGCCGCAGCCCGTGCCGCAAGCAATACTCGATGCCCTGGTAATAGCACGCCTCGAAATGCAGGCTGTCGAATTCCTGCAGTGCTCCCCAGTAACGCCCATACAGCGTGTCGTGCGAGCGCAGGCACAATGCGGCGGCAACATGCCGGCCCTGATGCACCGCCAGCACCATCACGATGTTGCGCGGCATGCGCTCGCCGATGGTCCGGAAGAACTGCTCGTTCAGGTAGCCATCGTGGCCCGACCGTTTCCGGTAGGTGGCGCGATAACATTCGCAGAACACGCGCCAGTGATGCGGTTCGATCTGGTCGCCCTCCAGAGTCTGCAACGTGATCCCCTGCTCGGCCACCAGCCGGCGTTCGCGCCGCACGGTCTTGCGGCGGCTCTGGCGAAAGCGTCCCAGGAAGTCGTCGAAGTCACCGTAACCCCGGTTGAACCAGTGGTACTGCACGCCGAACCGGTGCAGCATGCCGGTGCCACGCCAGGCTTCAATCTCGCTGTCGTGCGGGAACAGCACGTGCCACGACGACAATGCGTTCTGTCGCGCCAGTTCCTGCACCAGCTGCAACGCTTCCCCGGCCAGTGCGGGCAGGTCTGCCCCCGCAGGCGCCAGCAGGCGACGTCCGGCGGTTGGCGTGAAAGGCACCGCGGTGAGCAGCTTGGGGTAATACCGAATTCCTGCCCGGCGCGCTGCATGCGCCCAGGCGTGGTCGAACACATACTCGCCGTATGAGTGCCCTTTCACGTACAAGGGCACGAACACCTGCCCTTCGCACGCCAGGTGCAATGGCTGCCAGCCGGTTTCGGCCCGCACCGCCCCCGATGTCTCCAGGGCCCCGAGGAACTCGCGCGACACGGTGGGGTTGTCGCCCGCATCGATCCAGGCCCTGCTCGCCCCGATTCCGCCCAGAACCGTCCAGGTTGCGTCCACACCCACTCCCTGACAGATGATGTTGCAATGCAGCCACTATACTCGCGCCCCTGCCCTGCGGCGCCGCGGGCATGCCCACGCCCGCATCGCATGGCGGTTCGTGCTAGAATAAAAAGCTTTTTCGCGCAATGGTACGGGCGACGCATAACGCCTTGGCCGTGGATTTGCGCGACATCGCCCGGTTGCAACCTGCGGTATTTGCTGTTGCAGCCGTTTTTTCACCTCTTTCGGGAACCATCATGAAAACCTTTGTTGCCAAGCCGCACGAGGTCAAGCGTGACTGGTTTGTGATTGATGCCAAGGGCAAGGTCCTAGGGCGTGTGGCCAGCGAAGTCGCACGTCGCCTGCGGGGAAAGCACAAGCCTGAATACACGCCCCACGTCGATACCGGCGATTACATCATCGTCATCAATGCTGCCGAGCTGGTCGTTTCCGGCAAGAAAGCGCAAGACAAGAAGTACTACCGCCACTCCGGATATCCTGGCGGTATCAAGGAAGCCAACTTCGAACAGTTGCAACAGCGCTTCCCGGGCCGTGCACTGGAGAAGGCCGTCAAGGGTATGCTGCCCAAAGGGCCGCTGGGCTATGCCATGTACAAGAAGCTCAAGGTCTATGCAGGTCCTGAGCATCCGCATTCCGCTCAACAGCCGAAACCGCTCGAACTCGAGTCGGCCGCACCCTCAAGGAGCCGCGCATGATCGGGAACTGGTACTACGGAACCGGCCGCCGCAAGACCTCGGTGGCACGCGTTTTCATGAAGAAGGGCTCTGGCCAGATCATCATCAACGGCAAGCCGATCGACGAATACTTTGCGCGTGAAACCGGACGCATGGTCGTGCGCCAGCCACTGGTGCTCACCAACCACCTCGAATCGTTCGATTTCAAGATCAACGTTCATGGCGGCGGTGAATCCGGCCAGGCCGGTGCCGTGCGTCACGGCATCACCCGTGCCCTGATCGATTACGACGCCACCCTCAAGCCCGTTCTGCGTGCCGCAGGGCTCGTTACCCGCGATGCCCGCGAAGTGGAACGGAAGAAGGTCGGTTTCCACAAGGCACGTCGCCGCAAGCAGTTCAGCAAGCGCTAGACGCCTGTACCTGTCGCGCCGGTTTCACACCGGCGCATCAGCTTCATTCTTTCAGGCCCGGTTGCACGCTGGATGCGCTCCTTCCTGCCGCAGGTCGTGTCAGCCGGGCTTCCTGCATCTTCAGCACGGCGCTTTCATGGCGCGTCCTGCGCCCGCCGCACCGCATCCAACCCGAGACGTTCTACTCGAGCCATGCACTGGCCTGGCCTTCGACTGCGCCAGGAAACACGAGTACATCCTCGGGCCGGACGGCCAACCACATCTCGTCTGCCACAGCCGCCGAACCATCGACACGTGCGACGATTTCGTTTGCCCCCAACCGCACGCGCACCAACTGGCTGGCGCCAAGGTAGGTCGCATCGATGACGCGACCCGGAAAGATATTGGGCACATCCTCCGGACGCTCGTACAGACGCACATTCTCGGGCCGGATCCCCGCCGTGGCCGGGCCGGCGGACAATCCCTCGCCCGCCACCTGCAGCAGCCCGAAATCCGTACGCAAGCCACCGCCTTCGATCCGCCCCGGAACCCAATTGACATCACCCAGGAACGCGGCAATGCGGGATGCGCCGGCCGGGAGTAGATCTCGCGCGGCGTGCCTACCTGACGCACCTGAGCGTCGGCCATGACCGCGATGCGGTCAGCAAGCGCCATGGCTTCCGCCTGGTCGCTGCCGCACGCAATCAGAGCGGGCTTCAGCAGCGGAAGCAGCACATGGCGCCAGATCGCAACCCGGTTCATGCCGTGAATGGCGGCGCTTTCCTCCAGCGACTGGCTCAGTGCTGCCATGGAAGGAGCGATCATCACGAACACCAGCGAGGCCAGCGCCAGCCCCTGGGCGAAGGCCAGGCCCCCTAGCGACGTGATGTTGATGGGAATGCCCAGGTTGGCAAAGAACCCGATGCGGGAGTGACCCAGCAGCAGCCAGCCCATGGCCACGAAAAAGCCGGGCACGACCGTGCCGGCAATCATGGCAACCCGGATCCAGCGCGCGCCCGACCGGGCAATGCGTTCGGAGAACCAGGCGATGGGCACGCCAACCAGCATCGCGATGGTCGTGGCAAACAGCGAATACACCGCCGTGTTCAGCAGAATCTGGTAGTACGTTGCATCGCTGAACAGGCGGATGACGTCGCTCCGATGCTGGCCCGAAAACAGCAGATCGAGACAGTGCACCGCCACCGCCAGGATGAGCAATGCCACCGGTGTGACCGCGGCCACGCCCAACCAGCCGCTGCGGCTGGCCCGCCTTCTGAAGACGGGCCGCGCTGCGCCGCCCCTGGCATTCACGACGACTGCCATGCCTGGCTCCTTACCCCCTGGGCCCGTTGTACTTCCGGCGCATCACTTCCTGAAGACGCACCATCATCCGTCAGTTCTTGAAGATCTTCTTCATTTCGCCGTAGATGTCGCGGTAGTCCTGGCTCTGGAAGAACTTCGCCAGTTCCTGTGCATCCATGATCTTGACTCCCGACTCCTTGATGTATCTGGCGACCGTGGTGTCGGGCGAAAGATGCGCCCCCTGGAAGCTGACCTCGTCGATGATTGCCTGCGCTTCAGGAGTGGTCAGGAAGGCCGCGAACAGCGCCGCAGCATTCGGATGGGCGGAGTTCCTGGGAACTGCCACCTGGAAGTAATCGGCAGGCGCAGGCTGGATGCCTATGACGAAATCCAGCGGTGCACCCCTCCGTTTCCAGAGCGCCGTGTAGCCGGGGGCGTCGCCGGTACTGGCCATGACGGCGAATTCGCCACTGACC
>ERZ777003.2600-NODE-2600-length-20279-cov-4.833564_pt1 | contig 20279 bp, 17 predicted proteins | sample MGYA00374956_ERZ777003 | MGnify/ENA primary metagenome ERZ777003 (study PRJEB29302, sample SAMN06268252) | bioreactor metagenome | isolation source: Joint BioEnergy Institute, California, USA | place: USA:Joint BioEnergy Institute, California, USA | collected... | reverse complement strand
CGTCACGCTGGACGGGGATGTCGTCAACGCGGGCGGATCGATGACGGGCGGCAGCCTGCAGAGAAAACAGTCGACGCTGCTCGGCCGGACCCGCGAAATCGAGGAACTGGCGAAAGAAATCGCGGCGGCGGAAGCGACGATCGAAACGCTCCGCGAGAAAACGGAGGCTTTGCGCGAAGAGGCCGCCCGCGCCCAGAAGGAGCTGGAGCGGTGCCGCGAAACGGGCGAGCGGCTGCGCCGGGAAGAGCTGGAGGCGAAGGGGGAGCGGACCCGCGTCGAATCGGAGCTGCGCGGCGCGCGGGAGCAGCTCGCGCTGGCCGAGGCGGAGGCGGCGGCGCTGGCGGAGGATGCCGCGCGGGAAGCGGAACGGATGCGCGGGCTCGCGGAGCGCATCGCGCGCCGCATCCAGCGCATGATCGGCCGCGAGATGCTGGAATCGAAGGGCCGGCCGGTACGGGCGGGCGACATCCTGGTGCTGGTGCGGGCCCGCGACGTGCTGGTCGAGGAGCTGATCCGGCAGCTGAAGGAGCGCCATGTTCCCGTCGCGGGCCGCGACCGCTTGAAGCTAACCGATCACCTGGCAGTGATGGATCTGGTGGCGCTCGGCGAGGCGATGCTGCTGCCGGAGGACGACCTGACGCTCGCGACGGTGCTGAAGTCGCCGCTGGTGGGCTATGACGAGGAGGCGCTGTTCGATCTCGCCTACGGGCGGGGCGGCAAGCGGCTGTGGACCCGGCTGCGCGAGCGGGCGGAAGCGGCGCCGGACAGCCTGGACGGGCGGGCCCATGCGCTGCTGGAGCGCTGGCGCGCCCAGGTGGACCTGGTGACGCCCTTCGCCTTCTTCGATGGCGTGCTGAACGGCAACGACGACCTGCTGGCCGGCGAGGGCCGCGCGCCGCTCAGCGGCCGGGCGCGGCTGATCGCCCGGCTGGGCTTCGACGCGGCGGACCCGATCGACGAGTTCCTGACCCTCGCCCAGGCGGAGGAGCGGGCGTTCCCGCCGTCGATGCAGGGCTTCCTGTTCCGGCTGCGCACCGCCGACATCGAGATCAAGCGCGAGCTGGAGCAGGGCGGCGCGGATGCGGTGCGAGTGATGACGGTGCACGGCGCGAAAGGGCTGCAGGCGCCGATCGTGTTCCTGCCCGACACGGTCTCCTATCCGGAGGACCGCGACCCTGTGCGCTGGTACGGCCCCGACGGCGAGGTGCCCGTGCCGCTGTGGCTGCGCGATGCGAAGCGCGACACGCCGCAGACGGCCCGGGCCCGGGAGGATGCCCGGCGACGCGTCCAGGAGGAGTACAACCGGTTGCTCTACGTCGCGATGACCCGCGCGGAGGACCGGCTCTACATCTGCGGCGCGGCGGGCAAGCGCAGCCCCGGCGACACCTGCTGGTACCGGATGATCGAGGCGGGCCTGGGGCCGCTGCTGCAGAAGGCGGACGATCCGGAGATCGGCGAGGTGCGCCGCCTGGCGAGCCCGCAGGAGACGGCACCGCGCGGGCCGGAGCCGGCGGCAGGCCAGCCGCAGCCGGAGCCGCTGCCGGCCTGGGTGCGCCGGCCGGCGCCGCCGGAGCCGCGCCCGCCGCGGCCGCTGGCACCGTCGCGCCCCGACGAGCCCGAGGCCCCCGTCACCTCCCCTGTCCAGCCCTGGGCTCCGTCTGCGGGGCCGGCGGCGCGGGAGCGCGGCGTCGCGGCCCACCTGCTGCTGCAGCGGTTGCCGGACCTGCCGCCGGAGAAGCGGCGTGCGGCGGCCCTTGCCTGGCTCGCCCGCAGCCATCCCGACTGGGCGCCGGCCGATGCGGAGGCGCTGACCGACCAGGTGCTGGCGATCCTCGACGACCCCGCCTTCGCGCCGCTGTTCGGGCCCGGCAGTCTGGCGGAGGCGCCGCTGGTGGCGGTGCTTTCGGACGGACGCGTGGTGTCGGGCCAGGTCGACCGGCTGCTCGTCCGCGACACCGGCGTGCTGGTGGTGGACTACAAGACCAATCGCCGCCCGCCGGCGACGGTGGAGGCGGTGCCGGCGATCTACGTGCACCAGATGGCCGCCTACCGCGCCGCGCTGGCCCGCATGTTCCCGGGTCGGCCGGTGGACTGCGCGCTGCTGTGGACCGAGGGGCCGGTGCTGATGCCGCTGCCGGCGGCGATGCTCGATGCCGTGGGTCTGGCCTAGCTGCGCGGTGCGCGAAAGGCCGTCAGCCCCCGCGGCGCGATGCTGCAGTGCACAAGCTTGACCGGAGAAGTAGGCATTTCTACCTTTAGCCGCTGCCGGACTTCGCCGCTGGCCGCAACAGGGCGATTGGCGGTTGTGACCAACATTCGGGAGCCCGACAGATGGCGACGAAATCCGTCACGGACGAGAGCTTTGAGGCGGATGTCCTGAACTGCGACAAACCGGTCCTGCTCGACTTCTGGGCCGAATGGTGCGGGCCGTGCAAGGCGATCGCACCGGCGCTGGAGGACCTGGCGGCCGACAAGGGCGACCAGCTGATCGTCGCCAAGATCAACATCGACGAGAATCCCGAGACGCCGACCAAGTTCGGCGTGCGCGGCATTCCGACGCTGATGCTGTTCAAGGACGGTCAGCTGGCGGCGACCAAGGTCGGCAACATGGCGAAGAGCGACCTCTACAGCTGGGTCGAGAGCGCCCTCTAGCGTCTCCCTCCCGTCCGCAGCGGTACCCGCCGGCCCGGTGGCCGGCGGGGCATGCTGATGCGGCGATCCCGGATCAGGCCGCGAGCAGGACCTTCCCCGGGTCCATCAGATAGGGCGGCACCCAGCCCAGGATGTCGCTGAGCGGCAGCACCTCCTCCGCGAGCCGCAGCCCGATGACCTCGGTTGCGAAGCGGCGGCGGGCCTGCACCCGCTGCCACACGTCCGGATAGTCGCGGGCGAGCGCCCCGCGCAGCTCCGCGTCCGCCAGCACCACGCCGTCCTCGGCATTGGCGCCGAAGCGGCCGTCGCGCGTCACCGGGATGATGTCCATCTGCAGCGCCATGCCCGAGCGCAGCCGGATGTCGCTGCCCGTGGTGAACGGCGACGACAGCCATTCGTCCAGGTGGATCAGATGCCCGGGGTTGAGCGCATAGCGCTCGATGCCGCCGGCAAGCTCGTTCTCCACCGCATCGACGATGTCGCCCGCGCGCGCCCCGATGGCGAGGCCCTCGTACCAGGCGACCACCGCGGCGAAATAGGGCGTCAGCACCGCCTCCAGCCAGTCGCGGTCATGGGCCGGCAGTTCAGCGGGCCCGGTGGCGACATAACCGGCGCGGACGCTGTTGGCGCCCCAGCCGCCCATGGTCACGAACAGCGGGTCGCCGAGCTCGAGCCGGCGGCCGCTGGCACTGGCCAGCGCAAGCCCGGTGCGGGGGCCGGAGGCGACCACGGGGTGGTAGTTGAGCGGCTGGCCGATCCAGCCCAGCGTGCGGGCGATCTCGTGCTCGGTGAGCCCGGGCCGGACCGCGCGTACTGCGCGCAGCACGCCCTGCGAGGCGTGGGTGGCGGCGAACTCGAAAGCTGCAATCTGCGCCGCCTCGCAGGTGGTGCGCAGCCCGTCGCCCGGCGCCATGAACAGCCGGGTCACGTTCCGGGTGCGGTCGGCACCGCCGACAGCCTCGCGGATCGCCTCGACGATGAACGACGGCAGCTCGCTGGTCCGCTCGGGATCGGCGCATTCGCCGGCGTCGAAGTACTTCCAGCCGGCCAGCCCGACGGTCATCCCCTGGCGCAGCCCGCAGCGGGCGAGCAGCTGCGCCAGTGGCACGTTCCGGCTGCGGTCCTGGTCGATCAGGCTGAAGGTCTGGCACAGGTGGACCGACAGCGGCAGCGGACTCGCCGCCGTATAGGCCAGGCCCTCGTTGCCCACGATCAGCGACGGCGGCGAATCGTCCGCCGTCACCACCGCCAGCGCCTCCTCGAACCGCGGGTCATAGCCGGTGAGCCAGGCGATGTTGCCGAGGTGCTCGCGGTCGCCATAGACCACCAGCGCGTCCAGCCCTTCTGCGGCCATCCGCCGTCGCGCGGCCGCCACCCGCTCCCGGTAGACCGCGAGCGGGATCGCGGGCGCGCCCTCGGGTGCCGCGAGTGCCGGCGGCTCCGCCGGGCCCAGCCTGAATGCCCTTGTCAATCTTTCCTCCCCTTGTCTCGACGCGGCGTTCGCCGCGCGCCCGACCCTAGCCGGCTTCCGCGCGGCGGGCGAGGGGGCGCGTGCGCCCCTTCAGCGGGCGAAGAACAGGCTGCGGGCCGCCGCCGCAGCGCGGCCGGGGCCGAGTGCCGCCACCGCGTCCATGGTGGCGATGCCCATGCGGCAGACGAGAAGGGTGTCGGCGCCGGGCGCCGGCTGGCCGCCGTCGAGCAGAGCGGTCGAGGCGCCGAAGGCGCGCTGCAGCCGCGCCTCGATCTCCCGCGCGATCCACTGCGCCTCCGCCCGCGTCATCCGGCTGGTGGACTGGCCCGCGCCGGTCCCGCTGCGCAGCAGCATGCGGTCGGCGTTCATCTCGCGCTGCCGGTGCTGTTCGCTGAGGTAGGGTGCGGCGTCCTCGGCCGGCTCGCCGAGGGTCATCGCGGCGCAAAGCGCGGGGTTGGTCCGCTCCAGCTCGCGCAGCCGCTCGGTGGCGACCGCGAGATAGGCGAGGATCACCCGGTCCGGCGCGTCCGGCAGGGCGGTCGCACGCCAGTCGGCGAAGGTCTCCAGCACGTCCGCCCGGATGCGGTCGCTTCCCAGGCCGAGGTCGAGATCCCGCCGCACCACGCCGACCAGCGTCCGGTGCAGGTCCGGGGCCAGGGTCTCGAGGTCCGCGAGCTGCGGCGCCTCCTCCACAACAGCGGCGAATTCGGTCTCGACGGGATCGTCGAAGGCGCTGCCACCGAGCCACCCACGGTCGATCGCTCCATGCACGCCGAAGACGGCGCAGGCGAGCAGCGCCAGCCCCAGGGCCAGGGCGGCGGCGAGGTCCCGCGGCCGCGGGCTGCGCTCGGCGGCGATCATCGCGACGTCACGAGCCGCCGAGGACGGCGCGGGCGATGGCGGCGGCGCGCGCGGGCTCCAGCCGGGCGAAGGCGTCGAGCGTGGCGGTCTGGATGGCGCAGACCGTGGCCGGGTCGGCCGTGCCGTCGCCGTCCAGCGCCGCTCCGAACCGTGCCTGCAGCTCCGGCCGGACCTGGTTGTAGGCGGCCTCGATCTCGACCGGGGGCAGCGACACGACGGCGCCGTCCGGCGGCACCGTCAGCAGCATCTCCATCGCCGCCTGCTCGCGCGCCAGCAGCTCGACGCTGAGATACGGCGCGAGGTCGTCGCCATGGCCGCCCCGGATCATTGCGGCACAGAGCGCCGGGTTGGTCTGCTGCAGTTCGCCCAGCTGGCCGCGCGTCACCGCCAGCATTTCCAGTGCCACCGGGTCGGGCGCGTGTGCGATCGCGTCGGCCAGCCACTCGGTCAGCACCCGCCGGCCCTGGTCGGCCATCTGCAGCACCGTGTGGCCGTTGGCATGGGCCGTGACCAGGGTGGTGCGCACGCGTTCGTAAACCTCGGGCCGGCGCTCGCGCAGCAGGGCGAGATAGGGCGCCTCGGCCGTCAGCCCGGCCAGCACCTGATCCGCGCGCTCCTCCGACGAGACCTCGCCGAACAGGCCGGCAATTCCCCCGGGCGCATCGAGGACCACGATCGTGGCGCTCACGACCACGGCGGCCGCGACCAGGCCCATTGCCGCCCGCATCCGCGCCATGGACAGCTCCTTCCTACCGACAGGACTGCCCGACCATGCGTGAAAAAGGTTAAGCCGACGGTAACTGGGTGCTCACGGAGGCCGGGGCGGCGATTGCCCGATCGGTGCGCCCGCGGCCTCGGCCCTTGTTCCCGCGGCCAAGGTTGTGTATGACGACCCGGTTCAGTAGCGCCCGCGCCCATCGCGCCGGCACCGGGAGCACCCGTAGCTCAGTTGGATAGAGTGCTGCCCTCCGAAGGCAGAGGTCAGAGGTTCGAATCCTCTCGGGTGCGCCAATTTCCCAGTAGGTTGGACGGCCGAGTTCTCGGAACGGCAAATTCGTTGTCGCCGAAACGATCCCGCTCGCGCTGGCACGAGGGGATGTGGTGCTCCGGCCGTACCCATTGCACAGGAAGGCGGCCGTGCCGTGGATGCTCCGGGTCAAGCCGGAGCATGACGAGATGAGCTGCCCGTCACGCCTCCCGATGGCCGGCCGGGTGCATCCTGCGTGATGGTCCGCGCCGCCGGCGCCGGCCCGCTCGATCGAGCGTCGCGCGTCAGATCACGTCGAACAGGTAGAGCAGGATGATGATCGGGATGGGGATCCCCAGCATCCACAGGGCAATGGCGCGCATCTGAGCCTCCGGTAGCGGTTGGACGAGGGAAACGTCGCCCCGTCCCTCGCGGTTCCGGCCGGGTCCCGAAAGCGGTCGCCCGCGGCGTGACATCTGACGGCTCTTGAACCTTTCGCTGCCCTCGGGCATGCCCCGGCAATGAACTGGGATCTTCTGCTCGTGCTCGGCCTGCTGGCTGCGACGATCGCCATGTTCGCCGCCAACCGGCCGCGGATGGATGCGGCGGCGCTGATCATGATGGCGGCGCTGCCGCTGACCGGCGTGATCACGGTCGAGGAGGCCCTCGCCGGCTTCAGCGATCCCAACATCGTGCTGATCGCGGCCCTGTTCGTGATCGGCGAGGGGCTGGTGCGGACCGGGGTTGCCCAGCGGCTGGGTGACCTGCTGATCCGGCACGCCGGCCGCAGCGAACTGCGGCTGATCCCGCTGCTGATGGCGGTCGTCGCCGGAATCGGCTCGTTCATGAGCTCGACCGGCGTGGTCGCCATCTTCATCCCGATCGTCCTGCGGGTGGTACGGAACGCCGGCATTGCGGCCGGCCGGCTGATGATGCCGCTGAGCGTTGCGGCGCTGATCAGCGGGATGATGACCCTGGTCGGGACGGCGCCCAACCTGGTGGTGCACGGCCAGCTTGTGCGCGAGGGGCACGCCGGCTTCGGCTTCTTCGACTTCACGCCCTTCGGTGTCCCGATCCTCGCCTGCGGCATCCTCTACATGCTGTTCGTCCGCCGGCGGCTGGCGCCGACAGCGCCGCCCGCCGCCGACGCCGGCCGCCCGCGGCTGGCCCACTGGGTGGAGCAGTACGGCCTCGCCGGGCGCGAGCACCGGCTGCAGGTGGGGCCGGATTCGCCGTGGGCGGGGAAGCGGCTGGACGAGCTGGATCTGCGGGCGACGCGCGGCATCAACATCGTCGCCATCGAACGCCCGCGCCGGTTCGGCTCGGAGCTGATCCGGCCGCTGGCGCAGACGGTGCTGGCGCCGGGCGACGTGCTGTTCCTCGACGTGCGTGACCCGGAGACGGCAATGGCGCCGCTGGCCGAGTCGGCGGGGCTGCGCCGTCTGCCCCTCGGCGGGCGCTATTTCACCGATTTCTCGCAGGAAATCGGCATGGCCGAGATGATGATCCCCGCCGGCTCGCGGCTGGTCGGGCGGACGGTGGTCAGCGCCGGCTTCCGCACCGCCTACGACCTCTCCGTGATCGGGCTGAAGCGGGGGCAGGATGCGATCGCGGCCAACCTGCTCGAGGAGACGCTGCGGGTCGGCGACACGCTGCTGGTGGTCGGGCCGTGGCGCGCGATCCGGAAGCTCAAGGCAGACCGCCACGACCTGATCGTGCTCAACGAGCCGGCAGAGCTGGACGAGGTGGTGCCGGCGCCGCGGGGCGCGCCGTTTGCCGTGGGGGTGCTCGCCCTTGTGGTGGCACTGATGGTCTCCGGCGTGGTGCCGAACGTGCAGGCGGCGCTGATTGGCTGCCTGCTGCTGGGGCTGTTCCGCTGCATGGACATGGCCGGCGCCTATCGCGCGATCCACTGGCAGAGCCTGGTGCTCATCGTCGGCATGCTGCCCTTCTCGCTGGCGCTGGAGCGCACCGGCGGCATCGCGCTCGCCGTGGAGGCGCTGCGCGCCGCTGTCGGCGGGGCCGGGCCCTACGCCGGCCTGGCGGCGCTGTTCGTGCTCACTGCCCTGTTCGGGCTCTTCATCTCCAACACTGCGACGGCGGTGCTGATGGCGCCGGTCGCGCTGTCACTCGCCGCGGACCTCGGCGTCTCCCCCTATCCCTTCGCGATGACGGTGGCGATCGCCGCCTCCGCCGCGTTCATGACGCCGGTGTCCTCGCCGGTGAACACGCTGGTGGTCGGCCCCGGCAACTACACCTTCATGGACTTCGTGCGGGTGGGAGTGCCGTTCGCGGTCATCGTGCTGGCGCTGACGGTGCTGCTGGTGCCGCTGGTGTTCCCGTTCGGCGGAGGCTGAGCCTTCAGAACCGGCTGCGCGGCCGGGCGGGCTGCGGCGCGGCCTCCTCGCGCTCCGCGGGCGCGGCCTCCTGCGCGCGGTCCACGGGCAGGGCCGGCGCGGGGGTTCCGACCGGAGGCAGGGCGGCCAGCCGGACGCCGCGCCAGATCTCGTGGAATTCGTAGGTGATCTGCGGATCCATGAACTCCTGGTACAGGCAGCGCGCCTGGACGGAGACGTCGTAGGCGACATGGACCGACCCGTCCGGGCCGAGCGCGAGGTCCGGGGACATCGCGTTCCACAGCTCGGCATCGCAGGTGAACGGGATCGCCGTCGGGCGGTCGGCGGCCATGTCCGGCTCGGCTTCGAACTCCCAGGCCGACCACTCCGGCGCCTCGCCCTCGCAGTCGCGGTCGCAGGCGGCGAGGGCGGGCAGGGCGCGGGAGGTGAGGAAGGCGATCCGCGGGCGGCCGGCGGCGTCGATCGCCAGTGCCGGGCTCTCGCCGTGCGACCCTTCGCCCTGGACGACCCAGCCTCCCCAGCTCTCGTCCCCGGTGCAGGCGCCGCTGTCGCACCACAGGTAGATGAGGGTGTAGTCGAGGTCGTCGGACTCGCTGCCGCCGCCCATGAACACGGCGGCGCGCGGCCGCCCGCGGGGGTCGATCGCGAGATCCCAGGTCGGGCTGGGGTAGCTGCCGCTGCCGGCGTTGATCAACGACGCACGTTGCCAGTTGCGCCCGTCGGTGCAGTTGGCCGGGCACTCGTAGTAGTAGAGGTCGTCGGGAAGGTCGCTGCCGTCGGGAGCAAAGGCGAACACCCAGGCCAGCACATGCGCCGATCCGGAGGGCCCGAGCGCCAGCACCGGCCGCGTGAACGACTCCGTGCTGTAGCCCGCCTGGAGAGCGAGGTTGGTCTCGGTCCAGTTGCGCGGGTCGGTGCAGCCGCCGTCGCAGCTCATGTAAAAGGCGCCGTAGTGGTCCGGCTCGACCAGGTAGTTGGAGTCGGTCATGACGAAGCGCGGGTTGCCGCGATGGTCCACCGCGAAGGTGCGCTGCGGCAGCAGCAGCTCGAAGAAGTTGCCCATCGCGGTCTCGTGGTTGCTCGCCACGCGGCCGATCGCCCAGCCGCCAGGCCCGAAGCAGGCGTCGGGGACCCCCTCGGCCTCGCGCGCCCCGCATTCGGCATAGATGAAGTCGCGCCCGCCGGGGTTGTCCGCTGCCGCAGCCAGGATCAGCAGCCGCGGGGCGCCGCCCGGGGTCAGCGCGATCTCGGCCCGGATCGCGCGCGGCACCGGCATCGTGACGCCGCGCCAGTTTTCGCGGCGCGCACAGTCCGCGGCACAGTGGGCATAGAGCACCGCATCGTCGCCGCCGTCGTTGTAGGTCGCGGCGGTCATGTGGACGGAGCCATCGGGCCCGACGGCGACAGCGGCGCCGGCCGACGACAGGTCCGGGGCGAGGAAGTGCGCCTCCACTGTAGGAAAGTCGTCCGCGGCGTGACTCGGGGCCGCGACGGCGGCCAGCACGGATGCGACGGCGGCTGGGACGACAGGACGCAGCAGGCGGGAGCGGTTCATGGGACTCACTCGGGTTCGAAACGAGGCGCCACACTGCCCTACGCCGCGGCCGCGGTCATCTGCGATGTCGGGCCATTGCCCGCGGTCCCGGGTCGCGGGCCTTGTCCCCGCCGCCACCCTCGGCCATCGTGGCCCCCGCGGTGGGATGCGGCCGCCTGTGGCAGCCCCCGCGACGACGGGAAAAGGGAAAGACGGCTGTGGACGACCATGAATGAAGCTTCGGACGGCCGGCACGCGGCGATGACGCGGCCGGTGTCCGCCCGCATCCGCGAGCGGATCCGGCGCGCGGGCAGGCGCTTCAATGCCAACGACAACATCGCCGAGTTCATCGAGCCGGGCGAGATGGACGCGCTGCTCCAGGAGGTCACCGCGCGGATGGAGTCGGTGCTGGAGAGCCTGGTCATCGACGTGGAGAACGACCACAACACCCAGGAGACGGCGCGCCGGGTGGCGAAGATGTACCTGAACGAGGTGTTCCGCGGCCGCTACGAGCCGGCGCCGCCGGTGACCGAGTTCCCGAACGCCGCCAGCCTGGACGAGCTGATGATCGTCGGGCCCGTGTCGGTGCGCAGCGCCTGCAGCCATCACCTGGTGCCGATCATGGGCCGGCTGTGGATCGGCGTGCTGCCCAACCAGCAGTCGAACCTGGTCGGTCTGTCGAAATACTCCCGGCTGGTGGAATGGGTGATGGCACGGCCGCAGATCCAGGAGGAGGCTGTCATCCAGATCGCGGAGCTGCTGATGGACATGGTAAAGCCGGACGGGCTCGCCATCGTGATCGAGGCCGACCACTTCTGCATGCACTGGCGTGGGGTGAAGGACACCGGCGCCAAGATGGTCAACAGCGTGATGCGCGGCGCCTTCCTCTCCAATGCGTCGCTGCGGCGGGAATTCCTGTCGCTGATCAACCTCAGGGACTGATGCGGCCGGGGCGCCTGCCCCGGCCTTCTGTCAGCGCGCGAAACCGCCTGCGCCGGAATCTTATTGCTCCGGCGCCGTTCCGGCCGCGGTGGCGCGCCAGTGGGCGACCGCGTCCTCGGGGTTCGACGCGTAGCGGACCAGCGGCTTGCGCAGCCCGGCCTGCAGCAGGATCCGCCGCACCGGTCTTGCGGCGCCGGTGAGGTACACGCGGGCTCCGGTGCGGGCTGCCTTGTGCGCGAACCGCTCCAGGGTCCGTGCCGCGGTGCTGTCCACCAGCGGCACGTCCTTCAGGTCGAGCACGAACAGCTTCGGATGGGCGCCGAGGCGGTCCAGCACCGTGCTCACCGCCGCGGCCGCACCGAAGAAGAAGGCGCCGGAAATCCGGTAGACGACCACCTCCCCGTCCAGCACCTGCGGCTCGTAGGCCGTCCGGTCGCTGCCCCGCGCGTCCGGCTCGTCGGCCGCGACCACCGGCGGGCTCCCCGTCTCGACCGCCACGGTCCCGGCCATGCGGTGGAGGAACAGGAAGGCACCCATGGTGACGCCGACGCCGATCGCGATCGTCAGGTCGGCAAACACCGTGAGCAGGAAGGTCGCGAGCAGCACCAGCGCGTCGCCCCAGGACGTCCGCAGGAGGCCCCAGAACTCGTGCTTCTCCGCCATGTTCCAGGAGACGAAGGCAAGCACTGCGCCCAGGCTCGCCAGCGGGATGTAGGCGGCGAGCGGGGCTGCCGCCAGCATGAACAGCAGCACGTAGACCGCGTGCAGCATCCCCGACACCGGGCCGTGCGCGCCGGAGCGGACGTTGGTCGCGGTGCGGGCGATGGTGCCGGTCACGCACATGCCGCCAAAGGTCACCGCGCCGATGTTGGCAATGCCCTGGGCAACCAGCTCGCAGTTGGAGCGGTGGCGGCGGCCGGTCATGCCGTCGGCCACCACGGCCGACAGCAGCGATTCGATCGAGCCGAGCAGTGCGATCGCGATCGCGTCCGGCAGCACGGCCTGGATCTTCGCCAGGTCGAATGCCGGCAGGGCCGGGGCGGGCAGCGTGCGCGGCACCTCGCCGAAGCGCGACCCGATGGTGGTGATGTCGAGGTCGAGGGCCACGGTGACCACGGTAGTCACCACTACCGCGATCAGAAGCCCGGGCCATTTGGGCCGGTACCGCCGAAGGCCGACGATGATGGCGAGCCCGAGCACGGCGACGCCCAGTGCGGCCGGATTGAAGGTGCCGATGGCGCCGGCCAGTGCCTCGATCTTCGGGATCAGCGCCGCCGGCTCGTATTCGAGCTCCAGGCCCAGCAGCTCGCGGATCTGGCTGGCGAAGATGATGACCGCGATGCCGGCGGTGAAGCCGACCGTGACCGGGAAGGGGATGTACTTGATGTAAGTGCCGAGGCGCAGGAACCCGACGGCGACCATCATCAGCCCCGCCATCAGGGTGGCGAGGACGAGGCCGTCATAGCCGTGCCGTTCGACGATGGTGGCGACCAGCACGATGAACGCGCCGGCCGGCCCCCCGATCTGGAACCGGCTGCCGCCGAGCGCGGACACCAGGAACCCGCCGACGATGGCCGTGAACAGCCCCTTCTCCGGCGACAGACCGGAGCCGATGGCGATGGCCATCGACAGCGGCAGGGCGACGATGGCGACCGTGAGGCCGGAAATCGCGTCGGCGCGAAAGTGGTTCCAGCGGTAGCCCTCACGCAGGATGGTGACGAGCTTCGGCGTGAACAGCTCGACAAACCGGCCGGTGGCCGATTCTGGCCCCCGCATCGTTGTGGCGCGCATGGGGGTCAGTTTCTCCTGCGCTCGATCGGGGCGGGAATGCCCGGTTCCTTCAGGCGCACGCCGCGGCCGGTGCCCTGGCTCGGCATGTTCTCGCCGATCAGCTCGATCCCGGCCCGGTCGAGGGCGTCGATCACCTTCATCAGCGTGTCGACGACGCCGCGGACGGTGCCGTCGCTCGCCTCCATCCGCTGGATTGTCGGAAGCGACAGGCCGGCGAGCTCGGCCAGCGTCTGCTGGTCGATGCCCAGCAGCGCGCGCGCCGCCTTCATTTGCAATGCCGTAATCATTCCGTCTGATGTATCAGAAAGGAGCCGTGAGATATAATTGATGATGCCTCATACATCATTATTCAAGTCTCATTTGGTCGCAGGCGCCGGACGGGCATGCGGCCCTCGGCCAGCGCAGCCGGGCGAGGAACTGGCGCTCCGGCAAGGCGCCGGCTAAACAACAGGCCCCGTGCAACCGCCTGACCGGACGAAGCCATGACCCGCACCATCCTCTGCTATGGCGACTCCAACACCTTCGGCCACGCGACGGTCGACCGGCCTGACGGGCGCTACCGGCACCATGAGCGCTGGACGGGCGTGCTGGAGGCGGAGCTCGGGCCGGACTGGCGCGTGATCGCGGAGGGGTTGAACGGGCGGACGACCGTGCGCGACGACCCGGTCGAGGGCGAGTTCCGCAACGGCAAGACTTACCTGCTGCCCTGCCTGCTCAGCCACTTCCCGCTCGACGTCGTCGCGATCATGCTGGGCACCAACGACCTCAAGGCCCGGTTCAACGTCTCCGCCTGGGACATCGCCGCCGGCGTCGGCGTGCTGGTGGACATCGTCCGCACCGCGGGCGTGGGCCATGGCGGCGGCACGCCGGAGGTGCTGGTGATCGCCCCGCCGCCGATCCTGCGCGAGCTGCCGTTCCACGCCGACATGTTCGCCGGCGCCTACGAGAAGGCGCAGGAGTTCGCTACCCGCTACGCCGCCGTGGCCAGGGAGAAGGGTGTCCATTTCCTCGACGCCGGCTCCGTCGTCACGTCGAGCGCATACGACGGCTTCCATCTGGACCCGGAGGCGCATCTGGCGCTCGGCCGCGCCGTCGCGGCAAAGGTCGCCGAGATCCTGCGGTAAGCCCCCGCTCCTGCCCCAACGCCGACCCGCGACTGCGCCATGCCCGACTGCTTCCTCGGCCTCGATGCCGGTTCCTCGGTGACCAAGGCGGCCCTGTTCGACGCCGACGGGCGGCAGCTTGCGGTGGCCGACCGGCGGATACGGCAGTCGCGGCCCCGTCCCGGCTGGGTCGAGGTCGATCCGGAGGAAGCCTGGGAGGCCGCCGTGGCGGTGATCCGCCAGGTGGTCGCCGCGGCCGGGGTGGAGGCGGGCGACATCGCGGCCGTCGGCATCTCCGCGGCCATGGTCGGGGCGTGGGTCGTCGACGCCGGGGGGAACGCGCTTCGCCCGGGCATCAACTGGGAGGACAGCCGCAGCCAGCCCCTGATCGAGCGGCTGGAGGCGCGCGAACCCGGCGTGCAGGAGCGCATCTTCCGCTCCTCCGGCTGCGTGATGCAGCAGGGCTGCACCCTGCCGGTCACGGCCTGGCTGACGGAGCACGAGCCGGAAGTGCTGCGGCGGGCCGCGCACGTGTTCGGCTACAAGGATTTCCTGCGCTTCCGGCTCACCGGCAAGGCCGCGACCGACATCACCGAGGCCTCGGTGGCGCCGGGGAGCGCGGTCGCGCGCGGCCGCAGCGAGGCGATGCTGGAGCTGTTCGGGCTCGGGCGGTGGCGTCATCTGCTGCCGCCGGTGGCGGAGTCGGAAAGCATCGCCGGCACGATCACCGCGGCCGCAGCCGCGGCCACCGGCCTCGCGGAAGGCACGCCGGTCGCGATCGGGTCGGGCGATGTCGGCGCATCGCTGGTCGGCTCCGGCGGGCTCGTCAGCGGGCGGATGACCTGCGTGCTCGGCACCACCTGTCTGCTCGGCATCTGCCTCGATGCGCCGACCTTCGAGCCGGCCAACCTGGGCCTGCTGTTCACCCTGCCCGACCACGCCTGGTGGCGGGCGATGGTCAACGTCGCCGGCACCCTCAACATCGATTGGGCGGTGTCGACGCTGACACCGGACCTCGCCGGCGCGCCCGACCTCTACCGGCAGCTGGAGGCGATGGCCGCGTCGGTCCCGATCGGCTGCGACGGCCTCACCTACCTGCCGTACCTCAGCGAGGCGGGGATCGTGGCGCCGGTGGTCGATGTCCGGGCGCGGGCGCAGTTCGCCGGCCTCGAACCGCGGCACGGCCGGGCGCATCTCGTCCGCGCCGTCTACGAGGGGGTGGCGCTTGGCATCCGGGACCTGATCGACCTGCTGCCGGCGCGGGCCGGCGAGCTGGTGCTGGTCGGCGGCGGCAGCCGCAGTCCGCTGTGGGGCCAGATGATCGCGGACGTCACCGGCCGCAGGGTCGTGGTGCCGGCCGCGACCGAGTTCGGCGCGCGCGGGGCCGCGCTGATCGCCGCCACCGCCGTCTGCCGCTTCCCCTCGGTCCGCGCCGCGGCGGCGCTTGAGCCGGACGTGGCGCGGACGCATGTCCCGGACCCGGCGGTGGCATCTGCGTGGGACGAGGCCTTTGCCCGCTACCGCGCCCGTCGCGACGCCGCATTGGGCGCCTGACCTCTCCGCGTTCCCCTGCCCCCGGGGCGCGATGTCGCTGGGCCCGGCCGAGCGCAAGGCGGCACCTTGACCGGCGGTGCGGCGCACGGCAGTTTCGCGCCTGGTATAGACCGCGCTGACGTTGGTCTAGACCACGGAGGGTCGATGGACGACGTCACGCCGATCTACCTGCGGATTGCCCAGGATATCGAGGGCCGGATCCAGTCCGGAGCCCTGGCCGTCGGCGCGCGGGTCCCGTCGGAGCGGGCGCTGGCGGAGGAGCTTGGCACCAGCCGGATGACGGCGCGCCAGGCGCTGCAGCATCTGGTGGGCAAGGGCCTGCTGGAGACGCGCAGCGGCCTCGGCACCTTCGTCGGCGGACGGAAGCTGGAGACGCAGCTCACCACGCCGATCGGCTTCAGCGAGGAGATGGCGCGCAGCGGCCATGTCGCTTCCAGCCTCATCCTGTTCGCCGAGACGGTAACCGCCGACCGGGAAACGGCGTCCGCGCTTGGGCTGGCGGCGAAGGCGCGGGTGCACCGGCTGGTGCGCGTGCGGCTGGCCGACGGCGAGCCGGCCGCGGTCGAGACGACGGAGCTGCCGGCGGCGATTGCGCCGGACCTGCTGCAGCGGGCCGACTTCTCCCGCGAATCGCTCTATGCCGTGCTGCGCCGCGACTATGGCCGGGTGCCGACCGAGGCGGAGCAGACGATGACCGCCGGCCATCCCGACGCCGCGGCCGCCCGTGCGCTGAACATTGCGGCGGACGCACCGGTGCTGAAGCTGACCCGCCGCACCTTCGACGCCCAGCGCGTCCCGATCGAATACGTCCGCTCGACCTACCGTGGAGACGCCTTCGTGCTGCGCGCCCATCTCTCGATCGGAGGCCAGGAGCGATGACGGCTGCGACCGCCGATGCCTATCTCGCCGACCTCGCAGGCCGTGTCGCGCGGCTGCGGACCGAGGCGGCCGACGCGATCGTCCGCGCCGCCGACGCCATCGAGGCGTCTGCCCGCGCGGGCGGTCTCACCTACGTCTTCGGCACCGGCCATTCGCACATGCTGGCCGAGGAGGTGCACTACCGCGCCGGCGGGCTTGCCTTCGCCGTGCCTATCCTGACCGGGCCGACGATGCTGCACGAGGGGGCCATCGCCGGCACCGCCTTCGAGCGCATGCCCGGCCTGGTGCGGCCGATCCTCGACCGCTACCCCTTCGGCAGGGGCGACGTGCTGGTCGTGGTCTCCAACTCCGGCGTCAATGCGGTGCCGGTGGAGGCGGCCGGGATCGGGCGCGAGCGTGGGGCGACGGTCATCGCCATCACGTCCGAGGCCTATTCCCGCCAGGCGGCGGCCGGCCGGACCCGCCTTGCCGACATCGCCGACATCGTTCTCGACAACGGGGCACCGCCGGGGGATGCGGCGACGCCGGTTCCGCACAGCGAACTCAGGGTCGGCCCCGTTTCCACCGCCATCGCCGTGGCGCTGATCAACGCCGTGTTTGCCGAGGTCGCGGCGCGGCTGCAGGCGAGCGGCGACGAGGCCCCGATCTACCTCAGCGCGAACATGCCGGGTGCGAGCGAGCACAACGCCCGGCTGATCGCGCGCTACCGATCGCGCAACCCGCATCTCTGACCGCGTCGGAGGGCGACAGCAGGGGGAGGATGACAATGCGACTGATGACGACGGCCGTGCTGGCCGCGACGGCGCTGACGGCGGTGACCTTGGTCGCCCGCCCGGCGGCGGCGCAGCCGGTGGAGCTGATGCTGTGGCACATGGAGCAGCCGCCGCACCGCGTGGCGCGCGTGCAGGAGCTCATCAACTCGTTCAACGCGGCGCACCCGGACATCGTGGTGACCCAGGAGCCGCAGAACTGGGGCGAGATCTACGCCAAGGCGCCGGCCGCCATCGCCGCCGGCACAGGGCCGGACCTGCTGTTCGCCATCCCGGACTTCACCCCGATCCTGAAGGACATCGGCGCGCTGACCTCGGTCGCCGACTTTGTCGCCGAGCTCGACGCCGAGCATGACTTCGTCGACAGCACGGTTGCCGCCTACAGCTACGACGGCGGCGTCTGGGCAGTGCCACTCTACAACATGGCGATGTCGCTCTGGTACCGGAAGAGCGTGTTCGAGGAGGCCGGCATTGCGGTGCCGACGACCTGGCCGGAGTGGAAGGCCGCGGCTGAGGCGTTGAGCAACGACGAGACCTGGGGCATCGGGCTTCCCGCCAACCGGCAGCTCTACACCGACCAGACCGTCTACGACTTCATGGTCAACAACGGCGCCTCCGAGCTCTACAACGAGGACGGCACCATCCGCTTCGACAACCCGCAGACCGTCGAGGCGTACGACTTCTATGCCCAGATGCAGGCGATGTCGCCGCCGGACTCGACGTCCTGGACCTGGGGCGAGGCCGAGGCCTGCTTCTCGTCGCGCGCCTGCGCCATGATCCTGCAGTTCACGGTGATCACCACCTATGACACCCAGGCCGAGGGCGATCCCGAGGACCTGGGGGTGGCGCCGATCCCGCACGCCGAGGGCCAGGACGAGTCCTACACCATCGCCTATCCGAATGCGGTGATGCTGCTCTCGCAGGACGAGGCGAAGCGGGAGGCCGCGGAGACCTTCATCCGCTACCTGCTCGAGCCGGAGAACTACGGCCGCTTCCTCAACATGGAGCCGGGCCTGTTCATGCCGGTGACCGCCGACGGCGCCACCGCCGAGAGCTTCTGGAACGATCCGCTGGCCCAGAAGTACCGGTCGCAGATCGAGGTGATGATCGAAAACGCGCAGAACGGCATGCTGTTCGGCTTCACCAGCGGCCGCACCTTCCCGTCGATCGCCGCGATCTCGGCCCAGAACATCCTCGCCGAGACCCTGCAGCGCATCGTCGTTGACGGCGAGAGCCCGGCCGATGCAGTCGCCGCCGGCCAGGCGCGGATGATGGAGACCATCGAGTAGGTCCCCGCGGTCCGGAGCGCCGGCCCATGCGCCACGGCGGGCTGCTGCCGCTGCTGCTGGTCGGGCCGGCGCTGCTCTTCCTTGCCGTCGTCCTCGGCGCGCCGCTGGTCCAGGCGGTGGTGCTCAGCCTCGAGGACGTGAAGGTCGTCGGCTCCGAAGGCAGCTTCGTCGGCGGCGACAACTATGTACGTCTGCTCGAGGGCGGCGCCTTCTGGGGCGCCACCCTGCGCAGCCTGGTCTGGGTCGCAGGCAACGCGGTGCTGCAGACGGTGCTGGCGCTGGCGGTGGCGCTGGTGCTCAACGAGCGCTTCCGCGGCGTTCGCATCGCCCGCACCTGGGTGATCCTCAGCTGGATCATCCCCACCGTGGTGGTGGTGATGATCTGGCGCTGGCTGTTCAGCAATTCGGGCGGGATGATCAACCCGCTCCTGATCGGGCTCGGGATCGTGGACCGGCCGATCGGCTTCTTCAGCGACCCGGTCTCGGCGATGGCCACGCTGATCTTCATCAACAGCTGGCGCTGGTTCCCCTTCGTCGCCTTGATGATGCTCGCTGCGCTGATGCGGATCCCGGACGATCTCTACGAGGCCGCCCGCATCGACGGCGCCAGCACGATGCAGCGGTTCTTCCGCATCACCTGGCCGCTGCTGCAGCCCACGCTCGCGGTGCTGGCGGTGGTGGGGACGCTGCTGTCGTTCAACGTGTTCGACGTGATCTGGCTGCTCACTGCCGGCGGGCCCTCCGCCGGCACGCAGACGCTGCCGGTGCTGATCTACGAGACCGCCTTCAAGGGCTACCGGCTCAGCGAGGCGGCGACGGTCTCGGTGCTGACCAGCCTGCTGCTGATGGGCTTCGCCGTGCTCGCGACCCGCGTGCTGGGGGGTGCCCAGCGATGAGCCGCGGCTGGGCCTGGGGCCTGTCCACCGCCGGGGTCGGCGCCTTCTTCGTGATCCTGATCGGGCTGCCGTTCTGGTGGGTGCTGTCCAGCGCGTTCAAGGCGCCGCAGGAGATCATCGCCCGCCGTCCCACCATGGTGCCGGAGAGCTTCACGCTGCAGCACTTCGAGAAGCTGCTGTCGGCCTCCGCCTACCCCACCTATCTCGCCAATTCCATGCTGGTGGCGACGGCGGCGACGCTGATCACCCTGGTGCTTGCGCTGCCGGCGGCCTACGCCTTCTTCCGCATGGACTTTCCGGGGCGGGAGCGGCTCTACAGGGCGATCCTCATCGCCTATGCCTTCCCCACGGTGGTCGTGCTGATCCCGCTGTACGGGATGTTCGCGGCCATCGGGCTGGTGGACAGCCTGGTCGCGCTCATCATCGTCGATGTCGCCTTTGCGCTGCCCTTCTCGGTCTGGATGCTGCGCTCCTTCCTCGCCACCGTGCCGAAGGAGATCGAGGAGGCGGCCGAGATCGATGGCGCCGGCACCCTCACCCTCATGGTCAGGATCATGCTGCCGCTGGTCGCCCCCGGCATCGCCAGCGTCGGCATCTTCGCCTTCATCACCTCGTGGACCGAGTATCTGTTCGCCTCGGTACTGATCGTCTCCGACTCCAACCGGACGATCCCGGTCGGCTTCTCCGGCATCATCGGCCAGTACCAGGTAGACTGGGGGCTGCTGCTCGCGGGATCGACCCTTGCGATCCTGCCGGTGGTGGCGCTGTTCGCGCTGATCGGCCGCTGGTTCGTCGCCGGGCTGACCGAAGGGGCGGTGAAGTAGCGGCGGTCACTCCGCCAGCAGCGCCCCGTCGCGGGCGATCACGCGCCCGCCCTTTACCACCAGCGCCCGCGGCGGAAAGGTCGCCACCGCCTCCGGAACGCAGGAGGCGCGGACCGCGATCAGGTCGGCCCGGCAGCCTTCGGCGAGGCCGTAGCCCCGCAGCCCAAGCACCCGCGCCGCCTCCTCCGTCGCCATTGCCAGCGCCAGCGCCAGATCCTCGTCGGTGTTGAAACCCGAACGCCAGCCGATCAGCCGCGCCCGCTCCAGCATGTCGCCGCTGCCGTAGGGCGACCAGGAGTCGCGGATGTTGTCGGAGCCGGCAATGACGGTGACGCCCGCCGCCCGCAGCCGCTTCACCGGCGGCATCGGCTCCGCCCCGGCGCCGTTGG
>ERZ777003.2597-NODE-2597-length-20298-cov-4.983352_pt1 | contig 20298 bp, 24 predicted proteins | sample MGYA00374956_ERZ777003 | MGnify/ENA primary metagenome ERZ777003 (study PRJEB29302, sample SAMN06268252) | bioreactor metagenome | isolation source: Joint BioEnergy Institute, California, USA | place: USA:Joint BioEnergy Institute, California, USA | collected... | reverse complement strand
CCTGGAACTGGTAGTAGTGCTGCAGCCGGTTCGGGTTCTCGCCGTAGCGGCCGTCCTTCGGTCGTCGCGACGGCTGGACATAGGCCGCGCGCCACGGCTCCGGGCCGAGGGCGCGCAGGGTCGTCGCCGGGTGGAAGGTACCGGCCCCCATTTCCACGTCGTAGGGCTGCAGTATCACGCAGCCCTGTCGCGCCCAGTAGTGCTGCAGGCGGAGGATCAGATCCTGAAAGCTGGGAGCGGCCATGCCGTTGCGCCGTCTGGGATTTTCGTTTTCGGCCGCCCGGCGGCCGCGGTGCGGCGGACCATATCGGCGGCTTCGGACAGGGTCAACGGCCGAGCACCCCGCCGCGGTGTCCCGCGGCCGGGAAAAGGGGATCAGGCGGCGGCGCGCGTCTCGACCTCGCCGGCGCTGGCGGTCAGCGCCCGCACCTGGTCCCGGTCCAGACCGAACACCCGGGCCAGCCGGCGCGCATCGCGTCCGTCCACCGGCAGGTCGCCCATCTCGATCGCCGCTACCTCGGCCGGGTCGCGCAGCAGGGACTCAGCGAGCTCCGCCTGGGTGATGCCGGCCTGCTCGCGCAGCGCGCGGATGAGGGCGCCGCAGTCTGCCTGCGTCATTGTCTTCTCTCCTTGTGTCGTCATCCCCGGGATCTGCACGCTGCGGGTGCAGACGCCCATTTCCTGAACGGCGTTGTGATCATATTTGGACCTTCTGCTGCACTGCGCAACAGCTTTGTTCGCAGTTGCACAACGAAATCGGGCCGCCTCGATGCAAGGCTGATCTGCATGAAAAGCAAATCGCCGCCCGCCTTGCCCGGGCGCTGCACATGCGGCATGTTCGCGACCATCCCGCCACGACGACCAACACGACCAAGGGGACAAGGGGACTGACCGATGGCCGATACCGACTTCGACGTGCTCTACATCGGCGCGGGGCCGGGCGGCTACGTCTCGGCCATCCGGGCGGCCCAGCTCGGCCTCGCGGTCGGCGTGATCGAGAAGCGTTCCACCCTCGGCGGCACCTGCCTCAATGTCGGCTGCATCCCGTCCAAGGCGCTGCTGCAGTCGTCGGAGAAATATGCCGAGGCGCAGGAGCTTGCCGCCCACGGCGTCAAGGTGGGCGCGGTCGAACTCGACCTCGCGGCGATGCTTGCCCGCAAGGACAAGGTGGTGAAGGACCTGACCAAGGGCATCACCTTCCTGTTCGACAAGAACGACATCGAGTGGATCGAGGGCGAGGGCCGCATCCTCGAGCCGGGCCGGGTGCGGGTCACCGACGGCAAGGGCCAGCACTCGACGCTCACCGCCCAGTCGATCGTGATCGCCACCGGGTCGGAGTCCACCCCGCTTCCCGGCGTCGAGATCGACGAACAGCGGATCGTAACCTCCACCGGCGCGCTGACGCTGAAGAGCGTGCCGAAGCACCTGGTGGTGATCGGCGCCGGCTACATCGGGCTCGAGCTCGGCTCGGTATGGCGCCGGCTGGGGGCCGAGGTCACTGTGGTCGAGTTCCTGGACCGCATCACCCCCGGCATGGACGGCGAGATCGCCAAGCTGTTCCAGCGCGTGCTGACCAAGCAGGGCTTCAAGTTCCGGCTCGGCACCAAGGTCACGGCCGCGACGGCGACCGATTCCGGCGTCACCCTGACGCTGGAGCCGGCGAAGGGCGGCGATGCGGAGACGATGGAGGCGGATGTCGTGCTGGTGGCGATCGGCCGCCGCCCCTACGTCAACGGGCTCGGCATCGAGGAGCTCGGCATCCGGCGCGACAACCGCGGCTTCATCGAGGTCGACGAGGCGTTCCAGACCAGCGTGCCGGGCATCTACGCCATCGGCGACTGCATCCCGGGGCCGATGCTCGCCCACAAGGCGGAGGAAGAAGGCGTCGCCGTCGCCGAGATCCTGGGCGGCGAGAAGGCGCACGTGAACTACGACGTCATCCCCGGCATCGTCTACACGTGGCCGGAGGTGGCTTCCGTCGGCAAGACCGAGGAGCAGCTCAAGGACGCCGGCATCGCCTACCGGGTCGGCAAGTTCCCCTTCACCGCCAACTCGCGGGCCAAGACCAACGCCGACACCGACGGCGTGGTGAAGATCATCGCCGACGCGAAGACCGACCGGGTGCTCGGCGCCCACATCCTGGGCCCGGACGCGGGCACCATGATCCACGAGGTGGTGATGGCGATGGAGTTCGGCGCCTCCGCCGAGGACATTGCCCGCACCTGCCACGCCCATCCCACCCTGAACGAGGCGGTGAAGGAGGCGGCGCTGGCGGTCGATGGGCGCGCCATCCACATCTGACGCCCGAAGCCGGGGCCGGCCGCGGCCCGGGCCGCCTCAGCTCCGGTCCGGCGCCGCGCGGCCCGGGCCGGCGCGGTCCAGCCCGACGTCCCTGAGCAGATAGTCGGGCAGGCTCTCCAGATGCGCGCGGTCCCGACGGTGACGCAGGGCCTCGTCCCAGGCCAGCAGCAGCCCGGCGAACGCGCGCAGCAGATGCCCGGGAACCGATTCCCGCCGCGCGAGCGGATGATGCGTGGTGTTCATGGCCTGCGCTTCCTCCCCTCCTGGCGGTGCACGAGTGCCGGGCGGCACGATGACGAGCGACCGTCGGTGCCGTTTGAGCGATGCAATGGATGCATAGCGACGAACCGTCGCAGTCTGGGGAGCGGATCGGCCAGCATCGTTTTGCCCTCCTCGCCGGTGCCAATGTCGGTCTCGGCGGGAAGATGGGGACACCAGGTTGCCGGTCTGCGCCGTACGGTGCGGCGCCCTGTTTCAATCGGGCCGGACGCCACGACAAGGCCGCGGACTTCCGGCATTCGAATCGATTTGAAAAAAACCGGCGGTCTTGCGACCGCCGGTCCAAGTCACAGGGAGGCTTCACGTCTGGGAGACATGATGGATCGAAAGCGACCCAATCTGCCCAGCGGGTCAGCGACCCGCCGAGCCGAAGCGCGTTATAAATGACATCTGCCCGCTACATTTGCATCCCTTCCGATCGCAGACCAGCCATGCATCTGATGCATACCGTTCAATTGAAAGGAGCGGCCCAGTCACCGCTCTCCCGGCGCGACGGCCGAGGAGGACAAGGGTGCGAGCCCGCCAGATGGTGAAGCGCAGGGTGAAGGACCGACCGCCGAATTCGCCCGCAGCCACTCTTGCGTGGCTCGCGCCGGATCTTCTCGCAACGGTAGAAGACTGGCAGCGCTGGCTGGGCGCGGAGCGCAACTACTCCCGCCACAGCTGCGAGGCCTATCGGCGGGACCTCCTTTCCTTCACCCGCTTCCTCGCCGATCATCTGGGCAGCGCGGTCGATCTGCAGGCACTTGCCGACCTGCGCCCCGCCGACATCCGCGCGTGGCTCGCGGCGCGCCACGGGAGCGGGCTCGCCCGGACGTCCAACGCGCGCGCGCTTTCCGTCGTCCGCAGCTTCTTCCGTTTCCTGCGCCGCAGCCGCGGCATCGGCAATGCCGCCGTCGCCGCCATCCGCGGCCCCCGCCTGCCGCAGACGGCGCCGCGTCCCCTCTCCGAAGCCGACGCCCGCGCCGTTGTCGACAGCGCCGGCGCGCTGCCGGAGGAACCCTGGATCGCGGCCCGGGACACCGCACTGGTCTCGCTGCTCTACGGCTGCGGGCTGCGCATCGGCGAGGCGCTGGGGCTCAACGGCGAGGACATGCCCCGTGACGGCCTGCTGCGGGTGCGCGGCAAGGGCGGCAAGGAGCGGCGGGTGCCGGTGCTGCCTGTCGTGGAGCAGGCGCTCGACGCCTATGTCGCCGCCTGTCCGTACCGCTCCGCCCATGGCGAGCCGCTGTTCCGCGGCGCCAAGGGCGGCCGGCTGCAGCCGGCGGTAGCCCAGCGCGCGCTGCGCGCGGTCCGCCTGGCGCTCGGCCTGCCCGATTCCGCGACTCCCCACGCGCTCCGCCACAGCTTCGCCACCCACCTGCTCGCCGGCGGCGGCGACCTGCGCACGATCCAGGAGCTGCTGGGCCACGCCTCGCTGGCCGCAACCCAGCGCTACACCGCAGTGGACGAAAGCCGGCTGCGCGCCGTCTACGACGCGGCCCACCCCCGCGCCCGCGGGTGAGTCAGCCGGCCGGTCACAACCGGTCGCGCAGGCTGTACCACAGCATCCCGGCCACCAGCGCCGGCCAGCGCAGCAGCACGCCGCCGGGGAAGCGCGGCTGCGGCACGGTGGCCAGCACGTCGAACCGCTGCATGGTGCCGGCTGCCGCCTCGGCGATGAGCTGACCGGCAAGGGTGGCGATGGCGATGCCGTGGCCGGAATAGCCGAGCGCATGGAACACGTTGCCGTCGGTGCGGCCGAAGTTCGGCATCCGGTTCAGCGTGATCGCCAGCGTGCCGCCCCAGCCGTAGTCGAGCGGGATGGCGGCGAGCTGGGGAAAGACGCGCAGCAGGTGCGGGCGGACGAACGCCATGATGTCGGCCGGAAAGCTGCGGCGGTAGGTCTCGCCGCCGCCGAACAGCAGCCGGCGGTCGGCCGAAAGGCGGAAATAGCTGATCACGAACTTGGTGTCGGCGACGGCGACGTCGTCGCGGATCAGGCTGCGCGCCACATCCTCGCCCAACGGCGCGGTGGCGACGATATAGTTGTTGATCGGCATGATCGCGCCGGCCAGCCGCGGCGCCAGCCGACCCAGATAGCCGTTGCAGGCGACGACGACGAAGCGGCATCGCACGGTGCCGCGGCTCGTCGCCACCTGCGGTCGCGCGCCGCCGGCGATGGCGCGCGCCTCGGTTTCCTCGTGCAGCACCGCCCCCGCCGCCCGCGCACCGCGGGCGAGGCCGAGGGCGTAGTTGAGCGGGTGGAGGTGCCCCGCCCCCTGGTCGAGCACGCCGCCGTAGTAGCGCCGGGACCCCAGCCGCTCCCGCACCTCCGCCACGCTCAGCGGGGTGAGCTGGTCGTACCCGTAGGTCCGGGCCAGATACTCGGCGCCGGCGTGGAGCTCGGCGGTGAGGCCGGGCTTGTGCGCGACCGTCATCATTCCCGGCTTCAGGTCGCAGGCGATGGCATGGCGGCGGACGAGGTCGCGGACCAGCGCCTTCGCCGCCTCGGCCAGCTCCCACAGCCGCCGGGCGTGCTCCGGCCCGACCATTGCCTCCAGGGTCTGCTGGTCCTTGCGCTGGCCGGTGCAGAGCTGGCCGCCGTTGCGGCCGGAGGCGCCCCAGCCGATGCGATTGGCCTCGAGCAGCCGGACGCTGAAGCCGGCCTCGGCCAGGTGCAGCGCCGCCGAAAGACCGGTGTAGCCTCCACCGATCACGCAGGCATCGGCCTCGCAGTCGCCGTCGAGCGGTGGATGGCGGGTCGTATCGTTGGCGGTCGCCGCATAATATGAGGACGGATGCTCCTCCGCCCGCCGCCGGCGGCGGAGGTTCGTCTGGTCAGCGCGCATGCCGCATCCTATGTTCCGCCGCGACGCACGCGCCAGAGACCGGGGGAGGACCATGATCGTCAAGCAGATCTGGACGGCCAACGCCTACCGCAACTTCAACTACCTGGTTGTCTGCCCCGAAACCGGCGAGGCGCTGGCGGTGGACCCGCTGGACCATGCGAAATGCCTTGCGGTGGCGAAGGAGAACGGCTGGACGATCCGGCAGGTGCTCAACACCCACGAGCATGGCGACCACATCGGCGGCAACGGACCGATGATCCAGGCCACCGGCGCCACCCTGCTCGCCCACCGCAACGCCAGGGGCAGGATCCCCGGCATCGATCGCGGGCTCGGCGCGGGCGACGTCATCAAGGTGGGGCGGACGGTCGAGATCGAGGTGCTGGACACGCCCGGCCACACCATGAGCCACGTCTGCCTGCTGACGCGCACCGACCAGCCGTCGCTGATCTGCGGCGACACGCTGTTCAACGCCGGCGCCGGCAACTGCCACAACGGCGGCCATCCGAACGAACTCTACGAGACCTTCGCCAACCAGCTCAGCCGTCTCCCTGACGACACCCGCATCTATCCCGGCCACGACTATATCGCCAACAACCTTCGCTTCACGCTCAGCCGGGAGCCGGACAACGCCCGGGCGAAGGCGCTGCTGGACGAGGTGGCGGACCAGGATCCCGAGAACGCCATCATCACGACGCTGGGTCTGGAGAAGGAGATCAACACCTTCTTCCGCCTGCGCAGCCCGAGCGTCATCGCCGAACTGCGCAAGAGCTTCCCGGACCTGCCGGACGACCCCGACCCGCGGACGGTGTTCCTGAAGCTGCGCGAGCTCAGGAACAGCTGGTAGCGGCCTTCACGGCTCCATCGCCGCGAGCTCGTCAATCAGCCCCTCGACGACCGAAAGCCCCCTGCTCCAGAAGGCGGGATCGCTGGCGTCCAGCCCGAAGGGCGCCAGCAGCTCGCGGTGCCGCTTGCTGCCGCCGGCCTCCAGCATGGCAAAATAGCGGTCCTGGAAGCCGGGATCGCCCTGCTGGTAGACGGCATAGAGCGAGTTCACCAGGCAGTCGCCGAAGGCATAGGCGTAGACGTAGAACGGCGAATGGATGAAGTGGGGGATGTAGGACCAGTAGACCCGGTATTCCGGGTCGAAGTCGAAGGCCGGCCCCAGGCTTTCCCCCTGCACCTCCATCCAGATCTCGCCCAGCCGTTCCGGCGTCAGCTCGCCGTCGCGGCGCTCGTCGTGGACGCGCCGCTCGAACTCGTAGAAGGCGATCTGGCGGACGACGGTGTTGATCATGTCCTCGACCTTGCCGGCGAGCATCGCCTTGCGCCGCCGCGGGTCGGTCTCCGCCTCCAGCATCGCGCGGAAGGTCAGCATCTCGCCGAACACGCTGGCCGTCTCGGCCAGGGTCAGCGGCGTCTGCGCCAGCAGGTGCCCCTGACGGCCGGCGAGCACCTGGTGCACGCCGTGGCCGAGCTCGTGCGCCAGCGTCATCACGTCCCGCGTCTTGCCCTGGTAGTTGAGCAGCACATAGGGATGGGCTGACGGCACGGTCGGATGTGCGAAGGCGCCGGGCGCCTTGCCCGGTTTCACCGGCGCGTCGATCCAGCCGCGGTCGAAGAACTGGCCGGCAATCTCCGCCATGCGCGGCGAGAAGCGGCCGTAGGCGTCGAGCACCGTCCGCCGGGCCTCGTCCCACGGGATTGTGGCATCGTCCATGTCCGGCAGCGGGGCATTGCGGTCCCAGTAGGGCAGCCTGTCGACGCCGAGCCAGCGCGCCTTCATCGCGTAGTAGCGGTGGGAAATGCGCGGATAGGCGGCGCGCACCGCCTCCACCAGCGCGTCGACCACGGCGTCCTCGACCTGGTTGGCGAGGTTGCGCGACGAGACGGGGCGCGGGAACCGCCGCCACTCGTCCTCGATCTGCTTGTCCTTGGCGAGGGTGTTCGTGATCAGCGACAGCAGGCGGATGTTGTCGTCCAGCACCTTCGCGATGGTGCCCGCCGCGTTGCGCCGCACCTCGGGGTTCGGGTCGGACAGCAGATGCAGCACCTGCGCGCTGGTCAGCTCGCGGCCGTCCATCGGGAAACGCAGGGCGGCCATGGTCTCGTCGAACAGGCGCACCCAGGCGGCGCGGCCGGCGATGTACTTGTCGTGCAGCAGGCGCTCCAGGTCGTCGGAGAGCTGGTGCGGGCGCATCGCCCGGACCTCCTCCAGCCACGGGCGGTAGCGCGCGGCGTCCGGATGGCGGAGCTGCTCGGCGAATCGGGCGTCGTCGATGCGGTTGAGCTCGAGGGTGAAGAACAGCAGGTGCGTCGTGATCCGGTTCGCCCGCTCGCGCACGCCCTGCACGAACCGCGCGATGCCGGTGTCGAGCGCGTCAAGGCTCTGTTGCAGGTCGGCGTAGCTCAGCACCCGGGACAGCGCCTCGTCGATCGCCTCGTACTCCCGGATCGCCGTGCCGAGGCCGGCGCCGTCCAACTCCGCCAGCCGTCCCTTGTAGCGCCCGCCAAAGGCCTCCGCGTCCGCCGCCGCCTTGTCCAGCGTCTCGCCGATGACGGGGGAATCGATTCCGGGAAAGAGATCGTCGAGGTTCCATTCCGGAAGCCGTCCGACCGCCGCCGCAGCGCCCAGCGCATCGTCGGGAGAGGGATTGGCTTTTTCGGCTGGGCTCGTTCGCATATCTATGTCCGATCGGTCACGGCATCGCGGGCACCCGGAAACCGGCGGGGCCGATCACGCGACCAGGGGAGGACCGCCGGCTGGGGAGCTGACATGGACTTAAGCGAGTTTCGGGCGATCGGCAATCTCGCCTCGATGTTCTACGACCAGGCGAGCCGCCGCGGCGATGCCCCCTTCCTGTGGTCGAAGCAGAACGACGTCTACCGGCCGCTAAGCTGGCATTCGGTGGCCCGCCGCGCTGCGCGTCTGGCCGAATCGCTGCGGCAGCAGGGCGTGCGCCGCGGCGACCGGGTGGTGATCGGCTCCGAGAACCGGCCGGAATGGGTGATCGCCGACCTCGCAATCCTCACCGCCGGCGCCATTCCCGTTCCCGTCTACACGACCTTCACCGTCAGCGACCACCGGCACGTCCTCACCGACAGCGGTGCGGTGGCGGCGATCGCGTCAAACGGGCCGCTCACCAGCCGGATTGCGGAGGCCGCGCGCGACACCGACTGCCGCCTGCTGGTCACCATGGCGAACGGGACGCCGCGCAACGAGGTCGAGATCCTCGACTGGCATGCGCTCGCCACCGAGGACGGCGACATCGAACAGGCGCGGGCCTGGGCGGCGGAGAACCGCCGGACCGACACATGCGCGATCATCTACACCTCGGGCACCGGCGGCAAACCCAAGGGCGTCATGCTCTCGCACGGGGCGATCCTGTGCAACATCATGGGCGCCTACGACCTGCTCTCCGAGGTCGGGCTGGAGGACGAGGTCTTCCTCTCCTTCCTGCCGCTGTCGCACAGCTACGAGCATTCGGCCGGGCTGCACTTCCCGGTCGCCATCGGCGCCCAGGTCTATTACGCCGAGGGCGTGGACAAGCTGGCCGGCAACATGCTGGAAGCCCGGCCGACGATCATGACCGCGGTGCCGCGGCTCTACGAGACCATGCGCAACCGCATCCTGCGCGGCGTGGAGAAGGCCGGCGGGCTGAAGGCGAAGCTGTTCCACAAGGCGCTGGAGATTGGCACCAAGCGCTATCACGACCCGCGCAGCCTGAGCCCGGGCGAGCGGCTGATCGACCCGCTGCTGGACCGGCTGATCCGCGACAAGGTGCGGGCGCGCTTCGGCGGCCGGCTGAAGGCGTTCGTCTCCGGCGGCGCGCCGCTCAACCCCGACGTCGGCATCTTCTTCCTCGCGCTGGGCATCCGCGCGCTGCAGGGCTACGGCCAGACGGAATCCGGGCCCGTCGTCTCCTGCAACCGCCCGAACCGGATCAAGATGCACACGGTCGGTCCCGCCTTCCCCGGCGTCGAGGTCAAGATCGCGCCGGACGGCGAGATCCTGATCCGCGGCGAGCTGGTGATGCAGGGCTACTGGAACCTGCCGGAGCTGACGGCGGAGACGATCCGCGACGGCTGGCTGCACACCGGCGACATCGGCCGCATCGACGAGGACGGCTTCATTCAGATCACCGACCGGAAGAAGGACATCATCGTCAACTCTGGCGGCGACAACATCTCGCCGCAGCGGGTGGAGGGCATCCTGTGCCTGCGGCCCGAGATCCTGCAGGCGATGGTCTATGGCGACAAGCGCCCCTATCTCGTCGCGCTGATCGTGCCGGACCCGGAATGGGCGAAGGCCTGGGCCACCGCCCGCGGCAAGCCGACGGAGGTGTCGGCGCTGAAGGACGATCCGGAATTCCGTGCCGCGCTGACCGATGCGGTGCGCGCCACCGATGCGGAGCTGCAGGTGATCGAGCGCGTGCGCCACTTCGCCATCGCCGACGAGCCCTTTACCGTCGACAACCAGATCCTCACCCCGTCGCTGAAGATGAAGCGTCACGTTCTGCGGGAGATCTACGGGCCGCAGCTCGAGGCGCTGTACAAGCGCAAGGGCGGTGAGGAGTAGGCCCGTCCTCCTTCACCGCCGGGTCCGCTGAAGCGCCGGCCGGCTCCCGCCGGCCGAGCCGCGCCTCGCGCGCGGTGACGCCGATATCCCGCAGCAGCCGCTGATCGAGCGCCCTGAGCGCCGCCTTCTGCCGTGTCCGCGACCAGGGCGAGCAGGCGAAGGCGCGGCCGATCTCGCGCAGCAGCGCCAGGAGCCGTCGGCCCCGCTTCCCCGGCGGCGCCGCGATGGGCCCTGCATCCCGTTCCTTCGCATCCATTGCCCCATGCTGAGGCGAGGGGCATCATAAGGACAGCTTCTGCTTCTTATGCATTGCATAAGGAAGATCTGGGTGCGTGGCCTCAACCTCGACTTCCTGCACACCTTCGCCACCGTGGTCGAGCTTGGCAGCTTCTCCGCCGCCGCGGCGCGGCTGAACCTCAGCCAGCCGGCAGTGAGCCAGCAGGTCCGGCAGCTCGAGAAGCGACTGGGGACGGAGCTGCTCGAGCGTGCCGGCCGTCGTGCGCGGCCGACCGCGGCCGGCGCCGAACTCCTGTCCCATGTCGCCGGGATCGAGGCGGCGGTCGCCGCGGCGCTGGACGCCATGGCGCGGCACGCCACCGGTGCCCTGGGGCGGGTGCGGCTGGGCGCAGGCGCCACCGCCTGCATCTTCCTGCTGCCGCCGGTGCTGCGCGACCTGCGCCGGCGGCATCAGGGTCTGGAAATCATCGTCACCACCGGAAACACCGCCGATGTGGTGCGGGCCGTGGAGGAGAACCGGCTCGACCTCGGGCTGGTGACGCTTCCGGCCACGGGCCGGACGCTCGACTTCACCCCGGTCCTCGACGAGGAATTTCTTGCCGTCGCGCCGCCCGAGATCCCGCTGCCGGCGCGGGTCACCCCGGCGGCACTGGCGCGGCTGCCGCTGATCCTGTTCGAGCCCGGCGGCAACACCCGGCGGCTGGTGGACGAATGGTTCGCCCGCGCCGGCGTGGCGCCCGCGCCCGTCATGGCCCTGGGCAGCGTGGAGGCGATCAAGCAGCTCGTCGGCGCCGGGCTGGGCTGCGCGGTGCTGCCGGGCATGGCGGTGCGCGACGACAGCCTGCAGGGCCGGCTCGACGCCCGTTCGGTGTCGCCGAAGCTCCATCGCCGGCTCGCGATCGTGGTCCGCCGCGACAAGCGGCTCGGCCGCGGGCTGCGGGAGACGATCCGGGCGCTGACCGCGCTCTCCGCCGATCCCGCCGCGCCGGCCGGGTGAGGCCGCCCTACTCCTCGGGCTCGGTCGTGAACATCAGCGGATGGCCGGCGCGCCGGCCCAGATCGGTCGCCTCGGTCGCCTTCGCCTCCGCCACCTCGCGGGTATAGACGGCGACGACGCAGGCGCCGCGCTGGTGGGCGGTCATCATCACCCTGTAGGCCTGGTCCTCGCTCATCCGGAACACCGCCTTCAGCACGACCACGACGAATTCCCGCGGCGTGTAGTCGTCGTTGAGCAGGATCACCTTGTGCAGGCGCGGCCGCCGGGTCTTGGGCCGGACCTGCGGGGTCAGTCGGGTGTCGCTCATCCCGCACCGTGCCGAGGCTCGCACTTGGGGACGACTCTGCTACGCTCCCGTGCTGACGTCCAGTTTGCATGGACGCCAATGCCGGCAGCCGCACGGCATCTTGGCGGGCATGCTGTCGGCCACGCCGATATCGGAAACCACAGAGGTGGAGGGAACCAGGAATGAACGCCAGGACGCTCCGGATGACCGCCGTCGCCCTTGCGCTCCTTGCCGGCGGCTGCCTCGAATCCGCCCCGGCCCCGACGCCGCTGCCGCCGCGGGCGAGCCACGCCGTCACCGGCCTCGAAACCGCCACCGGCAGCTTTACCGGCGCCAGCGGCTACGACACCCGCGGCACCGCCAGCGTGTTCTGGACCGGCAGCGAGTGGGTGGTGAGCCTCGGCTCCGACTTCCACCACGGCGGCTCGCCGTCGCCCTCCGTCGGCCTCGGTACCAACGGGGTCTACGACCCGGCCTCCCGTCTCGGCCCGCTCAAGGCCCCGAGCGGCGAGCAGGTGTACCCGCTTGCTCCCGGCCTCGACATCGGCGACTACTTCCAGGTCTACATCTGGAGCGACGAGCTCTCGGTCCCCGTGGGGATCGCCGACCTCGTGCTGCTGTGACCGCCCCCGCTTTACCGGCGGTTAACCGCGTCGGGCGCAGGGTTGCCGCGGCCGCCTCCTGCGGCGTGACGACGGCTGGAAACGGGACCACGATGACCGAACTCGACGAGACCCTTGCGCTCTCCACCATTTCGCTCGAGGTCCAGGCGCTGCTGGGCACGGCGATGATGCCGGTCCACCAGCTGCTGAAGATGGGCCGCGGCGCCGTCATCGAGCTGGACACCACGGTGGATTCCGACGTGAAGCTGTTCGTGAAGGGCCGCCGCATTGCCGAGGGCGAGCTCATCGTCAACAACGACCGCCTCGCCGTCAGCATCAACCGGATGACGCTGTAGCCCCGTCGGGCGCAGTCCCTCCTGCCGCAAGCGTCGCGCTGCAACAGGGGCAGCGCGGCTCCCCATTGGCGTGCCAATCTCGTGCGTGGTGTCGGCGCGACATCCCGAGATCTCCTGACAATACCGTTACATCATCTGTTCGACCGGACGGATCCCGACAATAAAACATCTGTAATACCCCCTGCTCCTGCGGAGCGTGGACTATATTTCAGGTAGCGGCGGTTGAAGTCGCCGCCTGCAGTTCCGATAACTGAAACCACTGCCCGCGCCATTGCGGCGGTCATTGCTGATGATCGTCCTGCGGGTCCCACCGGATTTCAGAAGGAGACTCCCATGAACGTCCATCGCACCGCCCTGGCCGCCGTTGCTGCGACCGCACTGGCGGCAGGCCTTGCCCTGCCGGCCTTTGCACAGGCGGACTCCGAGGTGCCGCAGGCGACCCAGCCGGCAGCGCCGACCGAGGAGGAGCTGCAGTCCTACGCGGCCGCGGCGCAGCAGATCCAGCAGATCGTCGAGGAGTGGCAGCCGCAGATCGCCAACGCCGCAACTCCTGAAGAGGCGAACCAGCTGGGCCAGCAGGCCCAGGTCGAAATGGTGATGGCGGTCGAGGCCGAGGGCCTGAGCGTCGATGACTACAACCGCATCACCCAGCTCGCCCAGGCCGACCCGGACCTGCAGGCCCGGATCATGAGCTACATGCAGCAGCAGTAGCATTCATGCGGCCGGGGGCCGGACCGCGCCGGCCGGCCCCCGGCCGCAAACTGCCTTCTGCAGCCCGCCCGGCGCGACCGGGCGGGATCGACATCTGCCGGCGGTTGCGGCATGGGTTGCGCCATGCAGTGCACCGTCGACGGTCGCCCCGTCCGCATCAAGAGGTTCGGCCCGGCCTTCGGCGCCGCGCGCTGCCTCGTCTTCGTCCATGGCGCGGGCCTCAGCAGCGAGTCCTGGGGCAGCCTGCCGCGGCTGTGCGCGACCGACGGCCTGACGGCGCTCGCGCCTGACCTGCCCGGCCACGGAGCGTCGGCTGGCACGCCGCTCCCCTCCATCGCAGACATGGCGCGATGGCTGAACGCGGTGCTCGCCGCGGTCGGCCTCGAACGCCCCGTCCTCGTCGGCCACTCGATGGGCGCGCTCGTCACGCTCCATGCCGCGGCCACCGCCGCCGCCCCGGTCGGCGGGCTGGTGCTGCTCGGCGCAGGGATCACCATGCCGGTGAACGCGAAGCTGCTGACCGCCGCTCGCGACGCCCCCGCCCAGGCGGCCGCGATGATCGCCCGCTGGTCGTTCCGCGATGGCCGCCGCGCCGGGCGCAACCCGTCGCCGACCCCGACGATGCGGATGGGCGCGCGCCGCCTGATCGGAACTGCCGGTCCCGGCGTGCTCGCCGCCGATCTCGCCGCTTGCGACGCCTATGCCGACGCGGCGAGCATGGCGGTGCGAATCGCGGCCCCGGCGCTGGTGCTCGTCTGCGCGGAGGACCGCATGACCCCGCCGGCCGCCGGCACGGCCCTTGCGCGGTGCCTGAAGTACGGCCGCGCCGTCACCATCCCCGCCTGCGGACACATGCCGATGGCGGAGGCGCCGCGCCGCGTCCAGGCCGCGATCGCCGCTTTCGTCAAGGAGCTCGCCCCGTGACCGATCCCGCCGCCCGGCCCGCACCGCCGACCCGCGCCGACTTTCCCTTCTTCGTCGCCATTCCCACCCGCTGGCAGGACAACGACCAGTACGGCCACGTAAACAACGTGGTCTATTACGCGTGGTTCGACACGGTGATCAGTCACTTCCTGATCGGCCGGGCCGGGCTGGATGTCGAGCGCGGGCCTGTGATCGGCGTCTGTGCCGAGAGCGGCTGCACCTACCGCGCCTCCGTAGCCCATCCGGCCGTTGTGGAAGCCGGCCTCGCCATCGGCCGCATCGGCCGCACCAGCGCCACCTACCGCATCGGCATCTTCCCGGAAGGCAGCGACACGCCGGCCGCCTACGGCCATTTCACCCACGTCTTCGTCGATCGCGCGACGATGCGGCCAGTGCCGATCCCGCCGCATGTCCGCGCGGCGATGGAGGCCTTGCGGACCTGACCGCCGTCAGCCGGCAGGCTTCGCGCGGCCGGTTTCGCTCTCCAGCAGCTTGCCCAGCAGGCGCGCCAGCACCTCGGCCGACGCGCTGTCGAGACGGGCCGCGAAATGCGTCCGGATCGCCTCGCGGTAGACGGGCCACATCCGCTCCTGCAGCGCCAGCCCTTCGCAGGTGGCGACGACGAGCTGGCCGCGGGCGTCGTCGGGGCAGGGCCGGCGGGCGACCAGCCCCTCGCGCTCCATCCGGTCCAGCAGGCGCGAGAGGTTGTACTGGGCGAGCAGCATCGCCCGCTGCAGCGCCAGCGGCCGCAATCCGCCCTCCCCGGCCCGGCGCAGCTCCAGCAGCACGTCGTACCAGGCGAGCGGCGGGAAGCCGGCGGCCTTCAGATCCGCCTCCACCGCCCCCAGCACCGCCTGACTCGCCCGCAGCAGCCTCGCCCAGGCCGTGACGGTCGCCGGGTGAAGCCCGTCTGCAGGGGCATCCGTGGTCGCGCTCATGTCCTCCTCGATAGCAGATAAATGCATATGCATCATCCTTGAAAGTGAATGCAGTTGCATCTACCTATATCGATGCAAATGCATCCACCATATCGGAGTGTCCGGAAATGCCGACAGATCCGCGCCTTGTACCGCTGGCGGTGACCCTGCTCAGGGTCGCGCTCGGAACCATGTTCGTGGCGCACGCCCTGCTGAAGCTGATCGACTTCACGCTGCCGGGCACCGCCGCCTTCTTCGACTCGATCGGCCTTCCCGGGTGGCTGGCCTACCCCGTCTTCGCTGCCGAGGCGGTTGGCGGCGTCATGCTGCTGCTGGGCATCCAGTCGCGCTGGGTCGCGCTCGCGCTGTTCCCCGTGCTTGTGGGGGCGACCTGGGCGCACATCGGCAACGGCTGGGTGTTCACGGGCGCCGGCGGCGGCTGGGAATATCCCGCCTATCTGACGCTGCTGTCGGTGGCCCAGGCCATGCTGGGTGACGGGCTGTGGGCGCTGTCGCCGTCCCGCCCGCTGCCGCTGCCGCTGCTGCAGCGCCTCGTGCCCGCCCGGTGACCGTGCGCGGCGCCCATGAAAATGCCCCCTTCCGCGAGGAAGGGGGCACGTTCGGGCCGATCCGGCCGCGTCGGCCGGCCGTTGTCCCTGCGGGTCAGGCCGCCTTCTGCTCGATGGCCGGGCGGCCGTCGTTGGCGGTGCGGATCGCGATCGTCCGGGGCTTCTTCTCCTCCGGGATCACGCGCTCCAGCTCAACGTGCAGCATGCCGTGCTCCAGTCGCGCCTCGCCCACCTGGATGTCGTCGGCGAGATCGAACCGGCGCTCGAAGGCGCGGGTCGCGATGCCGCGGTGGAGGTAGGTGCGCTCACCCTCGGGCTGGGCCTGCTTGCCGCGCACAATCAGCGTGCGGTCCTGCACGGTCATCGACAGCTCCTCGGGAGCGAAGCCGGCGACCGCCATCGAGAGCCGGTAGGCGTTCTCGCCGGTCTTCTCGATGTTGTAGGGCGGATAGCTGTTGCCCTGCTCCTGGGCGGCCTCGATCAGGCGCGAGAGCCGGTCGAAACCGATGGTCGAGCGGAACAACGGGGAGAGATCGAACGTGCGCATGGCGTACAGTCCTCCTTAGAAGCAACATGTACCTGGCGGCTCCCGCCCCTGCGGCGAGCCGTCTGACCGCAGCCAGTCCGTCCATCGGCCCTGGCCACGCCCCGCATATGGGAATGATCGCCTGCGCATTCAAGGGGATAGCGCCCCGGATGCCATCGCCGCGGGGCGGCAGGGCGTCGCCCGTCGATTGCTCCCCCCGGCCTTTTCGGGCATCATCGCCCGCCATGATCCACGAACCGGAAGGCCAGGAGGGCCGGCCCGTGGCGGCAGTGCCACTCTACTTCTCGCGCACCTACGACGAGACGATGCGCCTGCTGCACGAGGCACGCGCCTGCATCATCCGCCACAGCGATGCGCCGTCGATGTCGATGGAGGCGCGGCTGACCTTCAGCCGCGAGACCATGCGGCTGACCACCCGGCTGACGGCGGTGATGGCCTGGCTGCTGGCGCAGCGCGCGGTCCATGCCGGCGAGATCACGGCGCACCACGCGGCAAGCGACGCCCATGCGCTGACGGCCCGCGAACTGTGCCTGGCGGAAGCGAACCGGCAGGAGACGACGCTGCTGCCGCGCGAGCTGCAGGTGCTGCTGGAGAAGAGCCGGGCGCTCTATGCGCGCATCGCCCGGCTGGACGCGCAGGTGCGCGCCTCCGCCTGAACCACGGGGATTCTCACCCGGGCGGGCGGCCGCGCGCGACGCTCGGCCGCGGGATCAGCCGAGGCCGAGGCCTTTGAAGCGCTTGTTGAATCGGGCAACCTGCCCGCCGGTGTCGACCAGCCGCTGCGTGCCGCCGCCGGTCCAGGCCGGATGCGTGTTGGGGTCGACATCCAGCTTCAGCACGTCGCCCGGCTTGCCGTAGGTCGAACGCGTGCGAAACTCTGTCCCGTCGGTCATGACGACCGTGATCTCGTGATAGTCCGGGTGGATGTCTTTTTTCATGGTGCCGCTCCAAAACAGGCCGCGTTGTATAACGAAGCGCCGGGGCCCTTGCAAGCGCGCGCGGCCTGACCGGGGGCGCGGCGAATGAGCCGGCTCAGCCAGCGCTACGGCGACCGCCCGGTGAAGAAGGACATGGCGGTGCTGGGCCGGCTGTTCCGGCTGACCCGCCCCTACCGGCTGCGCCTGGCGCTGGCCGCGACCGCGCTGCTGGTCACCACCGCCGGCGTGCTCGGCATCGGCATGGCGCTGCGCAGCTTCATCGACGACGGCATCGCCGCCGATGACACCGGTGCGTTCAGCACCGCGCTGGTCTGGCTGGTCGCGATCGTGGTGGCGCTCGCCGCCGGCACCTTTGCCCGCGCCTATCTGGTCAACTGGGTGGGCGAGCGCGTCGCCGCAGACCTCAGGCTCGCCGCCTATCGCAGCGTGCTGCGCCAGGATCCGCTGTTCTTCGAGACGGCGAAGACGGGCGAGGTCATCACCCGGCTGACCGGGGACGCCGCCATCGTCCACCTCGTCATCGGCTCCACCGCGACCACGGCCGTGCGCAACCTGCTGCTGCTGGTGGGCGGCATCGCGCTGCTTGCGGTCACCAACGCGCTGATGACCGGCGCCGTGCTGCTGCTGGTACCGGTGGTGGTGGTGCCGATCATCCTGTTCGGCCGCCGCGTCCGCCGCCTCTCGCGCACCGCCCAGGATCGACTGGCGGACGCCGGCAGCTACGCCTCGGAGACGCTGGGCGCGGTCTCGACCGTGCAGGCCTTCGGCCACGCGCCCATCGACATGGAGCGGTTCCGCGAGCGCGTGGACGCGGCCTTCGCCGCCGCGCTGCGCCAGGTCGCGATGCGCGGGGCGATGGCGGCGACGGTGATCGCGCTCGTGTTCACCGGCGTCATCGCCATGCTCTGCATCGGCGGGGCCGGCATCAGCTCCGGCGACATGACCGCCGGCGACCTCAGCGCCTTCGTCTTCTACGCCGTCGTCGTCGCCGGCGCGGTCGGCGGGCTGTCGGAGGTGTCCGGCGACCTGCAGCGGGCGGCCGGCGCCTGCGAGCGGCTGTTCGAGCTGATTGACAGCCGGCCGGCGATCGTCGCCCCGGCCGATCCCGTGCCGCTGCCGGAGCCGGGCCGCGGCGAGGTCGAGCTCCGCGGCGTCACCTTCGTCTATCCCAGCCGGCCCGACGCCCGCGCGCTGCACGACGTCTCCTTCCGCGTCGCCCCCGGCGAGACGGTGGCGATCGTCGGCCCGTCCGGCGCCGGCAAGTCCACCGTGTTCCAGCTCCTGCTGCGCTTCCGCGACCCGGACCAGGGGCAGGTGCTGATCGACGGCGTGGACATCCGCACCGCCGACCCGGAGGCGGTGCGCGCCCGCATGGGGCTGGTGCCGCAGGATCCGGTGATCTTCTCCGGCACCATCCGCGAGAACATCGCCTACGGCCGGCCGGACGCCGACGACGCCGCGATCGAGGCCGCCGCCCGCGCCGCCGCGGCCCACGACTTCATCGCCGCCCTGCCCGACGGCTACGACAGCCAGATCGGCGAGCGCGGCGTCCGCCTCTCCGGCGGCCAGCGCCAGCGGATCGCGCTGGCCCGCGCGATCATCCGCCAGCCCTCGATCCTGCTGCTCGACGAGGCGACCTCGGCGCTGGACAGCGAAAGCGAGGCCAGGGTCCAGCTCGCGCTCGGCGCGCTGCGCACCGGGCGCACCACGCTCGTCATCGCGCACCGCCTCTCCACCGTGCGCGACGCCGACCGCATCATCGTGCTCGACCGCGGCCGGATCGCCGCCATCGGCACCCACGATCAGCTCATGGCCGAGAGCGCGCTCTACCGCCGGCTGGCCCGGCGCCAGTTCGCCGACACCCGGACGGAGGAGGACGAGGCGGCTTGACGGCCGCGCCCGCGGCCCGCACCATCCGCCGCGCCCGGTCACGGGCCAGACCCGCCACCCAGCCCGCACGCGGAGGAACAGCCCATGACCCGTCTGGTCGTCTACGTCGAATTCGAGATCGTGCCGGACAAGGTCGACGACTTCTTCCGCATCGTCTGCGCCAACGCCGCCGCCTCCGTCCGCGACGAGCCCGGCTGCCGCCGGTTCGACGTGATGCGCGACCGGGACCCGGCGCGCGCCAACGTCATCACCCTCTACGAGATCTACGACGACGATGCCGCGTTCGAGGCCCACAAGCAGACGCCGCACTACAAGCGGTTCAGCGAGGAGATCGAGGGCATGGTGACGGGCAAGCTGGTGCGGCTGCTCAACGTCTGGCAGGGCGGCGCCGCCTGAGCCGGAGCGGACGATGCCGGAGCCGCTGTTCCAGCCGCCCTACTATGCGGTGATCTTCGCCTCCGTCCGGCGCGACGGCGACGACCCGGACTACGCCGCCACCGCCGCGCGGATGGTGGCGCTGGCGAAGACGATGCCCGGTTACCTCGGCATCGAGTCCGTCCACGATCCGGCCTCCCGCGAGGGCATCACCGTCAGCTACTGGCGCGACCTCGACTCCATCACGGCCTGGAAGGCGCAGGTGGATCACGCGGAGGCGCAGCGTCACGGTCGCGAGCGCTGGTACGACCGCTACGCCCTCCGCGTCGCCAGGGTCGAGCGCGAGTACGACTTCACCCGGAGGTAGGGCCGGGCCCTCCCCTTCCCGTCATGCCCGGCCTCGTGCCTCACGTCCCGGCAAACCAGCCCTGCCAGGCGCCCCAGGCGGAAACGAGGGCGGCGAAGGCGGCGTAGCCGTCGGCGCCAGGGTGGGCGCCGTCCCAGCGGGCGACCTCCGCCATCCAGACCGGATCGTCCGCCAGCCGGTCGAACACCGGAAGGTAGGGCACGCCCTCCGCCTCTGCCGCCGCGGCCAGCCTGCGGTCGAGTGCACGGATGCGGGCGTTGACGCCGGCATCGGCGATCGGCCCGGGCCCGACCATCAGCACCCGGCCGAGGGCCTTCGCCCCGGCGAGGATGGCGGCGGCGTTGGCGGCGCTCTCCTACGGGACCACCCGCGGTCGGCCGGTTGCCGGGTCGGTGACGCAGTCGTTGACCCCGAAGGAGAACAGCAGCCCGGTCTCCGCCCCCGCCACCCGCCGCGCCTCCGTCTCCGCACGCCAGCGCCGCCGGATGTCGACGGAGGTGTCGCGGCGGATGCCGAGGTTGTAGAGCGTCACTTCCCGGTCGCGGGCCTTCACCGGCTGCACCGCCCGCCCGATCCAGCCCAGGGCCTCCGGGTC
>ERZ777003.2596-NODE-2596-length-20317-cov-7.483861_pt1 | contig 20317 bp, 15 predicted proteins | sample MGYA00374956_ERZ777003 | MGnify/ENA primary metagenome ERZ777003 (study PRJEB29302, sample SAMN06268252) | bioreactor metagenome | isolation source: Joint BioEnergy Institute, California, USA | place: USA:Joint BioEnergy Institute, California, USA | collected... | reverse complement strand
GCTCTAGCGAATCAGCCATCAGCCGCCCCGACAAGGCGTTTCGCAGAGGTCTCCAGAGTCGTCCATCTCAGGCCAGACACGAATCCGATGCGCTGGTAATGCGAGTCTTGACGCGTGAAACCGTGGGCGCTCGCTACATAGCGCACCAGCCGCATCGGCAAATTCGGCGGTAGACAAACGAGATCTCTGGCGCCTAGATTCACCTCGTGAAAGCGCTTTCAAGGCGCAGCCTGTTCGCGGGAAGATGCGGAAGGCAACAGTACTTCGAGGGGAGGAAGCGAGATGGGCGTCACGCCCGGCATCCGGCCGGTGATCAGCGGGCCTGCAACGCGACGCGGAGAACCCGGTCGTGGGTGATTTCCGAAAGCCGAAGGATCGCGTCGCCATCGTCGGCGTCGGCGACACGGCCTATGGGAACCTCCTGGACATCGACGAATACGGACGCGGCGCCCTTACTTTCCGCAACGCGATCGAGGATTGCGGCCTCGACAAGAGCAAGATTGATGGCCTGCTCGCATGCCGCGTGCCGTTCTACGCGTGCGTGGGGGAGATACTGGGGCTGAAGCCCTGCTGGACCGCGCAATTGCCGTTCACGGGCGGATGTGCGGCATGGCGATCATCGAGGCGCCGGCGCTGGAGGCGGACCTCTGTGACCATGCTGCGCCGGAGCGCGGGATCCTCCTGTCCTGGGTGCGGTTCCACCGCGCCTGTTGGGAGGGCTTCCAGGCCGATCTTCCCTACCTCGTCGGCCTCGACGAGGGGCCGATGCCGATTTCCGGTGTCGTTGGCATGGCGGCTGAGGCCCCGCGCGTCGGTGCGCGTGTCGAGGTGATCTTCGAGACGGTGGACGAGGAGCTGACGCTGCCGAAGTTCCGCGTCTGCAACTGACTGGCCACGAGACGCCGCGCGCCGGCGGTGGCGACAAAATCTGGGAGGAATCAGACCATGAAGCGTTTGCTCTGGGCCGCCGTCCTGGCGCTGGGCCTCGGCGGCCCCGGCGCTGCGATGGCGCAGGACCGTGCCAGCACCCTGCGCGTCGTCGTGCACGCCAACCTTCAGATCCTCGATCCGGTCTGGACGACGGCGTTCATCACCGGCCGCCATGCCTACCTCATCTACGACACACTCTACGCGATGAACTCGCGCTTCGAGCCGCGGCCGCAGATGGCGGAGGGGCACGAGGTGCTGGAGGATGGTCTCGTCTACCGCATCCGGCTGCGTCCTGGCCTCCGCTTTCATGACGGGGGCGCGGTCCGAGCGCAGGACGCGGTGGCGTCACTCCGGCGATGGATGGCCCGGGACGCGATGGGCCAGCAGATGGCGGCAGTCACCGCGTCGATTGACGTGGTTGATGACCGCACCTTCGACATCCGCTTGAAGGAGCGCTGGGGCATGGTTCTCGACACGCTGGCCAAGCCGTCGAACCCTGCCTACATCATGCCGGAGCGGATCGCCCAGACCCCGCCCAATACTCAGGTGACCGAGACCATTGGCTCTGGTCCTTTCATCTTCGTCCGCGAGGAATGGAGGCCGGGCAATCGGGTCGTCTACCGGCGCAACCCGGACTACGTGCCACGCCAGGAGCCGGCCGACTACCTGTCCGGCGGCAAGCGCGCCCTCGTCGAGCGCGTGGAGTGGCTCTACATCCCAGACCAGAACACGGCACTCGCGGCGCTGACCTCCGGCGAGGTCGACTACTTCGAAGCGCCCCCGCTCGACTTCATCGCCACGCTTCAGCGCAACCGCAACATCCGCATCGTTGACATCGACACTCTGGGGACCCAGGGCCTGATCAGGCCGAATCACCTCTATCCCCCGTTCAACGATCCCCGTGCCCGGCAGGCCTTGGCTCATCTGGTGCGGCAGGAAGACTTCATGCGTGTGGTGGTCGGCAATCCGCAGCTCTACCGCCCGTTCTGCGGAGCCTTCTTCATGTGCGGCTCGGCGAACGGCACCGAGGTCGGCAGCGAGCCCTTCCGCCAGCCCAACGTGGAGCGCGCGCGCCAGCTCCTCCGGGAAGCGGGCTACAATGGCGAACCGATCGTTGTCCTGCAGCCGACGGACCGTCCTCAGTACAACGCGGCGACCATGGTTCTCGTCCAGAGCCTTCGCCGTGCGGGCGTGAACGTCGACGTGCAGGCGATGGACTGGAGCACGCTGCTGTCCCGGCGGGCGAGCAGGAACAATCCCTACGAGGGGGGCTACCACCTGTTCATCACGACGCATGGCGGCCCGACTACCGCGACCCCGCCCGCCAACACCTGGTTCAACTCGCGGTGCGAACGCGCGAATCCAGGCTGGGCCTGCGACGAAGAGCTGAGCGCGATGGTCGCGGAGTGGGCCCGCGAAAGCGACCTTGAAAAGCGCCGCCCGATCCTGGAGCGCATCCACCGGCGTGCGTGGGAATCGCTGCCCTACATCCCGTACGGCCAATACACGCAGCCCATCGCGATCCGTTCCAACATCCACGGAGTGCTGCCGGCGGGCCTTCCCGTCTATTGGAACATCGAGAAGCGATGAGCTGAAGGACGCCGGCCATGTGGTCCTATGTCGCCCGACGAGTCCTCGCCACGCTACCGGTCATGGGCGTGGTCGCCGTGATCGTCTTTCTCATGCTCCGGCTGAGTCCGGGCGATCCGGCCGCGATCATCGCGGGCGACCACGCGACTTCCGAGGACATCGCCCAGATCCGCGAGCGCCTCGGCCTCGACCGCTCGCTTGCGGAGCAGTTCGTCTGGTGGCTGGGACAGTTGCTGTCCGGTGATCTCGGGACCTCCATCTACCTCGATCGGCCCGTCCTCGGCTTGATTCTGGAGAGGGTCGAGCCAACGCTGGCCCTCTCCATCTCGACCATGACGTTCGCGGTCGCCCTCGCGATACCCATGGGGGTCGTCGCCGCGTGGAAGGCGGGTTCCTGGATCGATCAGAGCATCATGGCGCTGTCGGTCCTTGCCTTCTCCGTGCCGGTCTTCCTGATCGGCTATGGGCTGGTCATCGGCTTTTCGCTTACCCTCGAGCTCCTGCCCGTGCAGGGCTTCGTCAGCCTCGCAGAGGACCCGGTCGGATTCGCCCGGCATCTTGTGCTCCCGACCGTCGCACTGGGGCTCGTCTATACCGCGTTGCTGGCGCGCATCACGCGAGCGACGATGCTGGAGACGCTGAACGAGGACTACATCCGCACGGCGCGCGCCAAGGGATTGGCAGAGCCGCGCGTTCTGATCCTCCATGCGCTGAAGAACGCCTCGGTGCCGATCGTGACGACGATCGGAACCGGGCTCGCCTTGCTCATCGGTGGGGTTGTCGTGACCGAGAGCGTCTTCGCGGTCCCGGGCATCGGCCGGCTCACGATCGATGCCGTTCTTCAGCGCGACTACCCGGTCATCCAAGGTGTCATTCTGGTTATCGCCGGTGTCTACGTCCTGGTGAACCTTGCGATCGACTTGGCCTACTCCCTCCTCGATCCGAGGATCCGGTACTAATGGCCGCAAGCGAGGTGACGGCGGCGACGGCCGCTGTTGCGCCGACGGCCCGGCGGCGGCCCAGCAGATTGCGCCGCATCCGGCGGTACCTCCTGCCGGCGATGGGGGCCGTCCTGCTGGTCATTCTGATACTCTCGGCTCTCGTTGCGCCCTGGATGGCGCCTTATGACCCGTTCGAGATGAACGTGGTCGACCGCCTGCTTCCCCCGAACGAGGCATACTGGTTCGGCACCGACGCCTACGGCCGGGACATCTTCAGCCGGACGCTATATGGCGGGCGTGTCTCCCTCGTTGTCGGCGCGTCCGTCGCGCTGGCGAGCACCGCGATCGGGCTGCTGATCGGCGTCATCGCCGGCTACTTCCGAATGGCCGACGCCATCCTGATGCGGATCATGGATGGGCTGATGGCGATCCCCGGGATCCTGCTGGCGATCGGGCTGATGTCCCTCACTCGCGCCAGCATCTGGGTCGTTATCGTCGCCATAACGATCCCGGAGGTGCCGCGCGTCGTGCGCCTGGTTCGGTCCGTCGTGCTGTCGGTCCGCGAGCAGGTTTACATCCAGGCGGCGACGGCTATCGGCACCCGCTTCCCGCGCCTGATGGTCCGGCACATCCTTCCCAGCACCTTCGCACCGCTGATCGTGCAGGCGACCTACATCGCCGCCTCCGCGGTCCTCCTGGAGAGCTACCTGAGCTTTCTTGGGGTCGGCACGCCTCCAGAGATCCCGAGCTGGGGCAACATCATCGCGGAGGGCCGTCTCTACGTTCAGATCGCCTTCTGGAACATCCTGTTCCCGAGCATCTTCCTGGCGCTGATGGTTCTGTCGATTAATGTGCTCGGTGACGGCCTGCGCGACATGCTCGACCCGCGGCTGGCGAGGAGGCTGTGATGGCGCAGGAGCCGGTCCTCGCCGTCGAGTCGTTGCGCGTCGAGTTCGCAACCGGGGACGCGCCACCGGTCGTCGCGGTCAGCGATATGTCCTTCGAGGTGCATCGCGGTGAGACGCTTTGCATCGTCGGGGAGTCCGGCTGCGGGAAGAGCCTGACGGCGCTTTCGATTCTGCGCCTGCTGCCACGTCCCTACGGACGGATCGGGGCTGGCCGGGTGCTGCTCGACGGCCGGGATCTCACGACGGTGTCGGAGGCCGAGATCCGCGCCGTACGCGGTCGCGCCATCTCCATGATCTTCCAGGAGCCGATGACCAGCCTGAACCCGGTGCTGACCGTCGGACGGCAGATCGCCGAGACGGTCATGGTGCACGAGGGGCTGTCCTGGCAGGACTGCATGGATCGGGCGCTCGAGATGCTTCGGCAGGTCCGGATCCCGGAGCCCGAGCGCCGCTTGCACGAGTACCCCCATCAGCTCTCCGGCGGCATGCGCCAGCGCGTGATGATCGCCATGGCGCTCGCATGCCGGCCGCGGGTTCTGCTGGCGGACGAGCCGACCACGGCGCTCGACGTGACGATCCAGGCGCAGATCCTCGACCTCATTCGGGACCTCCTGCAGGAGACCGGCGCGGCCGTGGTCCTGATCACGCACGATCTCGGCGTGGTGGCGGAGATGGCGCAGCGTGTGCTCGTCATGTACGCGGGCAACAAGGTCGAGGAGGGCAGCGTCGAGGAGATCTTCGACGCGCCGAGCCACCCCTACACACGCGGGCTGATGGCGGCGATGCCGCATCTCGGCGGTGGGCGAGGCAAGCGCCTCAACGAGATTCCTGGCGTGGTGCCAGCACTCGACGCGCGCCCCCCTGGATGCGCCTTCGCCCCTCGCTGCATGCAGGCGGTCGCGCGATGCCACGCCGAGGCGCCGCCGCTTGTGCAGATCGGAGGGACCCACACCGTCGCTTGCTGGGCTCACGGGCAAGGAGCGCAGGCGTGACTGGCAAGACCTCCGTTCTCGACGTCCAGGGTCTGGTCAAGCATTACAGCGTCGGACGTGGCCTCTTCGGATCTGGCCGCCGCCGGCTCCACGCGGTTGACGGGGTGAGCTTCGCCATCGCACCAGGGGAGACGCTCGGCCTGGTCGGTGAGAGTGGCTGTGGGAAGTCCACGGTAGGAAAGGCCGTCCTTCGGCTTGTGGAGCCGACCGCCGGGCGGATCGTGCTGGAGGGCGAGGACATTACCGCCCTCAGCCGATCCGCGCTCATCGCCAAGCGGCGGAAGATGCAGGTGATCTTCCAGGACCCCTATTCCTCGCTCAACCCCCGCATGACGGCGGGAGAGATCGTCCAGGAGCCGCTCATCAACTTCCGCATCGGTACACGGGCGGAGCAGCAGGAGCGCGTCGCGGCGCTCTTCGCCCGGGTCGGCCTGCGCCCGGATCAGCGCAACAACTATCCGCACGAGTTCTCCGGCGGCCAGAGGCAGCGCCTCGGCATCGCGCGCGCCCTGGCCCTCGGGCCGAGTGTCGTCATCGCCGACGAGCCTGTCTCGGCGCTCGACGTGTCGGTCCAGGCTCAGGTCATCAACCTGCTGATGGACCTGCAGGAGGAGTACGGGCTCAGCTACCTCTTCATTGCGCACGACCTCGGCGTGGTGGAGCACATCAGCCACCGGGTCGCCGTCATGTACCTCGGCAAGATCGTCGAGACCGCGCCGCGCGACATGCTCTTCGCAGAGCCCCGACATCCCTACACCGAGGCGCTCCTGGCTGCAGTTCCGGTTTCCCACCCGCGGATGCGCCGCAGGCGCGTTGTCCTCAAGGGTGATGTTCCGAGCCCGATCAATCCCCCATCGGGATGCCGTTTTCATACGCGTTGCCCCATCGCCGTTGCGCGCTGCCGCGAGGAGGAGCCTGCGCTGCTGGGCGATTCCTCGGGACACAGCGTGGCGTGCCACCTCCGTACCCCCGCCAACTGATGGGCTTGGGGACGGCATGGCGCGCCCGGTGAGGCCTGGCCTATCGCCAACAAATCGAGTGACCACGGCCAAGCGCTCCAAGGTCAGAATTCAGGACGTCGCGCGGGCGACCAAGGTCTCCGCGGCAACGGTGTCGCGCGTCCTGAACCATCCCTCCCAGGTGAGCGAGGAACTGCGGGAACGGGTCCTCAAGGCGACGAAGAGGCTTGGCTACATAGCGCACGGCGCGGCGCGGGCCCTGGCGTCGAGGCGCTCCCACGCGCTGGGCGTCGTCGTCCCCAACCTGTCGAACACGATCTTTTCGGGCGCCATCGAGGCGTTCCAGAACCGCCTGGATCAGCGGGGCTACACGATGCTGCTCGCTACCTTCGGCTACGACGAGGATCTCGAGTACCGCAGCGTCCGCACCATGATCGAGCGCGGTGTCGACGGCCTGATGCTCGTCGGCGTGACGCACAGCAGGGATCTTTGCAAGCTCCTGCGGCGCGCCTCGGTTCCCTTCGTCCAGACCTGGGCGCCCGCGCGGGCGAGCGAGCACCCGACGATCGGCTATTCCAACGCGGCACTCGCACTCCTCGTTGTGGACCACCTTGTCGGCCTTGGACACCGGGAGATCGGCGTAGTCGCCGGTCTGACCCGCCACAACGACCGCGTCATCGCCCGCGTTGACGGCATTCGCAGCGCGCTTCGGCGGCACGGGATTCCGCTTCCGGAGTGGCGCATGACCTCCACCGAATACCGGATCGAGGCTGCCCGAGAGGCCTTCCGGCGAATTCAGCGGAGCGGACCGATCCCCACCGCGTTGATCGCGAACAACGACGTCGTTGCGCTCGGGCTGGTGCTGGAGGCCCAGGCGCAGGGCATCGACGTGCCGGGGCAGATGTCGATCGTGGGGGTCGGCGACCTGGAGATCGCCGCGCACCTCAATCCGCCACTGACGACGGTCAGGACGCCCAAGCATGCGATCGGCGCGCTCGCCGCCGACTATCTGTTGGCCCGCATCGACGGCCGGAAGTTCAGCATCCCCGCGGAGCTCCCCCTCGAACTTGTGGTGCGCGGCACGACCGCCGCGCCGCCCGATGCTCCTGGGCCTCGACGGACGGCTCCATTGGCAGGGTAAGCCTGACGCGCGCGGAGTGGCTGGATACAGCTCTAGACGGAGGAGACCGAGAAGTGCGGATCACAGACCTGGAGGGAAAGGCGGTCCTCGTCACCGGTTCATCCACCGGCATCGGGGCCGCGGTTGCGAAAGGTTTCGCCGCGCAGGGCGCCCGGGTCGTCGTGCACTACAATTCCAGCGAGCAGGAGGCCATGGCGGTTGTCAAGGAGATCCGGGCCGCCGGAGGAGAGGCTGTCGCGCTGCGGGCCGATGTCCGGTCCGTCGAGGCCTGCACAAGGCTGGTCAAGGAAGCTCACGAGGCTCTCGGAGGGCTGGACGTGCTGGTCAACAACGCCGGCGGCGTCGTTAAGCGCCATCCCCTCCGGGATATCGACGACGCGCTCTACGACGAGATCGTGAATCTGAACGCGCGGTCGGTCTTTGCCTGCTCGCGGGCTGCCCTGCCGTTCATGGAGGCGCGGGGCAGAGGCTCCATCATTTCAACGACATCCCTCGCCGCTCGGAGCGGCGGGGGAAGCAAGTCGACGCTCTACGCAGCGTCAAAAGCGTTCGTGTCGACCTTCACGCGCGGACTGGCGAAGGAAGTCGCTCGGTATGGAATCCGTGTCAATGCCGTGGCGCCCGGGGTCATCGGCAAACCCGACCAGGCCGCGACCATGCCCGCCCACCAACTTGAGGCCTCGATTCGTCTGACTCCGATGCGGCGCATCGGCACGGTCGAGGAATGCGTCGGGGCGTACCTTTTCCTCGCTTCCGATGAGATGGCGGGGTTCATCACCGGGCAGGTGATCGAGGTGAACGGTGGCCTGCAGATGCCCTGAAGGGCCTTGGGGCAGCGGAGAAGGACGATGAGCGATGAGACGCTGCGCCGGACGCTGCTGCGGGCGCTCGGCGCGTTGCCCTTCGCCGGCGTGACCGCGAGGGCGCAAGCACCAGGCTAATCCGACTCACAGGGTGCTCCGACAGCCGTTCCAATCCGAGCCTGGAATGCCGCAACAGAGCAGGCTAAGGCCGCTGCAGAAGCAAGGCGTTAAGTCCCGTGGGGTAATATCCCATTCTCGCCAGCAGCTCCCCACAATGCCCTGCGGCCGAGTTTTCTCGTCTATTGACACTGTGGTCCGCAGATCGGGCCACTGCGGACGGCGCGGCTGGGCCGGGACGGCAGGCCGGGCGTGGAAGGGGGGTGGAGTGCACCTCATCAGACCGGACACTCGGTGAGGCTGCACGATCGCTGGGCAATGAACCCAGGGGGACGACTGCATCGGGTAAGCCGCCCTCGAACCAAGTGGGGCGCTGCCGGTGGGGACGGAGATGGCGTCGGGCCTTGGATTCAGCCGGGCGTAGTCGCGTAGGAAGTCTTCGCGAAGGCCTTGCAGATGCCGTTGCTCCCGGGGCTGCGGACCCGCAGGAAGCAGGGGGCAAGGTTCGGCGAGGCGGCGAAGTCGATCGTCCCCCGTCGTGCAGGGCGGCCCGTGGCCGGCAAGACACCGCAACGGAGGTGAGGAAGCGCAGGATTTGGGGCGCTGCGACGACGGCACGGCGTCAAAGCTGCGCCGGCGGGGACTCAATCGGACAACGCCTGCGCCATCGGGCGAAGCCGCAGGTCTCGCTGGATCTTGGTCCCGTTGCCGACGCACGTTGCGGCTGTCCGATCGAAGGCACGCCGCAGGTACGAGATGGCAGCGAGGCACCTCCTCGCGGGCAGCAGGACGCAATTCCAGCGGCCAGGCTCCAGCCGCTTCGCGCCCGCCAGGTGGAACGCAAAGGTCCGGGTTGTCCGTTCCGTCGCACAGCGGGGCGCCAGGCGTTTCGGTGGCTTCGGTTGCCCCGGGCCTTGGCGCCCCGATGGTGAGTGGCCTGAGTCAGGCCGCGTCGGCGGGAAGGCCGAAGGCGTCGGGGTAGCCGAAGAGGCCCACCGATCCACCGGTGTGGAGGAAGACCACGTTCTCTTCCGGCTTGAAGTAGCCCTTGCCGATCAGGTCGATCAGCCCGGCCATGGCCTTCCCGGAATAGACGGGGTCGAGGAGGATGCCCTCCTTCTCCGCCACCAGCTTCACCGCCTCCACCATGCCCTCGGTCGGGATGCCGTAGCCCTGGCCGACATAGTCGCAATTCGCCCGGACGTGCTCCGCGCGCACCGTGCTGGCGGGAAGGCCGAGATGCTCGGCCGTGCGCTGCGCCAGGGCGAGGACATTGGCCTCCTGCCGCTCGCGCGGCGCGCGGACGCCGATGCCCAGCACGGGGATGCCGCTGTTCAGCGCGACCAAGCCGGTCACCAGCCCGGCCTGGGTGCCGGCGCTTCCGGTGGCATGAACCACGTGGTCGATCCGCAGATCCATGGCGGCAGCCTGGGCCACCAGTTCCAGCGCGGCGCCGACATAGCCGAGGGCGCCCACCGGGTTGGAGCCGCCACCGGGGATGACGTAGGGGCGCTTGCCGGCCTTCCGCAGCTCCTCGGCGAGCGCCTCCATCTCCGCCTGCATGTCCGCGCCGCCGGGGCGGCGGGAGACGGTGGCGCCGTGCAGCTTGTCCAGCATGACGTTGCCGGACTGGGTGTAGGCGGGATCCGTGTAGCCCGTCCGGTCCTCGAGCAGGATGTAGCAGGCGAAGCCAAGCTTTGCGGCGGCGGCGGCGGTCTGGCGGGCGTGGTTGGACTGGGTGGCGCCCTGGGTGATGACCGTGTCCGCGCCCTGCGCGCGCGCGTCCGCCATCAGGTATTCCAGTTTGCGGGTCTTGTTGCCGCCGGTGGAGAGGCCGGTGCAGTCGTCCCGCTTGATCCAGAGCCTGGGCCCCCCGAGGTGCTTCGAGAGATTCTCCATCGGCTCCAGCGGCGTGGGGAGGTGGCCGAGGCGGATGCGGGGGAAACGGGCGAGATTCATGTTCCGTGACCTTGCCGGGATATTGGGCGTCGTCGGGCGCCATGGTGCGCCCTGGAACGGTACAGAGGAAGGGCCTGGCGGCCTCTGTGCGGGATGGATGCCGGGGAGCGGCACCGGATGCCGCCGCATCGCGCCGGGCGGGCCGCAGCGGGCTGTCATGGCGAAGAGCTGACCAGGTGGCCAGCCGGCCGCGGCATGAGGGCCTGGACGGGATGGCACGTGCCCGCCTCGTCTGCTGAAGCCAGGCAGGTCATCGAGGGAGGACAGCCCAGACACGGCCGCCTCGTCGGCTCGGCAATCGGTCGAATGCTGGGGGGCGCAGCACCAAGCGACGCAAGCAGGTCAGGGAGCGTCGCTGAGCCACGCGCAGACTCCGCGCCCACTGCTTGCTGCATCACGGCTCAGAGAACGAATGCGGAATAAAGACGAGACCGGATGATCCCCCACGAGAACGGGGCGCGCCGGCATGCACTCGACACCTCTGCGCCAGGATGTCGATCCGTCCATCTTTGCGAGTCTGTCCGGACGGCTCGGAACCGCGGGCCGCTTGGCCCATTGGGGCAATTGAAGCTGATAATAACGTTGCTTATCTTCTGCTCCTCATGCCCCACCACCTCGACCGCGACCTCCTGTTCCTGCTCGCCGATGTCGGGCGCCTCGTGCGCACCCATGCGGACCGGCAGGCCCGGGAAGGCGGGATGACCCGCGCCCAGTGGGCCATCCTCGCCCGCCTGGAACGGCAGGACGGCCTGACGCAGAAGGATCTCGCCGCCCTGCTGGAGGTGGAGCCGATCACGGTCGCCCGCCTCTTGGATCGTCTGCAGGCCCGGGGCCTCGTCGAGCGCCGGGCCGATCCCGCCGACCGGCGCGTCTGGCGCCTGTACCTCACGCCCGCTGCCTCCGTCGTCCTGCGCCAGATCGCGGACTATCGCGCCGCGCTGCACGAGGAGATCACCGCCGGCCTAGAGCCCGCCGTCGTGGAAGGGGTGGTCGAGGCGCTGCTCCGCATGAAGGCCAATCTGCTGGCCGGCATCCGCACCCGGGAGGAGGCGGCCTGAGGCCGCCCGGCACACCCCATGCCTGAAGGCTCGGTCCAGACCGCCGCGCGTGCCGGCGCCGATTCCGGCGACCGCACGATCCCCGTCCGCCCCGACCGTGATCGCCGGCGCCGCCGCCTCCGCGTCGGGCTGATGCTCGCCGGCGTGCTGCTCGCCGCCCTGGTCGGCGGCTGGGCCTGGCTCACGGGCGGGCGCTACGTCTCTTCCGACAACGCCTATGTCCATGCCGACCTGCTCCTGGTCTCTACGGACGTCCCCGGGATCGTGCAGGAGGTCCCGGTACGCGAGGGGCAGCAGGTGCGGGCCGGCCAGGTGCTGTTCCGCCTCGACGCTGCGCCCTTCCGCTTCGCCGTCGCGGCGGCGGAGGCCAGGCTGCGCCAGACCGACCTCGCGATCGAGGCGATGAAGCAGGACTACCTGCGCATGCAGCGCGACGTCGCCGCGCAGGAGGCGGCCGTGCGGCTGGCGCAGTCGCGCTTCGACCGCTACGCCGACCTCGTCCGCACCAATGCCGTCTCCCGCGCCGACTACGACCAGACGCGCTTTCAGCTCCAGCAAGCGGAGCAGCAGCTCGAGGCGCTGCGTCAGCAGGCGCAGGTCCAGCTCGCGCGCCTCGGCGGCGATCCGGAGGTGGCACCGGAGAACCACCCCGACCACCAGCAGGCCGCGGCGGAGCTGGCCGAGGCGCGGCGGCGGCTGGAGCGCTCGGTGGTCCGCGCGCCCTTCGACGGCGTGGTGACCCGCGTCGCATCCCTCCAGCCGGGCCAGTATCTGGCGGCGGGCACGCCCGCCTTCGGCCTCGTCGGCACCGGCCAGGTCTGGGTGGAGGTCAATCCGAAGGAGACCGAGCTCACCTGGGTGAAGCCGGGCGATCCCGTGTCCTTCACGGTTGATGCCTATCCGGGGCGGACCTGGCACGGCGTGGTGGAGACGATCAGCCCGGCGACCGGCGCGCAGTTCTCGGTGCTGCCGCCGCAGAATACCTCCGGCAACTGGGTAAAGGTGGTGCAGCGCGTCCCGGTCCGCGTGCGGGTCGAGCCGGAAGCGGACGCGCCGCCGCTGCGCGCCGGCATGAGCGTGGTCGCCACCATTGACACCGGCCACCAGCGGACCCTGGCGGACCTGTTCTGACGAGCGCCGGCCCGGCCATGGCGACCCCCACGACCCCCACCGCGGCGGCGGCATCCGGGGCGGCCCTGGAGGTGCCGCATCGCGGCCTCATCACCGTCTGCGCCATGGCGGCGACGCTGATGCAGGCGCTCGACGGCACCATCGCCAATGTGGCGCTGCCCTACATGCAGGGCACGCTCTCGGCCACGCCGGAGCAGATCACCTGGGTCCTCACCTCCTACATCGTGGCGGCGGCGATCATGACCTCGCCGGTGGGCTGGCTCGCCGCGCGGTTCGGGCGCAAGCGGATCTTCCTGGTTTCGGTCGGCGGGTTCACGGCGGCCTCGGTGCTGTGCGGCGCGGCGCAGTCGCTGGAGCAGATGGTGGTGTTCCGCCTGCTGCAGGGCGCCTTCGGCGCGGCGCTGGTGCCGCTGTCGCAGTCCACCATGCTCGACATCTACCCGCCGGCGCGGCGCGGTTCCGCGATGGCGGTCTGGGGCATGGGGGTCATGCTGGGCCCGATCCTTGGCCCCACCCTCGGCGGCTGGCTGACCGAGTTCTACAACTGGCGATGGGTGTTCTACGTCAACCTGCCGGTCGGCGTGCTCGCCTTCCTCGGCCTCAGCCTGTTCATGCGGGAGGAGGGGTGGCCGGCGGCGCGGGGCTTCGACTGGATCGGCTTCGCGGCGCTCAGCCTCGGGGTCGGCGCGCTGCAACTCATGCTGGACCGCGGCGAGTCGAAGGACTGGTTCGGCTCGACCGAGATCGTCGTCGAGGCCGGGCTCGGCGTGCTCGGCCTCTACCTCTTCGCCGTCCACCTCGCGACGGCGGAGCGGCCGTTCATCCCGCCGCGGATCTTCAGGGACCGCAACTTCCTGTCGGGCTGCCTGATGATGTTCGTGGTGGGGGCGATCCTGTTCTCCACCGCGGCGCTGCTCGCGCCCTACCTGCAGACGCTGGGCGGCTACCCGGTGTTCGACTCCGGCCTGCTGCTGGCGCCGCGCGGCGTCGGCACCATGGTGGCGATGACGGTCGCCGGCCGCCTGGCCGACCGGGCGGACCCGCGCGCCGTGATGCTGGTGGGGGTCGCGATCGTGGCGTGGTCGCTCTACGACATGACGGGGTGGACGCCCGATGTGAGCCGCTGGCACCTCATGATGGTCACCGCGGCGCAGGGCTTCGGGCTCGGCTTCATCTTCATCCCGCTCCAGGTGGTGGCCTTCGCCACCCTGCCGCCGGAGCTGCGCACCGACGGCACGGCGCTGAACAGCCTGGTCCGCAACATCGGCAGCGCGATCGGCATCTCGGTGACCATCGCGCTGCTGCAACGTGACACCCAGGTGCTGCATGCGGAGATCGCCAGCGCGGTCTCGCCGCTGAACCGGATGATGGAGCTACCCGGCGTGGCGCGGTTCTGGGATCCCTCCACCGCCGCGGGCGCCGCGCTGCTGAACGAGGAGGTGACGCGCCAGGCGCAGATCATGGCCTATGCGAATGATTTCAAGCTGCTGCTGCTGCTCTCGATCCCGACCGCAGTGCTGGTCCTGCTGATGCGCCGGCCCGCGCGCCCCGTGGGCACGGGCGGTGGCGGCAGCGGCGGCAGCGCTCACGCGGCACTGGACTGAGGCTGAGGCCCGCCGACTCGCCGCGGCCGTGGAGCGTCCGTGAGCGGGAGGCGCCCGGTAGCGGCGGATGCGTCGTCGACCTCCACTGGCGGCCGCCGCGGCGTTCCCGCGCGTGCGCGATGAGCCATGCGGACCCATCTCTGCATCCCGGATCATTCGCAAGTCCGCGGAATGTGCTCATCGCAGAACGGGGACAGGCCAGTCCCGCCTCCGGCGAGACCGAGGCGCAGCGGTGCTCGGGCATGCGCTCTGCGCAGCGGGCGATTGAGGGGGAGGCGACGATGAAGGATGCGGATGTCCGGGAGATCGGCGGGGCCGTCACCCAGCCAGCCGAGGCCGATCACAACGTCGCCCGTGAGTCCCCTGAAAATCCAGCGCCCATGGCAGACTGATCCCCCCATTCTCCAAAATTTCGCGAAATGCAATCCGCAATATGGAATGTTGAATTCAAGTCCTTTCAAACAAAAACATGGCTCGGATTCAGCGACGACGTGCTTCGTAAGAACGTTACCGCAAAACATATTACGTTGTTGGTGCGTATTGAAGCGGAGTCGCTAAGTTTTCTTTGGATTTGGTTCCGGTTTCCGGCCGATTGCTTGGCGTGGCAGTCGAATTGCCGGATGGCCCGTCGCGCGGAGCCGCAAGTTGAGGCAGCAGCGCCGCCAGGTCGGCGCAGTGCCATGGAGCGATTGGGACGATCGGTCGGTCCGGAAGGCGGCTCGTGCCAAATTTCGCCGTCCGAGGCGCCGGGGGTCACTTCCGCCGCCTCGGCGAGCGCGCGCGTCCAGCTGCGAGGAATGGCCTCCGCTACGAAGGCGGCGCCCAGGCTTCGGGCGCGCGGGCCTCGATGTCGGTGACGACGTCCACGACGACCGTTTCGTCGGCGGCGATGGCCTCGCGCAGCGCGGGCGCGATCTGCTCCGCGCGCTCGACCCGGATCCCGCGCAGGCCGAAGCTTCGCGCGACCGCGGTGAAGTCGGTCGGGCCGAAGCGCAGCAGCGCCTCCGCCGCGTCGGGGCGGTTCCCGGCCAGCCGCCGCAGATTCGGCCAGCCCTGGCCGAAGCCGGAGTTGTTGTTAACCACCACCGCCACGGCGATGCCGCGCCGCCGGGCGGTCTCCAGCTCCGCGAGGTGGTAGTAGAAGGCGCCGTCACCGCTCCAGCACACCACCTTGCGGTGCGGCGCGGCGCATTTCGCGCCGAGTGCGGCGGGGAAGGACCAGCCGAGCGAGCCGGCGGCGCGCAGATAGGTCTGGCCCGTGCCGTTCAACTCCACCAGCGTGCCGGTCCAGATGCCGGAATAGCCGGTGTCGGCGACGAGGATGCCGTCTTCCGGCAGCGCGGCGGTGATCTCGGCACAGAGGCGCGCCGGATCGATCGGCGCGGCGTCGCTGGCGAGGCGCGGGGCGATCCCGCGGCGCCAGGCGGCGAGTTCCGCCTGCGCCTCGGCGAGGTAGGACCGGTCGCGGTCCGGGCGGCCGATCTCCGCCGCCAGCGCGCGCAGCACGGCGCGCGGGTCGCCGATCAGCGCGTGCTCGGTCGCGTAGCTGCGCTCGAACTCCAGCGGATCGGCGTCGATCTGGATCACGCGCGTGCCCGGACGGGGGACGCGCCAGTAGTTGGTCAGCATGTCGCCGGTGTCGCAACCGACGAACAGCACCAGCTCCGCGCCGTCGAGGACGCGATTGGCAGGTGGGGCGGAGTAGCTGCCGACGACGCCGATGCAGAGGGGATGCCGCGTCGGCACGAGGCCGCGCGCGCCGAGCGAGGTGGCGAGCGGCGCCGCCAGCGCATCGGCCAGCGCCAGCAGTTCCGCGCCGCAGCCGGAGAGGGCGGCACCGTCGCCGGCGACGATGGCGACACGCGGCACCGCGCGCAGCGTCGCGGCAGCGGCGCGGACCGCGGCCAGATCGGGCCCTGCGCGATAGGCGGGCGCGCGCAGGGCGGAGAGGTCGAGCGGCTTCGTGGCGGCGACGGTGCCGGTCTCGACCACCTCCGCCTGAAGGCCGAACAGGTCGAGGTGCACGGGGCGCGGCGGCACGGCGACCGAGGCCGCCCAGGCCTGGCGCAGCACGCGCGGCAGGTCGGCCGCGTCCGCGACGTCGGCCCCGAAGGCGGTGACCGGAGCGAAGAGCGGCGCGTGCGCCACCTCCTGATAGGCGTTGCGGTGCTGGTGCGCCGGCACCTTCCGGCCCGTCATCGCGAGGATCGGCGTGCGGGCGAGATAGGCGTCCTGCAGCCCGGCCGCGAGGTTTGCCGCGCCGACCGACTGCGCCGCGACGATGCCCGGCCGTCCGGAGACGCGCGCGTAGCCGTCGGCCATGTAGGCCGCGGCCTTCTCGGTATGCGCCAGCACCGCCTGCACGCCGAGCTCGTGCAGCGCGAGCAGCGTCCGGCGCAGCACTGCGTCCACGAAGAAGACGTGCGTCTGGCCGGAGGCGGCGATGCTTCGCGCCAGGAACTCCGCGCCGGTCATGGTGGCACCGGACTGCTGCTGCTCCATCGCTGTGGCCCTCCACCCGCCTTCAGCCCTCCCCCGGCAGCGGGGGAGGGCAGGGGCCTCAGTCGTACGCCAGCGACAAGGTCTCGGCGACCAGGACCGGCCGATCGCTGCCTTCGAGCTCCATCGAGCTCTCGAAGGTCAGGCGCTGCCCGCCCTTGATCGGCTCGCAGGCCTTGAGGGTCAGGTGCAGGCGGACGCGCGAGCCGGCCGGGACCGGCGCCGTGAAGCGCACCTTGTTCGAGCCGTAATTGATCCCGCGCGAGCGGTTCTTGATCTGGTAGATCGACTTCGTCAGGCGCGGCAGCAGGGAGAGCGTCAGGTAGCCGTGCGCGATGGTCTTGCCGCCCGGCATCTCGCGCTTCGCCCGCTCCACGTCCACGTGGATCCACTGGTGGTCGCCGGTCGCCTCGGCGAACAGGTCAATGGTCTTCTGGTCCACCGTGAACCATTCGCTCACGCCGAGCTTCTTGCCGACATAGGCGGCCATGTCGGCCGGCTTCTCCACTTCGAGCATACGCGCTCCTCTCCCCTCCGTCCTCGCGCGGCGACGGCACGCGCCGGCCGCTGACGGGGCGGAGTTTGGAGCGGCGAGCGCGCGCCGTCGAGAGGCGAAGCGGGCGGATGTGCGGAGGCGGATGACCGAGCGCCGCCCGTCCTCCGTCGTCAGACGTCGAGGTTGGCTACCTTCAGCGCGTTGCGCACGATGAATTCGCGGCGCGGGTCCACCAGGTCACCCATCAGGGTGGAGAAGATCTGCTCCGCGTCCTCCACGTCCTCGACGCGCACCTTGAGCAGGACGCGCGCCTCGGGGTCGAGCGTGGTCTTCCAGAGCTGCTCCGGGTTCATCTCGCCAAGGCCCTTGAAGCGCGAGATGGTGACGCCCCTACGGCCGTGCTGGAGGATACGCTCGAAGGCCGCGAGCGGGCCGTGCACGGCGTGTTCCGCGCCCTCCAGCACCAGCACCGCCGATGCCGCGCTGCCGACGCCGAACTCGCGGGCCAGGCGCTCGCGCCGCTCGTCGAGCCAGCGGGCCTCCGCGCTCTTCAGCGCGGCGGCGTCCAGCGCGTGGCGCTCCGTCACGCCGCGCACGGTGCGCCAGAGCTTCAGTCCCTCGGCGTCGGCCAGCGCGTGCCAGTGGCGCTCGCCCTCCGGCGCCAGGGCGTTGAGGCGCTCGACCAGCGCCGCCGCCGCGCTGGTCGCGCGCGCCGGATCGAGGGTGAGCGCGCCCGCCACCGCCGCCTGCTCGACCACCGGCGCGGGAATCATCGCGGCGAGGCGCCGGATGCGCGCGGCCGCCTGGCGCAGCGCTTCGACCGCGTTGCGCAGGTCCTCGCCGGTGAGCTCGGTGCCGTCGGCGAGGCGCAGCCGCGCGCCGGCGAGCGCCTTCTCCAGCAGGAATTCCTCCAGCGCCCGGTCGTCTTTCAGGTAACGCTCCTCATTGCCGCGCTTCGCCCGGTAGAGCGGCGGCTGGGCGATGTAGAGGTGGCCGCGCTCGATGATCTGCGGCATCTGGCGGAAGAAGAAGGTCAGCAGCAGGGTGCGGATGTGGCTGCCGTCCACGTCCGCGTCGGTCATGATGATGATGCGGTGGTAGCGCAGCTTGTTGATGTCGAAGCCGCCCTCCTGCGCCTCTCCGCGGCCGATGCCGGTGCCGAGCGCGGTGATCAGCGTGCCGATCTCGGCCGAGGACAGCATCTTGTCGAAGCGCGCGCGCTCGACATTGAGGATCTTGCCCTTGAGCGGCAGGATCGCCTGGAAGGCGCGGTTGCGCCCCTGCTTGGCGGAGCCGCCGGCGCTGTCGCCCTCGACGATGAAGAGCTCGCTCTTCGCCGGGTCGCGCTCCTGGCAGTCGGCAAGCTTGCCGGGAAGGGTGGAGACGTCGAGCACGCCCTTGCGGCGCGTGAGCTCGCGCGCCTTGCGCGCTGCCTCGCGCGCCGCGGCCGCGTCGAGGATCTTGCCGACGACGTCCTTGGTCTCCTTCGGGTGCGTCTCGAACCAGTGCGCGAGCGCGTCCGCGACCGCCGCCTGCACCACCGGCTGGACCTCGGAGGAGACGAGCTTGTCCTTGGTCTGGCTGCTGAATTTCGGGTCCGGGACCTTGACCGAGAGCACCGCGGTCAGCCCCTCGCGCATGTCCTCGCCCGTCAGCGAGATCTTGTCCTTCCGGGTGATGATGCCCTCGGCGTACTTCGCCACCACCCGCGTCAGCGCCTGGCGGAAGCCCGCGAGGTGCGTGCCCCCGTCGCGCTGCGGGATGTTGTTGGTGAAGCACAGCATCGTCTCGTGGTAGCTGTCGTTCCAGCGCAGCGCGAGCTCGACGCGGATGCCGTCCTGGTCCTTCGAGACGACGGAGATGGGCTGCGGGAAGAGCGGGGTCTTGCCCTTGTCCAGCCACTCGACGAAGGCGACCAGGCCGCCGTCGTAGTGGAATTCCACCTCGTGCGGCGGCGCGTGGCGCTCGTCGCGCAGGACGATGCGCAGGCCGGAGTTGAGGAAGGCGAGCTCGCGCAGGCGTCGTTCGAGCACGGCGAAGTCGAACTCGGTGCGCGAGAAGGTGAGGGGGGAGGGCTTGAACGTCACCTCCGTCCCCGTCCTGTCCCCGGCGGGGCCGATCACCGTGAGGGGCTGCGTCACCTCGCCGTGCGCGAAGCGGATCAGGTGCTCGTGGCCCTGGCGCCAGATGCGCGCCTCCATCCACTCGGAGAGCGCGTTGACCACCGAGGCGCCGACGCCGTGCAGGCCGCCCGAAACCTTGTAGCTGTTCTGGTTGAACTTGCCGCCGGCGTGAAGATGCGTCAGCGCGACCTCGGCGGCGGAGACGCCCTCCTCCGGGTGGATGTCCACCGGGATGCCGCGGCCGTCGTCGCGCACGGTGATGGAGCCGTCGCCGTTCAGCACCACCTCGCAGCTCGTGGCGAAGCCGGCCTGCGCCTCGTCCACCGCGTTGTCGATGATCTCGAAGGCCATGTGGTGCAGGCCCGAGCCGTCGTCGGTATCGCCGATGTACATGCCGGGCCGCTTCCGCACGGCCTCGAGGCCGCGGAGAACGGTGATGGAGGCGCTGGTGTAGTCGTCCTCAGGGGCCTCGGAAGCGGGCGGGACCTGGGCGCGCGCGGCGTCGCTCATGCCGGCGGCGAACTCCTCTTCAAATCGGGCAGATTGGCCTGACAAATATAGGGATTCACGCGCATTCCGGCATCGGAAAATCCGCGTCTGGAACAAGATTCCCTGGGCTCGCGCGGAACCCCTCGGCGATGCCGCGCAGGGGCGCGAAGAGCGCCGAATCCGTGCCCGTCAGGAAGGCCTGGGCGGGCAGGGAGGCGAGCGCCACGAACAGCGCTTCGCGCCGCGGCGCGTCGAGATGCGCGGCGACCTCGTCGAGCAGGAGCAGGGGGGCGAAGCCGCGCGCCTCGGCGATCAGCGCGGCATGGGCCAGCACCACCGAAACGAGCAGCGCCTTCTGCTCGCCCGTGGAGCACAGCTCCGCCGGCAGGCCCTTGGGCAGATGGGTGAGCGCCAAGTCGGCACGGTGCGCCCCCACCGCCGTCCCGCCCGCCGCCGCGTCGCGCGGCCGGCTGGCGGCGAGTTCGGCGCGCAGCCGTTCCTCCACCGCCAGCGCTGGCTCGCGCCCGAGGGCCTCGCTCAGGGCGCAGGCCAGGTCGAGCCGCGCGGCCGGGAAGGC
>ERZ777003.2585-NODE-2585-length-20371-cov-5.327033_pt1 | contig 20371 bp, 16 predicted proteins | sample MGYA00374956_ERZ777003 | MGnify/ENA primary metagenome ERZ777003 (study PRJEB29302, sample SAMN06268252) | bioreactor metagenome | isolation source: Joint BioEnergy Institute, California, USA | place: USA:Joint BioEnergy Institute, California, USA | collected... | reverse complement strand
CCGGCTGGGCTACATACGCCTGCAGCCCCTGCACATTCTCGATGCAGGCTGTGGTACCGGCACCGCGCTGGCGGGCCTGCGTCACCGCTATCCGTCCGCTCGCTACACTGGCCTGGACGCCTGCGCCAGATTCATTGACTACGCACGCTCTTTGCATGAGCCGGCCCGCATGTCGAAGTGGCTACGCAGTCTGATGCCGCGCGCTACGGCTGCGGGACAGATCGAATTCCGCGTTGGCGACCTGGCACGTACTGGGCTGCCGGCCGAATCGGTCGACCTCCTCTGGTCGAACTTGGCACTGCACTGGCACGCCGCTCCGCACGAAGTGTTCGATGAATGGCACCGCATCGTGCGCGTTGACGGACTCGTCATGTTTTCCTGTTTCGGCCCCGCCAGCCTGCGCGAGCTGCGTGCCGCACTGGAGTGGGCCGGTCTGGAAACTGCCACCCTGCCTCTGGTCGACATGCACGACCTGGGCGATCTTCTGCTGGAAAGCGGCTTCACCGATCCAGTCATGGACCAGGAAACCCTCATCCTTACTTACGAAGATCCTGCCCGGCTGCTGGCAGACGTGCGCGCCCTGGGTGGCAACCCCAATCCGCATCGTCGCAAGGGTCTTGCGGGGCGCGCTTTTCGTGAACGGCTCATGAAGGGGCTCGAGGCCCAGCGCAATGCTGGGGGCGAGATACCGCTGACCGTAGAAGTGGCTTATGGCCATGCATGGCGCGGTGCCATGCAGCGGCGGGGCAATGAGACCCGCATTTCAATCAGCGCCATCAAGCGATCCGCGCGCTGAGCTGCACCGCGAGACGACACGGCCAGCGCGGTACGCCATGAAGCCCGCGGCACCGAGGCTCGCGACTCACTCATGCGCGGATGCGGTCCTCGCCCGCATATACGGTGGCGCTGTCGCCGCGCTGAAATCCCAGCAGGATGAGCCCAGCTGCACGGGCCTGACGAACGGCCATGGCTGTGGGCGCCGAGACCGCCACGAGAGCTCCGAAACCCGCCACGACCGCCTTCTGTACCATTTCGAAGCTGGCCCGGCTGGACACCAGGGCGAAACCGCGCATTGGCAAGCTGGCGTCCGGCAGTCCGGCTTCCGGGAAACCCGCCTGCACTGAAGCACCCGGTGCCCGCGGCATACCGCGGGCCAGATGCGGACGCCGCGGTCCATGAATCGCGCCTACCAACTTGTCGAGTGCATTGTGTCGGCCCACATCTTCACGTACGCAGGCCACTGCCCCTTCCTCCGTCGCGTAGGCAGCCGCATGGGAAGCGCCCGTGGCATCGTGCAGGACCTGGGCCGCGCGCATCTCGCGTTGCGCCCGCCGCACAGCCGCCAGCGACAAGGTGTACGTCTGGGGCAAGGACGGCATGTCGAGGCGCACCTGAGCCAATGTTTCCACGCCACACAGGCCGCAGCCTGTACGGCCGGCCATGATGCGCCGGCGCTCCCGCAACCGCATCTCGCAGGCAGTGGCGATCTCCAGCTTGATGACAATGCCCGCTTCCTCGGGCTCGATATCGATGCCGCGAATATCGGCGACACGGCCCACGATGCCTTCCGTCAGGGCGAATCCGCGCGCGAAGTCTTCGAGATCGGTGGGGGTGGCGAGCATGGTGGCATGGCTGATGCCATTGAACTCGAGAGCTACCGGCACCTCTTCCACCAGTGCATCCGGTTCCCGCCCCTGCAGACGGCCCTCACGCACACGCTGCACGGAAAACGTCGACCAGGCCGGCAGCAGTGCTTCCCGATCGCCGGGTGGAACATCCCTGTCCGGATGGTGACTCATGATCGTCTCGACTGATGCGCTGAGAGCGCGGACACCCGGGCACCCGTACCAACCGGCATGCAGGGTCAGGTGGCACGCGCCGCGGCGGGGCGCAGCTCATCCGCGTGCTGTGCCACCGCTTCGCGCACCAGCGGCATCAGGCAGATCTCGCCTTGGCAGCCGTCCGGATGCTGCTCGAGGAAATCGAGCAACGCGACCCGCATGCGCGGTTCCCAGAATCGCCGCAGGTGCTGGACGATGCCATTCACCGCTTCAGCGTGGTCGGGCATGGCCTCGAAAAAAGCCCCGATGCGATTGGCCATGCGAATCAGGTTGGCGACGTCCATGCCTTACTTCCCCGTAAGAACCAGGTCTTCATCGCGCTTGCGCATGCGCTCGCGCAGCAGGCGATCCTGCTTTACCGAGAACTGCGACCAGCGTTGCTGCCATGCGGAGGGTTCGTGCACCGCCATCACCTCGACCGCCGTCACCTTGTACTCGGGACAGTTGGTTGCCCAGTCGGAGCTGTCGGTGGTGACCACGTTCGCGCCCGATTCCGGGAAATGGAAGGTGGTGTAGACCACGCCCGGTGCCACCCGCTCGGTGATCTTCGCCCGCAGCACCGTCTCGCCCGCGCGGCTGCGTACCCCGACCCACGCGCCGTCGACAATACCGCGGTCCTGGGCGTCCTGCGGATGGATCTCGAGCATATCCTCGTCGTGCCACACCACATTGGGCGTACGCCGTGTCTGGGCACCCACGTTGTACTGGCTGAGGATGCGCCCGGTGGTCAGGAGCAGCGGGAAACGCGACGAGGTACGTTCGTCGCTGGGCACGTACCTGGTGATAAAGAAACGCCCCTTGCCGCGGACGAACTCGCCCACGTGCATGACCGGCGTGCCTTCCGGCGCCTGCTCGTTGCACGGCCATTGCACGCTCCCCAGTCGATCGAGCTTCTCGTAGCTGACCCCAGCGAAGGTGGGCGTCAGACGTGCGATCTCGTCCATGATCTCGCTGGGATGCGAATAGTTCATGGGGTAGCCGAGAGCATTCGACAATGCCTGGGTAATCTGCCAGTCGGCCATGCCGCTGAGCGGTTCCATGACCTTGCGCACGCGCGAGATGCGACGCTCGGCGTTGGTAAATGTGCCGTCTTTTTCGAGGAAGGAACATCCAGGCAGGAAGACGTGCGCGTACTTTGCCGTCTCGTTCAGGAAGATGTCCTGCACGACGACGCATTCCATGGCCCGCAGCGCTGCGGCCACATGCTGCGTGTTCGGGTCGGACTGCACGATGTCCTCGCCCTGACAGTACAGCCCCTTGAACGTGCCCGACAGCGCGGCATCGAACATATTGGGAATGCGCAGGCCCGGCTCGGACTGCAGGGGTACGCCCCATGCCGCCTCGAAGCTGGCACGCACGGCATCGTCGGACACATGGCGGTAGCCCGGGAACTCGTGCGGGAACGACCCCATGTCGCATGACCCCTGCACGTTGTTCTGCCCACGCAGGGGATTGACGCCCACGCCTTCGCGGCCGATGTTGCCGGTCGCCATCGCGAGGTTCGCGATCGCCATCACGGCGGTGGAGCCCTGCGCATGTTCGGTGACGCCCAGCCCGTAGTAGATGGCGCCGTTGCCACCGGTGGCGTACAGGCGCGCGGCGCCGCGCACGAGCGCCGCAGGTACCCCCGTGATGGATTCGGTGGCTTCGGGCGAGTTTTCCGGGCGCGCCACGAAGTCGCGCCACTGCCGGAATGAATCGCCCTCGCAGCGCGCGGCCACGAAGTCCTCATCGACCAGGTTCTCGGTGACTATGACGTGGGCCAGCGCCGTGAGCAGCGCCACGTTCGTACCCGGACGCAGCTGCAGGTGGTAATCGGCCCGCACGTGCGGCCCAGCAACCAGATCGATGCGCCGCGGGTCGACCACGATGAGGCGCGCGCCCTTGCGCAGGCGGCGCTTCATGCGTGAGGCAAAGACCGGGTGGGCATCCGTGGGGTTGGCCCCGATCACCATGATCACGTTGGCGTGCATGACCGAGTCGAAGGTCTGAGTGCCAGCGGATTCGCCCAGCGTCTGCTTCAGCCCGTAACCCGTGGGCGAATGGCACACTCGCGCACAGGTATCGACATTGTTCGTACCGAAAGCTGCTCGCACCAGCTTCTGCACCAGCCAGGTTTCCTCATTGGTACAACGCGATGACGTGATCCCGCCGACCGCATCGCGCCCATACTGCTGCTGGATGCGACGGAACTCGCTGGCCGCGTACCGGATGGCTTCTTCCCACGACACCTCCTGCCAGGGATCGTCGATACTGCGCCGGATCATGGGCCGGGTGATGCGGTCCTTGTGAGTGGCATAGCCCCAGGCGAACCGTCCCTTTACGCATGAATGGCCGCGGTTGGCCTTGCCGTCTTTCCACGGCGTCATGCGAATGACCTGCTGGCCCTGCACCTCGGCCTTGAAGCCGCAGCCCACCCCGCAATAGGCGCAGGTGGTGACGATCGACTCAACCGGCAGCCCCATTTGGTACACGTTCTTCTCTTCGAGCGCCGCAGTGGGGCAAGCCTGCACGCAGGCGCCGCAGGAGACGCAGTCGCTTTCGAGGAACGAGTCGTCCTGCCCCGCCACGATGCGCGAATTGAACCCGCGACCCTGGACCGTGAGGGCGAATGTACCCTGGATTTCCTCGCAGGCACGCACGCACCGGCTGCACACTATGCATTTTGAGGGATCGTACACGAAGTACGGATTCGACTTGTCAGCACAATCGGCAACATGGCTGGCGCCCTCGAAGCCGTATCGCACCTCGCGCAAACCGACAACTCCGGCCATTTCCTGCAGTTCGCAGTCGCCGTTGGACGGGCACGTCAGGCAGTCGAGCGGGTGGTCGGAGATGTACAGCTCCATGACATTACGCCGCAGTTTCTGCAGGCGATCGGTGCGCGTATGCACCACCATGCCCTCTTCGACCAACGTCGTGCACGAGGCCGGATAGCCGCGCCGTCCCTCGATCTCGACCAGGCACAGGCGGCATGAACCAAACGCTTCCAGCGAATCCGTGGCGCACAGGCGCGGCACGGCAATGCCGGCCTCTGCCGCAGCGCGCATGACCGATGTGCCTTCCGGCACGGTTACCGTGCGCCCGTCGATCACCAGCGTGACCGTCTGCGAGGATGTGCGCGCCGGCGTCCCGAAGTCGCGTTCGCGCGAAATGACCGTCTCCTGCATGTGCTTCTCCTGATTAGCGGACCGGCTCAACGGCCTTGCGCGCCAGGCCGAAATCTTCCGGGAAATGTTCGAGAGCCGACAGCACGGGGTAAGGCGCCATACCCCCCAATGCGCATAAAGAACCCGACAGCATGGTGTCACAAAGGTCGCGCAGCAGCTCGACCGCCGCGTCGCGCTCGCCCCCTTCGCAGGACAGGATGCGGTCGATCACCTCGACCCCGCGCACCGAACCGATGCGACAGGGCGTGCACTTGCCGCATGACTCGATCGCACAGAACTCCATCGCATGGCGGGCCATGGCACCCATGTGCACGCTGTCATCGAAGGCCACGATACCGCCGTGACCGATCATGGCCGACATGCGGGCGTAGGATTCATAATCGAGCGGAACATCCCATTGTGACTCGGGCAGGTAAGCACCCAGCGGGCCCCCGACCTGCACCGCGCGCAGCGGCCGTCCGGAGGCACTGCCCCCGCCAAAGTCATACAGTAGTTCACGCAGGGTGACCCCGAAAGCAACCTCGACCAGCCCGCCCCGGCGGATATTGCCGGCCAGCTGGAATGGCAAGGTGCCGGTGGATCGGCCCATGCCAAAATCGCGGTAGGCCGCCGCGCCATGCGCCAGAATGTACGGCACGGTCGCCAGCGAAACCACGTTGTTCACCACGGTGGGCATGCCGAACAGACCCTGGACGGCAGGCAACGGCGGCTTCGCGCGCACCAGCCCGCGCTTGCCCTCGAGGCTTTCGAGCATGGACGTTTCTTCACCGCATACGTAAGCGCCCGCGCCCTTGCGGATCTCGATGTCGAACGAAAAGCCGCTGCCATGGATGTTCTGGCCGAGCCAGCCGGCCGAACGGGCGAGGTCGAGCGCGGCACCAAGCGTGGCGATGGCGTGCGGATACTCCGAGCGCACGTAGATGAAGCCCTTGCTGGCCCCTACCGCGTAACCCGCGATCAGCATGCCCTCGATGAGGCAGAACGGGTCGCCCTCCATGAGCAGCCGGTCGGAAAACGTGCCGGAATCCCCCTCGTCCGCATTGCAGGCGATGTACTTCTGTTCGCCCGGCGCGCGCCGCGTGGTCTGCCATTTGATCCCGGTAGGAAACGCCGCACCGCCGCGGCCGCGCAACCCCGACGCCACGACTTCCTCGATGACGGTCTCTGGCGAGCGTCCCAAGGCAGACCGCGCACCCTGCCAGCCCCCATGCCGCTCATAGTCGTCGAGGCTGAGCGGGTCGGTGATGCCCACGCGGGCAAAGGTGAGCCGCTGCTGCCGGGCCAGATAGGGAATGGATTCGGTGAGCCCGTGTGCCAGCGGATGGGGCGGACGCGCCGTCTCCGGAGTCCCCGCTGTCGCATCGCGGCCGGGCTGAGCGGCATCGCCCTCGAAGCAGCCGGCGTCGAACAGTCCCGGGACGTCTTCCGGTGCAACCGGTCCATAGGCCTGCCGCCCCGCGGGCGTCTGCACTTCGACCAGGGGTTCGAGCCACAGCAGGCCACGCGACCCATTGCGTACGATATGCACCGCCTTGCCCCGCCGCTGTGCCTCGATCTGGATGGCGGCAACGACGGCATCCGCACCAACCGCAAGCGCGGCGGCATCGCGCGGCACGTAGACGATGGTAGCGTCCTTGCTCATTCCACTCCCTCCAGGTGGCTGAGCAGCGTGTCGAGCCGCTCGGGCGTGACGCGGGCGTACGGCTGGCCGTTGATCATGATGGCGGGCGACTGGGCGCACAACCCCAGGCAGAAGACCGGGTGCAGGCTGGCCGCGTTGTCGGGGGTGGACCTGCCCATGCCACAACCCAGCCGCTCGCTCATGTAGCGCGCCAGCCCGCGCGCCCCCATGGCCTGGCAGGCTTCGGCCTGGCAGACCTCGATCTGCAGCCGCGCCGGCGCCTGCGTGCGGAAACGCGGATAGAACGAAATGACGCCGTGGACTTCGGCACGCGACAGGTTCAGGGCATGGGCAATGGCGGGAACCGCCCCCGGTGGAACATGCCCCAACGCATCCTGTACCTCGTGCAGGATGGGCAGCAATGGCCCGGCCGTACCGGCATGCCGCTGCAGGACCCGCGCCACGATGGCCTCCTGGTCGGCAGTCATGGGTGCCGTGTCTCCCTGTTCGTGTCGTTCCATTTTCGCCCCCTCCAGGCGGAACAGGGGCATTGCATTTTCTGTCGGCATCCTGCTCTCCAAGTCCGGATCAGCCCGCTGTGTGCGGGCCACGCGCGTCTGCTGTATGGTGCCCTGGGGCCTGCGCCGACGATGAAGGGCGGCGCCCCGTGCATACCGCGATCCGCGGAATCAACAGCATATTATGGCGCACTCGTGCCGCTGGCAGGAGAGGAGATATCCCGCACTCTCACGAGTGCTGCTGGGCAGGAAGGACGCGCTATGATGTCCGCATGGAACGGCCGATGATCTTTCAGGGAGCGCTGCGGCGCGACGCACCTGCCCCGCAGCATCCGGTATTGCGTCCGCCCGTTGCGGCGCCGGTGGATGCGCGTGGCCGGCCGTTGCGCGATCTGCGCATCTCTGTTACCGACAAGTGCAATTTCCGCTGCACCTATTGCATGCCCCGGGCGGCGTTCGGGCCGGATTATCCCTTCCTGCCGCATGCGGCGCTACTCTCGTTCGAAGAAATCGCGCGGCTTGCGCGCATCTTCGCCGGGCAAGGCGTGCGCAAGTTCCGTCTCACCGGAGGCGAGCCTCTGCTGCGGCGGGAGCTCGAGCGGCTGGTGGCCATGCTGGCCACCATCGAAACCGAGGCAGGCAAGCCGGTCGACCTTACCCTGACCACGAACGGCAGCCTGCTGGCGCGCAAGGCACGCGCGCTGAAAAACGCTGGTCTGAAGCGCATCACGGTCAGCCTCGACGCGCTCGACCCCGCCCTGTTCGCCACGCTCAGCGACAGCGCTGCGACCGTCGACGACGTCCTGCGCGGTATCGACTCGGCGGCCGCTGCCGGTCTGGCTCCCGTGAAGATCAACGTCGTGGTACGCCGTGGCCTGAATGAACACCAGATTCTGCCCATCGCGCGCCGTTTCCGCCATACTGGCCACGTCGTACGCTTCATTGAGTACATGGACGTCGGGACGAAGAACCAGTGGCGGCTTGAGGAGGTGGTCACGGGCGACGAAATCCTCGCACTCGTGCACCGGGAGTTCCCGCTCGAACCGCTGCCCAGCAACTACCCCGGTGAGGTCGCGACGCGCTGGCGCTATGCAGACGGGGCCGGCGAAATCGGCGTCATCACCAGCATCAGCAAGGCTTTCTGCGGCGACTGCAACCGCGCACGCCTTTCGCCGGAAGGAAGGTTGTTCCTGTGTCTGTTCGCGAACCAGGGCCATGATCTGCGCGAACTGCTGCGCAACGGCACCAGTGACGATGCCATTGCCCACCGCATCCATGCCATCTGGACGCAGCGCAGCGACGCCTATTCCGAGCAGCGTGGTCGCATCGCATCGGGCCCGCGCATAGAAATGAGCTACATCGGGGGATGATGCTTCGCCGGTCAGTCCATCCGCACCACCCCTCCTTCAACCCTGATCTTTACTGCCAGCCATCCATGACCGCCTCCACCCCCGTGCCCCCCAACCAGCCCTCCTCGGGCAACCGCCCTGCGCTCGCGCGCGAGGATCTCTCCGCGCTCATACTGGCAGGCGGCACCGCGACCCGCTTCGGCGGTCAGGACAAGGGGCTGGCTTCACTGCTGGGGCGGCCCCTCATCGAGTACATCCTGCCACGCCTGGAGCCGCACGTGGCCTACCTGCTGATCAGCGCGAACCGCAACCGGGACGTCTATCGCCGTTACGCCCCGGTCGTGCTGCCGGACGCGCCGGACCTGCCCGAGGCCGGGGGGCCACTGGTCGGCGTCACCACGGGCCTGCGCGCTGCGCCTACGCCCTGGGTAGTGGTGGTGCCCTGCGACACCCCGGCGCTGCCTGCTGACCTGGTTGCACGGCTGGCCGCCGCTGTTGCCAGTGCACCCGGCAAGCGCCTTGCGGTTGCCACTACCCATGAACGACGCCACGCGACCTGCATGCTGCTGCACCGCTCACTGGCAGTCGAGCTGACCGAAGCACTGGCAGACGGCGAGCGTCAGGTGCGCCGCTGGCAGGACAGCGTGGGCGCGATCGAAGTCCCTTTCGAAGACCCCTCACGGTTCGAGAACCTCAACAGCCCGGAAGACTTCCAGCACTTCGCCGCCAGCTACGCCAGCCAGCAGGAAAACGGGTAATAGGTAACCCGGTCGCCGTCGGCATACTCTGCGCCTGCACGCAGACGCGCGAGCCCGTCGGCCCAGGGCAGGGAGCTCATGATGCCCGACGACTGCGCCCGAAAAGGATGTACCTCGAGCCGCCCGTCGTCGGTCACGCGCGCCTGTACGCGCAGGAAGTCGTCCCGGCTGCCGGAATATTTCCTGTTGGCCCGCAGTGTGGCAGACACGGCAGCCGGAAGCACCGTGCACCGCCGCTGCAAGACACGAATCACCGGACTCACCAGCACCGTGAAAACGGCATACGCCGAGACCGGGTTTCCAGGAAGACATACCACCGGCACCGGGCCAACACGCCCCAGGGCCACTGGCTTGCCGGGCTTCATGCGGACTTTCCATAAATCGAGTTCGCCCCCGAGGCTTTCCAGCACCGGCTTCACCCGGTCGCGTTCGCCAACCGACACACCGCCAACGGTGAGCACCAGCTCACAACTGGCAACAAGCTGGCGAATGGCACACTGCAACGCCTCGTCGTCATCGGGCGCATGCAACGACGCATGGACGGTTGCGCCCATCTGTTCGACCAGGGAGCAGAGCATGGGACGGTTCGAATCGTAGATTTTCTCAGGCGTGGCTGGTACACCGGGTGCAATGAGCTCGTCGCCGGTAGTGAGTACACCGACCCGAAGGCGCCGCCACACGGGCACCTCGCTGAAGCCCTGGGCAGCGAGCATGCCTACATGGGCGGTGGCAAGCCGCACCCCCGCGTCGACCAGCACAGTGCCTGCGCGCACGTCCTCACCCTGCCGGCGGATATGCTGGCCGTGCGCAGGCAGCTGGCGCACCAGCACGCCTTCCTCGTTTTCCTCGCAGTCTTCCTGCATCACTACTGCATCGGCGCCGGGCGGAATCAGGCTTCCGGTAAACACCCGGATGGCCTGGCCGGACCGCAGCGGCTGGGGTACGTCGCCGGCATAGCAGCGTTGCTGCACCGGAAGCCGACGCTGGGCATTGCAATCGACCACCCGCACGGCATAACCGTCCATGGCGCTGTTGTCGGCGGGAGGCAAGTCGCGCGCAGCAATCAGAGGCTGCGCCAGTACCCGTCCGACCGCCCTGTAGATCGGGCATGACTCGGTCTCAGGCTCGGGCAGTGCGGTGCGCGCCTGCCGCGCGCACTCGATCAGGCGTGCCTGGGCGACTTCGAACTCAAGCATGGCGATGATAGCGTCCGTCGTCACCGAAGCGCGTCGCGAAGTTGCAGGGCTGGTGCTCGCTGTCGAGCTGCTCGCGCAGGATGCCTTCCCAGGCCGTACGGCAAGCGTTGGTGGAGCCCGGCAAGCAGAAGATGAGCGTGTTGTTCGCGATGCCCGCAAGGGCCCGCGACTGGATCGTGGAGCTGCCAATCTCGGCAAACGAAATCTGGCGGAACAGTTCGCCGAACCCCTCGATCTCCTGGTCGAGGAGGGGCCGGACGGCCTCGGGCGTGCTGTCGCGCGCGCTGAACCCCGTACCGCCGGTGGTGATGATGATCTGGATGCGCTCGTCGAAGATCCAGTCGCTGAGGATCTTGCGGATCTGGTAGGGGTTATCCTTGGAGATGTAGCGCGCCACGCACTCATGGCCTGCCTGGGCTATGGTTTCAGCCAGCCAGTTGCCCGAGGTATCAGTACCTGCGGTCCGCGTATCGCTGACGGTAAGAATCGCACACTTCAAAGACCTGCTCATTCAGACTCGCTCCTTGCCTGTTGCGTCATTGCCCGCTCTGGCGGGCAATGACGGATATGACTTGCCGGACCCACCGAAACCTTGTGCAGGTTGGCCTGCCCGCAAACGCGCCCCCTGCCTGCTAGGAGTTCCATTCCTGCGCCCGCTGCGCATCCGCTCGGCGCTGCTCGACCCAGAAACTGCGGCCGTCGGCCAGAATCTCGCGCTTCCAGAACGGTGCGCGGGCTTTCAACGTGTCGATGATGAACTCGCACGCCCGAAACGCATCGGCCCGGTGCGCGCTGGCCACGCCCACGAAGACGATCTGGTCGCCTTTGTGCAGGGCTCCCACGCGATGCACGATGGTCCATGCAGCAACCGGCCAGCGCCGCGCTGCCGTTTCGCCCAGTTCGGTGAGGACGCGCTCGCACATGCCTGGATAATGTTCGAGAAACAGCGTCGACGTTTCTTGATCGGGCGCAAAGTCGCGCACGTAGCCCGTAAACGTGACCACCGCCCCGGCCTCGCCTGCGACCCGCGCGCGCAGACCCGCCAACAACGCGCCAGCATCGAAATCGGCTTCCTGTACGCTGACCATTCAACCTCCCGTGACCGGCTCGAAGACGGCGACTTCATCTCCGGACCGCAGGACCACGTCCGGCTGGGCATGCTCCTGGTTCACCGCGAGCTGCAGACGCGCGGCAGGGTGAAGCTGCGGATATCGTTGCACGAGTTGCCGCAGCAGCTCCGCGCCGGTGAGCGGCAACGCGACCGGCAACACCTCGCTGCGTCTGCCGATGAGCTCGGCCACCCGCGCGAAGTAGACAAGGTGCAGCGTGCCGGTTGGCGCGTCGATCGGTGCACCGACGGACGTGTCGGAAGGCTTTCCTGTCGGCTGGCACAGTCCGGTATCGGTGGTCGTGCCGCACCCCAGGTCAGCCATCGTAACGTCGGCTGAGGCATGGGCACCACGCACGGCTGGGGTCGCTGCAGCGTGGGTACCGGTGGCGTGCGCGCCCGGGGCGCGCCATTCGCCACTCTTGCCGCCAGCCTTGTACAACAGCTTCACCTCTTCAATGACGATACCCTTGTCGGCACCCTTGCACATGTCGTAGATGGTGAGCGCCGCCACGGAACAGGCCGTCATCGCCTCCATCTCCACGCCGGTGGTGTACTGACTGCGACAGGTGGCGGCAACTTCCACGGTGCCCATGACATCGTCGAGCGCGAAATCAATGCCGACGAATGACAACGGCAAGGTATGGCAGAGGGGAATCAGTTCGGCACAGCGTTTCGCGGCCAGAACGCCGGCGACGCGTGCCGTGTTCAATACCTCCCCCTTCCCATGCTGATGCCCGGCAAGCAAGGCGAACGCCTTCTGCCCCAGCCTGACCCGGGCTTGGGCAATGGCCACGCGCGCGGTCACGGCCTTCGTGCCCACGTCGACCATGCGCACCTGTCCCGTTTCGTCGAGGTGGCTCAGGGAAATGACTTCGTGCTGATTCATGTGCACGATGATATCCCAGGGCGGGCATGCAGCACACACCGGGTGCCGGCCTTCACGCAGAGTAAAATGCCTGTGCCATGAACATTGCCCAAGAAGTCGCGCGACGGCGCGCATTTGCCATCATCTCCCACCCCGACGCTGGCAAGACTACCCTTACCGAGAAACTCCTGCTGTTCGCCGGGGCCATTCACATTGCAGGCAGCGTCAAGGCGCGCAAGGCATCGCGGCATGCCGCCTCCGACTGGATGGAAATCGAAAAACAACGCGGGATCTCCGTGGCCTCGTCGGTCATGCAGATGGAGTATCGCGACTGCGTCATCAACCTGCTCGATACGCCCGGCCACCAGGACTTCTCCGAGGACACCTACCGTGTACTCACTGCGGTTGACGCAGCACTGATGGTCATCGACGCAGGCAATGGGGTCGAACCACAGACCATCCGGCTGTTGCAGGTCTGCCGCGCACGCAACATTCCCATCATCACCTTCATCAACAAGTTCGACCGGGAAGTGCGCGAGCCGCTCGACCTGCTGGCTGAAATCGAGTCCCACCTTGGCATGGATGCGATACCGTTTTCGTGGCCTGTGGGCATGGGCAAGCATTTCAAGGGCGTGTTCGACATCGCCAACGACCGCATGCGGGTATTCCGCCCGGGGCACGACCGCCTCGACCACGACATCGAGGTAGTGCAGGGACTGGACGACCCAGCCCTCGTCGAGCGCTTCGGCAGCGCGTTCGAGAAGGCGCGCGACGAGATTGCGCTCATTCGGGAGGCGGTGGCGCCGTTCGACCGCGAGGCTTTCCTCACCGCACGCCAGTCGCCGGTATTCTTCGGTTCCGCGATCAACAACTTCGGGGTGCAGGAGGTGCTCGACACCATCGTCGACCTTGCCCCCCCGCCGGGCCCTCGGCCTGCCCTGGAGCGCGTTGTATATCCCGACGAACCCCGCTTCACCGGTGTGGTGTTCAAGGTGCAGGCCAACATGGATCCGGCCCACCGCGACCGTGTCGCTTTCGTGCGGGTCAGCAGCGGCCGGTTCACGCGCGGCATGAAGCTACAGGTTACCCGTACCGGGAAAGAGATCCGGCCCAACAACGTCGTGTCATTTCTGTCGCAGCGCCGCGAGCTGCTGGACGAAGCGTACCCTGGCGACGTCATCGGCATTCCCAATCACGGGGTGTTGCATCTGGGAGACGTCCTCACCGAAGGTGAAGCCCTGCACTTCACCGGGTTGCCGTTTTTTGCGCCCGAGTTGTTTCAGAGTGTTGAAGTGGCCGACCCGCTGCGCACCAAACAGCTGCGCACCGGGCTCACGCAGCTGGGGGAAGAAGGGGCGATCCAGGTTTTCCGCCCGCACGTGGGCAGCACGCTGCTGCTCGGCGCTATCGGGCAACTGCAGTTCGACGTGGTCGTCCATCGCCTGCGCACCGAATACGGCGTCGAGGCTCGATTATTGCCCAGCCGCTATACACTGGCGCGCTGGGTCACTTCGCGTGATCCTCAGGCATTGAAGAAATTCATCGACGCAAACATCAACAACATTGCCTGGGACGTCGTTGATGCGGTGGCATTTCTGGCAACATCTGGCGCCCAGTTGCGCGTTGCGCAAGAACGCTACCCTGACATAGAGTTTCACGCAATGCGCGAACATGGCGGCCAGGTGTTCAGCGCATCGCACTGAAACCGCATCCGGAGGAAGCTCATATGTGGGCCCGCATCTCGCTGTTTCTCGCAGCGGCACTGATCGCGTCATTGATCGGTGGCTTCTGGTTGGGCCACCTGCTGAGCGCCAGCGTCCCGCTCAACCCTAGCACCCATGTCGACACTGTCGACACCCGGTCGCGGCAGATCGGAGGAATCGCGGCGGCGGACGTACCCGAACCGCCCCAACCGCTGGTCGACGGGTCATTCGGCGTGCCGCGCCGTGTACAACGCACCGGCGATCCGGTGCCCGTAGTGTCGGCTTTCGACAGCAATCAGCCGCCACCGATTTCAATCACGCTGGAAGGCGATCCCATTCTCGCGCTGATCGAGTCGCGGCTGGCGCAAGACGCGCCTGCACCCAACGCCGTGGCAGGCCACGCACCCGTGCCGCCCATGCCTGGCATCCCGGCGCCAGGCTATGTCTTTGCCGATGCAGGCGCCGTGCGGGTGCCCGACGCCGGCACGGTACCCCCGCCTCCCGCCCGGCCCGCGGCGCAGCGTAGCAGGATACGGCCTGAAGACCTGCCGCCCGAACTCGCGTTCGCGGTGGCCCAGCCGGCGGAGCCATCGCAGAATCTGCCACCGCTGGCCGTCACGCCAGCCCAGCCCAACCTGCCACCCCTGGCAACTACGCCGGCCCAGCCTTCCGGCAGCGCCAGAACACAGCCCGCACCCGGCATGCCGCGCAACGGCGCGGGCTGGCAAGCCGCGTTGCGTTCGGCCCTTGCACAATGCGACGCGCTGCGCGAGCCCGGTCGTTCCGAGTGTATCTATCGCGCACGCATGAACTACTGTGGTGCGAACAACGCCTGGGGCACGATCACGGAATGCCCGGCTGCCGCGCGCCCCCGCTGACCCCATATCGGCAGGCTCGCCACGGAAGCCTCCCCCCGGGCCCCCACCCGCCACAATTGAACAAGGCCTGTCACGGATGTTCCGGACAGGCCTTCTCCATGGGTCGCGCCAAGGGACCCCATCGGGCCCGTGCGCCTCTCAGCATGACATCACGACGCGTCGCCCATGGCGGACTGCAAGTAGTTCTGCAACCCGACCTGATCGACCAGCGCGATCTGGGTTTCGAGATAGTCGATATGCTCTTCGGTATCGTCGAGGATGTCGGTCAGGAGATCGCGCGAGACGTAGTCGCGCACGCTCTCGCAGTAGGCAATGCCTTCTTTCAGCACCACCTGCGACTGCAACTCAAGCTCCAGATCACACTTGAGTATTTCCGGCACGTTCTCGCCGATGCGCAGCTTGTGCAAATCCTGGAGGTTAGGCAGGCCATCGAGCATGAAGATGCGTTCGATCAGGCGATCAGCATGCTTCATCTCCTCGATCGATTCTTCGTACTCGTGCTTGCCCAGGCGCTCCAGACCCCAGTGACGGAGCATCCGCGCATGGAGAAAATACTGGTTGATCGCCGTCAGTTCGTTGGTGAGCTGGCGGTTGAGATGCTGAATGACAACGGGGTCGCCTTTCATGGTGCTGCTCCTGATTCCGAAAGCATTAGCTTAGCAGCGATAGACACGGCGACAATGGGTTGCCTGCATGTGGTAAATGCACATGCGAAGCATTCGCAGCCTCATTTTCGACGAGCCCCTGCCGCAGGCCGGAACAATGTTGCTGGCATGGGCCGCCATGCCGGAAATCTGCCGGAATCCGGCAGGCCGTACCGCAATCAGGCCGCCGCCCTTGCGCGCCCGTGCGGATTACGCGACACCCACCGGACTTCCTTGAATTCGGTAACGGACACCGAAGCCTGCGCCGGCTGGCTCTCGGCAATGCCCAGATTGGGCAGATACGAGGATGCCACCTCGGCACACGTTCCGCAGCAGGTGGCTACGCCCGTATCGAGCTGCAGATCTTCAAGCGTTTCGGCACCGGCCTCGACGCTGGCGCGGACCTGCGCCTCGGTGATGGCATTGCAGACACAAACGTACATATCAACGACCCGATCAACTGGCGGGAACCCACAAGTGGCGGCCGATTGTGTGAGACGGCATTGTTGTCATGACTGCGCGCCAATCGTGTGAACGCACGCGCGGCTTCGCGCGTGCACCCTGATTAAGAATAAGAACGATTATTAATAATATTCAGACAAGATGCAAGCGTGTGCATGTAACCGCCACTACAACCCGCCTGGACCTGCTCTGCTTGCCCCACCGTGGGACGCCGCCTTCCGCTGTAACATCACGTCGGCGCGCTGATGCGAGTCGTCGCCCACCACTCCCGCCCGACCCGCAACGGCATCGGGGCAGACCCGCGCCGCCGGCCGACCAGCCGCTGACCCTGCCCTTGCCCGGTAGCAACCAGGCTGAAGCAGGCGGTTACGTTTGGGTGCCATTGCCGCCGGCACATGTCCATCACGCAAGATATACTCGCCGCCATGAAGCTCATTCCAGTCATTTTGTCCGGTGGTCGAGGCACCCGCCTCTGGCCCGTGTCCCGCGCGCTGCACCCCAAGCCCTTCATCCGTCTGGATGATGGCCAGAGCCTGCTCCAGAAGGCATTTCTGCGCGCAAAGGCATTGCCGCACGTGCAGGAGGTCGTGACCGTCACCAACCGCGATCTGTATTTCAAGACGGCCGACGAGTATGGCGAAGTCAATGTGGGGCGGTTGCCCCTCGGGTTCATTCTTGAGCCATGTGCGCGCAATACGGCCGCCGCCATCGCCGCAGCCGCACTCAAGATCCGAGACCAGCACGGTCCGGATGCCGTGCTGCTCGTGCTGACGGCAGACCATCTCATTTCCGACCTGGACGCATTCATCCAGGCAGTCAGCAGCGCCGTGTCGCTCGCAGCGCAGGGCCGCGTCGTAACTTTCGGCGTACGCCCGGAACACCCTGAAACCGGGTATGGGTACATCGAGGCTGACGGTCATCGGGTGGTCCGCTTCGTCGAGAAGCCCGACCTCGAAACGGCGCGCGCCTATGTCGAAAGTGGACGATTCCTCTGGAACTCGGGCATGTTCTGCATGACCGCCGCCACCGCCCTGGGCGAGTTCGAACTGCACGCGCCCGCGATCCTACATGCTGTTGAGCGCGCGGTCGAGGCTTCCGGCATCATGACCGACGAGCGGCGCTGGCAGCTGGAGCTGAATCCCGCGCGCTTCGAGGAAGTTCCCGACCTGTCGTTCGACTACGCCCTGATGGAGAAAACCTCCAACGCCGCTGTCGTCCCCTGCTCGATAGGCTGGAGTGATGTCGGTTCATGGAAGGCGCTTGCGGAAATGACGCGACCCGATGAGCAAGGTAACCGGGTAATCGGGGATGCGGTCATGCACAATACACACGACTGCTATATCCGCAGCGACGACCGCCTGGTGGCAACGGTCGGCGTGAAAGGTCTGGTCATTGTCGATACACCCGATGCCCTGCTGGTGGCCGACGAGGATCAGGTGCAGGATGTCAAGGCGCTCGTCGACCAGCTGCGCGAACGCGACCACGAGACACATCGCTCGCACCGCACCGTGCACCGTCCGTGGGGTACGTACACTACGCTTGAGGAAGGCGAGCGCTTCAAGATCAAGCGGCTGGTGGTCACGCCGGGACACAGCCTTTCACTGCAAATGCACCACCACCGTAGCGAACACTGGGTGGTCGTCAGCGGCATGGCCGCTATCGTAAATGGCGACCGCGAAATCATGCTGGGGCCGAACCAGTCCACCTACATTCCCGCCGGCTGCAAGCACCGGCTGTCCAATCCCGGAAAACTGCCCCTGGTACTCATCGAAGTCCAGAGCGGCGAATACCTGGGCGAGGACGACATCGTGCGTTTCGAAGACAATTACGGCCGGCAGTAACGCGCCCTGCCGAGGCCCGCGGCCTGCGGGCGTGACCCCGCGCCATCACATGGCACGCCAAAACAAAGGCCCGTCACCAGACGGGCCTTTGTCCATGCAATCGTCGCGTACGCGCCGCGCCTGCGTTACGAATTCGACGAGACCAGCTGCCGCAGATGAAGATCATTGGCAACGCCGTCGATGAGGTCGAGCAGCCGCGCCGACAGCCGCGGCCACTGGCGCGGTTCGCACCAACGGTGCCCGCGCTCCGCAAGAGCGGCAAGTGCCGTTTCGTCGGCCAGCAGCTTGCCGATACCGCGGGCGAGATCATCGACGCCGGTGCCGGGCAGGTACTCCACGGCGTCCGCCACGTCGTCGAAGATCGACAGCGGAGTCACCGCGACGGGCCGGCCAGCTGCCAGGCCGCCCCGCACTGCGGCACTCGACGACTCCTGAGTGAACTGGTAGGGGTAGACGATCAGGTCTGCCAGCTGCAGCCAGGCGAGGCTTTCTTCATCGGGCAGGAAGTCAGTCACCATCGTGACACGTCCGGCCAGTCCCAGCTTCTCGATCAGCGCCTCGCACTCGCGCTTTTCCTGCATCGATACCGGATTGGGGTACAACGCATTGATCATGAGCAGGTGCAGTCTGGAATCCTTTTTCGCAAGCTGTGCGAAGGCCTGCAGCAGAGGCTGGGCGCCCTTGTGCGGCAGGAGAAAACCATACGTGGCCAGCACCTTCTTGCCGTCCAGCCCCCTGCGCGTGCGCATGCCCGCATCCGCCGGTGGCAGCGGCGTACGCACGCCATGCGGGAAGAGCAGCACGTTCTCGATCAGACCGAACGATTTCAGCCGGTTGAGATCGGCAACGCCATGTACTACCAGACGTTCGGCCAGCGCGAGATCCTGCGCTGCGTGCCGCAGCGAGATGTGCCGGTTCTCCTGCCGCACGTCTGCCGTCGCATGCAGGAAAACATAGCTGGGTATGCCCCGCTCGTGCAGTTGTCGCACCAGCCGCCCGAGCGCCGCGACAGAGAAGAACGCAAAGTTGTACTGGATGACCACCGCGCCGACCTGTTGCTCGAGCAGTTTCTCGAGTACATGGTCGACATGCGGCGCATCGATGTTCTCTTCCCAGCACCGTGTCACGTAAGACTCGTCAGCAGTCACGATGTCGGCATTGCGGGTGGCCAGCACCACCATCCGGTCTTCCGGAATGCCGCCCGCAAGGAACCGGGCGTAATTGGCAATGCCACAGCGCGAGTTCCAGGTAGTTACCCAGCCAATGCGCGGCTGCTTGCGCCACACCGGCAGTGCGTCGAGCAGCGCCACCGCCTCTTCGGTCCTGCGTGCCACCTGTTCCCAAGTGTATTGTCGCAGGCACAGGGCACGTGCGGCCTCCACGCGCGGCTTCAGCTGTTCCGGCGTTGCCTCGTAGACGTCGCGCATGAGCTCGGCCAGATGATCGACCTTGGGCTCTGCCCACACCGAGTGGGGCACGCCCAGATGGCTGCCTGAGAAGGCAAAGTCAAAATCGCACAGCCAGGCGGTCTGTTCGGTGCAGAAGTCGGTCTGCCCGCCCCACGCCGTGGTGATGACCGGTACCCGGAACAGCATGGCTTCCGCCAGTGGCATGCCGAACCCTTCCCCTCGGCTGGGCGCCACCAGGGCCTGACATTGCTGGTACAGCCACATCAGCTGGTCTTCACCGATGTCCTGTTCGATGAGCACCACCGACGGAAAGCCCGGATCGCGCTCACGCCACCTGACGATCTGCTGCGCCACGTCGTTGTGCGGGTTGGGGAAGGTCTTGATGATGAGCACGACGTCATCATCCGCGCGGAACGCCCTGGCGTAAGCGGCGAGCAGTGCGTCCACACCCTTGCGCGGGAAGCACGATGACACGTGAAGGAAGCGGAACCTGGCGCGTGCCGCGGCTTCGGGCAACTCGAATGGCCGCGGCGTCTCGTGCAGGAGATGATCCACGCCCGTCCCCGTGACCACCACTGGAACCCGTACCCCGTTGTCGCGCAGGATCTTCCTGACCTGCTCCGACAACGTGGTCACCATGTCGAGACGTCGGTTGAATGCGTGGACATATTCCGCGGGAAACCCCGACTCCTCCCAACCGTAGGAATGCACGATGCGCTCTTCCCCGCGCATGCCATCGACCCATGGGGGGTAGTTGAATCGCAGCGCCACCTTCGGCTGCACCCCCGCGGCGTGCAGCGCTTCGGCCCTGATGGTTAGCGGCACGGCGTCGGGTGCATGCTTTTCCAGCCAGCGCGGATCGGGACTTCCGCCATCACGACCGCTGCAGCGATACAGGCCGACATCATGCCCCCGTCGTGCCAGAGCCAGTCCCAGCTCGCGGTTCACGATGGCCAGGCTATAAGTGGAATCAACTGGACCCTCCACCTGCCAGTATGGCCGTGG
>ERZ777003.2583-NODE-2583-length-20385-cov-34.743778_pt1 | contig 20385 bp, 23 predicted proteins | sample MGYA00374956_ERZ777003 | MGnify/ENA primary metagenome ERZ777003 (study PRJEB29302, sample SAMN06268252) | bioreactor metagenome | isolation source: Joint BioEnergy Institute, California, USA | place: USA:Joint BioEnergy Institute, California, USA | collected... | reverse complement strand
AATCCACAAGGTCACAAATCAGTAACGCCGCCCTATAATCCCAGGTCAGCAAGGGGTGCTCCCCGCGCAGGCGGGGGTGGTCCGGCATCCGCACCGTCTGGAACAAGCTCCAGGACGTGCTCCCCGCGCAGGCGGGGGTGGTCCGGCGACCCGCAAGGGGCGCACGGAAGGGGGGAAGTGCTCCCCGCGCAGGCGGGGGTGGTCCGTTGCGGGAATACGATGCTCGGTACCGCCGCGAGTGCTCCCCGCGCAGGCGGGGGTGGTCCGGCGTATGCCGGCGGTGTCATGACCCTTGCGCGGTGCTCCCCGCGCAGGCGGGGGTGGTCCGCCATCGCCTCGCTCGCCTGATCATCAGGTACGGTGCTCCCCGCGCAGGCGGGGGTGGTCCGCCGGTGGACACTGGACGGTGTGGTACGGCCACGGTGCTCCCCGCGCAGGCGGGGGTGGTCCGCCGCGACATTCGCCCGCAGCGCAGCGCCATATGTGCTCCCCGCGCAGGCGGGGGTGGTCCGCGGTACCGCACATTGAGAGTGTTGTTGACACTGTGCTCCCCGCGCAGGCGGGGGTGGTCCGCGGGGTTTGTGGTTAGTCGCCATCAACAACAAGTGCTCCCCGCGCAGGCGGGGGTGGTCCGCCATCGCCTCGCTCGCCTGATCATCAGGTACGGTGCTCCCCGCGCAGGCGGGGGTGGTCCGCCGGTGGACACTGGACGGTGTGGTACGGCCACGGTGCTCCCCGCGCAGGCGGGGGTGGTCCGCCGCGACATTCGCCCGCAGCGCAGCGCCATATGTGCTCCCCGCGCAGGCGGGGGTGGTCCGCGGTACCGCACATTGAGAGTGTTGTTGACACTGTGCTCCCCGCGCAGGCGGGGGTGGTCCGCGGGGTTTGTGGTTAGTCGCCATCAACAACAAGTGCTCCCCGCGCAGGCGGGGGTGGTCCGCCGTCGTCCCTGCGCCTGGGGGGCGGACCGGCGTGCTCCCCGCGCAGGCGGGGGTGGTCCGTCAAGAACTGGCACCGCCCCGGACCCGGGGCCGTGCTCCCCGCGCAGGCGGGGGTGGTCCGGCTTCGACCTCCCGCACCCTGGCCACCAGGTCGTGCTCCCCGCGCAGGCGGGGGTGGTCCGAGCTTCACCGACCAGTACCTGCTGGCCCGCCGGTGCTCCCCGCGCAGGCGGGGGTGGTCCGGGCTCTGGGAGACGAGATCATCAGTAGAACGTGTGCTCCCCGCGCAGGCGGGGGTGGTCCGTACACGCGGCGAGCGCCGTTAGCCCGCTGGATGTGCTCCCCGCGCAGGCGGGGGTGGTCCGCACACCAACCCCCACCCCTCTCCTCATGTGAGGTGCTCCCCGCGCAGGCGGGGGTGGTCCAAGGCAGCCGTCGCCGTCCCCGTCTCCAACGCGGTGCTCCCCGCGCAGGCGGGGGTGGTCCGGCTTCGACCTCTCGGATGCGGGCCACCAGATCGTGCTCCCCGCGCAGGCGGGGGTGGTCCGTCGGCCCCGCCGTGCCGGCATCTCCGCCGCCGGTGCTCCCCGCGCAGGCGGGGGTGGTCCGCAGGCGCCGGGGACGTAGAGAGGGGGGCTGGGTGCTCCCCGCGCAGGCGGGGGTGGTCCGAACAGGCGGGCGGTGTGCTCGGCGCCGTCCAGGTGCTCCCCGCGCAGGCGGGGGTGGTCCGCGACATACGACAAATTGCAGACTGTGACCGGGGTGCTCCCCGCGCAGGCGGGGGTGGTCCGCGGGTGCCCTTCCCCCCTTCCGTGCGCCCCTTGTGCTCCCCGCGCAGGCGGGGGTGGTCCGCTAGACCACTAGTCGACCGCTGTCAACTGGGGGTGCTCCCCGCGCAGGCGGGGGTGGTCCGCGAGAGAGCGCCGCACAGCGTCGTCTGCGCGGGTGCTCCCCGCGCAGGCGGGGGTGGTCCGAAGGCGTTCAGGAGCTGCAGGGCCGCTTCCTGGTGCTCCCCGCGCAGGCGGGGGTGGTCCGTCCAGATAGAGGACCCCGTTGCCGGCGGCCAGGTGCTCCCCGCGCAGGCGGGGGTGGTCCGGCATCGGCGCTCTCGGCAACCGCGAAGACCTAGTGCTCCCCGCGCAGGCGGGGGTGGTCCGCCGGCCACCGAGGGCACCGAGTAGGCCCGCCGGTGCTCCCCGCGCAGGCGGGGGTGGTCCGGGATCGTCAGAAGCGCTACGGCGGGAAGCGTCGTGCTCCCCGCGCAGGCGGGGGTGGTCCGCGGATCCTCGACCCGGACCCGCTCACCGGCCTGTGCTCCCCGCGCAGGCGGGGGTGGTCCGCCGCGGCAGATACGGGTCACCGGAGTCCAGTGGTGCTCCCCGCGCAGGCGGGGGTGGTCCGCGTTCCGCGATGGAGCAGCAGCAGTGGCTCTCGTGCTCCCCGCGCAGGCGGGGGTGGTCCGCGCGTGCAAGAGGCCGCATTCCGGCCGATGCGGTGCTCCCCGCGCAGGCGGGGGTGGTCCGCGGCCCCGCCAGCCTCCTCTCCCGGCCGGCGGGTGCTCCCCGCGCAGGCGGGGGTGGTCCGCGAGAGACCAAAGCGAGAGACCAAAGCGAGGAGTGCTCCCCGCGCAGGCGGGGGTGGTCCGGCCCAGTACGCCACCCCTCACTTGCACTGCACGTGCTCCCCGCGCAGGCGGGGGTGGTCCGGCTGTCTACGAGGCCACCGGCACGTCGTCGAAGTGCTCCCCGCGCAGGCGGGGGTGGTCCGTTCTGCGTGCGCGGATCCTCATCATTTTCCTGGTGCTCCCCGCGCAGGCGGGGGTGGTCCGCGCCGACACCAGAGGCCGGTTACAAGGCGCGGGTGCTCCCCGCGCAGGCGGGGGTGGTCCGGGCTCCATGCCCTCCAGGTAGGCGGGCAGGTTGTGCTCCCCGCGCAGGCGGGGGTGGTCCGTCATACCGTCTGACATGGGGACTTGTGTTTTAGTGCTCCCCGCGCAGGCGGGGGTGGTCCGGGCGGCCGTCGTCAGGGATTGGCTATCCCTGGGTGCTCCCCGCGCAGGCGGGGGTGGTCCGGAGCCCACACCATGACTGACGACACCGAGCTGGTGCTCCCCGCGCAGGCGGGGGTGGTCCGCGTTGTCGTTGGCCAGCTCACTGGACACCTGCGTGCTCCCCGCGCAGGCGGGGGTGGTCCGCGCGGGCCGCATCGGCGGGGTTCTCCGGTGCGGTGCTCCCCGCGCAGGCGGGGGTGGTCCGGCGCACCCGGGCCCGGCCCCCCGCGTCATCGGGTGCTCCCCGCGCAGGCGGGGGTGGTCCGGCCGACACCGCCGCCCGGGATGGCGCCTACGTGTGCTCCCCGCGCAGGCGGGGGTGGTCCGACGGCGCGTAAGGCGTTCTTGCGCATCGCCTCGTGCTCCCCGCGCAGGCGGGGGTGGTCCGCGTTGTCGTTGGCCAGCTCACTGGACACCTGCGTGCTCCCCGCGCAGGCGGGGGTGGTCCGCGCGGGCCGCATCGGCGGGGTTCTCCGGTGCGGTGCTCCCCGCGCAGGCGGGGGTGGTCCGGCGCACCCGGGCCCGGCCCCCCGCGTCATCGGGTGCTCCCCGCGCAGGCGGGGGTGGTCCGGCCGACACCGCCGCCCGGGATGGCGCCTACGTGTGCTCCCCGCGCAGGCGGGGGTGGTCCGACGGCGCGTAAGGCGTTCTTGCGCATCGCCTCGTGCTCCCCGCGCAGGCGGGGGTGGTCCGCCGTGGGGCGTCATGTACTTCGCGAACGGGATGTGCTCCCCGCGCAGGCGGGGGTGGTCCGGCGGCGTTGCGGGCCCGGCGGGAATCCGGGTCGTGCTCCCCGCGCAGGCGGGGGTGGTCCGGATGCTCACTCACTACCCCCAGCGTCAGAGTCGTGCTCCCCGCGCAGGCGGGGGTGGTCCGACGCCGCTCTCGAATTGATCGCGCGCCATGAGGTGCTCCCCGCGCAGGCGGGGGTGGTCCGTGACCTCCCTGCCGGCCAGTCCCCCTCGATCCGTGCTCCCCGCGCAGGCGGGGGTGGTCCGACGTTCCGGGATGTGTTCGGTTAGTAGTCGGGGGTGCTCCCCGCGCAGGCGGGGGTGGTCCGGAGAGACCAAAGCGAGCAAATCGCACCGGCACGGTGCTCCCCGCGCAGGCGGGGGTGGTCCGATGATCTTCTTCGGAGACGGCTGGGAGGAGGCGTGCTCCCCGCGCAGGCGGGGGTGGTCCAACACCCCGGCCAGCACGGCCGCGGCCCTGCCCGTGCTCCCCGCGCAGGCGGGGGTGGTCCAAGACCCCACCACGACATGGTGGAAATGCTGTTCGGTGCTCCCCGCGCAGGCGGGGGTGGTCCGCAATCCTCACCGTCAGTCCCACCCTCGACGACGTGCTCCCCGCGCAGGCGGGGGTGGTCCGAAGCTGATCGACACCCTTGTCTCCTGGTTCAAGGTGCTCCCCGCGCAGGCGGGGGTGGTCCGATCTTCGTCAACAGTCAGAGCGATTTGTTCCAGGTGCTCCCCGCGCAGGCGGGGGTGGTCCGGGCCAGCTGGTGGCGTTCAACCGGCGCGGCTGGGTGCTCCCCGCGCAGGCGGGGGTGGTCCGATGGCGAGACTTCTCTTCCAGGCCTGGGTTTTGTGCTCCCCGCGCAGGCGGGGGTGGTCCGATGGCGGTCGTGCGGGGCCAGCGGGTCATGTCGCTCATCACCCCTGGAGGGATCGCAACGCGATCTCCTCTTGCCTTTTTGCGAGTTCGATCAGGTGTCGCTCATCACCCCTGGAGGGATCGCAACATCACGACACCAACCGCAACGGCGAGCCGCAGATCCGTCGCTCATCACCCCTGGAGGGATCGCAACTTGGAGGGCGCGGAGGCCCTGGCGGAGGTGCTGGGGTCGCTCATCACCCCTGGAGGGATCGCAACCGGGCCTTGGCAGCGCCCTCGCGGGCCCGCCTGGCGTCGCTCATCACCCCTGGAGGGATCGCAACTGGCACCGGCCGCACCGGTGCACCACCTGCCCCTGGTCGCTCATCACCCCTGGAGGGATCGCAACACGTGGAGCTGCCGGTACAGGTCGGCTTCCGAACCAGTCGCTCATCACCCCTGGAGGGATCGCAACGGGCACAGGCGCGGGTTGGCGATCGACCCGCCGATCGCTCATCACCCCTGGAGGGACTGTGACCGTGGCTCCTTAGCGTGATTGGCGACGGTCAGTTCTTCGCGCGGCGTTGTCTCTTCGGGATAGTGGGCCTTGCCCTCCCGGGGTTTTAGGGTTGCGACGGCCTGGCGGAGGGAAAGGCGGCTCTCGCTGTGCTCGTTCCGGCCTGGGGCAGAGATCTTTCCTCCTTCGTCGGAAAGATCTTGTCCGGCCGGACCGCCGCCTTGCCCTCCGCGGGCGGCCGTCGCAGGTGGTCTTTCCTCCGGGAGGGCAGGCCCTTGGCCCTCCCCCGAAGTGGAAGGACCACGTTCATGAACGCACCTGCGGTGGCCGGGGAGCTGGTGACTCGGCACGCTGAGCTGGGGGATCTGGTGGCGTTGCTGCGGGAGCAGCAGGGCCGCAAGGTCGACATCGTCGCCTCCGCCTCGGCGCTGCGGGCCGAGGGAGGGCGGCTGCTGATCTCGGGTACCGAACCGGTGCTGTCGCCCAGTGGGGTCACTCGCACCGATGGCGTCTACCGGCCGACGGCGACCTGTGAGAGGGGCATCGCCGAGAAGCTGAAGATCAACCTGCCGTATCTGCGCAGGTGCCGTCATGAGGCGATCGAGTTGTGGGACGCCAATGTCAACGGCTGGCTGAGGCGCGCGCCGGAGACCAAGTTCCTCATCCGGGGGTTCCGTGGAGCACGCGGGGAGGGGGTGGCGCGGGCGCTGCTGTCGGACTCCTACAAGCGGGTCGATCATCTGGACGTGCTGACCGCCGCCCTGGATGGGGTGGAGCGGGCCGGGGTTCCGATCACCATTCAGGGCTGTGATCTGACCGAGCAGCGCATGTACGTGCGCCTCTACTCGCCGGCGGTCGAGGTGCTGGCGCCTCGGCTGCTGGAGGGGTACCGGTCTCCGTTCACCGGGGCGGAGGGGACGGACAACCCGGTGGTGTGGGGCGGGTTCGTGATCACCAACAGCGAGACCGGGTGCGGGGCCGCCGCGATCACTCCGCGGATCGTGTTCCAGGTCTGCGACAACGGCTACACCATCACCGCCGATGCGCATCGGGCCGTGCATCTGGGCGGCAAGCTCGAGGAAGGGGTCATCGACTGGAGCGGCACGACGCACCGGAAGAACCTGGAGCTGATCACGGCCAAGACCACCGATGCGGTCCGGCGGTTCCTCACCCCGGCCTACGTGCAGAAGGTCGTGGCCGTGATGGAGGCCAAGGCCGGTGTGCCCGTCGAGCGTCCGGTGGAGACCATCCAGGTCATCTCTCAGCAGCTGCGGTTCTCCACCGAGCAGCAGGACGCGATCTTGGGGCATTTCATCAAGAGCGGGGATCTGACCGCGGGCGGGGTGATGCACGCGGTCACCTCCGTCGCCCGGACTCTGCCTGACGCCGACGCCGCGCACGAGATGGAATCGCGGGCCCTGCAGGTGCTGCAGTTGGCCGCGCGCGCCTGATTCCCTGCCTGTTTCTGGCTCCGCCCCGGGCGGCTGTTCGGGGCGGAGCCGTTTTATGACCGGCCTTTGGCCAGGAAGGAGCGGCCGATGCCGCGCCACCTCAAGATCGTTCCGGATTCTTCTTCGAGTCCCGGTGGGGCTGCTGCCGGGGATCGTTCTGCCGAGCCGGGGGACGAGGCGTTCGTCTGCCGGGTGCTGGCCCGTGCTCGGCCGGGGGATGAGCAGATCACGGTCGAACGGCTCGAACGCGCCGACGGCGCACCGATCATCTATCTCAACGCCGCCGATGTGGTGGCGTTCATCTATATCGGCCAGGCCGCCGGCGACAGCCCGCAGGCCGGCGGTGGCACCGGTGCGGGACCGGTGGTGATCGACGTCCATCGGCGCACCGACGCAGCCCAACGGCGTCTTCGGTTCCTGCTCGACAACGCACCGGCACGGTTGCTGGCGCTGGATCCCGCCCAGTTCCGGGTGGCCGCATCGGCGGGTTCGCCGCCCGACCATCTGGAGTTGATCTGCTTGCGCTGTCAGGGCCGTGTGCCTGCCGAACCCGCTGATCTGCTCCACGTCCTGGTAGAAGCCGCCACCGGGCACTCCTGCCCCATCGCGCCCGATCCCGCCCAGGGGAATGGGGGCGGCGGATGCTGACCGGCAAGAGCACCTACAAGGGGCACGCCATGCGCAGGGCCCCAGATAGCGAGGCGACCAGCGGCTGGTGGTTCGTCCCAGAGCTGGGGATGCACCTTAAGTTCCACGAACGCTGGCGAGCAGAGGTCTGGTCGCTGTCGGACGGCCTGCACACAAGCCGCCTGCGGATTTATGACCATTCCAGCGGCGCCGAGTGGCTGGATGCCTTCTACCCTCTCGGCACCTGCGGTTCGGTGCCGTTTCAGCGGGCTGATCGGTTCATGCTGGACGGCCAGATGCCGGGCTGGGGCGAATGGCCGAGTGAGCCCACCAGCAGCGGACGCGTCCCGATGCCCGCCTGCGTGTACTGCCATGGCCCGGTCAGCCGAGCCGAAGTGGTGGTCATCGACCCCGGGCCATCGATCGGCCGCCTCTGCTCGGACCTGGGCGCGTGGGCTCCCCACGCCCACCGCTCCTGCCATCGAGATCACCAATCGAGGCGGCGGACGGCCGGCCGGGAGCGGCCGGAGACCGGCGAGGGGCGAGGCCAGTGATCGAAACCGCCTCACCGCATGCCTGCAGTCAACGCCGACGTCCGGCGGCGGCAGGGCGAGAGCGGTTTCCTTCTCACCAGGTCGCCTCAGTGCTGGGGCTGCCGTGCGGCACTTGTGCTCTGAACGGCCGCAACTAGGTGATCACCACCTGGTCTTGAGCCGACGGCAGGTCGGCGGCATGCCGCCGGGTCTTTCGGAGATATGCGAACGAGGCCGCCTTCCAGAACCACCGCGCTGTGGCTCGGGCCAGGCCGCTCCCCGCACGAGGTGATCTGCGCGCGACCTCCACGATGCACCTCAGCACGGACAGCGCCCAGCGCACCAGGTCTACGGCACCGAACGTCCAGCGACATCGCCCAGGTCGCTCGTGAACAGACGGTCGGGGTCCGTCACCGGCCGCACCACCAGGGAGCCTCGCCCCCTTCCAGGGATGTCCCTGGCCTTTCCGAGCCGCCGTCACCTCACCGGCAGCAGGCCACCTGCACCCCAAGGAACGGACATGAGCAACGACACCACCATCACCGTGGTCGGCAACCTCGTCGCCGACCCCATCTTGAAGTTCCTTCCTTCCGGACGCGCCGTCGCCAACGTCCGCGTGGCCTCGACCCCGCGGTATCGAGATGCGTCCACCGCCGAGTGGAAGGACGCCGCCCCCTTGTTCATCACCTGCAACGTCTGGGGCCGCCAAGCGGAGAACGTCACCGAAAGCCTCCAGCGCGGCCACAAGGTGATCGTCCGTGGGCGGCTCAAGCAGCGCTCCTACGAAACCGCAGACGGCCGGCGCCGCACGGTCATGGAGATCGACGTCGAGCACATCGGCCCCTCCCTGCAGAACGCCACGGCCAGGATCGCCAAGGCCCAGCGCCTTGCCGCCCCACCCGCCGTCCCGCGAAACGGCCCCCTCTCAGCACCCCAGGCAGAAGCAGCCTCACCTTCTGACCCGTGGGCGGATACCGCCGTGCCCACCACAGCCGGTGCAGGCACCACAGAACCACCCTTTTAACCATCTCCTTTTTCTTTGAAGGCCGCAGCCGAGGGAATCGGCTGCGGCCTTCGCTTTCCCCGTCCCTCACCAAAGGAAGGAACAGGCGTGGACAAAGTCGTTTTGCCGCTGGGCATGGGAGTGGATTCGGTGGGAGTGCTCACCCGGTTCCTGCTCGAACCAGAAACCCGGGACTTCAAGCTGGACGACCTGATCGTGATGACGGCCATGACCGGAGATGAGTTCACCGAAACCGCCGAGCACATGGAGCGGTTCATACTCCCGCTGATGCGCAAGTTCTCCGTCCGCTACGTCCAGCTTTCCCGGGGCGGCCCGCTCGCATCGTCCCGATACGCGGTTTTAGACGACTCCCGGCAGCCGAAGCGCATGCACATGGTCGGCCCTTGGCGGCTACGTGATGAACAGCTCGGCAACGGCACCGTCCCGCAATTCGCCCACGGCAAACGCATCTGCTCGGTCAAAAGCAAGGCCGACCCGCTGGAGTGGTGGAAAGAAGACCACCTGGCCGGCCTCACCTATCAGCACATCCTCGGCTTCTCCGCCGAAGAGGGTCACCGCATCCTCAAAGACTCCACCTACACCTCCGCCTCCCGCCGCGCCCGGTTCCCGCTGGCGGAATGGGGCTGGACGCGCGCCGACACCCTCGGCTACCTCCATGAGGTCTTCGGCACGACCTGGCCGAGGAGCTGCTGCGTCTACTGTCCCTTCGCCGCATCAGATGCCGAGCATCTGGCCGACCGGTGGCGCAGAGAACCAAAGGGCGCTGTCTTGGCCCTGCTCATGGAGAGACGAGCGATGGCGCTGAACCCCCGGGCCACGCTCTTCTCCCGGACCAGCGCCGTGCAGTTCGCCATCGACCACCGCCTATATCGGGTCCTGGCCCTGGCGGAGGAGGCCCTGCGGCGGGAGACCTGGGCCCTGTATGACGTGCGGCGCATCTACCATGCGGCGGTCGACAAGAAAACCGGACGGCGCATCCCGACGAAGAAGGGCACGGCGTGGCGGAGCGTAAAGACTCTTTCCGAAGGGTCCCGGCAGCAGATGATCGCCGAACTTCACCGCCGGGCACGCGCCCACGGAACCGAAGCGCAAGCCGATGATTTCGCCATCATGCGCGCGCAACTGTGCACCCCCGACCCGGAGCGTTTCCCCACCACCGAGCGGTTCCTGAGCGTCGGCCCGGCCGGCGTCCATGACAAAGAGCGCAGAAGTTTCCACAGCCTGTGGACACGGCTTGCCGACCAGACCTCTCTGTTCATGGCCTGACCGGCCTCAAGGACGAAGGCATCATTGCTATCGCACCAGGGAGCGCCGGAGCAATCGCCGACCGGTTTCACTGGGCGTGTCCCAGTCGGCGCCGTCAGTTGAGGACCCAGCGCAGCCCTCTTACCTCCGCGGCGAGAGCAGGAGCCTCCGCCGACGGGCAGGTTGTTCGGGGATCGGTGTGTCGGCCAGGCGCAGACCGGTGGCCACCCAGGTGATCTCGTGACGGTTGTCGGTGATCTGCAGGAAATTACGGGCCGCCACGGCGGAGGAAGGCCGGTGCTGAGGGCCGGGGGAGTTCATCACCATGTGGGAGAGAGCGGCCACCAGCGCCTTGAACGCGGCATAGGGTTCGACCTCATCAGAGGTCCAGTTCAAAGGCCGGCCCTTCCTGATGGTCCGGCGGACGAATTTGAAGGCCTGCCGGACACTGCCGAGCATGTCGATCTCGGTCTCGGTCAGGACGCGTTCGGTGGCCAGCTTCGCCACCAGTGCTTCGACTTCGCCTTCGACCTCGATCATTCGCTGCAGGCAGTCCCAGCGGGCCTCTTCGGGAGCGGGGCAGGCGGCGGTGTGCTTGCCCTCCAGCGCGTTCCAGGTTTTCCAGACCACGATGAACTCGCCGTAGAGCCGCTGGAAATGCTCGGCCGCGGCCAGATCCATCTCGCGGTGCTTTTTGATCTGGTCCCAATGGTCGGTGATCCGGGTGGTGACGAACCAGCCACCAGCCAAGGTGGCCGCCACCGTCAGCAGCGGAACGCCTACCGTGGCGAAGGTCGACATGACGCACTCCCACCGGGGTCGGCGACCAGTCACAGAGTTTCCCGGCAAGGGTTGCATCACGGGCCACCCAGCGACAAGCTCCGCAGGACTCTGCGTTCCCGCGGTGGCAGGCGTCCTGGCCTTTTCATGGTTGGCACGGATGGCGGGGAGTGGGATCCCGGACTAGGGGCGGAGAGGTCCCTTCTGGATTTTCGTTACGATACGTAATGAGTTTGGCTTCTATCGATGGCTGTCCGGCCAGGTCATCTCATCGATGCCATGCTCAGGGAACGCTGTCGCCGACGGCTGTCTTCACGCACCGTCAAGCCTTCTCCCTTCCGCAAGCAGGAATGACCGTTTCAGGGCTTCGTCCCTGACCGAGACCTCCAAGGGAAGTCCTCGCCTTCGGGCGAGGGGTGGAGGTCAACCGGGGATGAAGGACACGACGAGGCGGCTGTGCCGCTTGTCCAGGACGGTCCCGTCCGGCAGATCGCCGTCTGGGGTGCAGGCGGGCAAGACCTCCAGGGCCGGGGTGGGACAGCCGGCCTCCACCCAGGCGCGCATGTTCTCGACCATCCGCTCGGCGGCCGCCTGTGCGTCGGGCCCATGCGCGTAGGCGCCGAGGTCGAAACGCCGGTCGGTCCAGCGAAGAGTCCGGTAGGCGAGCGTGCCGTTGTGCACGGTGGCGGAGGTGCCGTGCTGCCAGGACGGGGCGACGATCCCGGAAGCGATGGCCTCTTCCTGCGCGGTCAAGACCACGGCGTGCTCGCGCAGGCGGGTCGCGTGCCACAGGCTCAGGTCATGCAACCGGGTGGCGGGCGGCAGGCTCAGCCCGGCCCACGCCTCCCGCCTCGGCTGCTCCAGGACGCCTTTGACGGCGTCGGCGTCGATCTGCTCGCCTTCGTCGAGGCGCAGGTGAACGCCCTCGGCGAGGTCGATGCAGCGGATCTGGTGGGCGCCGGCGCCCTGCACGGGAACGAACCCGCACTGGCGATGGCTGTGGCTGACCAGCCGGTCGCCCACCCGCCGCAGCGCCCATGACCTGGTCGTCCCGAACGTCCGCAACGGCACGACCAGCACGCCGCCCTCGGTGAGCTGCTCACGCCAGGCGGGTGGGACGTCCCAGGCCCCGGCCGTGACGATGATCAGGTCGTAGCCGCGGCCCGGTTCGATCGGGTGCTCGGCGTCCGCGCAGACCACGGTGACGTCGTGGTAGCCCGCCGTTTTCAGGCAGGCGGCGGCCCGGTCGGCCACCTCGGGATCGATGTCGACGGTCGTGACCGATCCGGCCGTTCCGACGAGTTCGGCCAGCAGGGACGCGTTATAGCCGCCGCTGCCGATCTCCAGCACATGCCGGCCCTTCAGGCCGCCGAGCGCGCCCATCGCCTGGCCCAGCATCTCCGCGATCAGGAACGGCGCCGACACCGAGCTGACGTTCTCCCCGCTGGGGAGCCGCTTGGTGATGACCGCGGTGTTCTCGTAGGCCTCCTCCAGCGGAACGCCCGGCACATACAGCTCGCGGGGAACGGCCCGCATCGCCGCCTCCACCTCCGGGTGCAGCGTGAGCCCTTTCGCCGCGTGATCGGCGGCCAGCCGGTCGACCATCGCGTTCCGCAGGACCTCGCTGCTCGCGGGCTTGGCGCTCAAGACGTTGTCCTCTCTCGATACGTGCGGGCCGCCGCGGTTCGGGGCGGCCTTTGGTGTTCCTGCCGTGGCGGGTCAATGGCGAGCCGGACGGTTCGGCGCTCGCATTCCTCGCTGCGCCATGCCGCCCGGCCGACGACCTGCCTGCAAGCCGGACGGCCGGGACGCGCGGTGGCCGCCGAGCACGTCCTTTGGGCGCGCATCAACGTCCTTCCGAGCAAGGAAGGCAGTGACTCGGGAACAGTCGGCCCTCACGGCGCAGCACTGCCGTAATGGTCATCGGCTCCCCCTGGATCCTCCTGGGCACGGTCGGCCCACCGCAGTGAACGATCCGCTCCGCAAAAGAGCGATCGCTTTCAGTGAAGCCCTGCGCGCCCCGACCGATCCAGTCGGCAGCCACGGACATCCACCGACACGACCCGACATCCCGGCGCCGACCGGAAACGACGAGCGCCCCGCCTACAAGAGGCGGGGCGCCGATGCCGGTCAGGTGCTCTGCCTGGCTGCACGTCTTGGTCGCATGCCGGGCGGAGTTTCGTCCGCTGTCAGACAGTCATGCGGTTTTCAGGCCGGCTTGGCTCCGTGTCCGGCGGCGATGGCGTCGATGTGCCGGGCGAGTTCGAAGTCCTTGCGGGTGAGGCGGTTGCCGGCGTCGTGGGTGGTGATGGCGAAACGGATCCGCTGCCAGGTGATGTGGATGTCGGGATGGTGGCCGATCTCGCGAGCCTTGGCGGCCACGTACATCGCCAGGTGCACGCACTCGTGGTAGGTGTGCGCGAACGTGCGGGTGATCGTGTCGCCGTCGCGCTCCCAGCCGGGCAGTGCGGCCAGCTCGGCGGCGATCTCCTCGTCGGTGAGGGGGGTCGGGGCCATCGGCACCTCCAGGGTCAGTCGATGCCGGAGATGATCTCAACCAGTTCCTGACCCGGGGCGCTATCACGCCACCGTCCGGCCCGGTCCGGCAGCGCCTTCAGCGAGGCCTGCGGCGCCAGGGGTGGGGCGACGGCTTTGACGCGCCGGAGCTGTCGTGCAGTCACTTGCGAGTACTGCTGTTTTGCCGGGCGAGTTCCCGCTTGAGTAGGGCGTCGTACTCGGCGCGGACCTTCGCCGGTTCAATGCCGTAGTCACGGGGCGGCGCCGTCCACGACGTTTGCCGACCCTGCTGCAGTACGTTTGCCATCGGAACCGTTTCCTTTCTCTGGCGGGTTCCTTCGCCCCGCCTGGTGGTCGCGACACCGGGCGGGGCTTTGCCGTGTTGGCGCTACTTCTTCGGGGCGCTCTTCCTGGTGGTCATGCCGCGCCCTGACCAGCCCGCTCGAACCACTTGTCGGCGTACCGGTCGCGACGACATAGGGGCGATCCCGAAGGAGGTGGAAAGCCACCCGATCCAACTCGCTCCCCGAACCAGACTCGCCTGCTCGGTTGGCAGACCGCAGCGGGGTCGTATGGGACCATCGCCGCGATGCCGAGCAAGCACAAGTACACGACGCGGACGTTCCGGCCGAAGGACCTCGCGGCCTATGAGCGCGCCAAGGAAGCGCTGCAACAACTCGGCATCACCATGGACGAGTACCTGAACATGTGCATCGAGTACGCCGCGGGCAAGCGGGACTCCTTCCCACCGCGCCCTCCATTCACCGAGCCTGCTGCCGGGGCAACTGAAGACTGACCTCCGGGACAGTGGGCGGGCGGGCACCGGTCGGGCCGACCTCCACCTCGGACATTACGGTGCCCGCCCGCGCTGGATGGGGGCGGCCGGCGCGGGGCCGCGCCTCTCCATGCCGGCCGCCCCCGTCTCACCCGCCGGTCCTCCAGATGACTCCGGCCGATCCTGCTTGCCGCTCCCCCCGGCCGATCACTTTCCGGTAGTCGTACTCCAGGGGATTGAGGGGGGTGAGGCGGGCCGACCAGACACGGGCCGTCCAGCCCGCCGGCCGGGTCTCCAGTGCCCGGGCCGCCGCCCGGGCCGCCGCCGCCCAGTCGTCCGACACTCCGCTTTCGTGGGTCTCCCCGTCCTCGCTACGGACTTCCCATGGGAACAGCTCAGGCCCGTCGAGGGAGTTGGCCGCGGTCATCGCGTCCCCCCGGGCCGGTGGCACGCCTGGACTTCGCGCACCCTGGCCAGCAGGTCGGCGGGGGTGCGGCCCTCGATAAGCCCGAACCAGGGGTAGGGCGGGCAGGGCATCGCCCACCAGTGGCGGGTGTGGTGCCCGTACCAGACCATCCACTGCCTGCCGATCTGACGCTGCAGATCAGCCAACACATCCGGGCCACATGCGTCAGTGGCGGTTGACTCGGGGGAATACACCGGTGACCGGGTGTGGGATACCTTCGTACTCAACCACGACCTCCGTTCGTGGCCAGGCCCCGGGACTCCCCGCTGTTCGCCCAGCGGGCCGGGGCCGTCTTTTTCTTTCTGCGTCGCAGTGCACGCTTCTGAGTACAGGCCAGCGCACGGAGAGCTACGGTGGAAAGTGTTGCCCTGTTGCCCATGCGACACGGGCAACACAGGCAACAAGTCAACCCGGGGCGAAACGGGTGAGGCGATGGCGTTCGGCGACAAGCTGCGGGCATTGATGGCCGAACGGCAGGTCGGCCTCCGCGAACTGGCAAAACTCGTCCCCTGCGACCCAGGACACCTGTCGAAGGTCTCCCGCGGCCGCAAACGACCATCCGCCAAGCTCGTGGAGCGACTCGATGAGCTGCTGGACGCGCGAGGAGAGCTGATCGCGTTGACCCCCCGCCCCACTGGACGCCCCACCGGCGATGACCCCGCAGACCCGGCCCTGTGGGCACCGGAGCGGGTCGTTGAAGACATCGCCCGCACCACCCTGGCCGACCTGTCGGTGACCCGCCGCGACGCCGGCAAGCAGGTCGGTGCACTGCTGGTGGGCGCGGCTCTGACCGAGCAGCTGGAGCCGTGGATCACCCAGGCCGGCCGGCCGGCCTCGCCCCGGCGGAAAAGCACCGTTGGGCTGGAGGAGGTCGAGCGGATCGAGGCGTGGACGCGGCTGCTGCGGCACTGGGACTCCCGGTTCCGGCTCGGCATCCGCCGCAAGGCCGTCATCGGCCAGCTGAACGAGGTCGCCGACCTGCTGAGCACCCCCCAGGGGGCGGAGGTGACCCGGCGGCTGTTCGCCGTGCTGGCCGAACTGGCGAAGGTCGCCGCGTCGATGTCGTTCGACGCCGGCCAGCACCCGGTCGCGCAACGCTACTACCGGCTGTCGCTGCGGGCCTCCCACGCCGCCGGTGACAGGATGTTCGGCGCGAACATCCTGGGGGCGATGGCCCGGCAGATGCTCGACCTGCACCGGCCCGATGACGCACTCGACCTGGTGCGGCTCGCCCTGGACGGGGTCCGCGGGGATACGCCCGGCAGGGTGCGGGCGATGCTGCGGACCCGCGAGGGGTGGGCGTATGCCCAGATGGGCCGCGTCCAGGCGTTCCACCGGACGGTCGCGATAGCCGAGGAAGAATTCGGCGCCGACAGCGGCAGACCGATGCCGTACTGGGTGACGAGGTTCGACCAGGCCGAGCTGGCCGGGGTGATCGGTGCCCGCTACCGGGACCTGGCCCTGGCGAGGGCCCGGGCCGGGGCCGATCATCGCGCCATCGCCCGCCGGTCGGTGGAGTACATCACCACGGCGCTGCAGCTGCGCCCGCCGCAGCGGCTGCGGAACCGGGCCTTCGACCTGGTGGGGCTGGGCCGGGCGTGCCTGCTGGTGGACGAGCGTGAACAAGCCGCTCAGGCAGTCCGGGAGGCCGCCCGGATCTGCGGCACCATCCGGTCCGGGAGGGTGCGCCGCCGGCTGGGAGACTTCTACGCAGAGTCCGCGCGGTACGCGGACGCTTCGGTGATCGCCGACGTCCGGGCAGAGCTGAAAGACCGGTTTCACAACGACATGAAGGAGCATGCGTGAGGGTCGGCGTCACCGGGCACTCGAACCTGACTGAGGCCACCGAGCAACTCGTCTACGACGCACTGCGGGACCTGCTCGGTCGATACGACGGCGACCTGGTGGGCGTGACGTGCCTGGCGCGGGGCGCCGATCAGATCTTCGCCCGCGCCGTCCTGGACTCCGGTGGACGGGTCGAGGTGATCCTGCCCGCTCCCGACTACCGGGACGCAAAGGTCAAGCCCGATAACCTCGCCGAGTTCGACGACCTGCTGGGCCGGGCGTCGTCGGTGCGGTACACGGGGCACGCCACGTCCGGGCGGCAGGCGTACATGGCGGCCAGCAAGATGCTGCTGGAGAGCGTGGATCGTCTGGTCGCGGTGTGGGACGGGCTTCCGGCCGGCGGGTACGGCGGGACCGGCGACGTGGTGGAACACGCACGCAAGATCGGCGTCCCGGTCGATGTGGTGTGGCCGGACGGCGCTGAGCGTCAGTAGCCCGACCGGCCGGTGACCGGTGGGCTTTGTCTCACCTGGCCTGTAGCGTAGGCCCGTCGCGGCGGGACACGCGGCGCATGCAACGCCCTGGCCCCAGGTAGATGGGGCCAGGGCGCCCTAAAGTCGGCAGGGCAGGGCGTAATCCTCCGGAGGCCGGCCGGCGGCGCAGCGGATCGCATTTCCCGGCACCTGCCCCAGCGTCCCCACCCTCCCCGCAAAGAGTGGGGCTTCTTCGTTCCGGGGTTGAATCAGGCTCTTCGGGTCGATCACGAATACCTTCTCCGGCGGCGCGTGGTCGAGGACCTCCTCGACCAGCGGGCGCCGCGTCCACTCGCCGGGCGGCAGCGGCTGCACCGGCAGCTCCCGCCGCAGCCGCGCCGACCCGGTGCTCTCCACGATCGGCGCCGCCGCTGCCGCGATCTGGACCACCCGCTCCGGTTCCGGCACGGCGGCCAGCGCCCCGGCCCACCTCGTCCAGAACACCGCGTTATCGCGGCGTACCGACTGCGGCGCCTCCCCCAGGAGCCGGTCCCACAGGTCGGCGGCGGCCTGGTAGGCGCCCAGCCGCAGGTATGCGGTGGCGCGTTGGACGTCGATGTAGCCGCCGGTCCTTCGGCAGGCGTTGCCCCAGGGGTAGTCATCATCGACCTGGTCGACGAGATCGGCCGCCCGGTCCAGCAGCCGGTCCACGGTGTCCCGGTCTCCGCTGGGAAGCATGGTGCAGCCGTGTGCCTGGTGGACGAGCACCAAGACCCGCACCTTCGGGCACAGCCGGTGCTCATCGGCCAAAGCGGCGGTGGCGTAGTCGAAGACGGCCCGGCCGTCACCGAGGTCGATGGCCAGCATCGCCTTGTTCGTCAGCGCATAGGAGATCAGTTGCGGGTCGCCGGAGCGATGCGCCATGTCCAGGGCCGCCGCGCGCCAGTGGCCGGACCGTTCTACGTCACCGGCGTCCTGGTACAGCCAGCCCAGCAAGGAGGAGTAGGCGACACCGGCGCCGAGGAGACCTTGCCGGGTGGGGGCATCGGCGGCGCGGCTCAGCTCCTCGATGAGTTGGGCCTGGGTGGCGACGGTGGGGATGAGGTGGCGGGGCCCAAGCCACATGTCCGCACGGTAGTGGCCGGGCAACTGTTCCAGGAAGTACACAACCAGCTCCGGGGCGACAGGTCCCTGACGGCAGTAACGGCCGGCAGACCCCACGGCACTGCTGTCCTCCAAGGTTTGGGGGGCCCGACTGAGGCGAGGGGGCGAACAGTTCGGCCTCTGGGATGCCGAACACCTCGGCGTACACCAGCCGGTACCGCTCGGTGATCCGGGTGACCTGGTCCTTTTCCCACCGCTCGATACTGCGGGCCAGGCTCGCAACGGTCGGACGCTGAGTGTCGTCCATCACCGCCGGCATCTCCCGAGCCAGCCGAACCGCATCCCAACGCCGCCGCTTGCGCTCGGCCCGCAACCGCACCCGCACCACCGGGGTGGTCTCATAACCCATGAACTGCGCCTTCACTTCGGCGGCCACCGACCCAAGCCGGGACCTGCCGTCAAAAGCCACCGGGGCCCTTACCGCTCCCCGCTGTTCATTGTCGGCTCGCTTCTAACGGCATGCAGGGTGTTCGCCGGCAAGGGCCACATGGACGGGACCGAGCCTCTTCAACATGTGCTCTTGGAGCCTGGGATGGAAGCCTTGAGGGGTTCGAGGCCGTGACGTTGCAGGTCACGGCCTCATCCCTGGATGCGACTTGCGGGGAACGGCGTGTTGAAAAGGCCCAACGCATCGTCTCCGCAGGGCGAGACGGGGGCGTCTTGGTACCGAAGACCTTCGAAGCCTCTATTCCCGACTTCTTGGGCCGCATGGCGGAAAAGCACCAATTCGGCGAAACACCGTCAATGGCGGTCTGGCTCCATCCAGAGGCTTGTTCGGCCGCCCCCGCCCGGCGGCCCCTTGAGCCGGTGCGCCGCCCACCGGCCTGCCACGTCGGCGCGGCGTGCGATCCACGCCTCGGGCCGAGTTCGGGCGGCGTCCTGCCACCAGGCGGCGAACCCGGCGGTGAACATGTCGATGGCGGCGGACGGCGCCTGGAGCCAGGCCGGGAACCGGCAGACCCACTCTTCGGCCTCCTGCGGGCTGTGGCCTGCGTCGATCAGCCATGGCAGCAGCATCATCGGCTCCAGCCAGGCCGCGCCGCGGGTGGTGAACGCCCAGTCCACCAGATAGGCGCGGCCGTCCGGGGTGATGATGAAGTTGTCCTCGTTCAGGTCGGTGTGCAAAAGCGTGTCCCCGGACAGCGAGCCCGCCTCGCCGGTGAACTTGCCCCAGCGTCGCTCAGCCGACAGCGTCACCGCACTGGGACAGGGTGTGCTCTGCAGGTGGTGAACCGTTTCCGCCAGCACCTCCAGGTCGGGTGATCCCCGGGAGAAGTCGGCCCGCCGACCGTCGATGTGCTCAATACCGAGGGCAAGCCATCCCCCGGCCTCCGCCTGCCACAGCAGCCGGGGGGGCGAACCGCGCCACGTGCGGCAGGACGGCCGCTTCACGGCGCAGCGACATGACCTCCGGGCCGTCCCTGCCGGCGAGTTTGCGGGCGGCCTTGATGAAAGTCCGTCCGCCGGCGGTGTGCACGGTGGCCGCGAAGTCGGCGTGGTCGCCGGCGGGCGCCGGGGTGATCGAGCCGACCGGGCCGGTGCGGGCCTCGATCTCCTCTCGTATTTCTCCGGGCAGGTCGGTCCAGTCGCAGCGCACGGGCACTTCCTCGAGGGCCGGTCAGAACGGGACGGTCAATGGTGTGTCCGGGCCCAGGCCGTGTTTCTCCCAGCCCGACAAGCCGCCCCTGCCGCCCATGCCTGCGCATTCGGGCGGGCAGCAGCCAGCGGCGGCCTCGTCATCCCAGAACTCCCGGTCCACGGCAAAGCCGGTGGCCTGAAGGTGCGGGATGGTGCGGGCCAGCGCCGCGCCGGAGCGGATGTCGTCGTCCATCACGGGCCGGTGGTGGATCATCGTGCCCGCCAAGGCCAGGCTCAAGGGAAGGTACACCTCGGTGCGCTGCAGCGCCGTGTGCCACACCGCGTCCACCGGCGGGGTCGGCACGATCCGAACATAGGCGGCCGGGTCCCGGCGGGCGGCTCGCAGGATCTTCCCGGCGGCGGTCATGTAGATCAGCCACTGGCCCAGGGCCCGGTCGGTGTAGGCGTGAGTGGTGTGGTGGGCCTTGCGGAAGTCCGCTGCCAGCAGATCCCACGCCCAGGCGGGGATCAACTCACGAGGACTCCTGCCTGCGGACCGGACGGGCTGCTGGGTCAGGACGCTCATGCTGCTCCCTTTCTTGCGAAGGAACTGAGGCGAGTCGGCTACACCCCGGACAAGACGCCCACGGCAACGGACTCGTAAGTGAACGATCACGTCCAGTGAAACCCTGCGTGTGCCGGCCAATCCAGCCGGCAGTCACGGACATCCACCGACACGCTCCAGCCGGCCGGGAAGACGAACGTCCCGCCGCAAAGGCAGGGCGCTAGAGAGGTGGTCCTCCCTTAAGCACGGGGAGGCGTTGGCCCACCAGCTTCCCGCCGCCATGGAAAACCCGAAGGCGAAG
>ERZ777003.2580-NODE-2580-length-20447-cov-7.299676_pt1 | contig 20447 bp, 20 predicted proteins | sample MGYA00374956_ERZ777003 | MGnify/ENA primary metagenome ERZ777003 (study PRJEB29302, sample SAMN06268252) | bioreactor metagenome | isolation source: Joint BioEnergy Institute, California, USA | place: USA:Joint BioEnergy Institute, California, USA | collected... | reverse complement strand
CCGCTCCGCGTTACGCTACATAGCTGACCAATTTGGCCAAAATCCCTAAAAGATCTTCAGTAGTATAGCATAATGTCGTTTTTGTGACGTTTATTGACACAGAAGCCTGATACGATGGCAACAAATGTGCTAATCTTTAGAGCTTTGTTGGCATCAACAGTTCGAGCTTCTGTCCAAAGCGTTACTAAACGATTCTGGTCGAGAGCGCTCGTGTTTGTACAAGTTGGTTACAGTTGGTTATATGTGAAACTGTAACATATAACTATTGGAATTTGTAACAAAACGTGGTATCGTTTCGTATTTCTGCTAGATGGCATTTTCGCTTTAATGGAGTTGCGGCAGTGAACACAGCTACAGTTTGACCTGTAGTGAGGCAAATACACCGACGGAGCGCATATGCGAACCAAGAGCTTGTTCATTCAACACCGGGTCTCTCTTGCCCTTGCCAAACAACATAACCAACGTAGCAGCAAGCGTGCTGATGCGCAACTGAGAGCCTTGCGAAGAGCGCTGATCATCAATCCTCAGCATATCGTGCCGCTCTTGGAAGCGCTGAGCGCCGATCAGCATAAAACGAAACGTGCGATCGAGCTTATTCGTGCTATTGGCCTACCGGCAGGCCATGCGATCGCTACCCTCTTGCCCAGCACAATCGCCCGAATCGAAGCAGAACCTCCTCAGGATTCGTCGAGCTTACGCCGCGCCGACGCCTTGTTGTGCAATGCTATCGCCTTGGTCGAGCAGATCGTGCCAGAGCGCTTGGTCGATGTCTATCGAGCCATCGATCGCCAAGCTTCCGCCAACGGTCGCCTACCGTGGTGGACCTTCCGCCCGCGCCAGCGTTTACAAGAAGCCTTCCTGCGCAGCCAACGTCTGCTAAGCCTTCAATTGAACTGAACCCTCAGCGTGTTCTGTGCGATTCTGTTCGAGAGCCGCACAGAACAGAAGCGCTGTTTTACTGCTGTTGTGCAGCCAAAACCGCGTTGATCTGCTCACGGCTGACAAAGCCTTGTAACAAACGGTTGCGACTGACCGCCACCACCTGAGCCGCCTCTTCAAACATGCGTTGGTGCACAGCGTCAAGCTCTTCGTCGGCATCGACCCAGATGATTCGTTCTTGCATAATATCGGTCACCGGGCGTTCCATAGAGCTGTTCGTTAGCGAACGCACTACATCCTCACGGCTGACGATCCCTATCAATTGCGAATTGTAAAAGACCCCCAAGGCTGGCTGTTTGCTGCTGAGCATATAGTTCGCTGCAGTGCCGATGCGGTCGCTTATGTTCAGGCTGGGCGGATGATCGCCAATGAGTTCGCCTACCCGCTGAGCCTGCAACGCGAGCTTGTTCTCGACCATTTGAACGTATCTGCGCTCTTGGCGCGCCCCCGAGAAGATAAAGACTGCCACCAAAATCAGTAAGAGATTCCCCGTTAGCAAGCCGATACCCGCTATGAGCATGGCTAAGGCTTGACCGACATAGACCGCGATCTTGGTTGCGAGAGGAAAGCTCATAAAGAAGGCCAAAAAGGCTCGGAAGATCCGACCACCGTCGAGCGGGAATGCGGGCAGCAGGTTGAAGATAACCAGCGAGATATTGGCCTGAATCAGCCACGAGACCATGCTGGTGAGCCCAAGCTCGCCGTTGATCGGGAACAGATTGCGCCCGTCGAGCATCTGCATGCTCGAACCGCTCACCAACCATAACACGATGGCGATCAACACATTCACAAGCGGCCCGCAAGCGGCAATAATCAGCTCTTGAAACGGTTTTTCAGGAGAATCTTCGATAAGGGCGACGCCGCCCAAGGGCAATAAAACGATCTGACGCACAGGGATTTTGAAGCGTAAGGCTGCGAAGGCATGGCCTAGCTCGTGCAAGGTGACGCACACAAACAAGAGCAGAATCAAGATCGCGCCGAACACCGCCCCGCTTGGCCCGTATTGGCGACCCCATTGAAATGCCCCTAACAGCACAATAAAAATAAACGTGAAATGGACATCAATCGCGATCCCCGCAACACGTGCGATCCGAAACGACCATCCCATGCTTTTTCCTTTCTGCCGCTTGTGGCGGTATTTGTAGATTGCAGTTCTTTTACTAGGCGCCAATCTGTCGTGTGATGTGGAATGCCGAGACCAGTTGCTCACTTTATACCAAATCCGATAACCTTATTTCTTTTTGGTCTTCGGCAAGCTAAAACTTGACTAATGCTTTCTCCGATTTTTCGTTTTCATGCATTGCAAAAGTCTAAGTCTTTAAGTGATAGCGAATCCGCTAGCTTTCTTCAGATTGCTGCGGCGAGGTTTGCCCCAAAAAAGAAGCTCCTTGGCGCGTCCGCCTACGGCTACCAACATCCCGCCCAACAAACGAGGCTTGTAGCTGTGTGTCGAAAGACCACCCCAAAGCCGACATTCAAACCGATTTCGTATAGTTTGGTACGATATTTGTTGGCCTTCGGTAGGGTGGAATGTGCTCTTTCCCTCGTTTTTTGTTTTCCGGCCTTACGAGAGTATACGTCTATAAACAAACACGGTGTAGGATCTGCCGTATAGACACGTGGGGCATAACAGACAACTGTTATGCCCCACGTGTAGGTTGGCTTCAAAAACAGAACCAAAGAACGGTCTGTTAATTACTTGCCCATGCTCTCTTTGACCAACTGAGCGATATCGGTGGGCTGGCGAGCGACCTTCACACCAACCGCCTCCAGCGCGGCGATCTTTGCCTGAGCGGTGCCTTCGCCGCCCGAGATGATCGCGCCAGCGTGGCCCATGCGCTTGCCTTCGGGTGCGGTCTGGCCAGCGATAAAGCTGACGACCGGCTTGGTGACATGCTGCTTGATGTAGGAAGCAGCTTGGATCTCGGCGTCGCCACCGATCTCACCGATCAGCACGATGGCCTCGGTCTGCGGGTCGGCTTGGAACATCTCGAGCACATCGATGAACGAGGTACCGATGATGGGGTCGCCACCGATACCTACGATCGAGGACTGGCCCAGACCGATGCGGGTCAGCGCATCGACTGCTTCGTAGGTCAGGGTGCCGCTCTTTGAGACAACACCGACCGGGCCAGGCGTAGCGATGTTGCCGGGGATGATACCCACCTTAGCTGCGCCAGGGGTCAACAAACCGGGGCAGTTCGGGCCGATTAGGCGAGCGCCATGCTGTTGTACATAGGCATAGGTGCTCACCATATCGTTGGCCGGAATGCCTTCCGTGATACAGACGATCAGTTTAATGCCACTGCCAGCGGCCTCACGGATCGCATCGGGAGCGGCTGGGGCAGGTACATAGATAACCGAGGTGTTTGCGCCAGTTGCCTGAACAGCCTCAGCAACAGTGTTAAAAATAGGAACCTGACCGTCGATGGCCTTTTGGCCGCCGCGACCCGGCCCCGACGTACCAGCCACCACGTTCGTTCCATAAGCCATCATTTGGCGAGTATGGAATTCGCCTTCTCGTCCGGTAATACCTTGGACTAAGAGCCGGGTATTTTTATCTACAAGAATACTCACAGGGTTCCTCTCTGTTATTGTCTATTGGGCCGAAACAGGAATCGCATAGATAAAACGGGTAATCGCCTCGTCAGTTTTGGGATTACGCATCTCTACTTTGACACCCTGTTGCCAAGCATCAGATGGTACAACTCCGCCATTATCGAAAAAGAGCAATTCTGATGTATTTTCACCACCAGATGTGTGCGCACGGAACGATGCTCCGTTTGCTAGAGTAAACGTTTCTGGAAAGGGCATCGCTGGCACAAGGGTTGGACTCACTACTGGGGTGATCAACATCGTCCAGCCGCCTAATTCCAGTGGTGCTCCGCTATTGTTGGTGACCGTCACAACTAAGTTGTTTAACCCCACCATCTGAGCCGTAACTTCGTAGGTTACTGGTTGCGGGGTTGGTGCAGGTGCAGCCACATTCTGGCAGCCTACACTCACGAAGAGCAGCAGGACGATAACCAAAACACGTATCATACACATCACCTTTGTCAGACGGGAATAGTGGCCTTACCCATTGCAAGCCACTCCTTCAAGCGCTCGAGCCAATTGTCGGTGATCGCCGCAAGGGTCTCCCTTGTGTGTCTCCACGCACATACCCAGTTGGTCACACGGATGTGATCCTTACTTCAATCATAACATGATACACCCATGCTTCAAACAGTTTCTTGCTTGGCTGATGCTCTGCCGTGTACTGAAGCTGTCTGAAACTAGTGTGTTTCTGATATGTTTCGGCCCTACTCGTGTCAACACGTTCAACTGGAAACCGTCCCAGCTTGACCATTCCTATGCCGTTGCTGTGTAGCAACAAGAATCGCAGTGTATTATACTGGATCTTAGTAGGAATGAAACACCGATTTTGCCTTCTATTTGCCCTAGAGACTCCTCTCTTTGGAAACGAGCCTGAGCCAAACCACAACATGTATGCTACGACCTAACCTAATAACAACGTGATAACTACTAAGGTCAACATTTGGGGTCAGCATAATCATGGTATGCTATAGGCATGTTGAGACGACTGCGTATGTCGTTGATTCAGCGCGTATTGTGAACCGAAGGTATGCTTACATGACTTTTCCATCAGAATTAGCCGCTGCTCGAAAAAGCGCATTGTGGCGCGAGATTCACGAGCAGCCACAAGTTGTGGCCCAACTGATCGAGCGCGAAGAAGCGGGTCTCCGCTCGTTTGTTGCTGGCCTTTCAACATGTACGTATGCTCTGTTTGCTGCCCGTGGTACTTCTGATCACGCTGCAACCTATGCAACCTATGCCCTCGGCGGCGTTGGCGGTTTGCCAGTAGCTTTGGCGACCCCATCGCTTCACTCGATCTATAACATGCCGCCTCAGCTCGATGGGGCGCTGGTCGTCGGTATCTCTCAAAGTGGCCAATCGCCCGATGTCGTTTCGGTATTGCACGAAGGCCGCAAACAAGGGCGACCCACCTTGGCCCTTACCAACGACCCCAATTCGCCGCTCGCTCAGGCCGCCGATCATGTGATCGCGCTGGGCGCTGGCGAAGAGCGTAGTGTTGCCGCCACCAAAACCTATACCGCTCAGCTAGCCGCCTGTGCGCTGTTGGCCGCACTTTGGCGCGAACGACGCGATGCTGCCGCTGGCGCGAGCTTACTCGCGGCGCTCAAGCAGGTGCCCGATGCACTAGCCACAGCCCTCAGCCTTGACGATGAGCTTGCCAACTTGAGCCAGCGCTATCGCTTCGCGAGTCGCTGTTTGGTGCTTGCTCGTGGCTTTAATGTTGCTACAGCAAAAGAGCAGGCCCTTAAGCTGAAGGAGCTGACTGGCCTGCTCGTCGATGCGGCTAGCAGCGCAGACTTCCGCCATGGTCCGATCGCTCTGGTCAAGCCCGACTTCCCATCGATTCTGATTGCTCCCAACGGGCCGACCTACGAAGATATGAGCAAATTGGCTCGCGAAGTCGCTGAACGCGGCGGCGATGTGCTTGTAGTGAGCAATCAGGAGAGCGTTCCGGTCGGTAAACTCTTGCATGTTCCGGTTCAGCTCGATGAATGGTTGACCCCCTTGGCATACATCGTTCCGGGCCAATTGCTGGCTCTTTACATCGCGCAAGCCCGCACCGATGATGTTGATAAACCTGGTGGTCTGCGCAAGGTCACGTTGACTTTGTAGCCCGCCGACAAGGAATGAGATTATGCGTCCACCCGTTACGATCGTTACAGGCTTTTTGGGAAGCGGTAAAACGAGCTTTTTGCGCCGCGCTCTTGCGCAAGGCTTTGCTGGTCGACGGGTGGCGCTGATCGTTAATGAAATCGGTGATATGGGCTTCGACGGGCGGCTTTTAGAGACCCGTCAGATCGAAGCGATGGTTGAGCTTACCAGCGGCTGCATCTGTTGTTCGCTTGGAAGCTCTTTTTTGTTTGCGATCGAAGAACTGGTCGAGACAGTTGAACCCGACCTGATTGTGATCGAAACAACAGGCTTAGCAGAACCGGGCGCGCTGGCGCGCCAGGTGCTTGCTGCTGAGCTGCCCTTAGATAGCATTGTTACGCTTGTTGACACAGTCAATCTTGAGACGGCTCTGGCCCAAACCGATGTAGTTCGCTGGCAGATTCGTGCTGCCGATTTTTTGCTTTTGACCAAACTCGATCTAGCAACACCGTCACAATCTGCTCGAGCGCGCTCCCTTATTCGCGAAATCAATGAGCGCGCCCTTATCGTTGATAACATTCGCGACCATTTCGATTGGTCTCTCTTCTTTGCTCCACACTCATTGGCTACGTTGCCACAGGTGCCCGACACTCCCCACCTTGAGCATGATGGGTTCGACTCGTTCGTCTGGCACAGTGATCTCCCCTTAGTGCGTGACAGTGTTCAACGTGTAATCGCGCAGTTTCCTCCACAGCAGGTTTATCGGCTCAAAGGGCATATGCATTGTAGCGATGCGCCTTGGCCGACCTTGGTTAATGTTGTGTGTGGGCGCGCCGATTACGAAGATACACGGATCCGTCCGCGACCCACGTATCTCAATCAGTTTGTCCTCATTGGCGCCATCGGAAGTCAACACGATGCGCTCCGTCAGCAACTAGATGCTTGTGTTGAAACAGGCGATCGTTGTGCTGACTGGCTCGCTCGCTACCACGCCGAGTAGGGGCGCTCAGCCACCACAACTCAATAGACCCAAAGGAGCAATCCCTTTTTAAAAGGCTGTTTTGTTATGCCCTGTATGTGGGTGTACTGATTGCGTTTTTGCTTTCAGGCCGTTCATACAAAATCCGTTTGTGTTTTGGGGGGCGGTTTCGCCAGCGAGGCAGAGACGACCTCGGGGTGGCGGGCAGGCCCTTGGTAGCCGTAGGCGGACGCGGTTGTTGCCTTGTTTGAGGTAAAGACCAAGACGCCAGAGCGCCGAAGTACACAAGCGGATACGCTATAACTCGACAGCCTCGACGAAGCCATCGTAGCTCGCTCAAGCCTATGGTGGTATAGCACTTATGGGAACGAGGTCGGCGACCTTGTCCTACCCTACACTCAGGTGGGGGTTCATTGAGGCCACTATGATCAAATCCATGCTAAAATGCCTCCTTGTAACCACGATTACGCTTTTTACATTTGTAAGTTTGTCGCTGATTACGGTGGGCGCGTTTATGCTCAGCAATCACCAAGCTGTTCAGGTCTTAACACTGCCAACTGTCTCGCAAGAGAGCTATTTGTTTATTGTGACGCCATGTACGGAACGGAATAGCGCCAGTATAGGGGTGTGGACAGCGCGGAGCGGTGGCGAACATATACAGATCAATGCTTTACATAATTGGTTAGAGGTGCAGAGCTTTTTTGAAGAGCGCTCCTTGAATCGTTTTATTTGGCGTACCTCAACAATCAGGTATTGCGTTCCATAAACGGATTTCAAGCGGGGTTTGAGTTGCATCTAGCAAAGCACTTCACCAGTGTGGTTTCGGGCTGTGAGAGATTCTGCACTATAACGTAGAATCTCTCTCATACTTTTGCATATCGATGCCGCTATAGGACACTGAGTTTAGATTGCGAATTCGTTTATTATGTCTCAAGAACGCGATTTGTTTGTTGGTGTGAGTGGTGGAGGAACCTACACCCGCTCGGTTGTGATGGATGCGCAAGGCAAGATTTACGGGCGCGGTTTGGGTGGTCCGGCCAACCACAACTTCTCTGGCCCCGCTATTGTCAATCGTTCAGTCTACGATGCGATTCGAGGAGCTATCGCTGATGTTCCGCTGGAACGGATCCGCATGGTGGCTGCGGCGATATTAGCCCCTAATCACTATTTTTCTGCCGCTATCGAAGAGCTCTTGCCCGATATCCCCTTTCAACGTTGGGAAGAGGCCGAGGTCGCAGCGCACGGCATTGTTGATGAAGATCACCCCGGGATTGTGCTGATCGCGGGCACGGGCAGTCGAGCCGTGGCCTTTTGCCCCGACGGCAGTCGAGTCAGTATCGGCGGCTGGGGTATGCCGCTCGGCGATGAAGGTGGCGCAAGCACTTTGGGTTGGTGGGCGCTGCAAGCTGCTACCCGCGCCTTTGAGAGCTACGGCCCCCCGACGACGCTCCAAGCTATGGTTTTTGAACATTTGGGCATTACAACGCGGCCCGAATTGATTCAGCGCCTCTATCATCAGGGTTTGCCGCGCCACGAGTTGGGCATGTTGGCGCCTAAAGTGGTCGCCTGCGCGGAAGCTGGTGATCAGGTCGCGCGCCAGTTGTTAGAGCGCGCCGGTCAGGAGCTTGCCCATCTGATCGTTTCGGTTACGCGTAAAGCTCAATTAGACTGTTCTCCTTTGGTGGTGGCGATGATCGGCGGTGTTTTGAAAGCTGGCCCGCTGCTGCTCGATCACTTCTATGCTCGCTTGGCCGAGAGTGGCTTGCCATTTGAGTGCGTTGTGCCTGAACAACCTTCAGAAGTGGGGGCCGTGCTGCGCACGCTCAAACGGCTTGTATAATAGCGCTATACCTACTACAGCCAACAGTAATACTCCTCCGTTCGCTTGACTTTAACGAGCATCAAACACACTGTTGAACGGAATGGCATTCATCTCAGGTTAGTTCGACGGGGGAAGCGTGAGCTCTTAGGAGCTCTCGCTTGCTCGCCTGCTTGTTAAAAGAGACTCACATGAAGATCGCCTATATCGACTGTTTCCATGGTGCAGCAGGGGACATGCTGTTGGCCGCCTTACTTGATGCAGGTTTAGAGCTCGGCGCGCTTGAGCGGCTGTTAGCGACGCTGCCCCTGAGCGGCTATAGCCTCGAGTATGTGCCGACCGTCAGCTATGGGATCTCTGGGGCGCGCCTGCGCGTTAACCTGAGCGAAGCGCAGCCAGCGCGCGATTGGCGTAGCATTCGCTCTCTGATCGAAGCCAGCGGCTTGCCCGAACGCAGCAAAGGTATGGCGCTGGCTGCCTTTGGGCGCTTGGCTCGGGCCGAGGCCAAGATTCACGGTGTTGCGCTCGATGATGTTCATTTTCACGAAGTGGGAGCGGTTGATAGCATTGTCGACATGCTTGGCTTCTGTATCGGTTTGGAACTGTTGGGAATCGAGCGAGTCTATGCTTCGCCATTGCCGAGCGGCAGCGGCTGGGTTAACACGGCCCATGGGCGCCTGCCTGTGCCGGCTCCGGCGACCTTGGCGCTCTGTGCTGAAGCTAAGATCCCCTTGATTCCAGCGCTCTCGACGGGCGAACTGGTCACACCCACAGCGGCCGCTCTGCTGGCCGAGCTGGCTCGCTTTGAACAGCCCGCTATGCAGCCAGAGAGCATTGGCTATGGCTTTGGTTGGAAGGATTTTGGCGTTTTAAACGGTTTGCGGATCTGGATAGGAACGTTGTATGGGACGACTATAGCGCCTAAACAGCACTCGCACCAGCACGAACACGGGCACGATCACCAACACGGACATGATCATCGACACGAGCATCGGCACGAGCATCAGCACGAGCAGGCCAAGCAATCCGATCGGCAGCAAGCCGATGTGAGTTTGGAAGAGCTGATCGAACTGCGCTGTAATATCGACGATAGCACTGGCGAGCTGCTGGGCTATCTGATCGAGCGTTTGATGAGCGAGGGTGCGCTCGATGCTTGGGCTGTTCCATTGACGATGAAGAAGGGCCGCCCGGCGGTGCAGTTGGCTTGTTTGGTTCGCCCGCAAGATCGCGAACGTTTCGCTCGGCTGTTATTGCGCGAGAGTTCGAGTTTCGGGGTGCGCTGGAATAGCGTGCAACGTTGGGCAGCTGGGCGTGACGTGGTGGAAGTTCAAACTCCGTGGGGCAAGGTGCGGGCCAAAAGAAAGTGGCTTGATGGCGCATATATTGCCACTACTCCTGAGTACGAGGATTGTGCTGCAATTGCACGGACGGAACATATTCCGTTAGGATTCGTCTACAATTGTGTACTTAATATTCTTTATCAGGGAGAATATGCCACTTAGAATGGGAGCATGCGCGAATAGAATGACCCAAAACTAAGGACTAATGTAATAGGAGCAGGTTGCCAGAACTTTGATATGCTACAAGTAGCAGTAATAGCTGCTTCAAGTTCTGACTCACCCAGCTAATAAAAGAGTCATTTCGCTTTTGATCTATCCCCCTGTAATAGTAAGAACTTGCTCGATTTTCTAGGCTTTAGTAGCCTAATAATTCTAAGCTGTATATTTACGGAACAGCTATATAGCGCTACAAAACGATCTATTTTGAAGATTAAAAATAGTATATTTATGATTTTAGATGTTATATCATACTATTTCGTGTTTATAACTAATTGTATATCCTAGATGATGAAAAACTTTTTATCTATGGTACTATTACGATAAGTGGGCGCGGTGCTTCGTACTGATTATTTGTATTTCTTGATTACTGTCTTCAAAAATGTGCAATTTTTGATCAAGATTTCGTTTTATTGATCATTCTTTAGCTTTTCTCGTGTCTTGTTGGATGCTGACGTGTTATAATACGTTCATAAGAGGGAGGTAAGTTGGGGCCAAGATACGTTTTACCTTCCATGCAAGCCCAACTACATGCTTATGTTTGACAAGGAAGCTTGGCGATCTCAGATCGCAGAGAAATTAGCAACATTTGCACGAAACCCGAACCAAGACATTATGTTGGCGGGCACTTCGTCTTTATTGATTTATTTTGCAGCTCGCAGCTTGGAACCATTTTTAGAGGCCTTCCAGAGCGAGCCTGTTGCTGCTGTCTTAGCTTTGGCCGAGCTCCATCAAGGCCCTGGCGCTGATCATATTGTGCGACGGGCTGGCGTGTTACGCTACCAAGCGACCCGCGTGCTCGAACGAGAGATCGGCGCTTTGCCGCATTTGCGCGTTGCGATCGAGCAATTGATCGTCGGTTTGAATACCATTAATCTCGCTCGACAGCGCCTCAACTCTTCGCGCGATGAATGGCTGCGTACAACCCTGCTTCGTGAATTACACGCTTACGATAGCAGCGAGTTCTCGAGTTTGCGCCGTTTGCTCAACAACTCCGACTGGCATTCGCGTTACGAAGCTATTCGCAGCTTGCGTCAGCGGCGTGGAAATTACACCTCAGCTGATTTAGTCCTGCTGCACGATGGCCTTCATGATGGCGCTTCGCATGTGCGTGCGGCTTCAGCTCGTATGTTAGGCCAGTTCGCCGATGTGCCGCCTCCGGTGGTGGTGCGTACCCTCTTGCACGTGGCTATTTACGATTGCGATCAAGAGACGCGCTATGCCGCAGCCCGCGCTTTGGGCGGTTTGCGCGAGCGAATCACTTCGCCGCAACTGCTCGATCAACTCACTAGCCTGCTTTCCGATAACGATCGCTTCTATCGATCGGCGGCTGTGATGGTCTTGGGCCAACTGGGAGAATTGGCAAGCTCGCCGATGGTTGTGAGCAAGCTGACCGAATTGCTCCAAGATAGCGACTACTATGTGCGTGAAGCTGCTGCGCGCACCCTCGGCTGTATGGGAAGTGCGGCGGCTACACCGGAAGTGCTTCAAGCTTTAACGTTGGCCGTTCAAGATAGTGATTCGAATGTGCACGAAGCTGCGGTTGAAGCTTTGATGCGCCTGCGCGATCAACGTCCACTGACAGCTAAACAAATTAATGAGCCTCAAACCCCTGCGATAAATCGTCCCTCTTCTTCGGTGGCGGCCTAACACGTCTTGCGCTTACAAGGCTCCCGGATAGCTTTCGAGCTTGAAGGGTATTTGTGCTGCTCTGAACTGATATGTTAGATGAGGCTGTCACCAAGAATGAAGCGGTATGGTATAATGCTCGTAATTACCTGATTCATAAACGTGACATTGCGTATAGCAAGAATGTAGCTTAGATGCCGGGCAAGGAGGCAGTATGGAGATCACCCATAAACGGTTTAATCGGGTTGATTTGCTGGCCCTAAAGGGACGGCTAGACGCGACTACCTCACCGCAGTTGAAGCAAGAGATCGAGAAATTGTTTGCTGATGGCCGTTACCGCCTTGTTATCGATGCATCGGGCCTCGAGTACGTTAGTAGCCCGGGTCTGCGCGTTTTGATCGAAGCACGCAAACGCGCTCGTGAATGGAAGATCACGGATCTTGAGGGTGGTGATGTCCGAATCGCTAACCTTCCCCCACGCATCAAAGAAGTCTTTGACCTGACGGGCTTTACATCGCTCTTTGATCTGTTCGATGACACGACAGAGGCAGTGGGCTCCTTTTAACGAAGCCCTATAGACGTCTGCTCTTCCATACGAGGATCAAGCGTACATCTATTTGATGGAAATTCTTACTCTTACTGCAAATCTAGACGCGCTGGCGTATGTCAGCGCTTTTATCACCGCAGGCGCTGAACGTTCTGGCCTTGATGAGCGCGCAACGTGGCAAGTACAACTTGCGGTCGATGAGGCTGCAACTAATATTGTTCAGCATGCCTATGCAGGAACGGAGCCCGGGACCTTCACGATCACTTGGGAGGTTCAGGATAACCGTTTTATCGTGACTCTGCGAGATCATGGACGTTCTTTTGATCCTCAAGAAGTCCCAACGCCAGATATCATGTCGCCGCTTGAAGAGCGTCAAGTTGGCGGTCTTGGTATTTATTTAATGACGCGCCTGATGGATGAGGTGCGTTTTGATTTTGATCCGCAAGAAGGCAACTTCCTGACTATGGTGAAATATATTACAGCACCAACTCGTGACGATGTTGTGGTCATGCCGCTCTCTGGGCGGGTCGACGCTGTAACCTCGCCACGTATCAGTGCCGAAGTGCGGGATCATATCGCTTCTGGTGCTCGCTACTTGCTCTTGGATATGAGCGAGGTGAATTTCCTCAGTAGTAGCGGTTTACGCGCCCTATTGCTCATTCGTAAGGAATTGATGACGGAGGGTGGCGAATTGCGGCTCTGTTCTCTTCAAGAGCAAGTATACGACGTCTTTGTATTAACTGGATTTACACAAGTTTTTGCCATTCATGCGACTCAGGATGAAGCGATAGCCGCTTTTGGGCAGGGGCGTGCGTGAAACGTGAACAGGCACTGATTGGGTACTGTTTGCTGGTAGGGGCGATCGGTTGGATCTGGCTTATTGCCGTTAGCGCCGCCTTTACCGCTTGGCCTGCTCTGCTCTTGTTTGGCCTCTTAGCGCTGCTGATCGACTTTTTTGGCTTCCGACTCCCCCCCGCAGATCCGCATAGCCTCGCCGGTGTGGTGCTGGTCACCATGGCCGTAGCGGTTAATCCAGAGAGTGCCGCTCTGGTAGCAGCACTTGAAGGCTTATTTTTTGGTATTCTACTGCCTTTTATCTATAATCGACCGCGTAGCTTTTATGGAATCGTAGCGCGTCCACTGTTGCGTAGCGGCCTGCGAGGATCGACGATCCTTTTGGCGGCCACTATAGCGCGCTGGATCAGCGGCGGCCCTGAACCGAATGCTATCATCTTGATCGCAAGCATTATGCTCTGTTATGCTGTGATCATGCAGACAGGGCGCGCCATTCGCGAATATCTGCAGGGCGGTTTGAGCGGCGTTCAAACCTGGTGGCATACCGCCTGGTTCTCCTCGTTGGCGGTCGAGATCGCCCCTATGCCGGCTGCCGCGTTGGGTGCTGCGATCTATAACCAGCTCGGCACGCTCTACTTTGCGCTGTTTGCGGTCTGTTTGTTAGCTGCTAGCTTCTCGGTGCGGCGGGCCGCGCTCAGCTTGCAGGTTCAGCGTCGCTCGGTGAGCGAACTGGCCTTGCTGAACGAAGTCAGCCGCGCCATTATTCGGAGCGAGCTTGATGTCGACGCGCTCTGCGATCTGATCTATCGCGAGGCCAGCAAGATCGTCGATACCTCGTCGTTCCACTTGGGCCTCTTCGATGGCGATATGTACACCTTGGTGGTGCGCATTCAAGATCGTGTGCGTATGCCGCGCCTAACGGTGCGCCTCGAATCGCGCGATGGAATCGTCGGCTGGCTCAGAACGACGGGCCGTGCACTCTTGGTGCAAGACTTCCTCGAAGAGATGGATCGCCTGCCCGCCCGTCCCAGCTATCAGAGCGACCATCCGCCTCGTGCGGGCATCTATGTACCGCTGATCGCGGGCGATGCTGTGATCGGCAGTATCTCGATTCAGAGCTACCGCCCGGCGGCTTTTAATGCCGATGACTTGCGCCTCTTGTCGTTGATCGCCGACCAAGCGGCGGTCGCGATCGCACGCGCGCGGGCCTTCGCCGACGCCAATAAACGCGCCGTTCAGCTGCAAGCCATTCAAGCTGTAAGCGAACGCATCACGGCGATCTTAAACCTCGATGAATTATTGCCCTCGATCGCGCGCCTGATCAACGAATATTTTGGCTATCAGCCTGTTCACGTCTTTATGGTCGATGAAGAGCGCAAGCGGGTCTTGTTCCGCGCCTCGACGGCGACCGATGTGAGTATGGCCGATATGCGCTCGCTTTCGATAGCGATGGGCGAGGGAGTGGTGGGCACAGCCGCCCAGACCGCCAGCCCGGTGCTGGTCGACGATATGCGCAACGATCCCAAGTATCGCAATCTCGAGTCGCAGACGCGCTCGGAGCTGGCTGTGCCTTTGCGAGTCGGCGAGCAGATCATCGGTGTGCTTGATGTGCAGAGCGACCGTGTCAACGATTTCGGCCCCGACGATCTGTTTGTGATTCGCACTTTGGCCGACCAAATCGCGATTGCGATCGATAGCGCCAACTCCTATACCGCACAGCAGGAGGAGGCTTGGACCTTAAACGCGCTGTTGCAGATCACGGCCAATGTCGCCAGCGCCAATAGTTTGGAAGAGCTTTTGCCGACTATGGTGCGTCTGCCTCCGCTTTTGTTCGGCTGCTCGCGCTGTAGCGTGTTGCTGTGGGACCGCAATCGCAATCTCTTCACACCCATGGCGATCTATGGTCTGCCGAGACACGAGCGAGAGGCTTTGATCAATCACCCGCTTGAACTGCAGGCGGCGCCTTGGTTAGCTGAGGTAGCTCAGGCCGCTGCGCCTATGGCCCCTATGATTTTGAACCAAGCCCAGCAGCGTAGAGAAGAGCTTTCAAGCGAACTACAGCGTTTGATTTTGCCGGGTACGCTGTTGGTGATGCCGCTCTATGCGCGTGTTAACCTTTTGGGCTTGATGCTGCTCGATTTCGATGCGCCCGATAAGCAATTCGGGGCGCGCCAACGGGCGCTCTATTTAGGCACGGCGAATCAGATGGCGAGCGCGCTCGAGAACGCCTTGTTGGCGCGCGAGGCCGAGGCAGCCGCACGTTTGGAACAAGAGCTGCAAGTGGCGCGCGAGATCCAAACCGCGCTGCTGCCCAGCCATTCGCCCCAGATCAAGGGTTGGGAGATTGTGGCCGATTGGCGTTCGGCCCGTTTGGTGGGCGGCGACTTCTACGATTTTTGGCAGGTGCTCGACGGGGCCGAGGCGATCGCTCCTATGCCAGACGGCGATAGCAAAGATGCCCAACGGCTCGGCTTTGTAATCGCCGATGTCAGCGATAAGGGCGTGCCTGCTGCGATGTTTATGGCTTTGTCGCGTTCGCTGGTGCGCGCGGCTGCCCTCGATGGCTCGACGCCCGCCTTTGCGCTTGAGCGCGCCAACCGCTGGATCACGCGCGACAGCGAGTCGGGCATGTTTGTGACGCTCTTTTATGGCGTGCTCGATACGAGCTTGGGCAAGCTGCGTTACTCTTGTGCGGGCCATAACCCACCCTTGCTCTATCGCCCGAGCGAAGATAGCTTTTTGGAATTGAAGACATCTGGCATCGCGATGGGCGTGTTAGAGGAGGTTCAGCTCGGCGAGGCGGAGGTTGTGCTTGAGGTAGGAGACTGTTTGGTCTGTTACACTGACGGTGTTACCGAAGCCATTAATTTGAATGAGGAGCAGTTTGGGGTTCAACGTTTACGCGATGTGATACGTAAGCATCATCAGTTGAGCGCAAAGCAGCTTCAAGATGCGATCGCCGAGGCTGTAACCAGCTTTACCAGTGGTCAACCACCGTTTGACGATATTACCTTGCTGGTGATCAAACGGGTGGCTTCATAAGCCAGCGAGGATTTCTCCCCTCTCTCGCTGACTCTGTTTCATATCATACCAAATCCGCTTGTTGAGATCAGTATTCTGGCTAAGAACCTTGTTGGGTTAAAGCCCTGGCCGCTAGAGCTGTGAAGAAAACAAGCGGATATGCCATAAGAACGAGGTTTGGCAGTTATATTTCTGCCAAACCTCGAGTGTTGTTAGACATCGTCTGGAATAATTTTCGCCCCTGATTGGATTGCATACACAATTCCTTCTTGTAGGGTGCTGCGCGTCACGATCATACTCAAGTCAACATCAAGCGCGACTAAGGTTTGTGCGATCTGGGGCTGAACACCTGTCAAGACGACTTGTGCGCCTAACAAGGCAGTGGCGCGGGCCGTTTGAATCAAGGCATTGGCGATCAGGGTATCGACCATCTGAACGCCAGTGATGTCGATAATGACGATCTCGGCCTGATTATTCGAAACACCCTCTAAGAGCACCTCCATGATCTGGCGCGAGCGATCCTGATCGATGTGGCCGATCAAAGGCATAATGATCACGTTGTCGGCTAGGGGGATCAGCGGGGTGGCGAGTTCGCGCAAGGTTTCGGATTGGCGCATCAGAAGTTCATTTTGGCGCCGAAGTTCATCTTCATGCTCTTTACGCTCGGTAATATCGCGAGCCGCCGCATAGATTAACCCTTGCTCGGTATCGGCGTTCGATAACCACTCGATCCAACGATATCGGCCATCTTTACAGCGATAGCGGTTGGTAAACGAGATCACTTTATGGCCTTGGTTAAGCAGTTTAGCCGCTTCTATAGTACCCTCAACATCATCGGGATGTACGAACGAGAGAAATGGTTGCGCGCGAAGCTCCTCTTTTGTGTAGCCGGTTACTCGCTCCCACATCGGGTTGAGTAGCTGGAAGTAACCCGTATCGAGCGTGGCTGTACAAAGCATATCGAGCGCAAGATCAAAGAAGCGCGTTGCGTCTGCTTGTGACTGTATCGGCTCATCATTTGAATTTTGGGGTGGTGTCACTGCTGGTTCGTCGCTGTCTGATGAAGGGTTATTGATTTCTTCATCCATTTGGAAGAGCCTCCTATCCCGGACAACTAGCAAGTAATTATGGAATGTATACCGTTGAAAAGGGACTATAGATACATAAGGAAATGGCTTGAGAAGAGGAGGCGTGTCTGTTCACATATCTCCTCTTCTCAAACCATTGTGAATCGGCTGTTAAGAGCTGTATTTCAGCATTATTGGCGGAAGATCCAACCGCCATCGACGGGGATGGTTGCGCCCGTCACAAATGCGTCGAACGGGTCGCTGGCACAGAGCGCCAGAATCAGATTGGCGACGACTTCGGGCTTGCCGATGCGCTTAACAAGGTGGAAGGTCTCGGCTAGATATTTCACCGTGGCAGGGTCGCCTCCGTTGGCGAAACCGTCGAAGGTTTCGGAATAGACCGAGCCGGGTGCGATGCCATTGATAATGATGCCTTGGCTGCTGTATTCTTGGGCTGCGGTCTCGATCAGGCTTTCGAGAGCACGCTTGGAGGCACCGTAAGCGCCCAGCCCTGCAAACGAGCGTTTGCCGATGGCCGAGCTCACGTGGAAGATATAACCGCCGCTGCCCTGAGCTTGAAACTGTTTGACTTGCTCGCGGGTCATTACAAACATCGAATTCAGGTTGAGCGCGATAACCTGCTGCCACTCATCGAGGCTATATTCGGCCATTGGCTTGACCGGACCCGTGATGCCCGGGGTGTTGAGAGCGTAATCGAGACGTCCAAACTCTGCAACTGTCTGTTGAACAACACGAATAATATCTTCTTCTTTAGAAACATCTGTTTGACAGAAAGAGACCTCTCCATAACGAGAAAGTTCCTCGGCGATCGCTACACCTTCAGCTCGGCGACTTGCGATCATGACCTTCGCACCATCTTGCAAAAAGGCCTGTGCGGTCGCTTTACCGATTCCGCTCGTTCCGCCTATAACGAGTGCTACTTTCCCTTGTCGTGCGCCCATGGGTTGCTCCTTGGTTAGAGGTTATGGATTGACAGTTTTCACTAGGTTTTGAGGGTACACAGCTTAGTTTGCCAATCTAAAATGTTTGGTGTGTAAATTATTACGGTCTCTAGTATATCATAAATTTACCTGATTTTTATAATATTTATCCATTATAAACTAATTCTCGTATAAAATTAATCATGTAAATAATATTTACAAGCTTCATGCGCCTAATCTCCTCTCTTCTTATCGATCATCGATTAACGGTTCAAAAAGCGCATAAGATCGCTTCAGAACGCTGGAAATAGCCTAAAGCTAGCAATAGGATTTTGCTAGTGAAATTTTTTGACAAAGCGTCAAAATACACACCTAGCCTAATGGTCCTCACTTGTGCTAGTCCTTGCCTAACGCGCAGCATCAGCTCGAACTGGCTTGCCAACACTAGCCTCGTGCGGAGGGGCTAGATTGATTTAAGCGCCTTTTGTTACAATGGTGGCGAACGCTTCCAGCCTATCGGCGCAGAGGAGAATCTATGGACCCTAAAGACGAATGGATCGATCAGCTCAGCGAAGCAGAACAGAAGCTTGAAGCCGCTTACGAGATCTTAGCCGCTTTGCATGAAAGTTTACGCGAAGCTGGTCGGAAGAAAGATTATCAAGCGATCGGTGAAGTGATTGAGCGTTTAGCGCGTTATGGTCGCCTTTTTCAAGATATGCGAGAGACCTGGTCTGGAGCAGAGGAGTAGATCCTATGGCACCGCGTCGTGTCTATGTTGAAGGCTTGGCTCGTCTGCCAGCCTTTTGTCATGCCGTTATCGCCAACGATTTTATCTATGTGTCGGGGACGTTAGGGACTCTTCCAAACAGTATGAAGCTGGTTCCGGGTGGCACAGGCCCCGAGACCACGATCGCTTTGCGCAATATCGAGCAGATCTTGCAGGCCTGTGGCGCCAGTCTTGAAGACTTGGTGAAGGTCAATGTCTTTTTGGCTGACATGTCGACCTACGAAGAGATGAACAGCGCCTATCTCGCAGTGATCGGCAACAACCCGCCCGCTCGGATCACTGTTGGGCGAGCCGATTTGGCTTTGGGCGCAGCTGTCGAGATCGATGCTGTTGCCTATAAACCCGGCCTCGGAGAGGGATAAATCGTAATGTCCGAACAGGAACAACTTCCTCAGTTGCAGATGCTTTTCGCCCAAGGGAGACAGATCGATCCGGCTTGGATGCTGCCGCCCGCGGGCTATTCGTTGCGAACCTATCGCCCAGGCGACGAAGCGGGCTTTTACCGCGTGATGGCTGGGGCTGGCTGGCCCGGCTGGGATGATCAGCGCCTCGCCCCTTGGAAGGCGCGCATGCTTCCCAAGTGCTGGTTCTTGGTGGTTCACAATGCCAGCCAAGAGATCGTCGCAAGCGCGATGGGCATCCAAGACCATAGCGATCTGCACCCCTTTGGAGGCGAGCTCGGCTGGGTCGCCTGTGATCCAGCCCATCAGGGCCAGAAGTTAGGCACTGTGGTTTGCAGTGCGGTGACGGCCCGACTGCTCGAGATCGGCTACGACGATATCCACCTCTATACCGAGGATTGGCGTCTAGCTGCCCTTAAAACCTATTTGCGTTTAGGCTATCAACCCATGTTGCTCGATCAGAGCTATTATCAGCGCTGGCAGCAGATCTGCCAGAAGCTGAACTGGCCCTTTACGCCCGAGGCTTGGCCGCAGGTCTCAGCGCGTTGAGTCTAACAATGAAAGAAGCTCTGCATCAGCATGCAGAGCTTCTTTCGTTTCTGTTTGCTTGTAGCGAAATGCTTCCCAAATCATCTTGCTGCTTTAAGACTCTGGCGGCCTGCTCTCTTCCCCAAATAAGGCTTGTGGCGCGTCCGCCTACGGCTACCAACATTCTGACCGCCACAAAGGGCTGCTAGCTGCCTGCGCTGCAAGGCCACCTCAAAACACCATAATCAACCGAGTTTCCTATCACTCGCCCTCGTCATCATCGGAGCCATAGTAGCGCAGGCTGTTGATATCGAGCAGGTGCTCGGTGAAGAGCACGCCATCGAGATGGTCGATCTCGTGTTGGAGCGCCCAAGCTAGCAGACCAGTAGCTTTGCGAATGCGCTGCTTTTTGCCCTTCAGATCGTAATAATCGACTGTGACCCAGGTGGCACGCTCGATCTCGCCATACCAACCCGGTAGGCTGAGGCAGCCATCCATAATCCGTTCGCGCTCGGGGCTGATCTTCACGATGCTCGGGTTGATCAAAACATAGCGATCCTCGTTTTCGGGGCCAGCTTCGGCTTGTTCGTCGCGTTTGATCCCGATCACGGCGATGCGTTGTAACAGGCCGATCTGTGGGGCGGCAAGGCCGACTCCGTTGGCTGCGTGCATGGTCTCAAACATATCTTCGATCAATGTCGCAAGCTTCGGATTTGGCAGCTTAACGGGGTGGCTGCGCGTTTTCAGAA
>ERZ777003.2575-NODE-2575-length-20476-cov-14.640272_pt1 | contig 20476 bp, 11 predicted proteins | sample MGYA00374956_ERZ777003 | MGnify/ENA primary metagenome ERZ777003 (study PRJEB29302, sample SAMN06268252) | bioreactor metagenome | isolation source: Joint BioEnergy Institute, California, USA | place: USA:Joint BioEnergy Institute, California, USA | collected... | reverse complement strand
GCGGCCCCGCGGCGCCCAGGCCAACGGGCCGGGCGCATGTGCGGTATCATAGCACGGCAGCTTTCGCTCTACTGCTGGGGGATGCGATGCCCGAGATACTCTCACTCTGGCCCGGCGGCGCGCCTGGCTCGGAACACTGGACCCACCAGGAGAAGGACCACGTCTTCACGGAGCCGTGGCCGCACCGGATCACGCGCAACGTGACCAACCCGACGCTCGCGGTGTACCTGCCCGAGCCGGACGCGGCCACCGGCACCGGCCTGATCGTCTGCCCCGGCGGGGCGCACCACTTCCTGGCCGTCGACCACGAGGGCGACGCGGTCGCGCGCTGGCTCACGGCGCGGGGCATCGCGGCGTTCGTGCTCAAGTACCGGGTCATCCAGACCCCGGACGACGACGCGGAGTTCCTGGAGGCGCGGGCCAACATCCGCGAGCGGCTGCAGAAGTACCTGCCCGCCCACTGGCCGCTCGCGCTCGCCGATGGGCAGCAGGCGGTGCGCCTGGTCCGGCAGCGCGCCGCGGACTGGGGGCTGCGCCCGGACCGGATCGGCATCATGGGCTTCTCGGCGGGCGCCCATCTGGCGACGGGGGTCGCGCTGGCCGGCGACCCGAGCAGCCGCGTCGACTTCGTGGCGCCGATCTACGGCGCGCTGTGGGAGAACCTGGTCGTGCCGGAGGACGCGCCGCCGCTGTTCACGGCGGTCGCCAGCGATGACCCGATCGCGGTGAAGCCCTGCCTCGCGCTGTACAGCGCCTGGCACGCCGCCGGGCGGCCGGCCGAGATCCACTGCTACGCCCGCGGCGGCCACGGCTTCGGCATGGTCCGCCAGGGGCTCCCGTCGGACGGCTGGATCGAGCGCTTCGGCGAGTGGCTGGAGGCCCAGGGGCTCGTCGAGCGCGCGCCGAAGGCCTAGCGCCGGTCTTCCTGCGGCCCCGAGCCCGCGCCCGTGCCGGCTCGGGGCGCCGCTCAGCGCGGGCGTAGCCCGAACCCGGCCGCCAGCAGCTCGTACGAGCGGCGGCGGGCCGCCGCGTCCGGCACCATCGTCAGCACCATCAGCTCGTCGGCCGCGCCCTGCTCGGCGAGCGCCCGCAGCCGCGGGATCACCTCCGCCGGGGTGCCGACGATGTGGCGCCCTCCGAACATGCGCCGGGCGTCCGCCGCCTCCGGCGTGCGCCGGTACGCGCGGGCCTCGTCGAGCGTCGGCGGCGGGCCGGTCTCCCCACGGCGCAGGCGCGTCCAGAGCAGGTCCAGCAGGGCGGTCACGTCGGCCGCCAGCTCCTCGTCCTCGGTGCAGAACGCCGCCAGCGCCAGGATGCTGCGCGGCGCCGCCAGGAGCGGCGAGGGGCGGAAGGAGCTGCGGTAGAGCTGCAGCATCGGCACCGCCAGGTCCGGCGAGATGTGGTGCGCGAAGGCGAAGCCCAGGCCGTGCTCGGCGGCGAAGCGCGCCCCGTAGTCGCTCGACCCCAGGATCCAGATCTCCGGCATCGTCTCCACGACCGGCGTGGGCGTGATGCGGCGGAAGGGGTGGTCGGGCGCGAAGTCGCCGCGGAAGAAGGCCAGCAGCTCGGCCATCTGCTCGGGGAAGTCGTCGGCGCCGAGCGCCTCGCGCGAGCGACGGAGGGCGAGCGCGGTCAGCCCGTCGGTGCCGGGCGCGCGCCCGATCCCGAGGTCGATCCGCCCGGGGTGCAGCGCCTCCAGCGTGCGGAAGTTCTCGACCACCTTGAGCGGGCTGTGGTTCGGCAGCATCACGCCGCCCGACCCAACCCGGATCGCCGTGGTGGCCGGCGCGACGTGGGCGATCAGCAGCTCGGGCGCGCTGCTCGCCTGCCACGGGGCGTTGTGGTGCTCGGCGAACCAGTAGCGGGTGTAGCCGAGCCGCTCGACGTGGCGCGCCAGCTCGACCGACTCGGCGATCGCCTCGCCGGCGCTGCTGCCGTTCCACATCGTGACAAGGTCCAGGACTGAGAGGTCCATCGGTGTGTCTCCTTGGGGCCGGCTGGCGGGGCCGCGCCGGCCGTTTCCCCGCAGGGTTCGAGAGGGCGTCGCTTCCCCCAGAGCCCTCTTCTTCCCGCCGGAAGGTCCGGCGGCTACGCCTTGGGGGCGGCCGCCGACTGCCCGCTGGCGACGGGGGCGGTCTGCCGGTAGCGCGGGTCGCGGACGGCGAGCGTCAGCACGGCCCAGGCGATCGCGCAGCAGACCGCCGCCGCCCCGAAGAGCACGCCGAAGCCCGCCCGCTCGGCGAGCCACCCGCCGGCCAGCGGCGCGATCATCGTCGCCGGGGCGACCACCGTGCCGTGGAGGCCCAGGTAGGTCACCCGGTTCTCCTCCTGCGCGAACTCCACCACCAGGTTCAGCGTCGTCGTGAACATGATCCCGTTGATCACCCCCAGGAGCGCGAACACCACCGAGAAGCTCAGGGGGGTGGCCGAGAAGAGCGCGAGCACCATTGCCAGCCCGGCGCACAGCAGGCCGAACTGAAGCGCGCCCTTGTGCCCGCGCCGGTCGCCGATCATGCCCAGGATCGGCGTGGTGACGACCTGGGCGCCGAGCATCCACGCCGTGAACTGCCCGGCCAGGCTCTCCGGCAGCCCGCGCTCGGCGGCGGCGTACAGGCTGACGAAGCCGGTGCCCATCAGGCCGAAGGCGCTCAGGATGCGGGCGGCGAGAAAGGCGCTGAACTCGCGGTCGCCGCTGAGCAGCGCGGGGAGCCGGCGCATGTACTCGCCGATAGTCGGCACCTCGGCCGGGGCCTGGCGCCCGGTCTCGCGGATCGCGACCAGCCCGGCGTAGGAGAGCGCCATACACACCGACGCGGCGGCGAAACACAGGCTGTAGTTGATCGGGAAGGGGTAGTCCGCGAGCACGCGCTCGGCGGCCAGCCCGCCGAAGACCCCGAGCAGGCCGCCGACCGCGCCGCTGTAGCCGAAGAGCTTGCCGCGCATCCGCAGCGGCGTGACGTGGGCCACGAGGTCCATCCAGGCCGGCGCGGTGATGCCGCCCGCCAGGCCGAAGATCGCCAGCGAGATCACCGCGAACACCAGCAGCGCGCCCGGGTACTGCAGCCCGAACAGCCAGGTCGCGATCGCGAGCAGGACCCACGGCACCCGCTCGCCGAGCGTCGCGATCAGGATGTAGGGCTGCTTGCGCCCGAGCCGCGCGATGAAGGGCGCGACGAACAGCGGCGGCAGGAGGAAGCCGGTCTGCACCAGCGACGGCACCAGGCCGATCAGCAGCGTCGAGCCGCCGAGCGCCCGGATGTACAGCGGCACGATCGTCGTCATCGAGGCGAACGCGAGCGCGAGCGAGAAGAACGAGGCGTCGACGAAGTTCGCGGCGAAGTTGCGCTTCCAGTGCGGCGGCCGAGCTTCGGTTTCCGCGGGCGTGGCGGGCGGTGTCTCCACAGGGTCGTGATGCGTCATAGTGCTCTGGAGTGTCCTTTCAGCCGCCGAAGAGCAGCGTGAAGAGCGCCTCAGCAGTCGGTTGGTGGCTGCTCCGGCAGCGGGCGAGCGGGGCCGCGCCTCGCCCGCCCTGTGCGCGGACCCGCTATCATACCGCACATGGGAGCAGCCGGAGATGCAGGAAGCGCCCCCGGCCGCTGCTCTGCCGCGGTCGGCCCGGAAGAGGTGCCGCGCCGGACGCTACTCGGTGTTGGACACCCACGCCGCGCGCCGGGCGCTCTCAACCACCGCCTCGATCACGCGCATGTTCGCCACCGCATCCTCGATCGGCGTGGGCACCGGGCCGCCCTCGAGAATCGCCTGCGCGAACAGGTCGCCCTGGATGGTGTACTGGTCCACCGTGTCCAGCACGATCTCCTCGACCCCCTGGCTGTGCTGGTGCCACATGCGGCAGGGGCGGTCGGACGGCGCGTTGAACGGGATCTCGATCTCGACCCGCCCGGTGGTGCCGAAGATATTGACCCGCTGGTACGGCACAAGCTGCGTCGAGCAGGTGAACGTCGCGGTGCCGCGGCCGAAGTCCAGAATCCCCGAGGTCAGCCGGTCCACCCGGAGCTGCGGGTCGTACTCCATGATCCCGAGCACGCGCTGCGGCTCGGCGCCGAACAGCAGGCGCGAGAGCGAGATGTTGTAGCAGCCGATGTCCATGAGGCCGCCGCCGCCGATGTCGGCCTGGTTGCGGATGTTGTTCGGGTCGTCGTTGTAGTACGAGAAGAACGAGTGGACGGTGCGCAGCTCGCCGATGCCGCCCCCGGCGACGATCTCCACCGCGCGGCGCCACTGGGGGTGGTGGCGGTACATGAACGCTTCCATGACCTTCAGGTGCGGGTGGCGGCGGGCGGCGTCCACCAGCTGCTGCGCCTCGGCGGCGGTCAGGGCGATCGGCTTCTCGCACAGCACGTGCTTCCCGGCCTCGAGGGCGCGGATGGACCACGGGACGTGCAGGTGGTTGGGCAGCGGGTTGTAGATCGCGTCGATCTCGGGGTCCGCGAGCAGCTCCTCGTAGGAGCCGTAGGCCTTGGGGATGCCCAGCGCGGCGGCGGCCTCCTTCGCCGCCTCGGGCGAGCGCGACGCGATCGCCACGATGGAGCAGCGCTCGCCTCGCTGCATGGCGGGGATCACCTTCTGCGTGCCGATCTTGGCGGTGCTCAGCACGCCCCAGCGCACCTTCTGCATGCGTTCACCTCCCCGTCTGGATGCTCAGGCCCGGCCTGCGGCGGCCTGCGAGCCTCGGGTGGCGGCAGGTGAGTCCTGTGGGCCGGGCGTGCCCCGATTATAGCACCGCGGGACGGCAGCGTCGGGCTTGTGGGTGCGGCCATGGCCGCGCTGTGTCCGAAGCGGCGCGACGGCGGGGATTCACCTGTCGGTGACCGAGTATGGCGGAGGCGGGCGCGCCAGGTCCGTCGGTGGGTCGCTGCCGGACGACGCTCACTGCACGGGGCGATCATCCGGCTGAACGCCGACGGCGAGATCGGCAAGAACATTCAGAAGACGTTCGCCTACGGCATCCGCAACAGCTTCGGCATGGACGACGACGTGAATGTCCGCGCTCCCAGGAGGGGCTTCTGGAGGCTGCGACGCGCATCTCGCCTCCCGCCGGTCTGTGGCGACGCAGCGCCAGCCGGCGCCGCTGGCGCGATCCTCGCTGCTGGTATACGCTGTGAGCGGAAGATTCTCGGGCCGCGCGGCTGTCGATCTGCGCGCGCGCCGTTCGTATAGATGGTGAGACGGCACCGCTTCGACAGAGAGGAGCTCCTGTGGGCAAGATCGTTGTGCTCGATCACCTGACGCTCGACGGCGTGATGCAGGCGCCCGGCCGGCCGGACGAGGACCGCCGCGGCGGATTCGCGCACGGCGGGTGGGCAAGCCCGCGCGGCGATGTGGTCGGCGAGGTGTTCGGCGCCATACCCGCGGTCGCGGGTATGCTGTTCGGGCGCCGGACCTACGAGGACTTCTACGCCTTCTGGCCCAGCCAGCCCGACAACCCCTTCACGCCGCTGCTCAACAGCACCCAGAAGTACGTGGCCTCGACCACGCTGCGCGAGCCGCTGCCGTGGGTCAACTCGACCCTGCTGGCCGGCGACGCCGCCGAGGCGGTGGCGGCGCTCAAGCGGCGCGTGGAAGGGACGCTGCTGTGCATGGGCAGCGGCGTGCTGGTCCAGTCGCTCATGCGGCGCAACCTCGTCGACACCTTCGTGCTGCTGATCCACCCGCTCGTCCTGGGGGCGGGGCGGCGGCTCTTCGCCGAGGGCGGACCGGCAGCCGCGCTCCGGCTCGTCGAGGCCAGGGCGACCGCCAGCGGCGTGGTGATGGCGACCTACGAGCCGGCCGCTGTGTAGGCGGCCCTGGAGAGGAGAACCATCCAATGAAACAGTACCTGCTCAGCATCTACCAGCCCGACGGAGATCCGCCGCCGCCGGAGTTCCTGGAGCCGGTGATGCGCGACGTCGAGGCTCTGAACCAGGAGCTCAAGGCCGCCGGCGCCTGGGTGTTCGCCGGCGGGCTGCACCCCCCGAGCACCGCGACGGTGGTGCGGTTCCGCGGCGGCGACGCGCTCACCACCGACGGGCCGTTCGCCGAGGGCAAGGAGCACATCGGCGGGTTCTGCATCATCAAGGCGCCCGACCTCGACGCGGCGCTCGAGTGGGGGCGCAAGCTCGCGCGGGCCACCACCCTGCCAGTCGAGGTGCGGCCGTTCCAGGGCGAGGTCGCGGAGTGACGCCTGGCGCGCCGGCCCCCACCGCCGCCGCGATCGAGCGCGTGTTCCGCGAGCAGTACGGGCGCGCGGTGGCCGTCCTGGTCCGCATCTTCGGCGACATCGACGTCGCCGAGGAGGCGGTTCAGGACGCGTTCGTCGCCGCGGTGCAGCGCTGGCCGTCCGAAGGGCTGCCGCCGAGCCCGGCGGGCTGGATCATCACCACCGCGCGCAACCGGGCGATCGACCACCTGCGCCGCGAGGCATCCCGCGCGGATCGGCACGCCCAGGCCGCGCTGCTGCACGCCCAGCGCGAGCCGGCCCAGGAGAGCGCCGTGGGCGACGACCGGCTGCGGCTGATCTTCACCTGCTGCCACCCGGCGCTCGGCGCGCCGGCCCAGGTCGCGCTGACGCTGCGGCTGCTGGGCGGGCTCACCACCGCGGAGATCGCGCGCGCCTTCCTGATCCCCGAGCCGACCATGGCGCAGCGGCTGGTGCGCGCCAAGGGCAAGATCCGCGACGCGGGCATCCCCTACCGGGTCCCCGGCGCGGCCGACCTGCCGGCGCGGCTGCGGGGCGTGCTGGCGGTGGTGTACCTGATCTTCAACGAGGGCTACAGCGCGAGCGCGGGCGAGCGGCTGATCCGCGCCGAGCTGTGCGGCGAGGCCATCCGCCTCGGGCGGCTCTTGGCCGAGCTGCTGCCCGGCGAAGAGGAGGTCCTGGGGCTGCTGGCGCTGATGCTGCTGGCCGAGGCGCGGCGGCCGGCCCGCACCACGCCGGACGGCGAGCTGGTGCGGCTGGCGGACCAGGACCGCAGCCGCTGGGACCGGGCGCTGATCGCCGAGGGCCAGGCGATCGTGCGGGAGTGTCTGCGGCGCGGCCGGCCGGGGCCCTACCAGATTCAGGCCGCGATCCAGGCCGTTCACTGCGACGCGCCGGCTGCGCACGCCACCGACTGGCGGCAGATCCTGCTGCTGTACGACCAGCTCCTGGCGCTGGCGCCGAGCCCGGTGGCGGCGCTCAACCGCGCGGTCGCGGTTGCCGAGGTCGAGGGGCCGGCGGCGGCGCTCGCGCTCGTCGACGCGCTCGCCCTCGACGGCTACTACCTGTTCCACGCCATCCGCGCCGACCTGCTGCGCCGGCTCGGGCGCACCGCGGAGGCCGGGCTGGCGTACGACGCGGCGATCGCCAGCGCCGGGAACGCGGCCGAGCGGGCCTTCCTGCGGCGCCGCCGCCAGGAGCTCGGCGGGGGCTGAGGCGCTCGTCGTGGGGAGGCGTGCTGCCCTTCAGCGGCGGCAAGCGTAAGCGCTGCGCACGCCGCCTGAGAGCGTGCCGGTGTTGCGCGGGTGGCCCTGAAGTTGCATCATGGTCGGCGGTGTTGAGCGCCAAGCTGACGACGTGATGCAGGCAGAGACGCGATCCCCAGACAGCGCCCCCTCCCAACCGGAACAGGAGCGAGCACGGCTCCGGCGCCTGCGCGCCCTCCTGCGCGACCGCCCGCGGCGCCAGAGGCTGATCTTCATCGCCAGCGTGGTGGCGCTCGGAGTGTTCGCGCTGCTCGGCTTCTGGGCGCAGCGCCTGCAGACCCTCCCGTTCGATCTGGATGTCTCGCTGGGGCTCCAGGGCGCGCGCATCGCCCTGCTCGGCTGGACGATGCTGGCGCTCTCGATCTTCGGCTACGCCCCGTGGTCGTACCTCACCATCGGCCTCGTCGCGCTCGCCGTCGGGCTGCGGGTGGGGTGGCGCACAGCCGCCTACCTCACGCTGATCACGGGGCTGCAGGGCGTGGCGAATCTGCTGATCAAGGCCGCGGTGGGCCGGCCGCGCCCGGTCGGCTCGCTGGTGGACACCCTGACCGTCGAGCAGGGCAACTCGTTCCCGAGCGGCCACGTGATGTTCTACACCGTGTTCTTCGGCTTCCTCCTCTTCCTGGCCTGGACCCAGCTGCGCGGCCGGATCGCGCGCTGGGCGGCGGCCGTGGCCTCGGCGGCGCTCGTGGCCGGGGTCGGCCCCTCGCGCATCTACCTCGGCGCCCACTGGCTCAGCGATGTGGTGGCGGCGTACATGCTCGGGCTGATCATCCTCGCCTTCGCGATCGAGTTCTATCTCGAGTACGTGCGTCCGTCGTAAGCATTTAGATGACAGTATCGCAAGCCTTCGCCGGCGCGAGCGCGCTCCGGATCGGCCATTTTGCGCATACTGGTCACGTATCTCGAATCTCACCCCTCTCACTTCCCGGTAACAATTCTCTTGACAGAGATTGTATGCTTCTGGCAGGGTTTGGGCAGCGCACCCGAGCGCAGAATCACGCGGCATGAACGTCAAAGACTATCTGACCATCAAACCTGCTGCCGAGCTGCTCGGCGTGTCGGTCAACACCCTGCGCAACTGGGAGCGGAAGGGGAAGCTCGTGGCGTACCGCCACCCGATCAACGGGTACCGGCTCTACAAGCGCGCCGATCTCGAAGCCCTGCTCGCTGCGATCCAGAAGCCCAGCTCCTCCGCGCCCTCGGAGCCGCAGTGAGCTGCGCGTCCGCATTTGTGCCCAGGGCCGTTGGGTAAGATTCCAGCGCCTGAGTTCTACGTTCTACCGGTGAGGTCTCTCGTGGATGTCTTTCAGCTCCGCGATCACATTGTTCGCGAGTACGCCAACTACACCACCAGCTTCCTCACGATCCTCGACCCCGACATCCGGGAGTACGTGCATCAAGAGCTGGAGCGCGGCAAGCTCTGGCCCGACGCCCTGATCCAGCTCTCGCCGGCCTACGCCCCGGCCAGCACCGTCGCCGACCTGGTCGCGAACGGGGTGCTGCACCAGCGCTGCCAGGACATCTTCCAGGTCTCCGGCAGCGACGGGACGCCGCGGCCGCTGCGGCTGTACTACCACCAGCGCCAGGCGATCGACCTCGCCGTCCAGCGGAAGCACTTCGTCGTGACGACGGGCACCGGGTCCGGCAAGAGCATGACCTATATCGTCCCGATCGTCGACCACATCCTGAAGCACAGCCCTGAGGCCGGCAAGGTGCGCGCGATCATCGTCTACCCGATGAACGCGCTGATCAACTCGCAGGAGAAGGCGCTCACGCGCTTCATGGGGAACCTCCCGCCGGACGAGCGCGTGGTGACGTTCCGGCGCTACACCGGCCAGGAGTCCGAGAGCGAGAAGCGCGAGATCCAGGAGAACCCGCCGCACATCCTGCTGACGAACTACGTCATGCTCGAGCTGATGCTCACGCGCCCCGACGAGCACCGGTTCGTCGACCGCAGCGCGGCGGCGCTGGAGTTCATCGTGCTCGATGAGCTGCACACCTACCGCGGCCGGCAGGGCGCGGACGTCGCCCTGCTCATGCGCCGCCTGCGCGAGCGCTGCGGCAACCCCGACCTGCTGTGCATCGGCACGAGCGCGACGATGGCCAGCGGCGGGACGCGGGCCGAGAAGCGCGCCGCGGTGGCCGAGGTGGCCAGCACGATCTTCGGCGTCACGGTCTCGCCCGACAATGTGGTCGAGGAGACGCTGGAGCGGGCGGTCCCGCGCTTCGGCCCGATCGACGACGGCGCGCTGCGGGCCGCCGTGCTCGCCCCGCTGCCCGACGCGCTCGACTGGCAGGCCTTCTCGCACAGCCCGCTCGCCGCCTGGATCGAAGACACCTTCGGCCTGGACCAGTCCTCCGGCGCCCTCGAGCGCGCCCAGCCGCGCGATCTGATCAGCGGCGCGCAGGAGCTCGCGCGCCGCACCGGCGTCGACGTCGAGCGGTGCGCGGAGGTCATCCGGCACTACTTCCGGCTGGGAAGCGCCGTGCACAACCCCGACGGCAAGCCCGGCTTCGCGTTCAAGCTCCACCAGTTCATCTCGCAGGGCGGCGCCGTCTACGCGACGCTGAACGCCGGCGAGGAGCGCCGGCTGACGCTCGAGGCGCAGCATGTGATCGCGGTCGACGGCGAGGAGCGCGTGCTCTTCCCGCTGGCGTTCTGCCGCGACTGCGGCCAGCACTACTACCTCTGCACCTACCACGCGAAGGACGGCCGGGTCGCGCCCCGCGAGCCCCTGGCGCGCGTGGCCGAGAGCAGCGACGAGGTGCGCGCCGGCTACCTCCTGGTGGGCGAGGGCCTGTGGGACGAGCAGAGCAACGAGGAGTCGCTTCCCGACAGCTGGTACACCATCCCGAAGAAGGGCCGGCCGACGATCAAGAAGGACTTCCGGGAGTTCGTGCCGCGCCGGCTGTTCGTGCGCGCCGACGGGACGATCAGCTCTGTTCCCTCCGGCGACACCGTCGAGAGCTGGTTTGTCCCCAAGCCGTTCCTGACCTGCCTGAACTGCGGCGTGGTCTACACCCGGCGCGACCGTGACGACTTCCGCAAGCTCGCCGGGCTCAGCAGCGAGGGGCGCAGCACCGCGACCACGCTCGTGTCGGTCGCGGCGATCGACCAGATGCGCCGCTCGACGCTGGACGCGTCGGCCCAGAAGCTGCTCAGCTTCACCGACAACCGCCAGGACGCCTCGCTCCAGGCCGGGCACTTCAACGACTTCGCCAGCGTCGCGCTGCTGCGGGCGGCGATCTACCAGGCGCTGACCGACGACGAGGCGCCGCTCGACTACCGCAACGTCGCCCGGCGCGTGTTCGAGGCGCTCAACCTGCCCCAGGAGGCCTACGTCAAGCGCGAGGAGATCGCGACCTACGCCGGCGCCCGCAGGCGCAACGAGGAGGCCCTGATCAGGCTGCTCGAGTACCGCATCTACGAGGACCTGCGGCGCAGCTGGCGCATCACTCAGCCCAACCTCGAGCAGTGCGGCCTGCTGGCGATCGACTACCTCGACCTCGCCGAGCTCTGCGCCGACGAGAAGCAGTGGGCGAGGCACGAGCTGCTCAAGGGCGCCACGCCCGCGCAGCGCGAGACGCTGGTGCGCGCGATGCTCGACCACATGCGGCGCGAGCTGGCGGTGGACGCGCCGTGCCTCAACCCCGAGCACCAGCCCGAGCTGATCAAGACGGTCAACGCCAAGCTCAACGAGCAGTGGAGCTTCGGCGATGAGGAGCGCGTCGAGCTGCGCGAGGCCACGGTCTTCTATCTGCCGTCCGACGAGCCCCTGCCGCCTAACGGCCGCAGCCTGTCCGCGCGCGGGGCGCTCGGCCGCTTCCTGCGCTCGGCCGCCGCCTGGCCGAACTGCGCCGACGGCGCCAGCGGCGCGATGCCGGTGATCAGCGAGGATGACTACGAGGGGCTGCTCGCAGCGCTGCTCGAGGTGCTCGTCGGCGCCAATCTGCTGACGGATGTGAGCGTGGGCCCCGTCCCTGGCTACCAGATCCGCCACGACGTGCTCCTGTGGCGGCGCGGCGACGGGACGCCGCCCGTGGATCTGGTGCGCGCACGCTACCGGCGCGGGGCGAGGCCGGCCGCCCGGCCGATCAACAGCTTCTTCCGCGAGTTCTACACGAGCGCCGCTCGCAACCTGCGCGAGATCGAGGGCCGCGAGCACACCGGCCAGGTCAGGCAGGAGGACCGCGAGGAGCGCGAGGAGCGCTTCCGCGCCGGCAAGCTCCCGGTGCTCTTCTGCTCGCCGACGATGGAGCTCGGCATCGACATCGCCGACCTCAACGTGGTGCACATGCGCAACGTGCCGCCGACGCCCGCCAACTACGCGCAGCGCAGCGGCCGCGCCGGGCGGAGCGGCCAGCCGGCCTTCGTCATGACCTACTGCTCGATCGGCAGCGGGCACGACCAGTACTTCTTCCAGCGGCCGGCCGAAATGGTCGCCGGCGCGGTCGCGCCGCCGCAGATGGACCTCGCCAACGAGGACCTGCTGCTGGCCCACATCCACGCGATCTGGCTGCGCTTCACCCGCCTGCCGACGCTGCGGACCATGCTCGATCTCATCGACACGGCGCAGCCCGGCTACCCGCTGAAGGAGGAGGTGCGCCAGGCGATCACCTTCTCGCCCGCGCAGCGCGCCGCCTGCCGCGCCGCCTGCCAGAACGTGCTCGACGCCTGCCAGGCCTACCTCGGCGGCGCGTCGTGGTACGACGCCGGCTGGCTCGACCGGCGCCTCGACGCCGCGCCCGACGAGTTCGACAGAGCCTGCGACCGCTGGCGCAACCTGTTCGCCGCGGCCGAGGCCGAGCTGAAGGCCGCCCGCGACCAGATCGACCTCTCGCGGCGCAAGACGCTCAGGCGGGAGGTGATCAGGGAGGCGCAGCGCCGCGAGGCCGAGGCCAACCGCCAGTTCGAGCTGCTGTGCAACACCGGCTCCGGGCGCCAGGGCGACTCCGACTTCTACCCCTACCGCTACCTGGCGAGCGAGGGCTTCCTGCCCGGCTACAACTTCCCGCGGCTGCCGGTGCGCGCGTTCCTCCGCACCAGCCACGAGGGCGGCACCTACCTGGCGCGGCCGCGCTTCCTGGCGCTGACCGAGTTCGGGCCGCAGAACGTCATCTACCACGAGGGCCGCAAGTACCGCGTGACGAAGGCGCTCCTTCCGCCAGGCGATGTGGCGAGCTCGCTCGGGCGCGCCAAGATCTGTACGCTGTGCGGCTACTTCCACGGCGACACCAGCGTCGACCTCTGCGAGAACTGCGGCGCGTCGCTGGCCGGGCCGGCCGGCAGAGTGCTGGTCAACCTGTTCGAGATGACCACAGTGAGCACCCAGCGCGTCGAGCGCATCACCTGCGAGGAGGAGGAGCGGCTGCGCGAGGGCTTCAGGATCACGACCCACTACCGGTTCTCGCGCGATCAGCACGGCCTGCGGCGCTTCGACGCGAGCGCCGTCGACCCCGCGGCCCCCGGCGAGGCGTTGCTGCGGCTCAGCTACGGCCCGGCGGCCTCGATCTGGCGCGTGAACCACGGCTGGCGCCGCGCCCGCCAGGAGGGCTTCGCGCTGGACACGCAGAAGGGCCTGTGGGGGCGCGGCCCGGGCGACGACGGCGACGAGGCGCCCGACAACGGGCTGGAGGGCGCGGTGCGCCAGAATGTGCGCCTGATGGTGCAGGACACCCGCAACCTGCTGGTGATCGAGCCGCCCGCCCAGCTGCGCAGCGCCGAGGCGATCATCACCGTGCAGTACGCGCTGCAGCGGGCGATCGAGGAGGTCTTCCAGCTCGAGGAGCAGGAGCTGAGCTCCGAGCTGCTCACCGAGCAGGCCCCCAGCCGGATCATCTACTGGGAGGCCTCCGAGGGCGGCGCGGGCGTGCTCCGCCGGCTGGTCGAGGAGCCGGACGCGCTGGCGCGCGTGGCGCGCACCGCGCTGGAGATCTGCCACTTCGACCCCGAGACGGGGGAGGAGCGCGGCGCCGGCGAGTGCGTCCGCGCCTGCTACCGCTGCCTGCTGTCGTACAGCAACCAGCCGTTCCACAGCCGTATCGACCGCCGCCTCGCGCGCGATTACCTGATGGGACTCGTGGGCGCGCAGGTGGTCACGCCCACGGCTGCGGCGCCGGCGGCGGCCCCGGCGCCGGATACCCTCCCGCCGGCGACGGAGCGCGTGCTCGCGTACATCCGCGCCAACGGCGGCCGCGCGCCGGACGCGGTGCTCCAGGAGCGGGGCGGCCACCGGCCGCACCTGTTCTTCGCGCCGTCGTTCTACGTGCTCTGCCCGGAGCCTGGCGAGGACGTCTCGGCGCTGCGCGACGAGCTCGAGGACAGCGGCGCCGTGGTGGTCGTCGTCCAGCCGGATATCGAGGTGGGGGCTCAGCTGGAGCAGTATCGCTTCTGGATGGGATAGGCAAGGATGAGTCGTTTTGAGATTGGCACCCTGGTCCGCTGCCGCGGGCGCGAGTGGGTGGTGCTCCCCTCCGAGCAGGACGACGTGCTCCTGCTGCGGCCGCTCGGCGGGAGCGAGGCCGAGGTCTGCGGGATCTACATGCCCCTGGAGGGGCAGCGCGTCACCCCGGCCACCTTCGCGCCGCCCGACCCGGCCCGCGCGGGCGACTTCGTCTCCGGCGCGCTGCTGCGCGACGCCGCCCGCCTGACTCTGCGCAGCGGAGCCGGCCCCTTCCGCTCGCTCGGCCGCCTGAGCGTGCGCCCGCGCCCCTACCAGCTCGTGCCGCTGATCATGGCCCTGCGCCAGGAGACGGTGCGCCTGCTGATCGCCGACGACGTCGGGATCGGCAAGACCGTCGAGGCGGCCCTGATCGCCCGCGAGCTGATCGACCGCGGCGAGGTGCGCCGCCTGACCGTGCTCTGCCCGCCCCATCTCTGCGACCAGTGGCAGCGCGAGCTGGCCGAGAAGTTCGCCATCGACGCCGTGGTGGTGCGCTCCAGCACCGCCGCCGCGCTGGAGCGCTCGCTGCCGCGCACGGACGCCAGCCTGTTCGAGCACTTCCCGTACACCATCGCCAGCATCGACTACCTGAAGAGCGACCGGCGCCGCGACAGCTTCCTGCGCACCTGCCCCGAGCTGGTGATCGTCGACGAGGCGCATACGGCGACCCTCGCGGGCGGGCTGGGGAGCGGCCAGCAGCAGCGCTACGAGCTGGTGCGCGACCTCGCGCGGGACGCGAGCCGCCACCTGCTGCTGCTCACCGCCACGCCCCACAGCGGCATCGAGGGCGCGTTCGCCTCGCTCCTCGGGCTGCTCGTCCCCCGCTTCGCGCAGCTGGACATGGAGCGCCTCGGCGACGAGGAGCGCTCCGAGCTGGCGCGCCACTTCGTCCAGCGCCGCCGCGCCGATGTGCAGCGCTGGCTCGGCGCCGATGATGTCACCCCGTTCCCGGTGCGCGAGACCGCCGAGGTGACCTACACGCTCCCGCGCGGCTCCGAGTACCGCCGTCTGTTCGACGATGTCTACGCCTTCACCCGCGGCGTCGTCGGCGAGCGCCTCGGCTCCGGCGCCAGGGCCCATGTGCGCCAGCGCGCCCGCTACTGGGCCGCGCTCGCCCTGCTGCGCTGCGTGATGAGCAGCCCCGCCGCCGCCGAGCGGGCGCTGTCGGCCCGCGCCGAGGCCGCCGTCGACGCGCAGGACCTCGAGCAGGACGCCTCGCTCGCCGACTCGCTCTTCAGCCCGGCGGTGGCCGACGCCACCGACCAGGAGCACGCGCAGGACCAGGAGCCCACCCAGCTTGTGGCCGAGCTGGCCGCCGACCTCGCGCCCGACGCCGGGCAGGTGGCGGCGACGAGCTCTGAGCAGACGCTGCTCAGGCGCTACGCCGCCCGCGCGAGGGGCCTGGCGGGCGCCGGCGACCCCAAGCTGCTGAAGCTGGTGGAGGTGCTGGAGCGGCTGCTGCGCGACGGCTTCAACCCGATCGTTTACTGCCGCTACATCGCCACCGCCAAGTACCTGGGCGAGCAGCTCCCCGCGCGCCTCAAGGAGAAGGGCCTGCGGGTGATGGCCGTCACCGGCGAGCAGTCCGAGGAGGAGCGCGAGACGCTGGTCGCCGAGCTGGAGCAGAGCCCGCGGCGCATCCTGGTCGCCACCGACTGCCTGAGCGAGGGCATCAACCTCCAGCACGCCTTCGACGCCGTCATCCACTACGACCTGCCGTGGAACCCGAACCGGCTGGAGCAGCGCGAGGGACGCGTGGACCGCTACGGCCAGCGCGCGCCGGTGGTGCGCACCGTTCTGCTCTACGGCCAGGACAACCCGATGGACGAGGCGGTGATGAAGGTGCTGCTGCGCAAGGCGGTCAGCATCCACCGGTCGCTCGGCATCTCGGTGCCCCTGCCGGTCGACAGCGGCACGGTGGTCGAGGCGCTGATCGCCTCGCTGTTCCAGCCCGTCGTTCGGCAGGCGACCCTCTTCGACGCCGAGCAGGAGGCGCTGCTCGATGCGCAGGCGCGCGCCGCGGAGGTCGAGCGGCAGTGGGAGTTCGCCATCCAGCGCGAGAAGGAGAGCCGCACCCGCTTCGCCCAGCGCCGCATCCGCCCCGACGAGGTGGCGCGCGAGCTGGAGGAGAGCGACGCGGTGCTCGGCGACCCGGCGACGGTCGAGCGCTTCGTGCGCGCGGCGGCCGAGCGGCTCGGCGCCCCGCTGCAGGAGGCCGGCGACGGCACGTATACGCTCCCGGCCGCCTCGCTGCCCGCGCCGGTGCGCGAGCGGGTCGCCCACCTGGCCGACCGCAAGAGCCGCCTGATCCACCTGTGCTTCGCCAGCCCGGCCCCGGTCGGCGTGCAGAGCATCGGCCGCAACCACCCGCTGACGGCGGCGCTCGCCGACTACCTGCTGGAGACGGCGCTCACGCCCGACACCGACACGCTGCACGCGGCGCGCTGCGGGCTCATCCGCACCGCGGCGGTGGAGCGGCGCACGGTGCTGCTCCTGCTGCGGGTGCGGATGCTGGTCAGGAGCGCCCGCCAGGAGACGCCGTCGCTCGCCGAGGAGCTGGTGGTCTGCGGCTACACCCGGAGCGGCGGGCAGATCCAGTGGCTCGACGAGCGGGACGCGCTCGGCCTGCTCGACACGGCCACGCCCGCCGCGAACGTCGCCCCCGACGAGCGGACGCTCGGGATTCAGTCGGCCCTCGATCAGATCGCGGGGCTCACCGGGGACCTCAACGCCATCGCGCAGGGCCGCGCGGCCAAGCTGCGCGAGGCGCACCAGCGGGTGCGCTCGGCGGTCGGCGGCGGCCACGTGACGGTGACGCCGCGCACCCCGCCGGATGTGCTTGGGGTCTACGTGCTGCTGCCGCGCGTGTAGCGGCGGGCGGTCGTATCGGGAGACAGCGGACGAGCGACACAGCAGTCATCGGCGCAGCGAGAGGACGAGACAACCCCAATGGCCTACACCACCATCACAACCGAGGGCGGGCTGCTCCCCGCCGAGATCCTGGACGCGGTCGCCGCCGGCGAGATCGAGGGCCAGCGCCCCGAGGACTTCGGCATGGAGCGGGGCCGCCGCGTCAGCGATCAGATCGCGGCCGCATGGAACGCGGTGAAGGGCCAGTGGCAGACCTTCCAGTACCTGGCCGAGAGCCGCCTGCGCCCCGGCGACACCGGCACCTCGCTCACCCGCGAGCGCTGGGTGCTGCCGCTCCTCGAGATCCTCGGCTACCAGCTCAGCTACAACCAGTCCGCCTATCTGGTCGAGGGGCGCACCTACGCCATCTCGCACCGCGCCGGCGAGGCCGACGACGCGCCGCCGGTCCACATCGAGGGCATCCACACCAACCTCGACGCCCGCCCGCCCTCCGGCCGCCCGCGCCTCTCGCCGCACGCGCTCGTGCAGGAGTACCTCAACTCCACCGAGCAGGTCTGGGGCATCGTCACCAACGGCGAGCGCCTGCGCCTGCTGCGCGACAACTCGCGCTTCACCCGCCCGGCCTACGTCGAGTTCGACCTGCGCTCGATGCTGGAGGGCGAGAAGTTCACCGAGTTCGCCATCCTCTACCGCCTGCTGCACCGCTCGCGCCTGCCCCGCTCCAGCGCCGACGCGGCGAGCTGCCTGCTTGAGCGCTACCACCAGCGCGCCGTCGAGACCGGCGGCCGCGTCCGCGACGGCCTGCGCGACGGGGTCGAGCAGGCGCTCAAGCTGCTCGGCAACGGCCTGCTGCGCCACCCGGCCAACGCCCGGCTGCGCGCCAAGCTCGCCGCCGGCCTCGCGAGCGGCAGGGACGGCGACGGGGCGCTCACGCCGCTCGGCTACTACCGCCAGCTCCTGCGCCTGGTCTACCGCATGCTGTTCCTCATGGTGGCCGAGGAGCGCAACCTGATCGCCGCCGAGGTGGACGAGAGCGACCCGCTCTCGCCGCTCGCCTACCGCCCCAGGGCCGACGTGCGGCTCCAGATCTACCGCGAGCACTACAGCGTCTCCCGCCTGCGCCGCCTGGCCGAGACCTCCGGCGTCAGCCGCGGCCCCTACGGCGACCTGTGGCTCGGCCTGTGGACGACCTTCGACATGCTGGAGGGCAGCGACGAGCAGAGCGCGCGCAGCCTCGGCCTCGCCCCGCTCGACGGCGGGCTGTTCGGCGCCGAGGCGCTGGCCGACCTCGCCGGCACCGAGCTGTTCAACGCCGACCTGCTGGCCGCCGTGCGCGCCCTCTCGCTCTACCACGACCGGGAGAGCCGCACGCTGCGCCGCGTCAACTACGCCGCCCTCGACGTCGAGGAGCTCGGCAGCGTCTACGAGTCACTCCTGGACTATCGTCCAGTCGTTGAAGTTAAAAGTCAAAAGGAAAAAGGCAAAAACGAAGGCGAAAGTCAAAAGGCAAAAGGCAAAAACGACATTGACGACGTTGGCGGCGCCGATGATGCTGGCGGCGCTGAAGCCGATCCTTTTGCCTTTTACCTTTTTACTTTTGACTTAGCCACCGGTACGGAGCGCAAGACCACCGGCTCCTACTACACGCGCCCCGAGCTGGTGCAGGAGCTGATCAAGAGCGCGCTGGTGCCGGTGATCGAGGAGCGCCTCAGGGCCGCCGGGCCGGACCCGCGGGCGCGCGAGCAGGCGCTGCTGAGCATCCGCGTGGTCGACCCGGCCTGCGGCTCGGGCCACTTCCTGCTGGCCGCCGCCCGCCGCATCGGCCGCGAGCTGGCGAAGGTCCGCACCGGCGAGGATCAGCCCACGCCGAAGCAGTTCCGCCTGGCGGTGCGCGAGGTGATCCAGCGCTGCATCTTCGGCGTGGACCTCAACCCGCTGGCGGTGGACCTGTGCAAGCTGGCGCTCTGGCTGGAGGGCCACAGCGCCGGCATGCCGCTCAGCTTCCTCGACCACCACATCAAGTGCGGCAACAGCCTGATCGGCGCCACCCGCAGGCTCGTGGCCCAGGGCATCCCCGACGACGCCTACAAGCCCGTCACCGGCGACGACAAGAAGGTCGCCGCGGAGATCAGGAAGCGCAACAGGCAGGAGCGCGAGCTGTTCCACAGGCACGGCCACGTCCAGGCGAGCTTCCTCGACATGCCCGCCGCCGACGCCGCGGCCTCGCTGGCCGAGGAGCTGCGCCGGCTCGACGAGCAGGCCGACGACAGCGTCGCCGCGGTGCGCGAGCGCGCCCGCCGCTACCGCCAGCTCCAGCAGCAGGCCGCCGCCGAGAAGGTCGCCTTCGACCTGTGGACCGCCGCCTTCTTCCAGCCGCTCACGCCCGAGAACGCGCGCTTCGTGCCGACCACCCGCGACCTGCTCGACCACCGCGCCAGCCCGAAGGACCTGCGCGACCCGAAGGTGGCCATGGCCGTGCCGCTGGCCGAGGAGGTCGGCTTCTTCCACTGGGAGCTGGAATTCCCTCAGATCTTCGATGCTGAAGGCGGAGGGGAAGGCAAAAGGCAAAAGGCAAAAGGCGAAAGCGATCAAGGACAGTCCGCGCAGTCAGCGCCCGACAGCGACACTCTTTTGCCTTTTTCCTTTTCACTTTTAACTTCCGAAGGCGGTGGCTTCGACGTGGTGCTCGGCAACCCGCCCTGGGAGCGGATCAAGCTCCAGGAGCAGGAGCACTTCGTGGACGTGCCCGAGATCCGCAGCGCCGCGAACAAGGCCGCCCGCGAGAAGCTGATCCAGGCCTGGCGGCAGGGGGACGAGCGCCAGCGCGCCCGCATCGCGAAGTTCGACGCTGCCAAGTACCGCGCCGAGGCCGAGAGCCGCTTCGTGCGCGCCTCCGGCCGCTTCCCGCTCACCGCCGTGGGCGACGTCAACACCTACGCGCTGTTCGCCGAGCACGCCCGCGATCTGCTCGCGCCGGCAGGACGGGCTGGTATCATCGTGCCGACCGGGATCGCGACGGACGATACCTGTAAGGCCTTCTTCGGCGATCTGAGCCAGCGCCGGCAGCTCGTCAGCCTGTACGACTTCGAGAACCGCGAGAAAATTTTCGCCGATGTTGACAGCCGCTACAAATTTTCTCTACTCACTATCGGCGCCACCCGCGGCCCGGCCCGCATGCTCTTCTTCGCCACGAATACGGCCCATCTCGCCGACGAGCAACGAGCCTTCACGCTCACGCCGGAGGAGATCGCGCTGATCAACCCGAACACCCGCACCGCGCCGGTCTTCCGCACCGCGCAAGATGCCGAACTGACGAAGAAGATCTACCGGCGTGCCCCGGTGCTGGTGAATGAGCAGACGGGCGCAAATCCCTGGGGTGTTCGTTTCGCGGCAATGTTCCACATGTCCAACGACAGCCGTCTGTTTCAGAGTGCGCCAGGGCCAGGGCTACTGCCACTATACGAAGCCAAACTGCTACACCAGTTCACCCACCGCTGGGCAACATATGAGAAGGCAAAAGGCGAAAGGCAAAAGGCAAAAGGTGAGGCGGCTGGCCCGGACGCCCGCGATCTGACGCCCGAGGAGCTTGCCGACCCGCGCTGCGCCATCACCCCGCGCTACTGGGTCGAGCGCGGCGAGGTCGAGGCGCGGCTTGCCCAGCGCGGCTGGGAGCGCGGCTGGCTGCTCGGCTTCCGCGA
>ERZ777003.2573-NODE-2573-length-20492-cov-6.683075_pt1 | contig 20492 bp, 16 predicted proteins | sample MGYA00374956_ERZ777003 | MGnify/ENA primary metagenome ERZ777003 (study PRJEB29302, sample SAMN06268252) | bioreactor metagenome | isolation source: Joint BioEnergy Institute, California, USA | place: USA:Joint BioEnergy Institute, California, USA | collected... | reverse complement strand
ATCTTGTCGAGGTCCGTCATGCCCGACGGGTTCGCCTTGCGCGGCGCGTTCAGCAGACCCGGCTCCCGTATCTGCCGCCACAGCCCCAGCAGCCGGCGCAGTTCCACCAACGGCTCCGGATGATCGTCCACCCGCAGGTCGAGGTCGGGGAAGTCCTCCGTCGTCGTCAGCACCATCGCCGCCGACTGCTTCCCACGCCGGTCGCCGCCCGCCGCTTGGCCCGCGTCGAGCGCTGTCAACAGCCGCTCCTGCAGCGGCAGGTCGGTCCGTGCCGCGAAGGTGGCGAAGGTTTCCTCCACCACCGCCGGGCCGGCCAGCATGTTGCCTGCGACGCTGAAGCCCTCCCCGGTACGCTCGCCGCACCACGCGACGCAGTTCTCCCCCGTGAAGGCCGCGCTGCGGCCATGGCGGTCCACGCAGTGGACCTGCCGGATGCCGCGCCCCGCATCGCCCGCGAGCGCGCCCTCGATCGCCGCTTCCGGCGGCAGGCCGCGCGCCAGCCCGTCGAGGATTGCCGGCCCGAGATAGCGGTTGGTGAAGGACTGGGTGGAGACCGCGCCCACCCCGGCACGCACGAAGGGACAGCTCGCTCCGACCGCGAGGTTGCAGGTGGTGACCGCGACGGCGAAGGCGCCCGTCGCCGGATCATGCGCGACGATGGACCAGGTCATGGATGCTCCCCTCAGACCGCTTTCTGGGGAGTAGCCTCGCATGTTCCGGAGCGTTGCGCATCCGGCCGGCCGATGCGATGACCGGATCGGAATAACGATAACTCAGGGAGACGAACGTCATGTCGCAGCCCCCGACGCGCCGCCGCTTGCTCGCCGGCACGGCCGGCACCCTGGGCGCTGGCCTGGCCCTTCCCGGGGACGCGGGCGCCCAGGCCGCCTGGCCCGACCGCTCCGTGCGGCTGATCGTCCCATTCGGCCCCGGCGGCGCGGTGGACACCCTCTCTCGTACCGTCGCCAACGCCTTCCCGGCGCACGCTAACGGCCAAACCCTGGTGGTCGAGAACCGCGGTGGCGCGGGCGGCACCATCGCCGGCGCCTTCGTCGCCCAGGCGCGGCCGGACGGTGCCACGCTGATGATGGCCGACCTCGGCGCCAACGCCATCGGCAAGGAGCTGCAGCCCGGCCTTACCTACGACCCGGTGCGCGCCTTCACCCCGATCGTGCACCTGGTCAACCTGCCGATCGTGCTCATCGTGCGGGAGGGCGTCCCGGTGCGCGACCTGGCGGGCTTGCTCGATCGCGCCAGGCGCAGCGGCGACGGCGTCCCCTACGCTTCGCCGGGCGTGGGGCACCCGAGCCATCTCGGCGTAGAGATGCTCGCGCGCATGGCCGGCGTGCGCTTCACCGCCGTGCACTACCGCAGCGGCGCCGACGTGATGCGCTCCCTGATCCAGGGCGAGACCGAGTTCTCCATGCCAAGCGTCTCGACTGCCATGCCTTTCATCCGCGAGGGCAAGGTGCGCCCGATCGCGGTCGGCGCGCCGCGTCCTGTCCCCGCGCTGCCGGACACGCCGCCGGTCGCCGCCACCCTGTCCGGTTTCGAGGCGACGACCTGGCACGGCGTGGTCGGTCCCGCCGGCCTCCCGGCGGAGATCGTCGCCGCGGCCAATCGCATCTTCAACGCCATCATCACCTCGCCCGAGGTGCGCGAGACGGTGCAGCGCGTTCAGGCCGCGGAGGTGGTCGGCGGAACGCCGGAGGCCTTCGCTGCCTTCATCCGCCGCGAGGTCGAGAAGTGGACGCCGGTGATCCGCGCCGGCGGCATCCGCGCGGACTGAAAGCCGGGTCGCGCCACCGCAGCATGGGTGACGCGCCCCTTCCTCGGCGCGCGGAGGGCAGAGGAGGGGGGCCGGGCTCCTCCCGGCCGCTCAGCAGCGCAGCTTCGCCGCGAGATCCACGAAGTCGCTCGCCACCACGTCCCACGCCTCGGACGGTGCGAGGTCGCTCGTCTGCCCCGGCCCATGCTCCCGCGGCCGCGTGACGAAGCAGGTTCGCAGCCCGCAGCCGCGCGCTGCCTTGAGGTCGCCGTTGTGCGCCGCGACCAGCGCCACCTGCTCCGGCCTCAGCCCGAGGATGTCCGCGGTGCGCAGATAGGCCTCCGGCTGCGGCTTGTAGGCCTGCGCCACCTCCGCGCCGAGGATCGCATCCCACGGGATGCCCGCGCGCTTGGCCATGTTCAGCAGCAGCGCGACATTGCCGTTGGAGAGCGGCGCGATGATGTAGCGCGTCTTCAGCCGGGTCAGCCCCGCGACGGTGTCCGGCCAGGGGTCGAGCCGATGCCAGGCGCGGTTCAGCTCGTCGAGCTCCGCCTCGGGGATGCCCGCGGGGTCCAGCCCGTGGTCGCGCAGCACCGCCTCCAGGTTCTCGCGGTGGAGGATGTCGAGGCGCGTGAAGGGCCGCCGCCCGCTGCGGCATTCCTCCATCGCCGGCTGGTAGCGCCGGCGCCAAGCGTCGGCGAAGGCGCGCGGGTCAATGTCCTCCCGCCCGTGCCGCTTCAGGAAGGGCGCGGCGTCCCGCGCGACTCCCTCGCGCCAGTCCACCACGGTGCCGAACACATCGAACACCAGCGCGCGCACCTCGTCCATCGCCGTCACTCCCCCGCCTGTCCGGGCTGCGCCCAGCGCCGCTCGAACTCCCATACCTCCGGGAAGCCCATCAGTTCGCAGATCCGCCCGAATCCGTAAGAGGCTTCCGCCGGCAGCCCGTTGGAATCGCCCCGTGCCTTGAGATGCGCATAGGCCCGCTCCAGCGCCGCCGCCGCCGCGAGGAAGCCGAGCGCGGGATAGATCGCCATCGCGTAGCCGATCTCCTGCAGCCGCTTCGCCGGCAGGATCGGCGTCCGCCCGCCCTCGACGCAGTTGGCGAGCAGCGGCCAGCGCGGGCCCAGCTGCCGCCCGATCTCCACCATCTCCGCCTCGCTCTCCGGGCTCTCGACGAAGATGATGTCGGCACCGGCCTCGCCGTACATCCGCCCGCGGCGGATCGCCTCCTCGAGCCCGAGCGAGGTGCGCGCATCGGTGCGCGCCACGATCAGGAAATCGGGGCTGCGCCGGGCCTCGACCGCGACCCGGATCTTCAGGACCATTTCCTCCGCCGGGATCACGCGCCGTCCCGGCGTGTGGCCGCACTTCTTCGGCACTTCCTGGTCCTCGATCTGGATGCCGGAGATGCCCGCTGCCTCGTAGCCGCGCACCGTCTCGCGGACGTTGAGCAGCCCGCCGTAGCCCGTGTCCGCATCGGCGATCAGCGGCGTGCGGCAGCCCTGTGCGATGCGGCCCATGCGCCCGACCATGTCGGTGTAGGTTGCGATCCCTGCATCCGCCACGCCGAGATGCGAGGCGACGACGCCGAAGCCGGTGCCGTAGAGGCAATCGAACCCCATGCCGTCCGCCACTTTGGCGGAGATCATGTCGAACACGCCAGGCGCCACGATGAAGCGCCGCTCGGCGAAGGCGCGGCGGAGGGCGGGGTCGGCCATGGCGGTCTCTCCAAGCTGCAGGGCACCGCGCCGGGCGTCATCGGCGGCCGGCGCGGCGCCTCGGATCAGTCGATGGTCGCGCCCGAGATGCGGATGATCGGCGTCCAGCGCTCGATCTCGGAGGCGATGAACTCCCGCGTCCGCTCCGGCGTGTAGCCGAGGGTGATCACGTTGCCGAGTTGCAGCAGCCGGTCGCGCACCGCCGGCGTCTGCAGCGCCACCTGGATCTGCTCATAGAGGAACTGCCGGATCGGCATCGGCGTCCCGAGCGGCGCCGACCAGGGCGTCCAGGTGCTCGCGATGTACTCCGGCAGCCCTGCCTCCGCGGAGGTCGGCAGGTCGGGCAGCATGGGCGAGCGCTCGGCCGAGGAGACGAGGATGCCGCGCACCGTCCCGGAGCGGACGTGGCTCTCGAGGAAGGAGATCGTATCCACCTGGAAGGCCGTCCGTCCCGCCGCCAGGTCGGAGAAGGCGGCAGCGGAGCCGCGGTAGGGGATGTGGTTCGCCTGCACCCCGAGCATGTGAACCAGCATCACCGCCGCGATGTGACCGGTCGAGCCGTTGCCCGAGGAGCCGAAGTCGTACCGCCCCGGATTGGCCGCGAGCAGCGCGCGGAACTCCGCCAGGTTTCGCGCCGGCACGCTCGGATGGACCGCCAGCACCAGCGGCGAGAGGCTGTTGATGGTGATGTGGTCGAGGCCCGTCAGCGGGTGCACCGGAAGGTTGCGGTAGAGCCCCGGGCTCAGCCCGTGCGTCCCGAGCGCCCCGACCAGCAGCGTGTAGCCGTCCGGCGCCGCCTTCGCCACGGTGTCGAGCGCCACCACGCCGCCGCCGGAGGGCCGGTTCTCCACCACGAATTGCTGCCCGATCTGCGCCGACAGCGCCTGGCCGACCAGCCGTGCATTGATGTCCGCATTGCCGCCCGCGGCAAAGGCCACGACGATGCGCACTGGCCGGTTCGGATAGTCGGTCCCTGGCGCCCGAGGCTGCGTCGCGGGCTGTGCTGTCGCCACCCCAGCCGAGAGCAGCAGCGCGCCGAATGCCGCTGCGATCCACCCCTTCATCCGTCCCCTCCCGATCGCACAGGGCTGCTCACCTCGCCCCGTCTGGTCCTCACCCGATCGCATGCTCAAGTACGCCGACCCGTTCCACCTCGATGCGCAGCCTGTCGCCCGGCTTCAGCCAGCGCGGCGGCGTGCGGAACGCGCCGGAGCCGGCCGGCGTGCCGGTGGCGATCAGGTCGCCCGGTTCGAGCGTCACGTAGCGGCTGAGATAGGCGATGAGCCGGGATACGGGGAAGATCATATCCACCGTGTTCCCGTCCTGCACCAGCTCTCCGTTCAGCCAGCAACGCACCGCGAGCCGCCAGGGCTCGCCCACCTCATCCGCCGTCGCGAGCCACGGCCCGATCGGGCAGAACCCATCCATCCCCTTGGCGAAGGAGGTCTGCGGCGGGCTCACGTCGAGCTGGAATTCCCGCGCGCTCACGTCGTTCAGCACGACGTATCCGGCGACGTACTCGAGCGCTGTGCCCTCCGGCACGTCGCGCGCCGGGCGGCCGATGACCACGCCGAGCTCCGCCTCATAGTCCGGCTTGGTCACCGTCTTCGGGATGCGCACCGTGCATCCGGGCCCGGCGATCGCCGAGGTCGGCTTGAGGAAGATGCGCGGCGCCGCCTGCGCCGGACCGCCGACCTCCTTCGCGTGCTCCGCGTAGTTCCGCCCGACGCCGAGGATCTTCCCGGGCCGCAGCGGCGCCAGCAGCTCCACGGTTGCCAGCGGCACGCGCAGCCCCGCGCTCTCCGGCCGCGCCGCGAAGGCGAGCGCCCGCCCCGCCGCGACCATCGCCGCCTCGTCGGCGATCAGCGCCACCATGTCGTCCGGGATCACGGCCGCCGCGCGGTCCGGCTCCCCAGCCGCCCGCATCGCCGCGGCGAGCGCCGGGCGCAGCTCCACCACCGCATCCTCGCCAACCATGCCGCCCAGCACCGGCGCGTCGCCGCTCCCCGGGCGGCGGAAGCTCACCAGCCTCATGCCGCGAGCGCCCCGTAGTCGAGGCTCGCCATCACCTGCACGCGGTGGATCAACCGCGGCTCGTCCGGCCCGTAATCCGCCACAGCGTTGTGGATCGTGCCGATGTTGTCCCACATCAGCACGTCCCCCGGCGTCCAGTGATGGGAGTAGAGGTACTTCTCCTGCGCCTGGTGGCGGAACAGGTATTCCAGCATCGCTGCGCTCTCCACCGGATCGAGCCCCTCGATCCGCACCGCATAGCCCACGTTGCAGTACAGCACCCGGCGCCCGGTGATCGGGTGCACGCGGAAGATCGGCTGCGGCACGGGAGGCTTCTTCGCCCGCTGCTCCGGCGTCAGCGGCCCGCGGATCGAGCCCGGGCGCTGCCGCGCCATGTCCCAGAACTTGGCGAAGTCGTGGATCGCGACCTTGCCCTCCAGCCGTTCCTTCACCTCCGCCGGCAGGTCCTCGTACGCCGCATGCATGTTGCGGAACTGCGTGTCGCCGAGCGGGCGGCCGTCGCGCACCGGCACGCGCTTCGCGTGCAGCACGTTCGCGAGCGCGATCTCCTTCGAGTAGCTCATGTCGGTGTGCCAGCCCTGGCCGGCATCGCCGAGCCCGATCGGCTTCCCGTTCTCGTCCCGGATGTTGGAGAGGATCATCACCTCCGGATGGCCCGGTGCATGGAAGCCGCTGGCCGCGACGTTCACCTCCAGCTCCCCGAAGCGCCGCCCGAAGGCGGCGAGATGCTCCGGCTCCAGGTCCTGCCCCGGGAAGCACAGCACGCCATGCGCGCCGAGGGCGCGCAGCAGCGTGCGGAACGTCGCGTCGTCCAGCGCTTGCCTGAGGTCGATCCCTTCCACGCGCGCCCCCAGACCGGCGTTGTTCGGCGTGATCCGCATGGCATGTCCTCCGTGCGCCGGAGTGTGGCGCGGCCGGCGGCGGCGTCAACGCCCGGCCCCGCCTGGCATACGGCCGGGCAGGGCTTCCGTTCGCGCCCCCGCCGCGCCATGCTTGGCGCCACCACGGCGGAACGCAGGAGGGAACCGCGCATCCATGGATGAGGTTGCGCCGCAGCAGGAGGGTCGGCCTCGCACGGACCGCCCGCGCGTGCTGGTGATCGGCGCCGGCATCGTCGGCCTTTGCGTCGCCTGGCACCTTGCACGCCGCGGCGCCGAGGTGACCGTGCTGGACGGCGAGGAGCCCGGCAGCGGCGCTTCCTCCGGCAATGCCGGCGCGATCAGCGGCGGTTCGGTCGCGCCGCTCGCCATGCCCGGCGTGCTCCGGCAGGTGCCGCAGATGCTCACCGACCCCGCCGGCGCGCTCCACGTCCCGATGTCCTACTGGCCGCGCGCCACGCCCTGGCTGCTGCGCTTCGTCGCCGCCGCCCGCCCCGCGCGCGTCGAGGCCATCGCCCAGGCGCTGGCCGGCCTGCTGTTCGGCGCGATGGAGCGCCACCGCGAGATCCTCGCCGCCGAGGGCGCGCTCGACCTGCTGCGCGACGACGGCCAACTCTACCTCTACCGCGACGAGGCGCATTACGCGAAGGACGCCGCCGCCTGGGAGCTGCGCCAGCGCCACGGCCTGCGCATCGAATTCCTGCGCGGCCCGGACGCGATCCGCGCGCTCGAGCCGGAGGTCTCGCCCGTCTACACCCTCGGTGTCTTCCTTCCAGAGCAGGGCAACTCGGTGAACCCGCTGCGCCACGCGCAGGTCGTCGCCGCGGGCGTCCGTCGGATGGGCGGGCAGATCCTGCGGCGTGCCGTGCGCGCCATCGCCACCGCCGAGGGCCGCGTGATCGGCGCCGAGACCGCCAGCGGCCGCATCGAGGCCGATCTCGTGGTCCTCGCCGCCGGCGCCTGGTCCGCGCGTCTTCTGCGCCCGCTCGGCCTGAGGGTGCCGCTGGAGACGCAGCGCGGCTATCACGTGATGGTCCCGGACGCGGGGGTGCGCCTCTCCCGTCCCATCGTCCCGGCCGACCGCAAGGCCTTCCTCACGCCGATGGAGGGCGGCCTGCGCGTTGCCGGGACGGTCGAATTCGGCGGCCTCGACCGCCCGCCGACGGCACGGCGGGCAGAACTCCTGATCGACGATCTCAAGAAGGTCTTCCCCCAGGCTAACACGGGTGGTGCGCGGGGCTTCTGGATGGGCCATCGCCCCTGCCTGCCGGACAGCCTGCCCGTGCTCGGTCCGGTGCGGCGCTGGCCTGGCCTCTGGTGCGCCTTCGGCCATGGCCATCTCGGCCTCACCGGCTCGGCGCCCACCGGCGCCGTGCTCGCCGCGGCGATCATGGGCGAGCGGCCGAACCTGGACCTCGCGCCCTTCGCCGTAGAGCGGTTCGGCTGAGGGCACGTCCCCACCGCCCGATCTTGTTCGCGCCGCCGCGGCATCCGAGCACGCTTCCGGTCCACGCCCCCGTGGCGTCGCGTTCGCAGGGGCGCGCCCCTCGCATCCCCACGCATTCGGACGCCGATGAGGCCACGCCGGCCTGCGCGCTGCGGCGCCATCAAGGCAGGCCGGCCCGCCCCTTCAGCTGACCGGCGCCGGCGTGCGGAGGTGCGCAAGCTTTGGCAACACCTCCTCGGCCAGCAGGCCGAGCGAGTTCCGCCAGGCCTCGGGCTGCTCGGAGTAGTCGAAGCCGAACACCAGCAGAGTGCCGAAGCCGCCGACCTCCTCGTGGATCTGCGCGATCTTCTCCGCCACCGTCGCCGGCGAGCCCACCAGCCAATTGTGGCGCGCGCAGTACTCGACCGTGACGTCGGAGTCCGGCACCTCGGGGCTGTGCTTGAGGTATTCGAGGAAGCCGAAATTCGACAGCAGCGGCAGGAAGTACTCCCGCATCATCCGCCCCATCATCGAGCCGACCGAGAGCCGCCAGGCTTCCGCATCGGTCTCGGCCACGAACACCTCGCGCACAAGGCGCCAGTCGCGCCGGTCGGGCGTCCGCCCCGTCCGCCGCGCCCCCGCCTCGACCGAGTCCCAGTGGCTACTGACATAGGCCGGGTTGAGGTTGAGGCTCATCGGCAGGAAGCCGCGCTCTCCCGCCAGCTTCAGCGTGTCCGAGTTCTTCGAGAGGCCCGCCACCCCGATCGGCGGATGCGGCTTCTGCAGCGGCCGGATGTGCGGCTTGAGGAAGCCGAACATCGTCTCCGGCGCGCTGACCTTCCAGAACTTCCCCTCATGCGTGAAGGGCGCCTCCTCCGTCCACAGCCGGAGGATGATGTCGAGCGCCTCGCGAGTCATCTCGCGGTTGACGCCGGACATGCCGTCCACATGGAACATCGCCCAGTCGCTCGGCAGCCCGCTCGCCGCCACGCCGAAATTCAGCCGCCCCTCCGACAGGTGGTCGAGCATCGCCACCCGGTTCGCCAGCTCCGCCGGGTGGTGGTAGGGCAGGAGGAAGCCGCCGGGGCCGAGGCGGATGCGCTGCGTCTCCTTCAGCGCCTGTGCGACCAGCAGGTCGGGCGCCGGATGCGGCTCCCAGGGCGCGGTGTGGTGCTCGCCGATCCAGGCCTCCGCATAGCCCATGCCGTCAAGCCAGCGCAGCACCTGGAGATCCCAGTCATGCCCCGCCTTCAGGCCGCGCTCCGGCGGGTGCGACGGCATCGCGAAATAGCCAAGCTGCAGCATGTTCGCTTCCTCCCATACGCCTTGTCCCCTGCGGCGGCATTCTCGCGCCCGCGCAAGGCGCGGCGCAACCGCCATGAGCCACGCCTGGGAACGGTGCGCCGTCGCCGCCCACCCCCAATCCGCCGGGTTCCGTGCGCCGTCGCCCATGCTAGGCTGCTCCCTTCATCGGCAATGAAGGCGGGGAGGGACGATGACGGAGAGGCAAGTGCTGCTCGTCACCGGCGCGGGCCGTGGCATAGGCGCTGCCGTCGCGCGGCTCGCGGCCGCGCGCGGCTACGACCTCTGCCTGACTTACCGCAGCGAGACGGCCCCTGCCGAGGCGACGGCCGAGGCCTGCCGCGCCGCCGGCGCCGCCGTGCTGCTCGAGCGCGCCGACATGGCGGAGGAGGCGGAGATCGCCCGCGTCTTCGCCGCGCTCGACCGCCGCTTTGGCCGGCTCGATGCGCTGGTGAACAACGCTGCCACTCCGGGCACGGTCGGCACGCTGCTCGACACGCCGCTCTCGACCTGGGAGGCGGTGTTGCGCCTCAACGTTCTCGGCCTCGTCGCCTGCACGCGCGAGGCGGTGCGGCGGATGTCCACGAAACGCGGCGGGCGCGGCGGCGCGATCGTGAACGTCTCGTCCCGCGCCTCCACCCTCGGCGGCGCCGGCGAGTGGATCCACTACGCGGCGAGCAAGGGCGCCACCGACACCATCACCATCGGCCTTTCGCGCGAGGTCGCCGCCGAGGGCATCCGCGTCAACGCCGTCAGCCCCGGCCTGATCGAGACCGAGCTGCACGCCCGCGCCGGCCTGCCCGACCGCCTGGCGCGCCTCAGCCCCGGCGTGCCGCTCGGCCGTCCCGGCACGGCGGAGGAGGTGGCGGAGGCCGTCCTCTGGCTGCTCTCCGACGCGGCGAGCTACATCACCGGCGCGATCCTGCCGGTCAGCGGCGGGCGGTAGGCGGTAGCCGCCACCGGACGCGGCCCTGGCTGTGCTGGCCGATGCGGCGCCCGCGGGCGCACGCCGGTCCGGTTGAAGGCGGCGAGGGACGCGCAGGGCGGGCGAAGCCGACGCACGCGCAGGGCGGCACATCTGTGCTCGCCGATTGCGGCTTCCCCGCGTCAACAGGCGTCAAGGCCTGGTTCCGCATCGTCTCCGTTCGCGGCCGGGCACGGCACAGCCTTGCGCTGCGGCCGGGCTGCACTGCTCCTGCGGTGATCCTCGCCATCGTGCCAAGAGGATGATGCCGGTACAGGCACGGTGCCGACGCCGCCGGCGGCCCACGCGCAGCGCCGTCGTTCGCGGCTGCCGATCCGGGCGGCGGTGCGCGCAAGGCTGGATAGCCTCGCCGACCGACCACCGGACATGGCTGGCGATCGGTGGACAAATGCTTGCGTGCGCAACCTGGCCAAAGATCCTTTCCGGCCGGCCGCCCTCACCGGATTTCGCGCCGAGCAACGGACACTGCGGCACACCAACTCGACGGGCTGCCAGTCACCCCGTTCTGCCCTGAGTCACGAATCATTCTGAGGAAATCATAAGTCATGGGAAAGTATAAGTTGCATTTGAGTCCGTCAAAAATACTTGATGGAAAATGGAACACATAAGCGCTTGCGCTGCGCCCTCCGTTCATAATAATGGCCGAACGCCGCGTGATGCGATGGAATCTCCGGCGAATTTAAGCGCGTTCACCACGATGGAGCAGACGGTTGGAAGAGTTTGCTCATGATAACCGCTTTGCCACCAGCGCGTCGGGTGCCGTCACCGGCGGCGACGCTCTGTGCAGACGAACGGAACTCGTCTTGCAGCCGCCCTCATCCAAGGCTTTTCCTCAGACATCCCGCTGAACCGCGACGCCATCGCCAATACCGCGTGCCGCTCTGCCCGTAGGGGCTGCCCTGCGGCGGTCAGCGCATGACCCGCGCCGGCCGGTGCCAGGCTGCGCGGACCTGAAGGACACCCATTTCGACGTCTGACGCACGGCCTGCAGACACGCGGGTCGCGTCCACCGCAACGAACAGCGCAGCGGCACAAGCGCACCTGACCGCTGGCTGAGTGAACGTCGCGCACGCGCCGCAACGGTGCTGCGCGACGAAGGGGGCGCTGCGCCGCCGCGCGCCGCGCCCCTGCCTGGGGCCGAGGATCCAGGCCCCGCGTCGCCGAACGAGCCGCGTTCCGTCCGACCACCATGCCCGTCGCGGCGTGGACGGACGCCTCGTGCCGCGGCCGGACAACCGCAACAAAGGGATAACATTATGGCCGAGACCGATACCCCGATGCACGAGAGCTTCGACAATGGCGTCGGCGCGCTTTCCCACGCCTGGAACGTCGATCTGTCAGTGCCCGGTGAAGCCACGCTCTCCGGCTCCTCCGCCCTGATGGAACCCGCCGTCGGCAGGGATGCCGGCCATGGCTACGGCACCTACACCGTCGTGGCGAAGCTCGAGGGCAGCGTACCGGGACCCGGAATCATCCTTTGGCCCGGGGACAATGTGTGGCCCGGGCAGGAGATCGACATGGCCGAGATCGCCCAGGACGGATCCGGCAGGCAGTATGGCACCCTCCACTGGGACGAGGGCGGATCCGACGGCTTCGAATACCTGATCTACGATGGAGTCGAGGGCGGCGTCTTCCACGAGTATCAGATGGTCTGGGAGCCTGGCCGGATCACCTTCCTGGTGGACGGCGTAGAGCAGGGCACCATCACCAGGAACGTGCCGGAAGACTTCGACGCCGGCGGCACAAACAACACGATCGGCTTCCTGAACATCGGTCCCGACACCTCCATCACCGTGAGGGAGGTGGATTACGTGCCGCTCGGAGCCGGTACACCAGTGCTGAGCAGCGACGGTGACGGTACCGGCACGTCGGACAGTGACGGTAACCGCATGACGGACGATGACGGTACCGGCATGGCGGCGGCACAGGTTCAGGATGAGGCCGGCGCGGGCGGGACGGCCTCGGTAGAGGACACCGCCTCGGTAGAGGGCGCCCTGGACTGGGCCGCCATCGGTGCGCGTGCCGAGGCCGTCTATGAACAGACCGGCCAGTGGCCCGTCCTCGACGAGGTGCTGGCCCAGACGCGGGGGGAAGGCGACGGCTGGATAGGCTAAGGGTGTCGGTCGGTGCGCGGCTCGGCCCTGAACCGGGCCGCGCACCGGCTACCCTTGCGTGCAGCCATCGGGCGCCCTCCTCCCGGCCCGCATAGCGGGCTGCTGCCTATTCCGCTGCGCGTGGGGCCGCCTCTCCGATCTCTGCGCCCGCTTGGCCTCTCCGCCCTGCGGAAGGCCGTGCCGGGCTGAGCGGGTGGGCTAGCCTGGGGCCCGCCAAGGATGCCTGGGCCCCAACGCAGGGTTTCATGCGTCCGGCAGAAGCGGCCGCCGCGCGGTGACGAATTCCTCCACCGCCGCCGCGTAGCGGTCGCAATCGGCCTCCGTCACCGGGAGGCTCAGCGCCGTCATGCCGCGCCGCGCGATGTAGATCCCTGCCTCCAGCATGTCGAGGAAGAACAGTTCGCGCAGCCCGGCCTCCGCTGCCGTCTCCGCATAGGGCTGTGTCACCGGCCCGCGGCGGAAATGCGGCTGGGTCATCGAGCCGACGCCGGTGAAGTGCATCGCCGTGCCGGCGCGCGCGCAGGCGGCGTTCAGGCGCTCGCGCAGCGCCTCGCCGCGCGCGAACAGCGCCTCCGCGGCCTCCGCCCGGAAGATCTCGCCCATCGCGACGCAGCCCGCCGCCATGGAGAGGACGTTGTTGTTGAAGGTCCCCGCATGCGGCAGCGAGCCGGGCCGGTGCCCGTCGAAGACCGACATGATGTCCGCCCGCCCGCCGAAGGCCCCGAAGCTCATCCCCCCGGCGATGTACTTCCCGAGCGTCGTCATGTCCGGGATCACGCCGGTGCGCTGCTGCAGGCCCCCCGGCCCGTGGCGGCTGGTCATCACCTCGTCGAAGATCAGCAGCGCGCCGGTCTGCCGCGTCGCCTCGCGCAGCGCCTGGAGGAAGTCCGGCCGCGCCGGGATGCAGCCGCCGGAGCCCAGCATCGGCTCCACCAGCACCGCCGCCAGGCTCTCTCCCGCCTCGCGGATCGCCCGCGCCGCGCCCTCCGCGTCGTTGTAGTCGGCGAAGACCAGCGGCACGGGGAGCGACACGGCGCTCGACCCGCCGATCGGGAAGGTCAGCACCCCGCCGTGGTAGCCGCCGCGCATCACCATCACCGTTTGCCGCCCAGTGAAGGCCCGCGCCGCGGCGAGCGCCATGATGTTCGCCTCGGTCCCCGAGTTGGTGAAGCGCACCAGCTCGATCGAGGGGAAGCGCCCGACGATCAGCCCGGCGAGCCGTCCCTCGTTCTCCCCCACCGCGGCCAGGTTGATGCCGCGGTCAAGCGCCTCCTTCACGGCCGCGAGGATCCGCGGCTCGGAATGCCCGAACAGCCCGGCCGTGTACTCGCCGCAGAGGTCGAGATACTCGTGGCCGTCCACGTCCCACAGCCGGCAGTCCTCGCCGCGCGCCATGGCGGTGGGGAAGGGGGTGTAGAACAGCACCGTGCGCGTGTTGCCGCCCGGCATCACCTCCCGGGCCCGGGCATGGATCGCCGCGCTCCTCGGCCGCTTCGCCGTGTAGCGCTCGCGGGCTTCCGCCAGGGCGGCGTCAAGGTCGCTGTTGCGCGCGGGGGAGGGCGTCGTCGGGACGTCGAGCGGACTCATGGCGGCAAATCTCCTGCCGGCGGGCTCCGCCGCCGAGCCTCGCCCCGCCTTCGCGCTGCGTCAACGTCTGCGCAGGGCGCCGGGGTGGGGCAGGCGCGGAGTTCGTGCAACAGCCCGCGGAAGAAAATTTCGGTACGGAGCGTAACGGTTTGCGTTGCGGGTCCGGCGCGGTTATCCCTTGCTTTCGTGAGCCCGAAGACCATTTTCCCGCTGGCCGTCGCGGCGGCGCTGGCTGGCACCCTGGTGCTTGGCATCGGCCCGGCCGCGGCCACTGGCGCCATCCCGCAGATTGCCCCTGCCGTCCAGGCGCAGGCCGACCGCGCCGCCCTGGCGCGCCTGGCGGAGCGGCTGAGCCGCCTGGACGAGGACGGGCTCGATCCGCGCGACTACGACATTCCGCCGGACAGCCTCGCCGCCACCGACCCGGCGGGATACCACGCGGCGCTCCTCGCCGCCGCGGCGGCGGCGATCGAGGACCTGCTGCACGGCCGGTTGCGCACCCCGCCCGCCAACCGGGTGGACATCGAGCGCGACCCGGCCGCCCATCCGCTCGGCCCCTGGCTCGCCGAGCTCGCCACCGCCGCCGAGCCTGCCGCGGTGATCGAGCGGGCCGCGACCCTGCACCCTGACATTCCGGCCCTGAAGCGTGAGCTGGCCCGGCTGCGTGCCTTCGCGGCCGCGGGCGGGCACGCCTCGGTGCCGCCGCTCGCCCAGCCCGGGGACACGATCGAGCCGGGCAGCACCGATCCTGTTCGCATCCCCGCCCTGCGCGCCCGGCTCGGCGTGGACGATCCGTCCCTCGTCGCCGGCGCTCGTGCCGGCGACCCGCACTACGACGCCGATCTGGTCGAGGCCGTGAAGCGCTTCCAGGCCGCTGAGGGGCTCGAGCCCGACGGGCGCATCGGCCGGCTCACCATGGCGGCGCTGAACCGGCCGGTGGAGGCCCGCATCCGCCAGCTCCGCGTCGCGCTCGACATGCGCCGCGGCTTGGCCCGCCCTGCGGCCGAGCGGCGCATCGAGGTCAACGTCCCGGACTACCGTCTGCACCTCATCGAGGCGGACGGTCGCACCTCGCTCGACATGGCCGTCGTCGTCGGGCGCAGGACGCGCCAGACGCCGATGCTGCGCGCCCGCCTCACCGCCGTGATGTTCAACCCGCCCTGGGGCGTGCCGCAGCGCAACGCACGAGAGGACCTGTTGCCGCGCCTGCGCCGCGACCCGCGCGCCGTTATGGAGCGGGGCTTCCGCATCTACACCGTTCAGGACGGCGCGCGCGTCGAGATCGACCCGACCACGGTGGACTGGCACGCGGTCAGCGCCAGGAGCTTCCCCTACTTCATCCGCCAGGACGCGGGCGACGCCAACGCGCTCGGGCGGATCAAGTTCATCATGCCCAACAGCGAGGACATCTTCCTGCACGACACGCCGGAACGGCATCTGTTCCGGCGCTCCGACCGCGCCTTCTCCTCCGGCTGCATCAGGCTCGAACGGCCCATGGAGTTGCTTGAGGCCGTCCTGTCGGGTACGCCGGGCTGGGACCGCGCCCGGGCAGAACGGGCGATCGCGTCCCGCATCACCAGCAGCGTTCAGATTGCGCAAAGCATTCCGGTGCGACTGTATTATTCGACGGTGACCGTGGAGGGGGGACGGAACGTGCGAATCAGGCCTGACATCTACGGCCTCGACGAGGCCTATGCCCGCGCGATGGACGCACCGCGGCAGAGCCGGAGGCGGGTCGCCGCCGCCGGCTCGACGGCGGCGCCGGTTCCAGCGGCGGGGCGCTAGGGGATGCGCTGGAGTCGGGAGCCCGCCTGCCCCTGCTGCAGCGGAGAGACAATCGGTCGGCGGGGGATGATCCGCGCCGCTCTCGGTGGCTTGGCCTGCGCGGCGGCCGCGACCGCCGCCTCGGGCATCTTCACCTCTGCCTTGGCCGCTTCCGAGGCGACCCGCAGCCTCTCCGTGCGCCGCGTGCAGACCGGCGACATCTTCGAGGGCATCTACTGGCGCGACGGCCGCTACGACACCGATGCGCTGCGCCGGCTCGACTGGGTGTTCCGCGATCCGTCGCTCGACGAGGCGACGCCGATGGATCCCCGGCTGTTCGACGTGATGCACGTCCTCGCGCGCCGCATGGACAGCGCCGAGCCCTACGAGGTGATCAGCGGCTACCGCGCGCCGGAAACCAACGCCAGCCGCGCCATGCGCTCCCGGCGGGTCAGCCGCGTCAGCCTGCACATGTCCGGCATGGCGGCCGACGTCCGGCTGCCCGGGCGCGATTCGCTCCAGCTCGCCCGGTTGGCGGCGGAGCTCCAGGCCGGCGGCGTCGGTCTCTACCGCCGCGACGGCTTCGTGCACGTGGACTGCGGCCCGACCCGGCGCTGGTAGGCCGCCCGCCCGGTCGGAAGCTGGGGCAGGGGCGGAAAACCGCCTGCCCCGGCCACGCTTGCGCCCAGTCGGGGCAAAGTAACAGCGATAGAGGGTGATCGGCACGGCCTCGGAAAGGAGGCTGTGGCCGCCGTCTGCGCGCGCGGGCGCGGCGGGCCGGGAAGCCGTAACGTTGGCGCGATACGGCGTCGCGGCGGCTGCCGAAGCGCCGGGGAAACCTCCACGATCCGCCGGCTCGTGGCGAGTGTCTCGTCGCGCGCGTGCCGGCCGGTCCGGCCGCCCGCGCCGTCGCCCGCCGCAGCACCACCGGCCCAAATGCGCCGCCGGCCCACCGCGGCGCGCCGCTTCGAGGGATGTGCGATGGCGGACGAGAGCGTGGATGCGAGGCCGTCACCGGCGCCACGGCGGGATGGGCGGCTGCTGATAGATTTGGCGCTGCAGGGTGGCGGCGCTCACGGCGCCTTCACCTGGGGCGTGCTGGATCGGCTGCTCGAAGAGGATGGCCTCGCCATAGACGGCATCTCGGGCACCTCGGCGGGCGCGATGAACGGCGCGGTGCTGGCCGATGGCTGGGCAGAGGGCGGGCCGGAGGGTGCGCGGGCGGCACTGGAACGGTTCTGGCGCCGCACCTCGGAAGCCGCCATGCTCAGCCCCCTGCGCCGCGGGCCGCTTGATATCCTGATGGGGCGCTGGACGCTCGACAGCTCGCCGGCCTTCGTCGCGCTTGACCTCGCGGCGCGTCTGTTCTCGCCCTACGACGCGAACCCGCTCGGCTTCAACCCGCTCCTGGGCATCCTCAACGCGACCGTGGATTTCGGGCGGCTCGCGCGCTCGCCGGTGAAGCTGTTCGTCACGGCGACGAGCGTCCGCACCGGCCAGGGGCGCATCTTCCGCAATGCCGAGGTGACGCCCGACGTGCTGCTCGCCTCCGCCTGCCTGCCTTCCCTGTTCCAGGCCGTCGAGATCGACGGCGAGGCGTACTGGGACGGCGGCTTCTCCGGCAACCCGACCATCACGCCCCTGGTGCGCGAGTGCGCCAGCAGGGACGTGATCCTCGTGCAGATCAACCCGGTCGAGCGCCCGGGCGTGCCCAACACGGCGCGCGAGATCGTCAACCGTGTCAACGAGGTCTCCTTCAACGCCACCCTGCTCAAGGAACTGCGCATGATCGCCGTGCTGCGCCGGGTCGCGGACCCGGGCAACAGCGAGGGCGCGCGCTGGGCGGCGATGCGGCTGCACCGGATCACCACCGCGGCGGTGAACGACCTCGGCTATTCCTCGAAGCTGAATGCGGAGTGGGCGTTCCTTCGCTTTCTGCACGACGAGGGGCGGCGCGCGGCGGACGCCTTCCTGCGCCACCACCGGCAGAACCTCGGCCAACGCTCCAGCCTCGACATAGACGCGCTGCTCGAGGCCGGCGGCGGCTGAGGCGGGCCGATTGCGCGGCATCCTCTCGACCTGCCCTCCGGGCCTGCCGCGACATGGGCATGGTGGCGACTGCGGAGAACGCCGCGCCACGGCGGCGCAGTTGCTGGGGCCTGGCAAGGTCAACCAGGGCAAAGACCGCCGCCACGGCCTTCGCCGGAATGCGCCGGCTCAGGAGGAATGCGGCATGGAGGCGGCGCGATCCGGTCCCGTCCGTCAGGCAAGCTGGCGCCGCAGCGTCGCGTAGAGCGCCTCGACATCCGCGCGGCGCGCATGCGCGGTGCCGCGTGCCGCGACGGTGGCGCCGCCGGCGGCGCTGCCCAAGACGAAGGCCTCCTCCGGCGGCGCCCCGCGCGCGAGGGCGAGCGTCATCGCCGCGACGAAGCTGTCGCCGGCCCCCGAGGCGCCGCGCACCGGCACGTCCGGCGCCGGCAGGCGCCAGGTCCGCCCCTCGGCGCTGGCGAGCACCGCCCCTCGATGCCCGAGCGTCACCGCGACCAGCCGCGCCGCGCCCGTGCGGGCGAACTCGGTCGCCGCCGCCTCGATCGCGGCGGCCTCGCGCAGCTCGCGGCCGAGCAGCGCCTCGAACTCGCCGAGGCTCGGCTTCACCAGCTCGACGCCGCCCACGGCCAGCGCCGCGCGCAGCGCCGCGCCGGAGGTGTCGAGCACGACGCGCCGGCCGCGGCCGCGCGCCTCGCGGAGGGCCCGGGCGTAGAAATCCTCGGGCACGCCGCGAGGCAGGCTGCCGCTGAGCACCACCCAATCGCCGGGCTCCTCCGCCACCGCGGCGAGGGCGGCGCGCCACTCCGCCTCCTGCAGCTCCGGCCCCTCCGGGATGAAGCGGTATTCGAGGCCGCTGGCGCGGTCGTGCACCACCATCGCGATGCGGGTGCGCCCGCGGATCGGCACGCTGCGGCGCGGCACCCCGGCCTCGTCCAGCAACTCCTCGAGAAACCGGCCGGCGACGCCGCCCGTCGTCACCACGGCCAGGGTGTCGCCGCCCAGCTCATGCGCCACGCGCGAGACGTTCACCCCGCCGCCCCCCGCATCGTAGGTCTCGCCCGTCGTGCGGATCTTGCGCACGGGCCGCACCGCCTCCGCCTCGCAGGCAAGGTCCACCGCGGGATTGAGCGTGAGGGTGACGAGACGGGGGTTGTGCTCTGTGGTCATGGCGATCCCGACGCAAAGGGGGTGGCGATGTTGCCGCTGGGGCGGCTTCGGTGGGCGGTCATGCCGGCTAGTCCGCGCCGTCGCTGAACAGGCCGAGCGCCGTGCGGGCAGCGCGCAGTGCGCGGGCCGAGGCCTCCGACATGTCCACTATGGCGAGGACGCGGCCATAGGGGGGCGGTCGGTAGCAGGTTGGCAACCGGCACAGGCGCGCCGCTGCCGCTGCGCGCACGACCCATTCCGCAGTGGTGCCGACGACCCAATTCTTCAGCAAGCCGCGGCGCGCCCCGCACCACCAGATCGGCTGCCTGCGCCGCGCCGGCGCGGATGCCCGCGTTGACGGCCTTGCCGGCCTCGGCCTGCCGTGCCGATTGGTCGGCGTCATCCACGACTTGTAGCGGGAGCATCTCGGCGCCGCGCCATCGCGCAAGCTTTGCCCCGCGCCGCACCGCGCGGTCGGAACGGGCCGACAGGTCGGTCGCGCAAAGCAGCCGCATCGGCCTCCTCGAAGGTCAGGATCCCTCCGTCCAGCTAGTGGAGGCGGGGCCGGTGGGCAAGGATTGGAAGCGAGGCGGCCGGGAACGGGATGGCGAGAGGCCGCTCGCCGTGGTTCCCGGGAATGCGCGCCAATCCGCGCCGCCCGTTCCGACGGTAGCGCCACCCCAGGCCGCGCTGTTGCGCAAGTCGCAGGCGGGCGGGGTAGCCGCCCTCCCACGCCGCCCTCACCCACGCACTCTGGCCTTCCGCGTGATCGGCACCAGTTCTTTCACGGCGAGACATGCACCGGCACGACGAGGACGATCCAGGACCAGCGATGATGGAGCACGACGCGGCACGGCTCACGCTGTCCCGGCACGAGTGGGACGCGGTCCTGTTCGACCTCGACGGCGTGCTCACCGACACGGCGCGGGTCCATGCTGCTGCCTGGAAGGCGCTGTTCGACCCGGTGCTGCGCCGCCGCGCCGCTGAAACCGGCGAGCCCTTCCGGCCCTTCGACGCCCGCGCCGACTACCTCGCCTTCGTGGATGGTAAGCGGCGCGAGGACGGCGTGCGCGCCTTCCTCGCCTCGCGCGGCATCGTGCTGCCGGAGGGATCGGCTGCCGACCCTGCGGACGCGCTGACCATCACGGCGCTCGCCCGGCGCAAGCAGGACCTGTTCATGGAGGCGCTGCAAGCCGAGGGTGTCGAGCCCGCCCCTGGTGCCGAGGCATTGCTGCGGGCGCTGCGCCGCCTCCGCATGCCGGTCGCCGTGGTTTCGGCGAGCCGTAATTGCGCCGCCCTGCTCGCCGCGGCCGGGCTCGACGGCCTCATCGACCTGCGCGTCGATGGGCACGATGCGGCGGCGCTCGGCCTGGCCGGCAAGCCCGCGCCCGACACCTTCCTCGAAGCCGCGCGGCGCCTCAATGTCCCTCCGGCCCGCGCCGTGGTGTTCGAGGACGCGCTCGCCGGCGTCGAGGCGGCGCGGCGGGGCGGTTTCGGCCTGGTGGTCGGCGTGGACCGGGGCGATCAGGCGGAGGCGCTGCGCCGCCACGGCGCCGATATTGTCGTGCGCGACCTGTCGGACGTCGCGGCGACGGCCTGAGCCGCATCACCCCGCAGGCGGTGCCGGCGGCGCCTGCTCCGGGAATTCGGGCACGGGCTCCGGCGGCGGCGGCGGGGGGGGGCGGCACGCGACGGGCGCTGCGGCGGGCAGCACCACC
>ERZ777003.2572-NODE-2572-length-20499-cov-12.075474_pt1 | contig 20499 bp, 12 predicted proteins | sample MGYA00374956_ERZ777003 | MGnify/ENA primary metagenome ERZ777003 (study PRJEB29302, sample SAMN06268252) | bioreactor metagenome | isolation source: Joint BioEnergy Institute, California, USA | place: USA:Joint BioEnergy Institute, California, USA | collected... | reverse complement strand
GGGCCTCGGTGATGTCCTCCACCCGCCGCACGCTCACCCCGGCCAGGTACATCTCGATCAGCGCCTCCTCGACGCTGCTCTCCCGCCGCCGGTAGCGTTCGATGATCGCCGTCTCCAAGGGCAGCTTCCGCAGGCGCGGCACCTTCAAGGTCACTTCCCCGGCCTTGGTCTGCAGCTTCCGCTCATAGCTGCCAGCCCGCGTGTCCTGCCGCTCGGGGCTCCGCTCGTAGCGCCCGGCCTGGCACACCCGCTCGGCCTCGGCGTCCAGCAGGGCATTGAGCGTCTGCTCCACGCTGGCCCGCACCACCTGGTCCAGGTGCCCACGCACCTTCTCGACGTCCACCGAGAACGCCGCCGTCAAGGCCTCGCCCATTCCTTCCTGCGCCGCTTCTGTTACGCTGTCCATGCAGCTCTCCTGTCTGGTAAGGGTTGTCTACACACCAACACCTTCCAGCGGACGAGCTGCCTTTTCAAATGTGCGCACAATTCAGGACGTTACCGCTGTTTGATTTGGGTCATGAGACTACCTAACATCCAAGTTCTAAAGAAGCATCATGCGCAGAAACTTCAAGCGGCAAGAGAAGGAACGAGGCTGGCGTCTCTTCACCTTGTCACCCCCTCACCTTGTCACCTTGTATTCGCGAGTGGGCAGTAGGCAGTCTGGCGCGGATCCGCGCCCGACTGCCGTCTTCTGTCTTCTGCCTTCTGTCTCCTTCTTACACCAAGTCCTTGCCGCAGCATTTCTTGTACTTCTTGCCGCTGCCGCAGGGGCAGGGGTCGTTGCGGCCGACCTTGGGGGTGTCGCGGGTGATGGTCTTGACGACCGGGGCGGCCTGACCGTCGCCGTCGCTGGCTGAGGCGGACTGCTGGCCTTCAGCCGGCTGGGCTTCGACGCCATAGCTGGTTTCCTGCTGATGGGTCGCAGCCGCGACGCGGTAGGCGCTGCGCCGCTCGGGCGCCTGCGCGCCTTCGACGCGTGCCTTGAAGATGATGTCGGTCACCTTGTCGCGCACGCTGGCGAGCATCTGCTCGAAGAAGCGATACCCTTCCTTCTTGTACAGCACGCGCGGGTCACGCTCAGCGAAGGCATGCAGGCCGATGCCGCCCTTGAGCATGTCCATCGCATACAGGTGATCCTTCCAGGTCTGATCGAAGATCTGGATCAGCACGAACTGCTCCAGATCCGTCAGCTCGCGTCGCAGCACCTGCCGCCCGCGCGCCAGCAGCACATCCCGCAGGTCGACGTCGGCATCGTCATCCCGATCGCGGATCACCCGACCCTGGGCCTTGGCGCCGCCCTTGACCTGCCCGTCATCGGCTGCATCTGCCGCGACTTCGATGTCGCTGAGCAGCTCTTTTTCCGTCAGCCGCGTGGCGAAGCGCGCGTTGAACGCCTCGACCAGCTTTTTGTGATCATTGCCGCCCTGGGCGATGATCCTGTCGATTGTCTCTTCGAGCTTGCCGCCGCGCAGGTACTGCTCCTGATAGCCGATCAGCTCCTCGCGAAGCTGCCGCACGCTGGAGGCACGGATGTGCTCCAATGACAGCTCGACATCCCACTTGGCCTTCGCCCAGGCGCGGACGAAATCGGCTGCATAGGGGTTCTCGGTTGAGCCGTCCAGGCCGCCGAAGACATAGCCGAGCACATGATCGATCGGATACTCGATCTCGCGGCGGGCGTAGGCTTCGCGGGCCCGCTGCTCGATCAACTCGATGATCTGATCGACCGGCTTGGAGACGCCGCGCTCGGCATCGGCGATCAGCTCATCGGGCGAGATCTCGATGCCGAACTTGTCGCGCGCCCAGGATGCCAGCTCGCGCTGAGCGAAGCCCGGCTCGAGGTACTTGAGGATCGCGCCGCACTCGCGCTTGTCGATCTGCTCGATGGCGGCCTCGATGAGGCGATCCTCGAGCTCCCGCGGCGTCATCTTGCGGATCTGGCTCTGCGGCAGGTTGACGCTGAACTTGCTCATCGCCCAGCTCGACAGCCCAGCCGTGTCCCAGTCGCCCGGATCTTCCTCGTTCTCGCCCATGAACTCGCCAAGCGTGGCGCTGATGTTCTGCTTGGCGTCGTTACGGGCGTGGCCCTTGATGAAGTCCTCCAGGTCGATCAGCCGCTTGAGGCCGCGCAAGTCCTCGGCATCGATCTGCACGTCAAAGTTGGTCCGGGCCCACTCCGCGATCATCACACGCGAGAAATCCTGGCCGATGTACTTCTCGACCGCGTCCTGGATCGACTCGCCGATCATGTCCCAGATCACGCGGTCGACTTCCTTGCCCTCCAGCACCTGCTGGCGCAGGCGGTAGAAGTGCGTCCGCTGGTGGTCCATGACCTCGTCGTATTCCAGCAGGTTCTTGCGCGCCAGGAAGTTGCGCTCTTCGACCTTCTTCTGGGCGCGGAGGATGCCCTTGGTAATCCGCTTGTCCTCGATGGCCATGCCCTCTTCCAGGCCCAGCCAGCCGAGGACTTTGATGGTCCATTCGTTCATGAACATGGCCATCAGCGGATCCTTCAGCGACACGAAGAACCGCGACGACCCCGGATCGCCCTGTCGCCCCGCGCGGCCGCGGAGCTGGTTGTCGATGCGGCGCGACGTGTGCCGCTCGGTGCCGACCACGTGCAGCCCGCCGACGACCTTGGCTGTCGGCGTGAGCTGGAAGACCTCCATCAGCGGATCGTCCTGGCTGATCTCGAGCGTCTTGCCGGTCTTGCGCTGCTTGATGACGTACTTGCTGCCGTCGAAGCTTTCGACGTCCCAGAACGTCTCGGGCGCGGGCTTGATGTCGGTACCGCGGCCGGCCATGTTCGTGGCGATCGTGACATTGCCGACCAGCTCGCCGTGGGCGTTCTCGTGCAGTTGCCCGGCTCGCTCGATGATCTGGGCTTCGCGCTCGTGGTGCTTGGCGTTGAGCACCTCATGCTGGATGCCGTACTTGCGGGTCAGCATGTTGGAGAGCATTTCGCTCTTCTCGACGCTGGTGGTGCCGACAAGCACCGGTCGCCCGGCATCGGAGTAGCGCTTGATCTCCTCGAGGATCGCGTTCCACTTCTCCTCCTCGGTGCGGTAGACGCGATCATCGTAGTCGCGGCGGATGACCGGGCGGTTGGTCGGGATGCTGACGACTTCGAGGTTGTAGATCTTGTCGAACTCCTCCGACTCGGTCATAGCCGTGCCGGTCATGCCGGCCAGGCCCTTGTAGAGCTTGAAGAAGTTCTGGAGCGTGATGGTGGCGAGGGTCTGCGACTCCTGCTTGATCGGCACGCGCTCCTTGGCTTCGACGGCCTGATGCAGACCGTCGGACCACTGGCGACCGACCATCTTGCGTCCCGTGTACTCGTCGACGATGACCACTTCCATCTCGCCGGTGCGCGGGTTGCGGTCGACCACGTAGTCCTTGTCGCGCTCGTAAACGACATGGGCGCGAAGGGCCTGCTCCATCAGGTGCGGCCACTCCATGTTGTTGCCGACGTAGAAGCTGCCGACACCGGCGGCTTCCTGGGCCGCGCTGATGCCCTCGTGGGTCAGGTGGACGCTCTTGCGGTCCAGTTCGACCTCGTAGTACTGGACGAGGCCTTCCTTCTTGGCTTGGGCCTCTTCCAGGCGGCGATGAGCCTCTTCGAGCCGCTTGCGGGCCTTTTCCTTTTCTTCCCTGGTCTTGGCGCGGTCTTCGTCACCCTCGGCCGCCTTGATGGCGCGCTTCGCGGCGTCGACCTCCCGCTCGACCGCATCCCACGGCTTGTTCAGCTCGATGATCTTGCGGGCAACGGCGTCGGCTGCGCGATACTTGGGCGCGTCGTCGTGGGCTGGACCGGAGATGATCAGCGGCGTGCGGGCCTCGTCGATCAGGATCGAGTCGACTTCGTCGACGATCGCGAAATCCAGCGGCCCCTGGACCTGAAGATCCAGCCGCTCCTTCATGTTGTCGCGCAGATAGTCGAAGCCGAACTCGCTGTTGATCCCGTAAGTGACGTCGCACTGGTACGCAGCCTTGCGCGCCTGGCCGCCGGGATCCATCTGTTGCTGGATGTAGCCGACAGTGATGCCCAGGTTCTCGAATGCCGGCTGAACCCACGTCGCGTCGCGGCGCACGAGGTAGTCGTTGACCGTCACGACGTGACAGTGCATCCCCTCCAGCACCTTCATGAAGCAGGCCAGCGGCGCGACGAACGTCTTGCCTTCGCCGGTGGCCATTTCGGCGATCTTGCCTTCGTACAGCACCAGGCCGCCGATGAGCTGCACATCGAAGCAGCGGGCGCGGAACGGCGGGCGGCTTTCGGGGTAGAGCTTGCGCACGGCGTCGAACAGCTCATGCGGGATCGGCACCTGCCGATAGCTTTCGCCCGTGGCGATCATCCGCTGCTGCACCTGGTCATAGACCTGCAGCATATGATCGTCGAACTGGTCGGGATCGAAGTTCTGATCGGGATTGAAGATCTCGCGGATGCCGATGTGACGGTCCATCGATTCGCGCATGATCGCGAAGGCTTCGGGCAGCACCTCGGCGGGCTTGATTGTGCCCTTGCGGATGCCTTCGCGGAGCTCCTGCGTACGGGCGCGGAGCTCGGCGTCGGTCTTGGCCTGGATCTGCGGCTCGATGGCGTTGATCTGATCGACGATGCGGTAGTAGCGCTTGATCAGCCGCTCATTGCGCGAGCCGAACAGCTTGGTCATGATGGTTCCGACACTGACAGCCATGATTTGTCCTCAAAGGCGTTGCGAACAGCAAACAGGTAAAGGTGCGATCCCGTCGCGTGAAAGCGATGCGGGTCCCGGAGGTGAACAACTCAATCCCGGGCAGCGGAAAAAGGCGCGCAGGGCGTGATTAGCAAGCCGGAGGCGGCAGGCGGAACTGGAAATGGCCGTCGGGCGTCTGATGCAGGTGGACCTGCTGCTGCAGGCGAGGCGCCGGCGTCTGCGGGGCCTGGGAGACCCGTCGCAGCTCCGGCAGACGGGCTGCCGGGACGACCTGGCAGAACGAGCGGCTGATCCGGTTGGCCACCTTGCGGGCGGTATCCGCGATCTGCGGACGAAGGATCGGCGCAGCCATGGTAACGCGGTCGGCGGCCAGCGCCGTCGCCAGCATCACCACTGCAATGAGCTGCCGTGTCCGCACGTTCTGCATCGCTTTGCCTGGACAGAAGGGTCCCAAAACAGACGCGAGCCTACCCGCAGCAAGGCGGGCAGGTCAAGAAACCTCAAGCGTTGGTACGTCTGTGGCTGTCGGCAGTTTGCCGCATTTGTCGTTAACCGACTTTTGCGGATGCGGTTGCCCCTGGCGCAGGCCGTCCGTACCATGCCAACTGACCCAGGCTTTACCATGGCCCAAACGAAGGGACCGGCGACGCATGCGACTCTGGCCGATCTTCGCTCTGCTGCTGATCACGCTTCTGCCCCTGCGGGTGCCCGCCCAGGAACGCGAGGGGGGCCTTTTCGACCCCCAGCGCCACATGCGTGTTGCCGAGGTCAAGCCCGGCATGAAGGGATATGGCCTGAGCGTCTTCCGCGGCACGCAGATCGAGCGGTTCGACGTCGAGGTCATCTCCGTCCTGCGGAGCTTCAACGTCAAGGGGGATGTCATCCTTATCCGCTGCTCCGGGCAGAACTTGGAGCACACCGGCCCAGTCGCCGGCATGAGCGGTTCACCGATTTATTTATATGACGAAACCGGCAAGGCCCGGATGGTCGGGGCTTTCGCCTACGGCTGGGCGTTGATGAAGGACCCGATCGCTGGGGTTCAGCCGATCGAGTACATGCTCGACATCGCCCAGGCCAAAGCCGCCCCCGCGGCGGGCGATGCCCCCACCGGTGAGAGCCGCCCCAACGCCGCCACCCCGATCGGGCCGGCGCGATGGCGGCTGCCGGCTGAGTACATCACCGGCTGGTCCGCCCCGCCGCAGTTCCATCCCCTGCTGGCCCGCCTCGGACTGACCCGGGCTGGGTCGTCCCCGGCCGATGCCCAGCTCGATGCCATGCGTCTTCGTCGTCTGAGCACGCCCCTGATGGCCAGCGGCATGCCGCCGCGCGTGCGGGAGATGTTTGAGCCGATCCTCGCCAACGCCGGGTTCGTCCCCATGCAGGCTGGCGCCGGCGGCAATGGCGGCGACGCACCTGACGTCGAGATCGCCCCCGGCTCGGTCCTGGCGATCCCCCTGCTCATCGGCGATCTGGACCTGACCGCCATCGGCACGGCGACCGAGGTCATCGACGGCCGCGTCTTCGGCTTCGGCCATCCGATGGATGGAGCCGGCGAGGTGAAGCTGCCCATGGCCAGCGGAAGCGTCGACACGGTTGTCGCGAGCCTGCTGGTCAGCTTCAAGCTCGGCTCGATGGGCCAGATCCGCGGCACGCTGACGCGCGACGAGGCCTTCGGCATCTCCGGTGTGATGGGCCAGGCGCCTGAGCTGATCCCCATCGAGCTGCGTGTCGTCTATCCGGAACTGGGCGAGGATCGGACATATCGCTTCCAGGCCGTCTCCCATCCGCAGTACACCCCTCTGCTGGCGACGGTCGCCCTGATGAGCGCCGTCACCGGCGTGCGTGATCTGCCGCCCTATCACACGCTGGACTACGATCTGACGATCGAGTTTGAGAACGGCCGCGTGGTCCGGCTGCAGAACACCATCGCGGACACGTACAGCCGCTCGCTTTTCTTCCAGGTCGGCATCCCGATGATGACGGCTGCGGATAACCCCTTCGAAGAGGTGATGGTCCGCGGCTTCAAGGGTGAAGTACGCGTCCACACCGGCACGCGCGAAGCGGAGATTCTGTCGGTCGTCCTGCCGCGCACGACCTACACGCCGGGGCAAACCGTCAAGGCGTTTGTGCTCTACCGGCCCTTCCGCGGGCCCGAAGCCGTCCTGCCGGTCGAATTCGAGCTGCCGCGGGAAATCCCCGAGGGCGAATATTTCCTGAGCGTGGGCGACTGGCAACACCATCTCATGGAAGAGCAGGCGTCCAAGCCGTTCCGGTTCATCGCCCAAAGCGCCGATGAAATCTTCGATGTCATCAACGATGTGATGGCGGTTCAGCGGACGGCCCTGTACATCCGCCTGCTGCGCGAAGCCGACGGCATCGCCATCGGCCGAACGGCCATGCCGCATCTGCCCAGCTCGCGGCGGCAGATCATGCTGTCAGCCGGGCGCAGCAACACGACGCCCTTCGTCAGCTCCACCGTCAAGGTGATCCCGACCGACTACGTCATGAGTGGCGCGGCGCAGTTCTCGATCAAGATCGAACGCGACGCCAAGGTCCAGCCGCCGGCACGCCCGCGCGGCGAAGCCGGCGCTCCGCGCCAGCCGGCGCCAACCGGCGACACCGACAAGCCCGATCAACCGCCAAGCCGTCGGCGCACCGAACCAGCTCCGGCTGAGCCTTCGCCCAGCAAGGACGACACCCAGCCAACGCCGGCAGACTGATCGGCCCGGCTGCTTCCGCTCCCAATCAACACGGACAACCCAAACGCCATGCAATCCACCATCAAACGCATCGTGACGATCGTCCTCCTGCTGGCAATGCCGGCATTGGCTGTTCGGCCAAGCCATTGGACGCACAGCACCGAAGCCGACTTCCGCCAGGGCAAGATGCAGAACACCGTCACCACCAATCTCGGTGACATCAAGCTGGCGCGCGAAGTCCAGACGCTGGTCGAAGAGCAGCCTCGCATCAGCGCGGTCTACAGCCTCGCCCAGACGCCCGATGGCGCGATCTACGCCGGCACCGGCCCGGAAGGCGTGCTGTTGCGCATCCGCGATGGCGAGGTGCAGACGGTGCTCGAACTGGGCAGCGGCGTGAGCATCTTCTCGCTGCTGGTCGATGGCGATGCCCTGCTGATCGGCGCGAGCGGCGAGCGGGGACGCGTGCTGCGGCTGGACAATCCCGGACAGGCGACACCGCAGACCCAGCCGGTCGAGCGCTTCTCGGCTGACGGAGTGCAGTACATCTGGGCGATGCTCCGCACGCCCGATGGCAATGTGTATCTGGGCACCGGGCCGGAGGGGCAGCTTTTCGAGCTGACGCCCGATGGCGGGTCGCGCGTTGTCCTCCAGACGGATGAAGCCAACTTCCTCAGCCTTGCCTCGGATGGCAAGGAGATGCTGTACGTCGGCACCGATCCCAATGGGCTGATCTATCGCGTCAATCGGCGAACGGGCGAGATGTTCGTCCTGTTTGACGCGGCTGAGTCGGAGATCAGCACCCTGGTGATGGGATCGGACGGCAATCTCTACGCCGGCACGGGCCAGGCTGTGGACAGCGGCGGTGACATCAGCCCGGCGGGCGAGCAGACCGGCCGGCCGGAAATCGACCCCTCCGGCGTGCCGATCCCGGCCCAGCCGCCGGAGAATCCCCAGCCGCCGGAGGTTCCCGATCCCAACCCCGGCGAGCCCGACCCCATCCCCACCAACCCGCAGGCGCGGGCATGGGATGGCATGAGCCGTCAGGCTGCGGCTGTGCGACGGCTGACGGAGCTTGGCTATGTCGTCATGCCACAGCTCCAGGCGGTCGGCGTGGTGCAGGCTGGCAATGCAGCCAACCTTCAGGAAGACGCCCCCGACGCTCCCGCCGAAGCCGAGCCGGCTGAGGCCGTCGAAGCCGAAGGCGACGAGGCCCAGGGCACCGCACGCGGCGGCCTGCCCAGCCCGGCCCGATCCGAACCGCCGGCTGAGGGCAACGCCATCTACCGCATCGATCCCGATGGCTTTGTCAGCGAGATCTTCCGCGAGTCGGTGCTGGTCCTGTCGATGATCGAGCAGGACGGCACGCTGCTGGTCGGCACGGGCAGCGAAGGCCGGATCTACCAGATCCGCCCGAATGCTGAGGAGGTCGTCGTGCTGGCGGACCTGGAATCCGAGCAGGTACTCTGCCTGCTCAACGGCAAGGACGGCCGCACCTACATCGGCATGGCCAACATCGGCGGCGTGGCTGCCATGAGCAGCGGATACGCAGCCGAGGGGACGTACATCAGCCCGGTGCTGGATGCCTCGCAGGTGGCCCGATTCGGCAAGATCGACCTGCAGGGCACGCTGCCGGAGGGCACGCGTCTGCAGGTCTCGACGCGCAGCGGCAACATGGCTGAGCCGGATGACCGCACCTGGTCGCCGTGGTCGCAGCCCAAGGACGCGTCGCGTTTCATGGACATCGACGCCCCGCCGGCGCGGTTCCTGCAGTACCGGCTGATCCTGACCAGCAACGCCGGCCGGAGCACGCCGGTGGTGGACGAGGTGGATGTGGCGTATCAGATCCCCAACCTCGCCCCCCGCATCACGGCCATCATGGTGACGCGCAACGAGCCTGAGGGGGACGGCGCCAATCCCCGTACGCACACGATCGCCTGGGAGGCGACGGACCCGAACGAGGATGCCCTCAAGTACACGCTATCGTTCCGCCTGGGCCGGCGCGGGCCGTGGATCCCGCTGGCTAAGGACCTGACCGAGGCGACCTATACCTGGAACACAGGCGCCATCGCCGATGGCCGATATTACGTCCAGGTCGTCGCCAGCGACGCGGCTGCCAATGCCCTGGGCGAGGGCAAAACGGCCAGCCGCATCAGCGAGGCCGTGGTCGTGGATAACACGCCCCCGGTCATCGGCGACCTGACCTGGCAGAAGCAGCCGGGCGGGGTGCGGGTCAACCTGCGGGTGGTCGACCGTACCAGCACCGTCGACAGCGTGGCCTATACGGTCGACGCGTCGGACGACTGGCAAGCAGTCCTGCCTTCTGATAAGATGTTCGATTCGCCGGCTGAGACGGTCAGCTTCGTGATCCCCGGCCTCCAGCCCGGCCAGCACCAGGTGACCATCCGTGCGACCGATGCCCATGGCAACCGATCGCTGGAGCATCTGCTGGTCACGGTAGACGCAGAAGCTAACGACTGAATCGAAAAGGACTTGAGATGCATTACCCCCACAAGAAGTCGAAGGTGAAGCGTGCGCGGAGCATCGGGTTCCGTGCCCGGATGCGGACCAGCAACGGCCGCAAGATCATCAATCGTAAGCGTCGCGCCGGCCGCAAGGTCCAGGTTGTCTGATGCCCCGCCCCGGGCCTGTCCGGGGGAAGACCGGCACCCGCATACGAGCCAGGCATCCGTGATGGATTCCCTGCCTACCGACATGGTCGTCCGTCGCATTGACGGCGTCACGGTTGTTCGACTCAAGATCTCGAACGTCAGCTCGGCCGTGGATGTCACGCGACTCACCGCGTCGATCAACGAGTTGATCGATTCCGGCGACACGCGCCTTGTGCTGGACCTCAAGCACGTCCGCTACACCGGCAGTGCGACACTGGGCATGCTGCTGGAGCTGCGGCAGAAGATGGACAAGAAAGGCGGGCATCTGGTGCTGTCGCACGCTGAGCCGATCGAGGAGCTGCTGCGGATCTCCAAGACCGCCCGCCTGTTCCGGATCGCGCCTGATCCCAAGGCCGGGGTTGCGATGATCCGCCCCACCAATCGCTGAGGTGCTGCCGTGGCTCGCAGTGGGTCGCGCAAGTATCACGATCGCGTTGCCCGCCAGTATGACGCGATTTACGACGATCCCTACTGGCAATTTCATGATGAAGTTTCGTGGCGGCTGATCCGGCCGCACCTGCCGAGGGATTTGTCAATTCCCTGCCTTGATGTCGGCTGCGGTACGGGCAAATGGGGCCTGAAGCTGCTCAAGAGCGGCTTTTCGGTGACGTTTGTCGATCACTCCGGCGGCATGATCGCGCAGGTGCGTGAGAAGCTGGCGGAGATGGGCGCCCGCGCCGCCAAAGCCGAGTTGCTCGTAGCCGACATGGTCTCCATGCCCGAGCTGCCCGACGGGCATTTCGGCCTCACGGTGGCGATGGGCGATCCGCTGTCGATCTGCTCGGATCCCCAGCAAGCCGCCAATGAGCTGTTCCGCATCACCCGCCCTGGCGGCATCGTCATCGCGACAGCCGACAACAAGCTCGCCGCCCTCGACCATTACGTCGATCGCGGCAATCTCGATGCCCTCGAATCCTTCGTCCACACCAGCCGGACGCACTGGCTAACAGCCGATCCGGCCGAGCAGTTCGAGCTGACAACCTTCACCCCCGCCGGCCTGCGGCGGCTGTTCGAGCGATCAGGCTTTGAGGTGGTCGATCTGACCGGCAAGACCGTCCTGCCCGTGCGGCAGAACAAGCACCTGTTCACCCACCCCAACGCCCTGAAACGGCTGGTCAAACTGGAAGAAGCCCTGGCCAAAGACCCCGCCTCCGCCGGCCGTTGTGCGCATCTGCAGATTGTCGCGCGAAAGCCCAGCTAATCTCGCCAAGATGTGACAAAACTATGCTGTCTCCCTGTCGCGCAGGAAGACGACCGCCACCACGAACAAGCCGGCGGCGCAGGCCATCGACAGCGTCTGGGCTGTGACGTTCGACTGCTGCAGCATGCTCCCCGCCTGGTCGATCACGCCGGCTAGCTGCTGCTGGATCTGCGGATCGAGATCCCCCACCGTGAAGTACGGACCAAGGATTGCGATCGCCGCGGCTCCCATCACCGTCAAGCCGAACACCTTGCCCCGGAAGAAGATGCTCAGCATCAGCAACAGCCCAGCCACCCCCGCGCCCCAACTGCCCAGCAGCATCTCCATGAAGTCGGGCATCCCGGGCAACTGAAGCCGCCTCTGCACGCCAGCCTGGCTGATCTTGTCGCGCACGACATTGACGGCGCTGGTCACGCGGCCCGTCGCGACGACGGCGTCATCCTGCCGCTGGGCGGTGGCGACCTCCTCGGCTGCACTCAGCAACCGCGGCAGGTCGTCGTTCTGATACCGCCACACCAGGAACCCCGCGAGGATCAGCACCGCGGCTGCGAAACGCACGCCCGAGCCGAACAGGATGTCCAGCGGGCTGCCGTAGCGGCGCGTGATGTACAGATGATGCTCGCGCTTGAAGTGCCGCCCCTCCGCTGGCGTCTCGTCGCCGCTGACCATCGCCTGCACCAGCCGGGCCGATGGCGGCGCAGCAACCGGCGTTGATGGCGCGCCCGGCGCCAGCGTCGCCGCCTGACGCATCGCCGATTCGCGCAGAATCTCGGCCTGCTCGAGCATGCGCTCCGCCCGCTGCCTGGCACGTCGCCGCGCTTCGAGCATATCGACGCCCTGCGCCTCGAGGTTGCGCACCTCGACGCTCTGCAGGTGATGGCGGTCCCGCTCGCGTTTCTGCTCGGCTTCGTGCTCGTCGACCCACCGGATGATCGGATCGCGCCACGCGCGGAAGCGCCGACGGCGCCGCCCGCGCGCGTTGTCGCCCCAAAGCCGCCGCGCCTGCATCTTGGCTTCATAGCCGAACAGCGCTTCGAAGAACTCCTCCCACCGCTCGCCGGCATACTTGCAGACAAACTGCCGGATCGCCGTCTCCTCCAATCCGCGCAGGCGCATCGTCCGCAGCATCTCCTCCACGCGCCGCAGCGGCATCTCCCGCTGCTTACGGACGTTGCTGTCGATCGTCGCGCTGAACACCAGCGCCAGCAGCACCGATGCCACCGCAAAGCCCAGCCAGATCCACCCCCATCCCAACACGATGATCGCCACCGCGATCAGCGCCACGCCCAGCACGGCTTTGACCCATTCCTTCAGCGGCGCGGCAAACGCCATCTGCCGCACCTTCTGGAACAGGTACGTCTTGTCCGCCAGGCCGCTGATGACGAAATAGGCCATCGATGTCATCAGCCCAAAGCCGACAAATCCGCTGGCCCACTGCAGCGACCCGGCCAAGGCGGCAAAGATCACGCCCAGCGTGCAGACTGTGAAGAATCCCGCGATCAGATGCGACCGCAGGCGCGGCGTCGACGATCCGTAGAACTGATCGACCGCGGCTTCGATCGTGCGGACGTGCTCTTCCCGGGGCGTAAACGGCCCAGCCGAGGCGATGCCCAGGTACGCCTCCAGATCCTCGATCAGCTCCGAGAGATCCTGGTAGCGGTCCTCCGGCCGCTTGGCCATCATCCGCATGACGATGCCCGACACCTCCGGTGGTACATGCCGCGACAGCGCCTCCGGCGGCACGACCGGCTCGTGGATCTGCTTGGTCATCACCTCCATGGCCGTCTGCCCGGAGAACGGCGGCCGGCCGGTCAGCAGGAAGTAGAACGTGCAGCCGAGCGAGTAGATGTCGGCGCGCTGATCGACCTTCGTCGCGTCCTCGCATTGCTCGGGCGCCATGAACGCGGGCGTGCCGAAGACGGCTGACGCCTCGGTCACATGCGACACCGCCAGCGATCGCGCACGCGAAGCCGACCGCGATCGTCCCGCCCCGCCAGCGGGCGTTGCCGTGCGGCTGGCTTCGCCTTCAGCGACTTCGGTCTTCTCCGTGGCAGCCGTTTTCACCAGCCCCAGATCGGCGACCTTCACGATCCCCTGGCGGTTGATGAGCAGATTGTCGGGCTTGATGTCCCGATGGATCATCCCGTGATCGTGGGCAAACTTCAGCCCGCGCGCCGCCTGGAGCATGTAGCCGGCAGCGACCTCGGGATCCTGCCGGCCTTCTTGCTTGATCAGGTCGGCCAGGCTTCGCCCTTCGACGTACTCCATCGAGAAGTAGTGCGTCTCCTGCTCTGCCCCGATGTCGTGGATCTGCACGACGTTGTGATGCGTAAGCTGGGCAGCCGCGAAGGCTTCGCGCGTGAAACGCGCGACAAACTGCGGATCGGTTGACCACTGCGGCAAAAGCACCTTCAGCGCGACATTCCGATCCAGCGACAACTGCCGCGCGAGGTAGACCGCGCCCATGCCGCCGTGGCCGAGCTTGTGGCGGATCTCATATCCACCCAGCGTGCCGCTGAGCGTCGGGCCGGTGAACGGCGCCTTCTCCGGCAGCGGAGCGGGCTCTTCGGCGATGGCAGCCGCGACGGCGGATGCGGAGGCGTCGGACGCCAGCTCCGGCTCCATCGCGACAGCCGGCGAGGCTGCGGGTGAAACCACGCTGGCTACCGGCGCTGAGGCGACGCTGGCGGACGGCGTGGACGGCTCGTCATCTTCCCAGTCCGCGTAGCGGCCTTTCTTGGCCTTGAAGTAGTCGGATGTCGAGGATTGGGATGGCGATGGTGGCGGCGGCGATGCGACGGGCGGCTGGGTGACAGCGGATTGGGACGGTGCCGCGGCGGGCGGGACGGTCGCGCCGGGCGCGGGACCCTGATCTTCGCTCAGCGTGATGGCGGGCGCGGCGGCAGCGGTTTCCGAGGCATCCGCCAGCGAAATCGCGCGGGCGTGGTCCACACCCTCCGGCGGAATCAGCAGCACGAACTTCTCGCGGCATCGGGGGCACTTGGGTGTAAAGCGTCCCGGCCGGGCTCCTTTGAGCTCGATGTTCAGGCTGCAGTACGGGCACAGGACAGACATGATCGCTCCCAAGCATTCCCGACGTGCAATCCCCCAATTTTCTGACAGCATACCGTCCGCCGCGCGCGAGGGTCAAACTTATCCCACACAATGGGTGGGATTTAGAATTGCGGATTGGTGAGCTGTCACTTGTCCCTGGTCACTCGCCGCCGTTCGACGCAGGACATCGGCTGCCAGGTGCCGAATGCCGACCGGAGACTGCGGACTGGCCTTCAGCCCCCGCTTGAACGATGCCATGCCGAGGGTACAATAGATCGCCTTATCCACGGTGGCTGTAGCTCAGTTGGCAGAGCACCAGGTTGTGGTCCTGGGAGTCGCGGGTTCGAGCCCCGTCAGCCACCCTTCTTCTTTTCCTCCCCTTTGCTGTTCCCTATCCCAGATCTGGCATTGACGGAAAACAAACGCGCGTTTTATGTGGATGAGGGCTGGCTGTTCGTGTGATTCGCCCCTTGCCGGCCGCCGATGTTGGGACATGGGTTGACGACCGGCCGGTCGGAGGCGAATTTGCAGCTTCTTGGCGCCGTTTGCCCGGCTGGCGGAAGTCAGCCGTTCGCGCCGGTTTCTCAAAGCGAGAAAATCTTGATAGCCAGCTAACAAGCCGGGGCTGTTTCTGTCCGATTATGGCATAGGATCGGTCGGGTTCACCCCGAGCGGCGTTTGGGTTATCAGACGCTCCTGACTCGGGCGGGACGCCCGGGCATTGGGGGCAGGACACGCGGTACCGTAAGGAACACCACATGGAAGTGACCATCATTGGCTGCGGATACGTCGGACTCGTCACGGGCACCTGCCTGGCCAGCATCGGCCATACGGTGCGTGGCGTAGAGAAGGATCCCCGCAAACTCAAGACACTGCAGGACGGCCATTGCCCCATCTTCGAACCGGGGCTGGCGGAGCTGATGCAGGAGCATTTCGCCTCCGGCGCGCTGCAGTTCACCGACAACGTCAAACAGGCTGTACGTGACGCGGAGGTCATCTTCCTGTGCGTCGGCACGCCGCCCAAGTCTGACGGCACGGTCGACATGAGCTATCTCGAAGGCGCCGGTAAGGAAGTCTGCGACGCTCTGGCCGAGCAGCAGACCGACTACCTGGTGACGATCGTCGTCAAGTCGACCGTCCCCGCCGGCACCAACCGCAAGCTGCACAACTTCCTCCGCGAACAGACCAAGGCCTACGTGCAGGTCGTCTCCAACCCCGAGTTCCTGCGCGAAGGCTCGGCTGTGAAGGACTTCCTCGAGCCGGATCGCATCGTCATCGGCGGCGAGTCGCCCGAGGCATTCCGCGTGATGCGCCGGCTGTACGATCCGATCATCAAGCGTGAGGAGAACTTCCTCACGATGAACTGGGAGTCGGCGGAGCTGACCAAATACGCCGCCAACACGATGCTCGCGGCGCGCATCTCGTTCATGAATGAGATGACGATCCTCTGCGAGCACTACGGCGCCGATATCGAAGACATCCGCAAGGGCATCGGGACCGACTTCCGCATCGGCCCGGCGTTCCTCCGCGCTGGCTGCGGGTATGGCGGTTCGTGCTTCCCCAAGGACGTGGCTGCAATGGAGCACATCTCCCGTGCTGCCGGCCACGAATCGCTGTTCGTGCACGCGATCCAGACGACCAACCGCAATCAGAAGAAGCGTTTCGTCGACAAGATCGCCGACAAGCTCGGCCGGCCGCTGGAGGGCGCGACCATCGCCGTCTGGGGCCTAGCGTTCAAAGCCGACACCGACGACATCCGCGAGTCGCCCGCTATCGACGTCATCACCTATCTGCTGGAGCGCGGCGCCAACGTGCGGGCCACCGACCCGCGCGCCATGGCCAACATGAAGCAGATCTTCGGTGACAAGGTCGAGTGGTTCAGCGATCCGGTGAGCTGCGCCGTCGGCTGCGATGCCGTCGCCCTGCTGACTGACTGGCCGATCTACAGCACGCTGCCATTCCGCAAGATCGCCGCCACGATGAACCAGCCGATCATCTTCGACGGCCGCAACTGCCTGCATCGCGACGTGATGCGCGAGACCGGCTTCCAGTACTACCCGATCGGCCGCCCGCCGGTCGAGGCGACGCTGCGGCTGAAGAGCCGCGTGTAACCACGGACCGATCGCGACGATCCACGATCCCGGCTGATCCGTCAGCCGGGATCTTCTTTTTGCCCGCCATCGCCCGCGATGTTAGTTTGAGATGCATGGCATCTCCCACTGATTTCACGTTCAGTTCCAACTACTTCGGCACACACTCAGCCGAGACGCCCCGGCGCTACGCCTTCGCGGCTGAGGATGCCGCGACGCTCCAGCACTGGCAGCGCGCCCTGCGGGCTGAGCTGGTCGATCGTTTGGGCATCAACCGGATCGCGGCGCGATGCACGGCGTCGCCCGTCGCCACGAAGCGCGGCGAGGTGCGCCTCGACGATCACATCCGCGAACACTGGGAAATCTGGACCGAACCCGGCATGCGCGTGCCGTTCTTCCTCCTGCGGCCGATCGAGGTCGACGCGCCGCGTCCGTTGGTCCTCTGTCCGCACGGCCACAACAAGCGCGGCCGCTTTGACTATGCCGGTATCACGACCGACGACAACGGCCAGACGCACGCCATCGATGGAGACCGCGACATCGCCCTGCAAGCCGTCCGGCAGGGGTATGTCGCCGTCGCCCCCGAAGCCCGCGCTTTCGGCGAAAGCCGTTTTGAGCGCGAGGTGAAGTCCGACAGCCCCCATTCCTGTATCACCTGGCAAAGCCGGGCACTGATGTTCGGCCGAACGCTCATCGGCGAGCGCGTCTGGGACATCATGCGGCTGATCGACTACGCAGCCACACGGCCGGACATCGACACATCGCGCATCGTCATCACCGGCAACAGCGGTGGCGGGACGGTCACGCTTTTCGCGGCAGCCGTCGAGACGCGCATCAGCATCGCCGTGCCCGGGGCGTACTTCTGCACGTTCGCCGACTCCATCGGCTCGATCCATCATTGCCCGTGCAACTACTTCCCCGGGATGATGGAGCTGGCTGAGATGCCCGAGATCGCCGGCTTGATCGCGCCCCGGCCGTTTCTGGCTGTAAATGGAAAGGACGACCCCATCTTCCCGATCCGCGGGACGCAGGCGGCATTTGAACAGCTCAAGCGCATCTACACCGTCGCAGGCGCTGCCGATCGTTGCGAGCTGTACATCGGTGACGGCGGGCACCGGTATTTCGCGGAGCCGGTGTGGCCGTTTGTGAGCAAATGGTTGGGCTGTTAAGTGACGGTGCGGCGAAGGGATCTATCAGGCGCCCTCACCACAAGCCTGTTCAGGAAGCGATCGTGACGAAGCGAAGGATCTCGCCAAGCGATCATTCGGTTTTTCACCTGTGGCCTAGATCGCCTTCCCACCGACCGTGACGCCAACCGGCTGCGGTTGGGGCGCGGGGTGGTAGCTCGGCTCGATAGCGATCTGCAGCGGGCGGCGCTTGCCGGCGGGCAGGCCGTGAACGTCGACGATCCGCTGAATCGCCATGATCCCCTCGATCAACTGCTCCGGACGGGGCGGGCAGCCGGGGATGTACACGTCCACGGGCATGAACTGGTCGATCCCCTGGATTGTCGCATAGGCGTCGAAGACGCCGCCGGTGCTGGCACAGGCGCCCATCGAGATGACCCACTTGGGTTCGGTCATCTGCTGGTAGATATGCTGGAGGACCGGCATCATTTTGATGGTGACGCGGCCGGCGACGATCATGAGATCGCTCTGACGGGGGCTGAAACGCATGGCTTCGGCGCCGAAGCGGGCGATGTCGTATCGGCTGGCAGCCGTCGCCATCAGCTCGATCCCGCAGCAGGCGGTCGCAAACGGCATCGGCCAAAGCGAGCTTCGGCGGGACCAGTTCACCAGCTTCTTGAGCTGCGTCGTCAGCACATTGTCCGGCAGCGTCTGTGTGTCAATCATGTGAGGACAACTCCAAGGGTTACAGACCACCCATTATAGAGGATCCCGGGCCAATGGGCCATATCGGGAGGGCGATTTGGTTTCGATGAGAAACCGGCCGGCCCAACGGGACGCCGCACCTCGGCACCTGACCACCGGTCCCAGGCGCTTCTATTGGCCCTCACCGCCGTTTTTCCCCGCATCCGCCCGAGCATTTCTCGCGATCCCGGGGTGGTATCCCCCCAGCCATCGCCCTACACTCGCGCTAACCCCTGATCGCCCGTGGGGTGCGGGCGGCAATGATGTACAACCAACCTCCCTTCCCTGATGGACAACGACCCTGCCAGTCAAGACAGTGACAATCCCATCCGCCATAGCGTAGAAACCGCCTCAACCGCTGGCGGCGGCCTGCCTGTTTCCCCCTCGATGGGGCCAGCCATCGAAGACGCCCTCGTACCGGTCGAGCGGTCGGTCGTCGACAAGCGGGTGATGGTCCTGTCCGGCGGGTGCATCCTCCTGGGGCTGGCGGCTGCCGTCATCGCACAGGCCCTGGTTCGCCTCATCGCCCTGATCACCAACCTCGCCTTCTTCCAGCGGATCTCAATAGAAGACGTCGCTCCAGCGCAAGCCAACCTCGGCTTGTGGGTGATCGGTGTGCCCGTGGTTGGCGGGATCATCGTCGGCCTGATGGCTCGCTACGGCTCGAAGGCAATCCGCGGCCATGGCATTCCTGAAGCCATGGAGCAGGTGCTGACCAACCAAAGCCGCATCCCGCGCCGGCTGACGTTCCTCAAGCCGCTGTCGGCAGCTATCGCCATCGGCACGGGCGGGCCGTTCGGGGCTGAGGGCCCGATCATCGCGACCGGCGGCGCGCTCGGGTCGGCGATCGGCCAGTTCATCCGAACGACCGTCGCCGAACGCAAAACGCTGCTGGCTGCGGGCGCCGCAGCCGGCATGGCGGCGACGTTCGGCGCGCCGGTATCGGCGGTCCTGCTGGCTGTCGAGCTGCTGCTGTTCGAGTTCCGCCCGGCATCGCTCATCCCGGTCGCACTGGCCGCCAGCACCGCCGCGGCTGGGCGGATCGCCTTCGAAGGCTTTCACGCCGTCTTCCCCATGCCCCAACTGTCGCAGATCACCGGATCCGCGATGGCGGGATACGCGCTGGTGGGATTGGCGATCGGCGTGCTGTCGGTCCTGATCACGCGCGCGGTCTACTGGATCGAGGATGCCTTCGAGCATCTGCCGGTGCACTGGATGTGGTGGCCGGCGATCGGGGGCCTGGTGGTCGGGATCGTGGGCTACTTCGCCCCGCTGACCCTGGGCGTCGGGTATGACAACATCACGAGCACGATCTCCGGGAAGTTCACAGTCGGATTCCTGATCTGGCTGGTCGTGATGAAGTTTGTCAGTTGGTCGATCGCGCTGGGCAGCGGCACATCGGGCGGAACGCTGGCGCCCCTGTTCACGATCGGGGGCGGCTTTGGGTTTGTGATGGGCGTGGCGCTCAACGTGGTCGCGCCGCAGATGCAGGTGGATCCGAAAGTTGCGGCGCTGGTGGGCATGGCGGCGATCTTCGCGGGGGCGTCGCGGGCGCTGCTGGCGTCGGCTGTCTTCGCCTTCGAGACGACGCTTCAGCCGATGGGGCTGCTGCCGCTGCTGGGCGGCTGCTCAGCCGCGTACCTCGTCTCGTGGCTGATGATGCGCACCTCGATCATGACCGAGAAAATCACGCGCCGCGGTGTGCGCGTGCCGGTCGAGTATGCGCCTGACGTGCTCGATCAGACCACGGTCGAACAAGTCGCCCGCAAATCGGTCGTTTCGCTCGACGCCAACCAGACCGTCGGCGACGCGCGGCGATGGATCGAATCGGGCGGTGTGGAAATGTCGCACCAGGGCTTCCCGATTGTCGACGGGCAGACAGTCGTCGGTGTGCTGACGCGGCGTGTCCTGCTGGATCCGAAGATCGACCCATCGCGCAAGCTGCGAGGCCTCATCCAGCGGCCGCCGGTCGTCGTGTACGCCGACTGCACGCTCCGCGACGCAGCCGACCAGATGACCCGTCACAACATTGGCCGCATGCCCGTGATCGAACGGCACAGCGGACGGATGGTCGGATTCGTCACACGCAGCGACCTGCTGGAAGGATGGCGCCGACACCGCGCCGGCCTGGGATGACCTCGCCACCCACTCCGTCTCTCCGTGTCCGTGTCAAGTCCTGATCAGAAGTTGTCACCTATACCTGCTGTTGGTTGAGTTG
>ERZ777003.2571-NODE-2571-length-20516-cov-12.590685_pt1 | contig 20516 bp, 14 predicted proteins | sample MGYA00374956_ERZ777003 | MGnify/ENA primary metagenome ERZ777003 (study PRJEB29302, sample SAMN06268252) | bioreactor metagenome | isolation source: Joint BioEnergy Institute, California, USA | place: USA:Joint BioEnergy Institute, California, USA | collected... | reverse complement strand
ATGGGTCGTATTGGGCCGGGACGTAGATCCAGTAGTTCGTGGTCATGCCCTCGTAGATCTTGCTGGTGTGAACAAGCTTCTCCGAGAGCTTGCCTTCAGGGACACCGGGCTGCTGGTAGCTTTCAGGCAGGTAAGCAGGAATGTCATTCCGGCCGCCGAAGAGCTTGCCATCGATCACGTAGTGGAACTTGTGCGAGGTCCCCTGTTTCAGCTTTCCGGTGGTGAACCAGAGATTGCTGCCCTTGCTGCGGCGAAGCACGCCGCGGGGTTCGTCGTCTACATAGAGCGTAGGCTGCTTTTCGGCTTCCACGACCCAAAGGAAATCCGCAAGTTCGCCGATGACGGCTACGCCCTTCTTGATATTGTCCTCGCCCATCGCAGCGGCTGCCGCGTTGCGAAACTCGGCCGTGTGGGGCTTGTTTCTTGCCATCTCCAGGAGGGCTCGGACCGGTGGCGCGTCGGCTGCAAAGGCGGAAACTGCAGCGAGGAACAGAACAACAGAGTTCTTCATCTGAAAGACTCCTCGAGGTTGAGCTAAACTCGCTACCGCTTCCGGCTGTAAGCAGCGGGAGCGGCGAAGTAGGGATCGGGCTCCGGTACGGCGGCGCCGTCCTTGCGGGGCGAGGAGGCGCCGTAGTTCACTCCGGTACGGGAGTTGTGCATGACGGCCTGGCCTCCGCCCATCGTGCTGGAATAAGCTCCTTCGACGTTAAGCGCGTGCCCGCGGCGGGTGAGGTCGTTCCGGACGCTTTCCGGGACACGGCTCTCGATATAGGCGTTGCAGCCTCCGAAGTCGAGCTTCGTAAACCGCGGCGCCTCAAGCGCAGCCTGAATGTTCATGCCATGGTCGACCACGTTCGATACGAACTGAGCATGAGCCTGCGCCTGATTGAGGCCGCCCATGATTCCAAAACCGATATAGACGCCGTCCTTCTCCATCATGGCTGGGAGGATCGTATGGAGAGGCCGCTTTCGTGGTCCAGCCACGTTGGGATGTCCTTCCTCGAGCACAAAGAGCCCGCCGCGGTTTTGCAGATGGAAGCCGAAGCCCTCTACCGTAACGCCCGAGCCCCAGCTCAGGTAGACGCTCTGGATCAGCGAAGCGATGTTGCCATCGCTATCCACCACAGTGAGGTACACCGTGTCGCCCGCCCGGCTCATCATCACGCCCGGATCCGGATTGCATGTTGCTTTCTCCATCGAAATGCCCGAAGCTCGCTGTTCGGCATAGCTCTTGGACAGCATCGTCTTGACCGGGATAGGGCTGAACCGGGGATCCCCGAGGTAGCGGGACAGGTCGGCGTAGGCGATCTTTTGCGCCTCCATTTTTATGTGGAATGCGTCCGCGCTCATCGGCTCGTAGTTGGCGAGCGGGAAGCGTTCCATGATGTTCAGCATTTCCAACGCCGCGACGCCCATCCCGTTGGGAGGCAGCTCATAGACCTTCCAGCCGCGGTAGGTGGTGGAGACGGGCTCTACCCATTCCGCGTCATAGTCGCGAAGGTCGCCCATTTCGAGCAGTCCGTCGAGCTTTCGAGAAGTCGCGACAATTGCCTTGGCGATCTCTCCTTTGTAGAAGGCGTCCGCGCCTGCTTCCGCAAGAAGCCGCAGCGCCCTCGCCAAGTCCGGATTGCGGAAGACGTGTCCGACCTTGGGGGATTCGTCGTTGATCAGAAAGGTCCGGCGGGCGTACTCGTCGCTCTTCAGCTTGCCTACCGTGTCGAGCCAGTGCTGGGCGATCCATTCGGTGACTGGAAAACCGTTTTCGGCATAGTAGATCGCCGGCGCGAGCACTTCTTTCCAGGGCAGCCGCCCGAATCGTTTGTGCAGTTTCTCCCAGCCGTCGACGCAGCCCGGCACTGTCACCGAGAGGATACCCGTCGAAGGCATGACCGTATGGCCCTTCTCCTTGATCCTGGACAGAGTAAGGTTTTTGGGAGACCATCCGCTCGCATTGATGCCGGAGAGTCTGCCGGTCCGGGCTTCGCGATAGATGGCGAACAGATCGCCTCCGATCCCGTCGCTCATCGGTTCCACTACCGCCAGAACCGCGTTTGCCGCGATCGCTGCATCCATCGCAGATCCCCCGCGAGCCAGAACCTGCGCTCCCGCCTGCGAAGCCAGCGTCTGGCTGGTCGCGACGATTCCCCGCTTCGTTATGACCATCGACCGCGCATGAGAACGTCCTTGAGCAAACGCCGGTCCGGCCATAACGAAGGAAACTCCCAGACAAAAGACCGCCAGTTTCATGGATTCGCTATTGTATCGCCCCTTATTCACACAGCACCACTCATGCTGTTTTCGATTGTCCGAAGGTATGATATTGTCACTGAATAACTGGAGGTGTCATGAATCGCCGTAGCTTCCTGACCACGAGCGCCCTTGGAGCGGTTTCTCTTCAATCGTTCCCACATCATCTGTTCGCCAGCTCGACGAAGAAGTACGCTTCCGACCGGGTGAAACTCGGGCCGATGAAGGTCGAACTGAGCAGGCTCGCCATGGGAACCGGTACAAACGGTTCTGGGGGCAGTTCGAACCAGACAAAGAAATTAGGTTTGAGCGGTGTGGCGGACCTGTTTCGTGCCGCATTCGACCAGGGCGTGACGTTCTGGGATTCGGCGGACCAGTACGGATCACATCCGCATTTGAAAGAAGCGCTGAAGAAGACTCCTCGGGAGAAGGTTACGATTCTCACGAAGACGCACGCCAACACGGAAGCCGAGATGAAGGCGGATCTTGACCGCTTCCGGCGTGAGATTGGCACCGACTACCTCGACATCGTGCTGTTGCATTGCATGATGGACGAGAATTGGCCGGAGCGGAAGAAGGGAGCCATGGAGTATCTCTCGGAGGCCCGGGAGAAGGGAATTATCCGAACCCACGGCGTCTCCTGCCATACTCTCGGCGCTCTGAAGACGGCGGCCAAGCATCCGTGGGTCCAGGTCGATCTGGCGCGAATCAACCCCGCCGGCGTTGCCATGGACGCCGACCCGGCTACCGTAATCAGTGTCCTGCGTGAGATGAAAGCGGCGGGCAAAGGAATCATCGGCATGAAGATTCTGGGAGCCGGCAGGCTTCGCAACAGGGTCGATGAATGCTTGCAGTACGCCCTTGCATTGGATTGCGTCGACTGCTTCACTATCGGGGCGGAGAGCCGCGCCGAAATGCTGGATTTGGTGGCAAAGATTCCAGCCGCAAGCACGCGCGGTTAGCCGTGTCTTCGCCGGCTCGGTCTTGAGTATTCATAGGAGAGTCATGTCGAAATCGAAGCTTACGCTGGGTTCCATCGCTATTCTCGCAGTTGCTTCCACGCTCATCGGCCAGGCGCCGAAGAAGGGTAAGGGGCCGGGCATTCTTCAGCCTCAGATGGTGGCAGAGACAGGAAGCTACTCGAAGCCCCACGGGAAGCTTGGCGAGAAGCCAAGCGAGCCTTGGTCTGCCACAACGATTGGCGCTGCGGTTGATCGCCAGACGAATCCGGGCAAGATTGTTACGGTGGTCGGGGAGATTCTCGACTTTTCCTGCTATCTGCAAATCGGAAAGCACGGGGAGAAGCATCGCGCGTGCGCGCAGAAGTGCTTCACGGCTGGTCAGCCCATCGGGCTCCTGGCTGCGGATGGCTCCATGTATATGCTGATGGAGGAGGAGCACGACCCGCGCCGCGACGGTCTCACCGACTTCCGCAAAGCCGCCATCGAGCACGCTTCGCACATTATGGAAGTCACCGGGACGCTCTCCCAGCACGGGGGATATAGCGCGCTCTACGTGCACGGCTATCTGAAGAAATAGGGAGGAGCGAGATGCGTACGCGCCGGATTTGCTGCCTGTTTGCGACGGTCCTGACGGTCATGCCCGCCGTCGCCCAGACTAAAAAGACCGCGGTGAAGCCGGCGCCGCCAAAGGCGCCGCTCGGCCTGCTGCCCGTCATCTGGCCCAAAGACAATCCTTATTCGCCGGAAAAGGCTGAGCTTGGCAAGTTCCTGTATTTCGACAAGCGCCTGTCCGCGGACAACTCCGTCGCCTGCGCCACGTGTCACGATCCGAAGTTCGCTTTCACTGACGGCCAGCCGGTCTCGACCGGAATCAAGGGCCAGACGGGCGGGCGGAGCGCTCCAACGGTCTTGAACCGGGCCTTCAGCCTTGCTCAGTTCTGGGATGGCCGCGCACCTACCCTCGAGGAGCAGGCGAAGGGCCCGATAGCGAATCCTATCGAGATGGGACATACCCATGAGGACGTGGTCAAGCGCCTGAAGGAGATTCCGGGATATCGCGCCCTGTTTGCCAAGGCATTCGGGACCGAGGATTTCACCATTGATCATGTGGCTCAGGCGATAGCCACCTTCGAGCGGACACTCCTCTCTGGCAACTCTCCATACGACCGCTACAAGGCCGGAGACAAGAAGGCGATGACCCCGGAGCAGATCCGCGGCATGGACGTCTACTTCAACAAGGCCAAATGCGACCAGTGCCACGAGGGCATGAACTTCACGTCCAACATGTTTGCCAATATCGGCATCGGAACCGACAAGCCCGACCCTGATGTGGGGCGGTACGCGGTTACCAAGGACCCCAAAGACTGGGGCGCCTTTAAAACGCCCACCCTTCGAGAAATCGCCCGGACGGCTCCTTACATGCACGACGGCAGTCTCAAGACACTGGAAGAAGTGGTGGAATACTACAACAAGGGCGGGAACAAGAATAAGAACCTCGATGAAAGGATGAAGCCTCTGAATCTGACCGACCAGGAGAAGAAGGATCTGGTTGCGTTCCTCCATGCGCTGAGCGGCGAAGGTTGGCAGCACATTCAGGCGCCCGAGACATTTCCCCAATGATGTTGCGTAGTACGAGAATCTTGAGCGGGGCCCTTGCAGGCCTCCTGCTCCTGTTGTGCCTGCTCGCTGGCTGCAACAGGGAAAAGAAGAGAGTAATCGCGGTGGTGCCGAAGGGGCGCGCTCACCTCTTCTGGCAATCCGTGAACGCGGGAGCCGTGGCGGCTGCGCGCGAAACCGGCGCCGAGATCGTCTGGAACGGACCAGCGTCAGAAACGGACATCCCCGGCCAGTTGCAGATTGTCGAAACAATGATTAACCGCCGGGTCGACGCCATCGTTCTTGCTCCCATCGATAAGACGGCATTGGTGAACGTGGTTGAGCGGGCGGCGAAGCAGAACATTCCGGTGGTCATCTTTGATTCGGGTATCGACACCGACATGTTCGTTTCCCAAGTCGCCACCGACAATTACGCAGCCGGCAGGATGGCGGCGGAGCGCCTGGGAAAAGTTCTCAACGGGAAGGGAAAGATTGTCATGGTGAAGGTCCAGCCCGGCGCCGCCTCGACAATGGCGCGGGAGCAGGGCTTCGAGGACGAAATCAAGGAGCATTTCCCTGGCATACAGATTGCCGACAGCCGCTACGGTATGGCTGATTTCGCAAAGTCGCTAGCCGTCGCCGAGAATATGATGACGGCTCACCCGGACCTCAAGGGGATGTTTGCGTCGAACGAGTCCAGCACCGTCGGAGCTGTGCAGGCGCTCAAGGGCCGCAAATCGAACCTGGTGCTCGTTGGATTCGATTGGAGTCCGACGCTGCTCGAAGATCTGAAGAACGGCGTCGTCGACTCGCTGGTGGTTCAGGATCCGTTCAGAATGGGTTACGAATCGGTGATGGCGGCTGTTCACAAGCTCGACGGAAAACCCGTCGAAAAGATCAAAAATTTACCTCCCCGGCTGGTCACGCGCGAGAATTTGAACGAGCCGGACGTGCAGGCGCAGTTGAATCCCGACTTGAAGAAGTACCTGCAATAGGGGCAAATAGCGGGCGGCTAGGAGTCGTGGCCGCTCGCCTCCAGGAATGCCCGCAGCCGGTGGCTCCGGCTGGGATGGCGCAGCTTTCGCAGGGCCTTTGCTTCGATCTGCCGGATCCGTTCCCTCGTCACCGCGAAGTATTGTCCCACCTCTTCGAGCGTATGCTCGCTGCCGTCCTGGAGGCCGAAGCGCATCTTGATAATCTTCTCTTCGCGCGGGCTCAAAGTCTTCAGCACCTCGGCTGTCTGCTCGCGCAGATTCAGGCTGATGACGGCTTCCGAAGGGGATACAACCCGGCGGTCGACGATGAAGTCGCCGAGATGGCTCTCCTCTTCTTCACCGACCGGCGTTTCAAGCGATATTGGCTCCTGCGCGATGCGCAGAACCTTCCGCACCTTGCCCACCGGCAGATCGAGGCGCTTGGAGAGCTCCTCGGTGGTGGGCTCGCGCCCGAGCTCCTGCTGGAGAAGTCGTTGCGTGCGGACCAGCTTGTTGATTGTCTCGATCATGTGGACGGGGATCCGGATAGTGCGCGCCTGATCCGCTATCGCGCGCGTGATCGCCTGCCGAACCCACCACGTCGCGTACGTCGAGAACTTGTATCCGCGCTGGTAGTCGAACTTGTCCACCGCCTTCATCAGGCCGATATTCCCTTCCTGAATCAGATCGAGGAACTGGAGGCCCCGGTTCGTATACCGTTTGGCGATGGAGACCACCAGACGCAGATTCGCTTCAATTAGCTGCTTCTTCGCGGCGTCCGCTTCCTGTTCGCCGCGCTCGACGATTTGAAGCGTGCGGCGCAGTTCTGTGGAAGTTGCGCCGTACTCTTCCTCCAGTTGTGCAATTCGCTGATTGAGCTGGCGGAGCTCCTTGCGGAAGTCCCTGCTTGCAGCCTTTTGTGCGTCGTCCACCTCCTCGCTCTTGCGCTGCAGCCGCGAAATTTCCTTTTCGAGCGGGCGGAACTCGTCGACAGCACGGCGCAGACGGGCCGTTAACCGGCGGATCACAACCGTACTAAGCGGGATGGAGCGGATGGAGCGCGAGATCTTGACCATCAGGCGGGCCAGGCTGTAGCGCAACTCGCGATGCTGTTTCGGCTTCATGTTGCGCGACACCACCTGAAGCTTCTGCCGGAGCTGCTGCGCTTTGCGATAATCCTGCTCAATTTGGCACAGAAGTTTCAGAAATTCCTCCTGCTGTTCGGCGAGCGCTTCGTCGCTCACAAGGAGATCCGGCATAACCAGTAAGTCCCGGATCGAGAGAGTACCGCGACGAAGCTCTTCTTGCCACTGGAGGATTTCGCGGATGATGAGCGGGGATCGCGAGAGGGCTTTGCAGACGCTTTTTTGGCCGCGTTCGATGCGCTTTGCCAGTTCGATCTCACCCTCGCGCGTGAGGAGGGGCACAGTGCCCATTTCACGGAGGTACATTCGGACCGGATCGTTCGTCTTGTCGCCGAACTCCTGGTTCAGCTCGAGTTCGGAAAACTCGTCACCCTCTTCGCCTTTTTTCTCGAAGTCCAGCTTCGGCTCTTCGAGAATCTCGACTCCAGCGTGGTCGAGATCGGCCAGGAGTTCATCAAGTTCCGGTCCGGCAGCCAGATCGTCCGGCAGGATTTCGTTGACATCGTCGTAGAGGACGAAGCCCTTCTCCTTGCCGATATCCATCAGGTGTTTCAGGCGGCCGTATTTATCGTCGGCTTGCACGGAGACCCCGTTTCCTGGAACTGCAATTCACTGGTTCCACCTATATTACAACACGGCGCGTCCGATGGACTTTCCGGATCAGGACGCGCTGCGAGCTTTTTTCCAACGGTCCAGCTCACTAAGCTCGGTCATCAGACGAATGGCGTCAGCCACGTTTCCAGCTCGCTCGGCAGCCCGAATCTGCGCACGCAGAGCAGCGCGCATCGATTCCAGTTCCGATTCCATCAGTCTTGCCACGCATGCGTCTGCCTGTTCGGGAGTAATCACCTCTTCCCCTATCGAATCGTCCAAAACGATCGATGCCAATAACGTTTTATCGGCATCTTCCAGCCTTGATTCTAATTCCCCAAAGCTGATCGGCGAGCCGCTTTCCCACATTCCAAGTAGTGTCTCAAAGATTCGGCGCGTTGCAAGCGTCTCCAGAACTTTCAGGCCCCGCAGTCGCGGAAGCGTGAGTTCCCGAATCTGAGGATCCGCAACGAGCGCCTTGATCAGCAGCGTTTCGGCACCCGAAAGCGACGGCTTTGCCGTCGCGGACTTCTGCTCTCGCTGATTTTTTACCCCTGAGGCTCTACGCAGGTGATTGCGCACGAGCGAAGGATCCACACCCAGATACGATGCAACGTCGTTTGCGAGGGTTGCACGTTCAAGCTCGCTCGACAGCCTGTGAATTGCGGGCAGCAGCACCTTTTCGAAGCCCTCAAAGCGGCCTTCCGCGGTGGGCGGATATTTCGCGCGCACTTGATCCGCCAGCCAGTAGAAGTACGGGCTGGCGCGCTCCAGCCTTCGCGAGTACGCCTCGGCGCCATGCTGCTTCACGTATTCGTCGGGGTCGAGACCGCCGGGGAGATGAAGGACGCGCACATGCATGCCTTCGTCGAGCAACATCTGAATCGACCGCTCCGTGGCATTCGCGCCGGCCGCATCGGGATCGAAATTGACGATGATTTTATCCGAATGGCGCTTGATCGCGCGAACCTGATTGCTCGTGAGCGCCGTTCCACAGCTCGCGACCACTTCGTGTATTCCCGCCGAATACACTCCAATCGCATCCATGTAGCCTTCGACGAGAATAATGCGGTCGTGCTTGCGCGCCGCAGTTTTGGCGCGATGGAGGTTATAAAGGACATTGCTCTTGTCGTAGAGCGCGGTCTTTGGGGAATTCAGATATTTCGGCTCGTCCTCATCCGATAGCGCGCGGCCTCCGAAGCCGATAATGCTTCCCGATTCATTGTGAATCGGGAACATAAGACGCCCCCGAAAGCGGTCGAAAAAGCTGCCGTCCTGACGCCGCGAAACGAGACCTGCCTCCTCGGCCATTTCGGCTGAAACCCCTTTTTGCTGGAGCAGGCGCAGCAGCGCGGTCCCGGAACGGTCGGAGAGGCCAAGGCCGAACTCCTCGGCAAGATGGCGGCTGAGGCCTCGACGTTCCAAGTACGCACGCGCCGCAGAGCCATTAGGACCGAACAAATTCGAGCGAAACGCCTCTGCCGCGATCTTGTGAATCTCAAACAGAGAGGCGCGAAGGCGTGTATTCGGATCGGTGTACTCCTGGCGCTTCGGCATCGGGATGCCGTTGCGCTCCGCAAGGATTTTCAAGGCCTCAAAGAACGTGACCCCTTCGATCTCCATGACGAACTTCAGCACATCGCCGCCGGCTCCGCAGCCGAAACACTTGTAATACTGATGCGTGGAATTTACGCCGAAAGACGGGGTCTTTTCATTGTGAAACGGACATAATCCTACCCAGCGGCTGCCAGCCTTGCGCAGGCGGACGTACTCCCCGACCACCTTCACGATGTCGACTGAAGCCTTCAGTTGCTCGACAAAATCCACTTCGCTTATTATCGTCGTCCCAGCCCTATGCGGGCGTTAACCGGGATCAGCTCGCCGTCAGCGATCCTTCCAAAACAGCTCCGCGTCAGAACGGCGAACGTAGTTCGCATCGATTGCAGCGGGGTCGGTCCCTTGCCCTGAGCCCAGCCGGGTGGCTGCGATCCGTGCAATGGCGCCGGCAAGCGCTCTTGGAGTCTCGCGAATCTCTGCTGAAGCAAAGCGCGTCGAGGCGATCGCGTGACGAAACGGGCTGAAATCCGGAGACAGAAACTCAACCGGCGCATCCGGCAGCGATTCCAGCCATTGGGAAAAAGCGCTGACAGTCTCCGGCTGCACTGCCTCCAAGTCCTGATTGTAGAGGCCGCCGTAAACCTCGCCGCGCCTTGCGTCCAGCACCGGAGCGCGAAGTTCGCCGGAGCCAAAGGAGGCGATCGCCTGCAGATTCGACACCGCGATCGCAGGACGTCCTGTCGCTTCGGCAAGTCCCTTCACGGCTGTGAGCCCTACACGGACGCCCGTAAAAGAGCCGGGTCCCGCTGCGCCCGCAAAGCAGTCCACATCGCGAATGTCCCATCCGTGGCGAGCCAGCAGCCGCTCGATGTGGCCGAACAAAAGGTGAGCGAAGCCGTCTGGGGAATGGAGGATCACCTCCTCGATCACGTGATCGCCCTCGGCCAGAGCGATGCTGCCGAATTCGGCTGTCGTGTCCACTGCAAGCAGGCGCGCGCTCACTTCTTCACCGTATAAACTCTATCGAGGGAGTAAGCCTTGCCATAGGCGTTCAGCGCGGTGACGCGCAAACTGACGATACCCTCTCCTTTGGGTAACCAGCTTTGGGGAATCTCGAAGCTGCCGGTCGACCCTGTTGCGAGGACACGGAAACCGAGGTCATCGCTCGGGACCTCTCCCGTGATGAGATACATCATCGTGCGTGTTGCGCGCGATTCCCGCTTGAGCTTCAGTTCGAACTTTATGGGCACGCCTGCCTGCAAGTCATCACCAGCAGGCTGTGCGATCTCGAAGGGGATCTTCTCGGGCGATTGTTCCACTTCCTGCAACACAATCGGCCGTGAATCGAATTTGTACGAGCGCAGCATCCCTTCCTTGTGGCCTTCTCGGGAGATGATGAGAACCCAATCGTGGTCTGCGGAAGGTGGCTCTGCTGTGAACCGCTCACCCTTCCAGTCTTTTTGGACCACGCGTTCGCCGGTGGCAGGATCCATCCATGCGACGTTGTAGCCGCGCTTCTCCACGAGTACTTCGACTGGCCTGTGCTTTTCAACGTAGACGATGTATTCCACGCCGGGTAAAGCCAGGCAGCGCCCGCCGTCTACGTCGAAGTACGGCTCCAGTTCCCAGTGGCGCGTTTTCGAGAAGAAGTCGTACCAGACCGTCATCGCTTTCGCGCCGGGAGAATCGAGATATTTTGCGTCGACACTGAACTTGCGGCCTCCATACGTGCCAGTATTGCCGAATGTCGGATACTGCCCATTCATTGTGGCGTTCCACAGCCGCCTCCGAAACGTGTCGCTGTCGACGTGATGCGGGTGGCTGGCTCCCGCGCCGCTGTTCTCATAGGCGAACTCAACGTTCACCGCGGGCGTTGCATACAACTGATGCTCGATCGCGCCCAGTTGATCATCCGAGGACTGATACACCCGATAGTCCATCCAGTTGTCTTTCAGTAGGGGGGAAGACGTGGCTACCGTGTGCGTGGAGCGCGGATGCCTGTAGGGGTCGAACTTCTTCAGAAGCTCGCCGATCTCTTTCAGCAGCACGCGGCCCTCCTTGTACTCCTCGAATTCTTGTACTCCCTGCCAAGTGATATTCATCGCCGCATAGCGAGCAGCCACGTACCGAATGAAGCGTTCGCGCTGCTGCCAGGTTGGGAACAGCTCGGCAAGCTGATTCTGGTCACCGGCGAGGATGAGGTCGGCGATGATACCCTTGCGGTTCATGTAGAGGATGCGGTAGTCGATTTCGCGGAAATAGTCCGCATTGGGCGTGTCGGGTGTCGGGAAGGCTTGCGTTTGAAGCTCGCCCCAGCCGATCAGAAGTCCTCGGATGTGGTTAAACTTTTGCTCAGCCCGCTTGTCCACGATCTGTTGGAACAGAGCCCTGTCGATCGACGCGAAGCGGTAGCTCGTGTCGCCCATCCACAGGTGCGGGATGTTGTTTTCCGTGTAGGACCAGTGATGGACGTTCCGGGCGTAGATGAATCCCGGCAAACCTGACGGTGTCGCCTCGAAACTGCCGATCTTTCCGTTGATCGTTGCGATGTTGCTGGTGATTCGAAAGTCCCACTGCCCTGGCTCAATCGGCGAGAAGCGAAGCACCATCCGGTTGCCTCCGTCATAAAAACCCGGCATGAGGTACGTTCGGTGATCGGGGGAGCGGAACTCGCCCTGCAATGTGACACTCACGTAGGGGTTGGGATGCTCCTTCAACTGCTCGGGAGTGAGTTCAAAGACGATTTCGCAGGGCGTGTAGGTAGGGGTGGGTCCGCAGACGGTCTGCGCGGCCAGAGGGGCCGCTGCTGCCAGCAAAAACAGCATCGCTCGCATAGCTACAGTGTAGCGTGCAGCAATCGACCCTCATGAGATAGCGAGCCAAACGGGTCGCCGCATGGATGCGCTTCCGGCGCTGCTGTCGCGATTCGATCCTTGGCTAGCGCGGAGGAAGGCGGGCCGTGTTAAACCAGAATATCTCGCAAGTTCTGATTACAGTTAAGAACTCCTCGAGTGTGCTCGGCTTCCGGATGTAGCAGTTTGCATGCAGCTCGTAGGCGCTTTCAATGTCCTGCTGTGCGTCCGATGTAGTCAGGACGACGACGGGAATGCGCCTCAGCTCGCGGTCCTGCTTGATTTCTGCAAGGACTTCGCGGCCATCTTTTCCGGGTAGATTCAAGTCAAGGAAGATGAGCTTGGGGCGTGGCGCATCCGAGTACGCCCCCTGACGGCGGAGGAACCTCAAGGCGGTGTCGCCATCTTCGGCCACGTGAAGAGTGATGCGCGGCAGTGAATTTTCAAGCGCCTCGCGCATCAGTCTTACATCACCGCGATTATCTTCAACCAGGAGAATGTCGGTCACTACTCACGCCCAAATCCCCACCTCAGGCTCTCGTCGCCCTCCTCAGTCTAGCGTAAGGCTTGCCAAACAACCACCTTGTGCCCGCATTGCAACGATCAATCCGGTACCATGACCGGTACACCTGCTACACCTCACGTTAACGTTCAAGGCAGCCTCGGTAACGGAAAGCCGCAAAAAGCTACACATTTGATTCCATAATCCGCTGCAGTATTGCAGGGATTTCGAAGACAGCTTGATTCTCGATAGCCGCGGCGTTTGCACGCAAACGTTCGAATGTGCCGGGCTCGAGCAGGTCGGCCACTGCCCGGTCGATCTGCCTGAAGCTTGGAACTACCAGACCTACTTCACGTTCGCGGACCCAATCCGCGTTATAGCGCTCTTGCGGCAGAGTGAACGCGTTGCGCTCAAGGATCACTGGAAGGTTCATTGCGAGCGCCTCGCTGATGCTTCCCGGCCCGGGCTTCCCGATGAAGAAATCCGAAAGATACATATAGTACGGTACGTCCGTCGTGAAGCCCAGTACGAACTTGCGCAGTCTCGTGGTCCTTCCCGAAAGCGTGCGCGCCAGGGCTTCATTGTGGCCGCAGATCAGAATGAGTTGCACATTCAGACCGGAACGGTCAAGCCGGTCCAGAATACCGCTCATCGCCCATGACCCTTGGCCTCCGAAAAGCACGACGCCCGTGGGAAGGTCTGGATCGAGGCCCAGGGCGCGGCGGCCCTCGCCGCGATCTCCATCGATGGGCTCGTAGTAGCGGGGATGCAAAATCATGCCGGACGTCCGGAAGACCCGCTCGGGCGGATGCCCGAAACTATAGGCCTGCTCTACGGCCTTGTCTGTTCCGCAGATCAGGTATTGCGATTCGTGTTCAATCCAGAAATGCGGAGGGAAGTCCGCCAGATCGGTGAGAATTGTTACCACCGGCGTACGAGGCGAGGCCGCGTGGGCGCCTTCATGGATCGCGCGATTGAAGTTGGGAATCAGAGAGACGACCAGATCCGGAGGCTCCTTCTGCCAGAGCTCCTTGAGAAGCTGTACCTCGGCGTCATGGCGGAACCGGATGAGGGCTTGCAGAATTCGAGCCAGCTTTGCAGCCCCTAAAGTCCAACCCTTCTTCAGAATGTGGTTGTAGAGATCCTGTACGCGCAGGCCAGTATACTTTCCGAAGATATCGAGCGGATCAAGGACCTCCTGGAGGTTCACCAGGCGGACCTGCCAGGGCCATCCCTGCCGCTCGATGACCAGCTTCAAAGCAGTGGCGGCGCTGCGGTGTCCACCGCCCGCATCGAAGAATATGAAATCGAGTCGGCGCATCAGATGCCTGCTACCAGAATCTTAGCTGTGCCGAGACGAGCCGCTGAGAGTAAATTTCACGCCGAAACAATTAATTTTACTAATGTTTTTGCTCCATTCACCGAGCTGTAATGATTGGCAGATATACAAGACAGAGGGAGGACGGTCCGATCTGTCCGAAAAGTAGCGCCCTCCACGTCCGGGAGCCCGGCTGTGAGACAGGTAGTGACGCAAGGGAGAGTCCAGGGACGCCAAGGTGCTAAGTTTTGTGTTCCTTGCCCGATGATTGGCTACGGCAGCCATTGCCTTATACACTGGTGTTTGGTACGTCGATCAGTGACGATGATTGATGCGCAGGGTGATGTAGCAGCATGACACTACTCGCTCAGAGCATGCTCAATTACATCAGCGCCAGAGACCACCGTATCATGCGGCGGATTCATCGCTGGCATGCGCCTCGCTGGATTCGGCTGTGGATGATCTGCGCCACCCGTGGAGGCGACGGCTGGCTCTGGTACGCCATGCTCCTGGCGATCCTGCTTTTTGGCGGGCCGGAGCGCGGCTGGGCGATCGCGGCGGCGGGTGGCGGTTGCAGCTTCGGCATTGTGCTGTTTCTCTGGCTAAAGCGCCTTACAGGACGCCGCCGGCCTTGTGCAATCGAACCGCACTGCTGGGCGACGCTGCTTCCGCCAGATCAGTTTTCCTTCCCCTCAGGACATACAATTGCGGCCTTTTCCATGGCGGTGCCGCTGTCGCTCTTCTACCCTTCGCTTTGCGTGGGACTCATGTTCTGCGCGCTGAGTATCGCAGTATCGCGGATCTTGTTGGGCATGCACTTTCTCAGCGACGTGCTTGCCGGCGCCCTTCTGGGATCCGCCATCGGATTCGCTTCGTTCGCAATCTTTTCGTAGCTCACTTGCCGGCCGGCTCCGGAAGCGCGAAGGCGTAATATGCGCCGCCAGAGGGCTGGCCGAATTTGCCGCCGCCTGCTCCGATCACGACAAACTGCCGGCCGTTGACCTCATACATGGCAGGGGTGGCGATGGCGGCCGCAGATAGTGTTGTCTCCCAGAGCAGCTTGCCGTTCTTCTTGTCATAAACGCGGAATTTGTTGTCGAAGACCGTGGCGCCGATGAAGAACAGTCCTCCGGCCGTGACGATCCCACCGCCGTAGTTCTGGCTCCCTGTATTCCTGATCCCCTGACGTACGAGTGCCGGATACTCACCGAATGGAATTTGCCACTCGATCTTGCCGGTGTTAAGATTCACAGCAGCCAGCGTGCCCCACGGGGGACGAATGGCGGGGTATCCGTCCGGGTCCTGAAACCACTGATAACCGTCCAGCGCATACTTCATCTCCTGGGGCGAGAGCTTCACGTTCTGCAGACGAACTTCTTTGTCCTCTCCCTGAGCCACGTAGCTAACGATCGCATCGATCGCCTTCTGCTCCAGGTGTCCGAATCCCGGCATTCGTCCAGCGCCGCCTCGTACGACGTTGGCAATCTCCGTAACCGAACGGCGAGAGCCAATCCCGCGAAGGGAAGGGAACTCGGCGCCGCTGCCGCTGAGATCCGCTTTATGGCAGGAGGCGCAGTGGCGGACGTAGAGACGGCGCCCGGAGGTCCGCGCCTTCATCTCCTCGCGGGGAACCAGCCGGATAATCGAGGGCATCTCGTTCGAGTTGACATAGAACCACCCGGTTTCGGGATCGAACGTCGTGCCGCCCCACTCTCCGCCGCCATCGAAGCCCGGAGCGATCACCGTTCCCTCACGGCTAGGCGGCAGAAAGGGCGCGCCGGACCGGTACGTCCGAAAACGCTCAAGGACTGCCTTGTGCGCCTCCGGCGTCCGCCGCGTCAGATCGGCCTCCGTGATCTGCTGTCTTGCAAGCGGCGGTGGAAGGACCGGGACTGGCTGAGTGGCGGCAAGAACTTCACCGTCGATTCCATCCTGAGGAACCTTGATCTCACGAATTGGAAACAAAGGCTCGCCCGTCTCGCGGTGAAACACAAAGATGTGCCCGGACTTAGTGACCTGCGCCACGGCGTCCACCATCCGCCCGTTGCGCTTGACACGCACTAAGCTCGGTGGAGAAGGCAGATCCCGGTCCCAGACATCATGCTTTACGAACTGAAAATGCCAGATGCGTCGGCCCGTCGCAGCATCGAGCGCAATTAAACAGTTGGCGAAGAGATTATCGCCGGCGCGGTTTGCGCCATAGAAGTCAAAGGCGGCCGAGCCAGTCGGCACGAAGACCAAGCCGCGCTGCTCGTCGAGCGCCATGCCTGCCCAACTGTTGGCTCCGCCCGCATACTCCCGAGCGTTGCGGGGCCATGTCTCACTGCCGAAGTCACCGGTCGCTGGAATCGTTCGAAACGTCCAGCGTAACTCCCCAGTCCTTGCGTCATAGGCCCGAATGTCGCCCGGCGGGGACGGCAGATCTTCCCCTGTGAGACTGCCGAGGATGAGCAGGTCCTTATACACGACACCTGGGGTTGTGACAGTAAGAGTCAAGCTCTCGGGATCCCGTCCGAATCCCAGACGCAGGTCAATCTTTCCTTCTTTGCCGAAGCTCGGGATGAGGCGTCCGGTGCGGGCGTCGATAGCGTAGAACCAGTGGCGTGAGGAGACGTAGACCCGCCGGTCTTCGCCGCTTTCCCAGTACATCAATCCGCGGTTCCGGATGTGACGGGGCTTTTCTCCTGGAGGATTGGGATCGAAGCTCCAAAGCAGCTTTCCCGTGGCTGCGTCGAGAGCGATGACGCGGAGGCGCGGGGTCGTAGCGTACAGAACACCATGCCGCACAATCGGATTGCACTGCATCTCGGAGCCCTCGAAGGCGTCGCCCGTGTCGTAGCGCCAGGCGAGCTTGAGCTGAGAGACGTTGCTCCGGTTTATCTGCTTCAAGCTCGAGTAACGAATCTGCTCATTGCCTCCTCCGTAAGAAGGCCAGCTCGTGTACTGCGAGGGCTGATTCGATCTCTGTGCATGACCGGAAGTGGCCGCGAGGAGAGCAAGCGCAGCCAGGAGTTCGAGTCGTAAGCGCATGGGTCCTTCAGGATAAATAACTTGAGTTTGTCCATTGTATCTATTCCCAAGGCTGTGGTAAGCTCTCAAAACAGTCTAGTAAGCCTATCGAATTAATGGCCTCAAGGGAAGAATCATGCTTCGCAACCTGCTGGCAGTGCTGCTGCTCTCGTGCTCGCTTCTCCTAGCGCAGAATTCCGGATTCCAAGGCTCTGTGCGAGACTCGTCCGGCGCCGCCCTCGTCGGGGCAACCGTCACCATCACAAATATCGAAACGGGGGTGCGGACGGTGAACCAGACGAACGAGCAAGGTCTCTACTCGGTTCCGCTGCTGAATCCTGGAGTGTACAAACTGGAGTCTTCCGCACAGGGATTCGCCACGCAGGTGATCGAGAGCGTGCGTCTTGAAACTGGGCAAGTCGCGCGCGTCGATTTTGAGCTGAAGCCTGGCGCGGTTGTCGAAAGCATCGACGTGAGCGCTTCAGCGGTATTGCTGAATACCGAGACGACGGACGTCGGGCAGGTGATCGACAACAAGCGGATTCTGGAGATGCCGCTCAACGGGCGCAACTACCTCCAGCTTGCGCAGTTCACGGTCGGGGTCCTTCCTGGCGGCGGCTTGAACGCGGGCAGCCGCGCGCGTGATGAAGGAGCGTTTGCGGCGGTAGGCATGCAGATTGCCCAAAACAACGTGCTTCTCGACGGCAACGACAACAGCTCCCGGACATCGGGCGGGCCGCTGGGCTTTGAAGCGCAGGCCGTGAAGCCGCCGGTGGACGCGGTCGCGGAGTTCAAGGTGGTGACGAACAATCTCAGCGCCGAGTACGGCTTTCGCGCGGGCGCGAAGGTGCTGGTTACGACGCGGTCCGGCACTAACGACTTTCATGGATCCTTGTACCACTTCCTTCGCAATGACAAGCTGGATGGAACGAATTTCTTTGCCAACAGGTCGGGCAGCCCGAAACCCACCTATCGCCAGAATCAATACGGCGGGACGATCGGCGGCCCTGTGATCCGCAACCGCACGTTCTTCTTTGGCAGCTACCAGGGTACGAAGATCCGCATCGGGCAAAGCTATTTGCAGAGCGTGCCCAGCCGCGATATTGTCCTGAACGGCGATTTTTCCCGGCAGCCTGAGGTTCGCCGCAACATCTACGACCCGCTCACGCTGTCGGGTACGGGCAACGCCGCCATCCGGCAGCCCTTCCCCGGAAACATCATTCCGAAGAGCAGATGGGACCCGGTGACGAGTAAGCTCATCGAGCTATACCCTGCGTCGAATATCCTGGGGCGGGACAATCTGCCTGATAATTACTTCTACTCGCCCAGCAACTCGGATGATGCGCACCAGGCGGACATCCGCTTGGATCACAACCTGTCGGACAGCCACCGCTTCTTCGTCAGATACTCGCTTAGGGATCAGTTCCGCAACGAGCCCGGTGTCCTGCCGTATCCGGCAACGGGAGGGCAAGGCCAGACGGTTGACCTCAAGGCGCACAACATCGCTGCGAGTCTCAGCAGCACAATCTCGCCGACCACTTACAACGAACTCCGGTTCGGCTTCTCCAAGTTCGATACTGCCTTCGACATTCCCTTCTCGGAGAATTTGAATCCACAGTTTGGCATCCTCAATGCTCCGGGGGATTCGTTCAACGACGGGCTCGATCATGGTCTTGCTCGCTTCACTCCGTCGGGGTTTGCGGAGGTCGGCGCACGCAGCTTCTGGCCAAATCTCAACAACCTGGCCAACTACATGCTGACAAACCAGACGGTGATGCAGCGCGGCCGGCATACCATCAAGTTCGGCGGAGAAGGCAGACGCATCACCATCTATCGCGATGCCGCGCGCTTCCGGCGCGGGCAGTATGCCTTCGATGGACGCTATACGGCGGAAAGGCCGAACGTCGGAAGCAGCCGCGGGAGCAGCGGCAATGGCATGGCGGACTTCCTTCTTGGGTGGGCAAGCAATGCGACCTGGGGAACGAACCTCGGCGAAAACGCTCAGATGCCTTACTTTGGCCTGTTCCTGCAGGACGACTGGAAGGTCACGAGCCGCCTCACGATCAATGCGGGGATCCGGTACGAAGTCTTCTTCTCTGCGCTCTTCCCCGATCCGGACAGGCAAAGGATCGGTCGGTACTTACTTACCGGATACAACGTACCAACCCTCGCTGATGAGCGGTTCGTAACTCCGAAGGACGGCCGCGATTGCGGTTGCAAGAACGACTTCAATAACTTTGCTCCGCGCCTCGGCATCGCCTACAACCTCGGCTCGAAGACGGTCATCCGGGCGGGTGCGGGTATCTTCTACGGCGAGGCGAACAATGTCGAAACTGGCGGGCGTTTCTTTGCAGGTCCGCCGAACACACTCGAGCTGAGCGCTCCGCAGAACTTTGAGCAGACGACTCTTCGTGTTGTCGAAGGTTTTCCGGCGCTGCCGATCGGAACCATCCCGAGCGGCACAAGCGGAATCGGCTGGCCCGATTTTATTCCAACCTTTTATGCAGGCCAGTGGTTCTTCGATATTCAGCGGACGCTTCCCTTCGACACCCTGCTGACAATTGGCTACAACGGCACGAAGGGAACTCATCTGATTGCCAGCCGGAATATTAACTTGCCTTCTACGCCGAGCGCCACCGCTCCTGCGAACACTCGCTTTGTGCGCCCGGACATGACCTCGGTCACCGTTCACGAAGCGATGCTCAACTCGAGCTACAATTCGCTTACGATCAAGGCGGAGCGCCGCTTCTCGCAGGGACTCACGTTCCTGAGCTCGTTCACCTGGTCGAAAAACATCGACCAGGGAAACGAGCCGCTCCTCGATGGCACGCCTGGCATTGTGACGCCTTATGATCTGTCACGGGAACGGGCAAGGTCAACGCTTGATCGGAGACTCTCCTACGTCTTGAGCACCGTCTACGAGCTGCCCTTTGGGAACGGCCGCAAGCATTTGCAGAGCGGACCGGCAAGCTGGTTCCTTGGCGGCTGGCAGATCGGCGGCATTCTCAGCTTCTACTCGGGACTTCCCGTGAGCCATACGATCAATGTGAACAATCAGAACCTCGGAGGCGCCGTGCGGGGCAACTGGGTAAGGAATCCGAATCTGCCACCGGATGAGCGAACCATCGACCGCTGGTTTGATACCGGTTTCGTGACGCCGTCGGCACCGGGCGAAGTCAGTAATGCAGGCCGCAATCTGATTGATGGCCCGGGCAGGCGGAATCTCGATCTGATGGTTGCCCGGGTCTTTGTTCTGCCGTGGGAAGGGCATCAGGTGCAGTTCAGAGCGGAAGCGTTCAATGCGACCAATACGCCGAACTTCGGAGCTCCGAATACCGCGGTTGGCACGCCGAACGCCGGGCGGATTAACCAGGCCGAGGACCCCCGGCGGATTCAGTTTTCGCTGAAGTATTACTTCTGACCTTTAGCGGAGATAGCTCAGGAGGCGGTCGCGGAGGGCCGCGGCCGTCGGATTGTCAGGGGCGACTACCAGCACGGTGTCGTCCCCTGCAATTGTGCCGACAACCTCAGGCAAGTTTTCCGCGTCCAGAGCGGCGGCGACAGTGCTTGCATGCGCCGGAAGGGTTCTGAGGACCAGCAGGTTTTGCGCCAGCCGGACATCCCGCAGGAATTCTGAAGCGATTGTCGAGAAAGTCGGGCCTCCTGTCTCTGTCGGAAGCTGCTGGTAGCCCTCGGGCGTTTTAACCAGGCCAAGCTCCCGGATGTCGCGCGAAAGCGTCACCTGGGTTGCGGGGATACC
>ERZ777003.2570-NODE-2570-length-20526-cov-10.925065_pt1 | contig 20526 bp, 26 predicted proteins | sample MGYA00374956_ERZ777003 | MGnify/ENA primary metagenome ERZ777003 (study PRJEB29302, sample SAMN06268252) | bioreactor metagenome | isolation source: Joint BioEnergy Institute, California, USA | place: USA:Joint BioEnergy Institute, California, USA | collected... | reverse complement strand
CTGAGCGAGCTCGGCAAGCAGCCCGGCCTCCTCGGCCTCATCTTCCGCAAGGCCCTCGGGACGGTCGCGTTCTCCACGAAGTGAGTCCTGAGGGCGGGTGGCGCCGCCGTTGGCGGGCCGTTTAGACGGCTCGTGCCGTGTTGGCGGGCGGGCGCTACCCGCCCGCCAGGAGCCGGTTGAAGTCGTCTGCCGGAAGTCTGCGCGTGCGACGATCGTCGGAGATCGCTCGCGACCACGTCACCCGGCGCCCGTTCGGAAACGCCTGGTCGAGCACGAGCCGGGGGACCTCCAGTGCATCAGTCACTTGGAAGTCCTCATCGAGCCTGAGCGCGAGCAGGACGTCATAGGGCTCCTTCATGGCGCCCAGCACGCTGCGCGGGTTTTCAGGCGTGTCGCGGATCGCACGCACCTGAACGCGCCGACCTTCATGTACGAGGTCGTACCCCGGCGTCTTCGGTGGCGCCAGCGGGACGCCGTAGTACCGCGCGGCCAGCCACTCGCCCAGCTCGGCGACCAGGTTCCGACCGCGCACGTAGCCCGCAGCGCGAAGCTCCGTGATTAGGCCACGACGGACACGATCGCATTGCGCGAGGTCGTGAAGAACGTCCACCAGCCGTCGCGCGTCGCGGGGGGCGGAATGGTGCCGCATCTAGAAGCCCTCGGCCGCGCTGACGGACTCGTCCTCGGTCTCGACCTCTGTGACTTGGTCGCTGTCCGACGCGGCGCCGGCAGCCTGCTCCAGCTCCTCGGCGGCCTCCTCTTCGGCAGCCTCGACGCTCGCGAGGAAGACGTGGTGGTGCTCGTCTCGCGAGAGGTAGGCCAAGAACTGCTCGCGGAGCTTGGCGGTGCCCTCGTAGTACGTCTTGAACGGCTTAGCGATCTCGTCGCGCTCGGCGCGGGTAGGCGCCATGGGAATCTGGATTTCGCGGTAGCGCTGCCCGGTGTCCTCGCGGTTCGTCTGCGTGAAGACGATTCGCTGCCACTGTTGGCGGACGATCTTGAGCGACATGGCCCACAAGAAGTAGAACGGGTCGAAGTCCGCCTTCGGTCCAGGCCGCATGACGAGCATTTCCTTGGTCAAGACGACCCGCTCCTGGCCCGGCATCAGGACCGCGATGTCACCGATGTTCTTGCTGGCGCGCGCCGGGGTGATGAGGTCGAATGGCTTGAGGCCGGAGTCCGGGCCGCGCCAGTAGCGCCGGGCGACGACCTCGGAGACGCGGTTGGTCGGGTTGATGTTGACCTGACCGGCGCGCAGGTCCGACACCTTGATGTACGGGATCGTGCCGGTGCGCATGTCCGCCGACGGGCTGCCGTGGCCGCCGTGAACGGTCAGCTCCTCGTTGTCGATCAGCTCGCCGAGCGACACCGACTCGAAGTCCGGCCAGGTCGCCTTCAGCTTGGCCTCGTAGTCCGAGATGGTGCGCTGGTCGTAGTACACCGGCACCGCGATGCCGGTCTCTCTGACGACGTCGGCGTCGACCCACCGGACGGTGTCGCTGTGGCCACCGTTGAGGATCGCATCGACGTCGGCGGCGAGTTGGTCGTTGATCTGGTTGGTGCGCTTGCCGGTCTTGGGGTCGATGACGTAGAGCTCTTCGCCATCCTTGTTGATGCCGACCGTCGGGGCGTAGGAGACGACGACCTTGTCGTCGCGGAACCATGAGGGCCGGTGCACGGCTAGACCTTCTCGAAGATGTAGAAGTTTGTCTTGGCCCGGCAGAAGCCCTGGAAGGCCTCCATCGGGATGTTCAGCACGCCGCGCAACTCCAGGCGCCCGTCCAGCCAGCCAGGGAGCCAGTCGTAGCTGGGGCTGAAGAAGTACGTCTCTGGCAGCACGATCCCGAGCTTGCCGCCCTTGACTAGCAGCCGGTACGCGCGCTCCAGGAAGATCAGCCCGATCTCGAGGCTGGCGTACTGCCCCTGGCCACCGCCGGCTGCGGCGTTGGCGATCGTGTAGTTGTTGCGCTTGGCGTCGGCGGCCGAGACCTTGAGCGCCTGTCCGAACGGCGGATTGGTGATGACTGCCGTATACGACCCGTCCTTGAGCGGTTGCTGGAGATGCGGGTAATCGCTCTTCCAGCGGTGCTCGGCCAGGCTGTCGCCAACGTGGATGTTCGCCGACCCCGCCGCCGAGGATGACCATCATCGCGCGGGCAAGCTTGACGTTGATCCCGTCCTTGTCGACCCCCCAGATCTGCTTGTGGGCGAACGTGCGCGCATTCGCCTGCGCTTGCGGCCCCTGCGCCCGCGCGGAAACCGAGCGGTAGGCCTCGATCAGAAACCCGCCCGTGCCGCACGCCGGATCGATCAACTTGTCCTGGCGGGTTATCTCCATGATCTTCACGGCGCTCTCAATGACCCGGCGCGGGGTGAAGTACTGCCCCTCGACCGCCTTGAGGTTCGCCCGCCGGAAGACCTGAAACGCCGACGAGACCGCGTCGGCGCCCATGTCCATGAGCTTCAGCGGCGACAGCTCGTAGACCGCCTGCTGAATGGTGTGGTCGTCCAGCAGCAGCTCGGTGTCCTGCGCCTCCGTGAATACGTCGGTCCGCAGCAACCGCATGTCCTCGAACTGCTTGCGGACCCGCTTGGCCGTCTCGGCCTCGCTGGAGGCGAGCTGAAACGCCACCGGTTCGTCTGGGCTGTCGCTTGCGTTGGAGTCCGACTCGAGCTTGAGCAGCAGCAGGTTGCAGACCGCGTTTAGCTGCTCGTCCGGGCGCGTCGACTTGGAGTCCTGCGAAACGACGGTGTCTAGCAGCCGCTTGAAGACGCCCTTCAGCTCCCGCTCGGTCGGCGTCTTCAGCCGGTTATAGGTCAGCGGCTGCGCTGATGGCTTCGAGAGGTTGTCCTCCGGGCGCGGCAGGGAGGCGCCCTTGACGACGTGCACCGTGCCGTCCGGCAGCTTGTATACGGCGATGCTCTGGCTGCCGTTGGTCCAGTAGCCGTACTTCGCGCGCGGCTCCCGGCTCAGGTAGATCTCAAGCTGGCTCTGGCCCTCTTCGAGCGTCGGTTCCTTGAACTCCAGAATCGCCAGGACGTGCTCCCACTCACCTGCATGCTCCTCGGAGTCGAAGATCACGAGGTCGACCGGCCACGACTCGAAGCTACGCCCGCCCTCACGCTTCGCGGAGTCATGCGGCGTCTTCGGGACGCGCCACTCCGGGTCCGCCCTCCGACCATCCCAGCTCCAAGAGCCGAGCGATGACCAGCATTCGGACCTGGGTGTGCTCGGGGCCTGTCGGTCCGGCGGTGGCAGTAGACGTCATCGCAGCCGAAGTGTACGAGGATGGGTGGACGCGATACCGATGAGAGCGCCCGCCCGGCGTTCTCTCAGTCCTGCTAGGCCGCCTCAGGCAGCTCGCTGTCGGGCCAGTAGTGGCGAGCCTCCTCAGCGGTGACCTCCACAGTGCTGCTCCCGCCCTCGGCGAGCCGTGCGATGAGCGGGGTCGCGACACGCTGGCCCGCCAGCTTCGCGACGAGACCGGGCACGTTCACCGCGTGCGGATCGTCGAGCGTGGAGGGCCAGGGGATCGGCCGCGTCGTGTAGCTCGTGGTCCCACGCTGAGGCCGCTCGAAGCGGTCCTCGCCCGCCCAGAGGATCATGGTCCGGTCCTCGATCGGCCCCTTTCCCTGCTGGACGTAGACGGCGTCGAGCGCTTGGCGGAGCGCGTCGCCGCGCTGCCCGGTGTCCCACGTCGGCCAGTCCTCCCAGAGCGTGGCCGCCCTGCGCTCGACCGCGTAGTGCGTCCGCTTTGCCTCCTCCAGCGCCTCGCGCGCCTCGTCGACCGCCGCTTGGCGCTGCCGAGCGCCGACGAGGTACGCCTCGCGCCCGACCGTCTCCCTCAGCTCATCGTCCGCGAGGTAGTCCGTGAGCCGCGCCTCAGCGTCCTCCAGCATGCGCCGCGCCGCCTCGATCGGGTCGAAGGCCGACGGCGGCTCGTGGGTGGACGCATCGCCGACGAAGGCCAGCACCTCGCCGACGACCAGGGGCTCGATCCGGTGCGCGACGACGGCGGCCGGAGCCTGGCACTTGCCGCCGGTATGGCGGACGGCGCACGAGTAGATCAGCACGCGCCGCCCGTCCCGGTAAATCGTGAAGGTCCGGCGCATCGCGTAGCGGCACCCGGCGCAGCGGATCAAGCCCGCCAGCAGCGCCGAGCGGTCGCGACGGAGGGCGCCAGAGCCGCCCTTGACCGCGTTGGCCGCCTCCCACTCGCGCAGCGTGACGAGGGCGGGGTGCGCCTCGGGGTTCCGGTGCTCGCCGTGCCACGCCTCGCCGAGGTAGGCGCGGTTCTGCACGGTCACCGCTGCGTTACGCGGCCCCCACTGGCGGCCGTCGACCCTCGGCGCGTGCTCGTTGAGGTAGTCCGCGAGCTGCCGCCACGACGCCCGCCGTGCGCGCCGCCGGAACAGCTCGACGACAAGCGGCGCCGTCGCCGGATCGGGCACGAGCCGCCGCGTCTCGGGGTCCCGCTGGTAGCCGAACGGGGGAACGCGCGTGAAGTGGATGCCGCGCTCGATCGCGCGCTGGTTGCTCACGTCCCACGCCTCCGTCGCGAGGTCGCGCTGGTACTGCGCCATCATCCCGAGCATGTTCAGGTGAGCCCGCCCGGCGGCCGTGGAGAGGTCGAAGTCCTCGGCCACGGAGATGAGCTGCCCGTCGGCCGCCTGGATGCGCTCCAACGCCTCGTAGATGCGCGGCACCGAACGGCCGAAGCCGGTCCAGCCGGGGAACGATCAGGCCGTCAGTCTCTCGCGCCTCGATCCGGGCGAGCGCCGCCTGGAAGCCCGGCCGGTTGAGGGTGCCGCCGGACTGGTCGAGGTCTTCATGCCAGGCCGCGATCGTGACACCGTGCCGGTCGGCCCAGTCCTGAATCTGGCGGCGCTGCACGTCGGGCGAGATGAACGAATCGCCGGAGCGCCCGCCGACGCGGGACACCCGCACGTAGCCGTCGAGGCGAGTGAGGATGGAAGGGGTCTTGTGCTTCATCGGCACCTCGGAAGGTAGGTCGCGAGTAGGACGAACTTCGCCCCTTAGCGGCCTTCTGGCCCCAGACGTTGGCGATGAAGCGGTCGCCCGCGACCGCCGCGAGCTTGTGGCGCAGGCGGCAGGCGTGCGAGTCCAGCGTTCGCGTCTGTCCCATCGCGCGGAAGCCCCACACGCTGCGCAGCAGCTCCTCCTTCGTGTAGACCCGCGACGGCTGCTCGCACAGCGCGCTCAACAGCGCGAACTCCTTCTGCGACAGCTCAATCCGCCGGCCCAGCAGCCGCACCTCGCGCGCCGACCGGTCGACCGTCAACTCGCCGATCCGCACCACCACGCTCGCGCGCGGCTGGTGAACGCGGCGCAGCAGGTTCGCGATCCGCGCCCGCAGCTCCGGATAGCTGAAGGGCTTGACGACGTGATCGTCGGCGCCCGCGTCCAGGCTGCGAAGCACCGCAAGCTCGCCGCCATCGCGCGTGAGCACGACGATCGGCAGCGCCGGATCGAGCTGGCCGTGGCGGCCGTCGCCGGAGCGGATCTCGCGCAGCAGCGCGACCGACTCGGCAAGGGCGTGGAAGTCGCCGAGGACGAGCAGCGCGACCGGCCCGCGCGCCGCTCGGGCCTTGATTTCGGCTGGGCCGGCGGCCGTCAGGACGTCGTAGCCGTCCGCGGTCAACTGCGTGGCAAGGAACGACCGCGTGTGCTCGTCCGCGTCGGCGACGAGAAGCGTCGAAGTGGCGTGGGTCATCAGGACCTCCGGTGGTTCGGTGGACCCCGCCCACTGCGGGGCCCGGAGAGGCCCAGCGCCGCACGCCGAAGGCGTGCCACCATGCGCGGGCCGCGGCCCCGCCGTGATCCCGCCCTACCGCGCCTGCCGTGCCACCACGCCAACTCGGTCTAGGTGTCGGGAAGGTCCAGATGACGGACCACTCCGAGCAGCCGTCCTTCTGGATCCGTCAGGATGGCAGTGCTGAGCTGGCGGCGTTCGAGACGTTCCCGCAGCGCTGCCGGAAGCGCATCCGCCCGCACCGTGGAGGGTCCTGGTTCCATGACGTCCTTGGCCACCGCGGCAGCGTCACCGCGCAGCGCGGACTTCCGCAGGCGTCCGAGCAGCACGCCGCCGTCGCTCACCACAAAGGCGAAGCCGTACGGCGAGGCGTCGACGCGCTCGCGCACGACGCCGACGCGATCACTCAGACCGCAGACGACCGCGTCGCTTCGCGCGTAGTCGATCACCCGCGGCTCGCACGCCTTGGTGCCCTCGCGCGGCAGGCCGCGCGCGAGCCAGTCGACCTTGCCCGGCATGTAGTCGAAGACCTGCTCGAAGCCCAGCGTGGCGAGCCGGCACGCGGCTCGTGGGCTCATGTCTCAGAGGCCGTCCCAGCAGTAGACGACCACGGCGCGCGTGCGATCAAGCTGCGCAGCGCTGCCCGCGTCGAGGGTCTTGAGCGGCACGTTGATCGCGCCGGGCAGGTGCTCTTCGGCGTACTCCTCTTGCGGGAGGACCTCGACGAGCTGCGCGCCGGCGTCGAGCAGCTCGCGGAGCCGCGGGTAGCCGATCTGCTCAGGCATCGAGAGCGAGCGCCTTGCGGAGCCAGGGCTCCGGCGGCAGGTGGGTCTGACGGCCGGCGTCGCGGTAGAGCCGGCACTTCAGGCCGTAGTCGGTGCGCGTCGACGCCCCAGGCTCGACATCGCGGCCGTCGACGCGGACCGTGGGCGACCCGAGGAAGCGCTCGCGCACCGCCGCGTCGTGCGTCTCGACGGGCCGCAGCACGATGTCGGCGCCCGCCCGGGCCGCGAGCTCACGGAGCCGCGGGAGCAGCTGCTCGAAGCCGGGGCAGCCTTCGAAGTAGAGCAACTCCACCGTCATCGGCCCCTCCCGTCGATGCGTTGGCATCCATCGACGTGCTCGGCGTTGTCTGTGGCGAGCGCTTCGACGAGCGCCACGACGGCGGACACGCGTTCGTCGGCGACGCTGTAGAAGACGTGGCGGTGCTCGCGCCGCGCGCTGACCAGGCCGCACCAGCGCAGGCACGCGAGGTGGTTGGACACCTGCGGCTGCGGCACGTCGAGCTGCGCGACGAGCTCTCCGACCGATCGCTCACCGTCCGCGAGCGTCTGGACGATGCGCAAGCGAGTCGGCTCACCGAAGGCGCGGAACAGCTTCGCCGTGACAGCCGCGGGCGGGGCGGCCGGTGTTACCGGTGGCGCGCTCATATCAGTTCGTGAAGATATCAGCTAATGCAGATGTGAGAACCTGGCGGGTGCTGGACGGCGCCGAGATAGCGCCTGCCCTTCTCAGCGCGCTGGCCGCGCTGCCGCGTGCACGTGGTTGTGGTGATTGCCGCCCTCGTCGGTCTTCCAGATGCACTGGATCCGGAGGCCGTCGTTGGTGAGCGTGTAGAGCCCGCCGGCCCGCGCCTGCTGGGCGGCTCGGCCTTCGGGGACGCCTGCGGCGACGAGGCAGGCGGTCATGATGCGGTCGCCGACCGGGCCGTCGGTGGTGCCGCTGTTGGCGGCCATCCCGATGTCGCCCGCGAAGCCGTTCCAGTGGTCGGAGACGAGTCCGGAGGCGCTGTACTGGCTGTGGTTCGTGCCCGTGGTGACGGTGATCGGCTTGCCGTAGAGGCCGGCCATCTGCGCGATGAAGCGCAACGTGGGTGGCTGCATCGGCATTCCGGGCCGGTTGGCGCCGGGGGCGATGGTGACCTTGCCGGGGACCCCGCTGGCGTCCAGCCGGCCCGAGCCGCAGCCGCCCGAGTCGTCGGGCGCGGCGCCGGGGGGAAGCTCGTCGGGCGCGAGGGCGCCGGCCATCGCGGCGTACCTGCGGTCCTTGCCGAGGTAGCGCGCTTCGATCTGGGCGTCGGTCGGGAAGCTGCGCTGGGTGTAGCCGAGGCGCGGCAGGGCGCTGTAGAGCACGTCGAGCACGCGGCCGGTCCAGGGCGCGGGGCCGACGTCGGTCTGCTGCAGCACTGCGGCACGGCCGTTGGGGAAGCGCACCCACCAGAAGCCGCGCAGCGTCTGCGTGTTGAACACGGCGATGCCCGGGCGCGTGACCGGCAGGCCGCTCGCGGTGGTGGCGCTGGTGGTGCGGTCGTTCGGGCCGCCGAACCACGAGACCTTGCCGCGCAGGGGGCGGCTGGCGGTCCCGGGCGCGGGGATGCTCGTCGCCGCCCCGGTGGCGGGTGCCTGGCACGGCGATGGGTTCTGGCCGAGCAGCGCGGCGAGGATGCCAACCCCGACGACGAGGGTGAGGACGGCGAGCAGGCCGGCGCCGAGCGCGGCCTCGGCGGGCACGCCGCGCGGGGCGGGGGCGGCGGGTCGGTCGGGGGCGCGTAGCGCGGTCGCCGACATCCGCGGCTCCGTCAGTCGTTGGCGACGTTGGTGACCAGCCAGCGGCCGCCGGGCTGCCGCTCGACGGTGAAGATCAGGCGATAGGGCGCCACGACGCCGTCGTCGACGGTCGCGGTCATCAGGACGCTGGTCGGTGCCTGCGGCTGCGCGTCGAGCCGCGTCAGCCTCGGTCGCCGATCGCGCCTGCGGCGCGGGACGCGACGTGCCTCGCGCAGGCTGCGTCGCAGTTGCGGCACCACGCCGTCGATGCGGTCAGGGCGCCCACGGCCGTAGAGCACCGGCAGGTAGCTGCGCAGGAACGCGCGAGCGGCGCGGCGCGCCCGCGGAACGTCGGCCGACGCTACGGCTTGCGACGGTGGCCGCCGCGCGCTGCGACCACCAGTGCCGTCGATGACGGGCCCGGCGGGACGCCCGCTCGGGGCGCTCGCCGCGCCGTCGCGTTCGCCGCCGCGGAGAGCAGCATGAGGATCGCCGCGAGCGCCAGCGCAACTGCCACCGCGAGCGCCGCCAGTATCGATCGCGGCTGCTCGCGGATCGGACGGCGGAGGGCGCTGCGCAGGCGACTCATGCCTCGACCGCCTCGCGCGCAGGCGAACCGGCGGCGAGTTCGCGCAGCGCGCGGTCGCGGAACCACGGTCGTAGCGCCAGGCGCGCGGGCGGCAGGTTGCCGTAGATGAGCACGCCCGAGCCGCTCTCGGCTTGGCGCAGGAGATGCGGCGGCGCGAGCGAGCGGAAGGTCGTCGACTCGGTGGTCGAGGCGTGCCCTTCCTGGCCGGCGGTCGCCGAAACCTGCCGGATCTCCTCGTCGCCGAGCACCCGCGAGACGTACTCGAGCGTCTCGGGATCAGAGGTGCCCGCGCCGACGATCTTAGCCCGGTGGTTGTTGAGGATGGTCAGCGCCCGCTCGCCCCAGCGCTCGCGCATCTGCGCGAGGTCCTGAAAGACGGAAAGCAGCTGGATGCCCTGGCCGGCGGCGGTGGACGCCAGCGTGTCGAGGTCGCGGATCGGGGCGATGTTGGCCGCCTCGTCGAGCACGACGAGCAGCGGCGGGTCGAGCGGCCGGCCCGTCATGGAGGCTCGTTCGTAGACCGCGGCGAGGATCTGCTGGACGAGGGTGGCGAACAGCGGGCGCAGGCGCTGCTGCTCGTGCGCCGGTGCGCACAGGTACACGGTGTGGCTGCCGCCGTCGAGCAGGCGGTCGGGCGTCAGCTCGGCGAGGTCGGCGGAGGCCAGGACCCCCGGGTCGGCGTAGGCGGCGAGCACGAGCGCTACCGGGGTGCTGGCGTGAGTGAGATCAATCGGCGCGTTCGCGCGACTCTCGCCAGGCATCGCTGCCGTCGTGGAACGCGATCGCGGCGATGAGCAGCGCGACGACCGGGTCGGCCACCACAGTCCGAAGTCCGAAGACGGCGTTGAGGCCGAGGCCCACGAGCAGGCTGATCGACAGGTAGTTCGACAGCCAGGTCTCGGCCGACTGGCCAGCGAGCACCTCGTTTTCCAGGGCGTGCCCGGTCCGGCGCTGAGCGATCGCCACGGGAACCATGACCGTCAACGCGACGGCGTTGAGGACGATGCCGACCAGCGACTCACTCGCCTTGTCGGCTGTCGCGAGGTCCCGAACAGCCTCGAAGGCCACGTAGCCGCCGAGCACGACGAAGCTCAGAGCGATCAATCGCAGCGCGCTGCGCATGCGGGCGTGGGCGCCGCCGCGCAGCTGCCAGATGACGACGCTGGCCGCGAACAGCTCGATACCGGAATCGATGCCGAAGCCGAGGAGCGCGATGGATCCGGCGGCCAGACCGGCCGTGATCGCCACCGTGCCCTCCACGACGTCCCAGACGACGATGAACCACGCGAGCCGCAGGCCGCGGCGGCGCAGCTGCTCGACTCGTCCGCGCCGTTGAGGTGACTCAGCTGCGCGCGCGACTGCGACACGCGGTCAGGCGCGCGCGGGCGCCATCTCAGCAGGTCGCTTGGCCGCACGCACGCCGTTGGCGACGGCGAGCAGCTCAGAGACCTCATGCACGACGACGGCGACGACGACCGTCAGCAGGCCGAAGACGGCGCTGGGGACGAGCACGGCGAGCAGCACGATGCTGAACAGCAGGTTCTGCCGAGAGATGCCGGTCGCGCGGCGGCCGAGCCGCAGCGCGACGGCGACCTTGGTGATGTCGTCGGCCATCAGCGCGACGTCGGCGGCCTCGATGGCGGCGTCGGTGCCGCCGGTGCCCATCGCGATGCCGAGGTCGGCGGTCGCGAGCGCGGGCGCGTCGTTGATGCCGTCGCCGACCATCGCGACCGACCCGAACCGCTCGTGCAGCTGCTTGACCTGCGCGACCTTGTCTTCGGGCTTGAGCTCGGCGAACACCTCGTCCAGGCCGAGCTGGTCGGCGATGGCGCGGGCGGTGCGCTGGTTGTCGCCGGTGAGCATGGAGACGTGCTTGACGCCGAGGCGGCGCAGCTGGGCGACCGCCTCCCGGGCCTCCTGGCGCGGTTCGTCGCGCAGCGCCAGCAGTGCGAGCAGCTCATCGCCGGCGCCGACGAACACGACGGTCTTGCCCTCGTCCTGCAGGCGCTCGACCTCGGGCGGCAGCGTCGCGGCGGCGACGCGCTGCGCGACCAGCTGCGGACTGCCCACCCACACCTGGCGGCCGTCGACGCGGGCGCTGGCGCCGTGGCCGACGAGCGCCTCGAAGTCGTCGGCGGCCCCCGGCTCGATGCCGCGCTCGCGCGTGTAGGTGACGACCGCCTGCGCGAGCGGGTGCTCGGAGCGGGCCTCGACCGCGGCGGCGAGCTGCAGTGCCTGCTGCTCGTCGTAGCCGTTGAGCGTGACGAGGTCGGTGACCTCGGGCTGCCCCTTGGTCAGCGTGCCGGTCTTGTCGAACGCGACGGCCTGGACGCGGCCGAGCGCTTCGAGCTGCAGCCCGCCCTTGACGAGGATGCCCTCGCGGCCGGCGCGAGTGATGGCGGCCGCCACCGCGACCGGCACCGACATCACCAGCGCGCACGGCGCGCCCGCGACGAGCACGGTCACGCCGCGCAGCGCCCACTCGGTCCAGTCGCCATCCACCAGCCCACCGACGACCGCGACCAGCACAGCCGCGGCGAGGACGGCGGGGCTGTAGCGGGTGGCGAAGCGGTCGACGAACCGCTGCGCGCGTGACTTGTGCCCCTGGGCCTCCTCGACCATGTGGACGATGCGCTGCAGTGTGTTGTCCGCGTACGCACGCGTGACCTCGACCTCGACGCCACGGGCGCCGTTGACCGTGCCCGCGAACACCTGCTGGCCGGGCCCCTTCTCGACCGGGACCGACTCGCCGGTGACCGGCGCCTCGTTGAACGTGGACTGCCCGGCGCGGATGACGCCGTCGGTCGGCAGCGCCTCGCCAGGACGCACGGTGAAGATGTCGCCAAGCCGCAGCTCCTCTGCGGGAACCTCCTCCTCACGGCCGTCGACGAGCCGGCGCGCCTGCTTAGGCGCGAGGTCGAGCAGGTCGCGGATCGCCGAGCGCGTGCGGGCGAACGTCAGCTCCTCGATCGACTCGGCCAGCGCATACAGGACGACCAGCGCGGCGGCCTCTTCGAACAGGCCGAACACCAGCGCGCCGGCGGCGGCGAGCAGCATGAGCACCTCGATGCCGATCTCGCGCTCCTCGACGAGCTCCTCAAAGCCCTCCTGCGCGAAGTACCAGGCGCCCACCGGGATCGCGAGCAGGAACGCGGAGGTCGCGACCGCCTCGGGCGCGTCCAGCAGCTCGAGCAGCAGGCCCGCGCCGACGAGCAGGGCGGCAAGCAGCGCGTTGCGCAGCGGCCCGAACTTGTAGGTCGCCTCGCGCCAGCTCAGGCCGTGCGCGGCCTCGACATCGTCGTCGTCGCTCATGCGCGCGACGGTGCCTCGCCGCGGGCGTCGAGCGCCGCGGTCGGCATCACGGTGTCGAGCATCTCGAGGCCGCGCTCGGTGAGCGCGTAGAGGGCCATCCGGCGGTCCTTGCGCGAGCGAGCGAGCCCGGCGCTGCGCAGTTGGCGCAGGTGGTGCGAGACGATCTTGTCCTGACGGCCCATGACGAACGCGAGGTCGCAGACGCAGCATTCGTCGCCGGCGTCGCGCAGCGCGATGGCCAGCGCGAGCCGCGTCGGGTCCGACAGCGCCTTCGCCGCGTCGGCGGCGCGCTCGAGCGTCTCGAGCGGGGGGAGCCCGCGCCGCAGCGACTCCGCCTTCTCGGCGTCCAGGCACAGCAGCTCGCAGGTGTCGTGTGCTTCCACGGCGCATATTCTAACGATCTTGAGATCATCATCGGACCATGAGCGCGCCGCGCGTTCGGCGCTCGGTCTAGCCGCTGCCGTGGCGAGCGCGGTTGCCGCCGTCGACGTGGGCACGAAGTGGCTGGTCGAGCGCCGCCTCGACGAGCCGGTCGCGCTGGTGGCCGGTCTGCGGCTCGACCTCGGCTACAACTCCGGCATCGCGTTCGGCGCGTTGACCGGCCTGCCGCCGTGGCTGCTCATGATCGGCGTCGGAGGCATGGTCATCGGCCTCGTCGTCGCCTCATGGCGGCGACGGCTGTCGCTGCCGTGGGCGTCCGTGGGGCTGCTGCTCGGCGGTGCCCTGGGGAACCTCGTGGACCGCATCGACGACGGGCGCGTGACCGACTTCATCGACCCACCCCGTTGGCCGGCGTTCAATCTCGCCGACACCGCCATCACTGGCGCTGTTCTCGTGCTCCTCTGGCGTGCGTCGAAGGATGAACGCCGTCGCGCAGCAACGTCCGGCAGCCGGATCGGTGAGTCATGAGGTCGCCGACGCGACTCATACGATGACGCGGTGGTCGCGGCGGACTGGTTCGAGTGGAAGGGCGAGGTCTCCGAGTACGCCGCGGCGCTGGCGTCGGTGACGCCGTCGCGACACCTCGCGGTCGATGGAGTCGACTTCGTCGTTCCGACGCGCGCTGACTATGAGCGGGCACTGCGCGAAGCCGGCGTCCTCGGCGACGGCGAGGAGTGGGCGCAGCGGCCGGGCCTCGTGGCGGCGGTGCAGGCGCATTGGCACGCCGACGGGCACGATCCGTGTGTGTTCGCGCAGCACATGAGCGCGCGGCGAGACGCGCACGGGTGGGAGACGTTCGTGCTGGTCGACCACGGCTCGGTGTCGGGAGATGCGGACGCGCTGGACGCGCTGTGCGCGCAGCGCCTGTCGGCGCCGGAGGCCGAGGTGGTGAGCGTGCTGGTCCCGCACGGCGAGAGCCCGGCGTATCTCGCCGGGGTGCTGGCACGGCTGGCGGCGCTCGATGCGTGGGAGGTCTGCGACGAGGGTTGCGAGGACGATCCCGAGCTGGGTCGGCTGGTGCGGCTGGGCCTGAGGGTGACGGTCGAGTTCGGCTACAGCTCCGAGGTCCTGGGGTTCGGGCCGTACGCGGGTCTGGCCTACAGCCGGCAGGCCCCGTTCACCGAGGTGGCGATCCGCGCCAAGCCGCCGCGTAAGCCGCCCCGCGACAAGCGCGCGTTCATGGCGCACGTCGACATCTTCCCGCCGCTGGACAACCCGGACATGAAGGAGTGGTGGGATCGGACGGAGGAGAACCGCCGCCGGCGGCTCGGCGCGGGGCACGATGCGCGCGGCAAGGCGCGGGTAGTGTTCGCGCTACCCGAGCAGGACTGGAGGAGGGAGACGGTGTGACCGGACAGCGGATCCGCTTCAACCGCTCGATGTTCAGCGCGCCGCTCGAGCCGGATGTCGACGCGCTGATCGTCCAGCTCGCGGCCGAGGACATCGAGCTGGTGATCGACGTGCGTTCGAGCCCCCAGGCTGCGCAGCGGCTCGAGGCGCTGTGCGAGCAGGCGGCGATGTACTTCGTCGTCCGCCCCGAGCTCGGCGAGGAGGCGCCGGAGGACCTCGTGGGCTGGGCGGCGGGACTGGCCCTGCGCCACCGCGCCTGTGTGGTCGCCGATGCCGACGAGCCGCGGCGGCGGGCGGCCGACCGGATGGCGCAGGCGGGCGGCATGCGGAGCATCGACCTCGCCACCTCGCCGGCACCGGTGACGCACGGTCTCGTGCACTGATCCGGACGGCGAGGATGCCGCCCGAGCAGGGCGAACAGGGCCGCATGCGCGTCAGCGCCGTGTTCATCAAACCCGAGCGCGGCGAGCCGATGCGCGCGGTCGCGCGAGCGGAGGCCGGAACCCACGGGCTCGTGGGCGATTGCCACGCCCATCCACTCGGGCCGCGGCAGGTGCTCGTCGTGCGCCAGGAGGATCTCGACGACCTCGGCCTGGAGGTCTGGCAGGTGCGGGCGAACGTCGCGATCGCCGGTGCCGCCGCCGAGACGCTGCGCTCCGGAACGGTGCTGCGCATCGGCGAGTCGGTGGCGGTGCGGATCACGCACGAGTGCGAGGTCTGCCGCGTCCTGCGCCGCTACGTCGCAGGGGACCGGTTCGCGTCGCTGCCCGGGCGGCGAGGCTGGCTCGGGGTGTTCGTGCACGGCGGCGCGATCGTCCTCGGCGATCCGGTCCGAGCGCACGCCGACCAGTACCCCGCCGTGCCGGACCGGATCTATGACCGCCTCGCCTGGGTCGTCGCACGCATCCCGGCCGGCAAGGTCGTGACCTACGACGCGCTGCTCGCGCTGGTCGGCGCGTCGCGGCCCTACTTCCGCGTGCTGCCGATCTACCTGCGCCGCACGCAGGCGGCCGGGCTTCCGGTGCACCGGGTGCTCACCACCGCGAGTGCCCCGACCGGCGTGGTGGCCGGGCAGCTCGAGGCGCTGGCGGCCGAAGGCGTCGATGATCTCGGCGGCCACCGGTGGGACGCGCGGGAGCTGTATCTCGAGCCTGACGGCTGAGTCGCGGTCCGGCGGACATCGGCGCCTGGACTTCGGCGCTGGTCGCGTTCATGCACGCCAACCGCTGCCCGCGTCAGCCTCAGGGCGTGCAGAAGTCCCCACCACAGCCGCCGACGAGCGAACGGACCCGACCTCGGCCGGTCACCCGGTTGCAGCGGCTCGTGCGTCGCGGCGTAAAGGGCACGCGCGCCGCGGTGGTGGCGGTCGCACTGGCGGTCTTGGCCGCCGTGATCGGCGTGATCGTCAACGAGCGCCGGCAGGAGGCTCGGGACCGCGCTGAGCCGTTTGCGATCCGGCTCGAGCAGGATCTCGGGGTCATCGCGGCCGAGCAACCGTACAACTGGACGGCTTACGACTTCGTCATCGATCGCCCAGTGTCGCGGCTTCCGGGGCCGCCCGGCGAGTTCTGCCGAACGTGGTGGTCGTGGGGCCGCGGGCTCGGCGGGGTCGATGCTAAGAGCACCCGACTGCGGGCGTACCTGACCGGCCGCTCAAGCGTGCCGGTGGTGCTGGACGAGGTCAAGGTGCACGTCGAGCGGCGTGCGCCGCTGAAGGGTCTGCATCCGACGTGCGACGCCGGGGGCGCCGCCGTCAACCCGCGGCATGTCGCCGTCGACCTCGACCGCGGAACGGCACGCCTGGTCCGCGGCGACGCCGACGAACCGTTCATGTTCAAGCTCGCGCCGGGCGACGTCGAGGTCTTCGACATCGTCGCGCGCGCTGAGAAGTGCGACTGCCGCTGGTGGCTTGAGCTCGGGTTCGTGCACGGCGGCGAACGCCGGTCGGCCCGCTTGGGCGATCCCGGCGCACCGTTCAGGACGACGTCCGTGCGGCGGGCGACCGCGGTGCGGTGGACGGGCGGGCGCTGGGCGCGGGGTCGTGGTCGCGCCAGGTAGGCGGCTCTCGTCTCTCGGCGGGTCGAGCTACCGGTCGTGCAAGCGCCGGTAGGCGTCGGAGAGGTCCACGGTTTCGACGTGTGGGTCCTGACGCAGCGCACGCGTCAGACGGATGAAGCGTGCGTTGCGGTACTGCTCGATCGCGAAGCGCTCCTCGACGACCGCGCGTGGGATGTGCAGACCTTCGGTCACGCGGAAGGTCTCGTCGAAGACGACGACCACCACGGCGTCGTAGTTGGAGTCGCGGATCGGGCTCAGGCTACGTCCGGCCTTCCCGTTGCCGGTCACGCGAATGCCTTTGACCTGGATGCGTTCGCCGCTGGGCGTCTTGACGTCCCAGCCCGCTTGGCTGAAGCCGCCGCGCTCGCCACCGTAGTGGGCGGCGACGATGACCTCGGCGATGTCGCCGACCGGGTTGTTGTTGGTGCGCAGAACGTCGCGGGCCTGGAGCTCGCGCATGACTGCGGCCCAGTCCTGCAGAAGCTGGCCGGTGGTGCGGTGGCTGGGGTCGTAGGTCACTTGGCGGCCGGCTGGCGTCCGGTGGTCATCTCGCGCAGGCGCGGGAGCACGATCGCCTCGGCGCGCGCCTGGCTGGCGACGTCAGGTCGCAGCGCCCCGTACAGGCCGTCGAGAAAGCGCGGATGGGCGAGCAGGCGCTCGAGCTCAGATGCGATGTAGGCCCGCGCGTCGGCGTTGCTGTCTGAGACCTCGGCGACGAGCTCCTCGCGACCGTCGACGAGGGCGATGATGTCGCCGAAGTCGCGGCTGGCGAGGAAGTCGTCACGGCCTCGGCCCTTGAATGCCTCGAGCTTGGTGGCGAGCAGGTAGGGCGGCGAGACGGCGCGGATCTTCGCGCCCGACGGCAACGTGCGGCTGATGGCGTGCGGCAGGGCGGCGGCCTGCCAGCGGTTGGCGAAGCCGAGGATCGCCGGGTCGGCGGGCATCGCGTCGAGGATGAGCCCCGTGGGCGGGTGGCGCCAGCGGCAGATGATCCTGTCCTGCTGGTCTTCTGCAAAGGCGTGCGCGCGCAGGCGCGCCTCGAACGCGTGGAACTCCGAGCGCGTCGTGACCTCGACGACGACGTCGACGTCCTTGGTCGGCCGCACCGGGGGCGCGCCGGGGTCGGTGATCCACAGGGTCACTGTCGCGCCGCCGACGAAGACGACCTCGTCGACGAGCTCGCCGAGCGTCGCGGCGGCGAGCTCGAGCAGCTCGACGCTCATGCGGCGGCTGCGGTGTCGGCGAGGCGACGGCTGAGCAGCTCGGCGGCAAGGGCGCGCACGCGCGCGTCGCCCATCCGCAGCGCGTCGACCAGCGCGAGGCGCTCACCGAGCGCCGGGTCGCGCCGCGCGATCTCGGGCGCCGCGGCGTGCAGCGGCGCCAGCGCGATGCCCCGTTGGCGGCCGTTCGGGTCGGGCCAGACCGGCGGCAGGTCACTCGGCGGCGCGAGCTCGCCGGCCAGCGGCTCGGCCGCCCAGGCCGTCGGCACGCCGCGCGTCTCCCCGCCGAGCTTGGGCGGGAACAGGTACTTGACCGCATGGACCAGGAACTCCTCGGCCTGGGTGATGTTCGCGCGACGGCGATCGAGGTCGTACAGGCCGGCGGCGGCGAGGCGCTGCAGCGAGCGGTGGATGCCCGCGCGCGCGAGCCCCATCTCGGCTTCGAGCGAGCGCACCGTCCAGTCGCCCGGCTGGCCAGCGAGCTTGAGCAGCACGACGACATCCTGGCCGTTGAGCACCACAGCAGAGTACTACTTTGTCTCGCGTCTTGAGACGTGAGACAGCGACCTGTGCGTCGTCTGGCCGCGAGGCGATCGAGGCTGGAGCGTTCAACCTGGCGCTGGCTGGGGGACTTGGACGACGGGCCTGTGCATTTCGTGCGGTGTTGCCCGTCGGCGGCTACGTCGTCGATCGCTGGCTGGCACGACGCCCGCTCGGCGCCACCGGCTGATCGGGCCACGGCTCGAGGTCGGGCAGCGCGCGGGCGAGCGGCATCCCGCTCGCCTTCGCGGCGCGCCGGCGCCACGTCGCCTCGCGCGCCTTGAGCTGCGCCCAGCGGCCGTCGCGGTCGACCAGCACGCGCCCCTGCTCGAGGGCGTCGGCCATCAGCGCGGGCGCCTGCTCTGCGTCCTGCAGGCGCACGACCTGAACGTTCCGGGCAAGCCGGCGTTCCAGGCGTCCGGTCAGCGCCGCCACCCGGGTGGCCGCGGGGTCGGTCAAGGCGACGAGAAGGTCGACGTCGGAGCGCTCGGCCGCTCGGCCCGTGGCTTGCGAGCCGAAGAGCAGGGCGAGCCTGACGTTCGGCTCGGTGCGCAGCGCGTCGCGCAGCGCGCGCAGCAGCGGCCAGTGCCGGCGCAGGTAGGCCTCTTCGCGCAGCGAGGTCTCGTAGCGCCGCGCGCTCGTGCGCCGGCCATGCACGAGACCGTCGGCGGCGGCGCGGCGCAGGGTGCGCTCCGGCACGTCGAGGTGGCGGGCGAGGGTGCGCAGGGAGTCAGGAGGCATCGTCGGGCCTGGTGACCTTGGCGTGCGCCGTGTGGCCGATCGCAGGCGATCGTATGGCCGATCGCGTGCTCGCTGCTCAGACGCGTACGACGTCGACGGCCAGCGCGTCGAAGTCGTCGTCCTGGGTGTACACCGGAACGTCGTGTGCGCGCGCGGTCGCTGCGATCCACGTGTCCTGGACCTTCGCCCGGCGCCCCGCGCGGCGCGCCGCGGCGACGAGCGCGGCGAACGCCGACGCGACGTCCTCGTCGACCGGCAGGGCGACGTAGGTGGTCTGGACAGCGCGGAGGGTGCGGATGCGGCCGGCGCGGACGGTCTCGTCTGCGGCCAGGTGCACGCCGAGCTCGAGCTCGGCCAGCGTGACGACGGAGACCGCGGCCTCGTCGGGCAGCCGGTCGACGGCCAGCGCACGGCCCTGTTCGCCGGCGATGAACACCGACGTGTCGAGCAGCCCCCTCACAGCTCGTCGACGGTGTCCGGCAGCGCCTCGGCGATCTCGGCGCGCAGGCCCGCGTCGGTCTGGACGAGCGCGTCGAATGCGCGCTGGCGCGGCACCCACACCGTGCGGGAGGCGAGCGGGACCAGCTCGGCCACCGGTCGCCGGTCGACCGTCACGCGCAGCCGCTCGCCCGACTCGACGCGGCGAAGCACCTCGGCGGTCCGGTTGCGCAGCTCGCGGACGGAGACCTCGTGCGACACGCCGCGACTGTAGCACATGAGCTACACGCCGACGGCGGACCGCCGCGCTAGGCCGACGCCGCCTTGTTCGCCGCCTTGCGCTTCTTGGCGCGGAACGCCGCCGAGAGCAGCCGCGCGTCGCCGGCGCGGCTGCGGTGGTGCATGTACTTCATCGTCGTGTCGATGTCGGCGTGGCCCATCCACGCCTGGACCTGGACGATGGTGGCCTGGTTGATCGCGATCGAGCCGAAGGTGTGGCGCAGATCGTGGAAGCGCAGCGGCCGCAGTTCGGCGCGCTCGAGCGCCTTCTTGTAGCGGCGGCGCAGCGCGGAGCCGTCGAGGAACTCGCCGCGCTCGCCGGGGAAGACCAGGTCGGCGCGGTAGTGCGGCACGCGCCGCCGGTGGGCGTCCAGTTCGTCGCGCACCTGCTCGGCCATCGGCACCGTCCGGCTGAGGCCGGACTTGGGCGCGGTGAGCGTGCCGAGCGAGTAGGAGCCGTAGACGTGCAGGGCCTCGGTGTCGAAGTCGACGTCGCCCCAGCGCAGCGCGATCAGCTCGCCCATGCGCAGTCCGGTGAACGCCGCGGTCAGGAAGATCGCATGGTCCTGTGGTGAGGCGGCCGCGTCGGCGAGCGCCTGCACCTCGTCTGGCGAGAAGAAGTCGTACTGGTTGGGGTCGTAGCGCTCGCGAAGCTTGGTGACCTCGCGCGCGGGGTTCTTGACGAGGCCGTGGGCCTTCACGGCACGCTCGAGCACGGCGCCGAGGACGATGAGCGCCTTGTTGACGGTGCGGCGGCTCAGGCCGCGCTCCTCGACGAGCTCGTCGCGCCAGGTCTCGATGTCCTCGGCGGTGATGCGCTCGACGCGCTTGGAGCCGAAGGCCGGGAGCAGGTGCGCGTTGACGACGGAGCGGTTGTCGGAGACGGTCGACGGCTTCCAGTCGCGCTCCCGCACGCCCGAGGCCAGCCAGTCTTCGGCGACGCGCTCGAAGGTGCTGCCGGTGCGAACCTGCTCAATCGCGCCGCGGCGCGCGTCGGTGAGGATCGCCGCCAGCCGCGCCTTGGCGTCCTTCTCGCGCAGGTAGCCCGGCGGCGGTGGGCCCTTGGCCTCCCAGTTCAGGCCGAGGCGGTCCTTGTCTCCGAACAGCCTGACCGTACTCGGCCGAACTCGAAGGAATCCTGCAAACAAGCTGAGTCTCTGCCGACCTATGTTGGCGCTGAGAGGTCTACGGAACCGAAGGTCCCAGGTTCGAATCCTGGCGGGCGCGTGATGAGGCCC